>MDSW01167888.1_pt1 | contig 20780 bp, 21 predicted proteins | sample 811171 | NCBI WGS metagenome assembly MDSW01 (sample SAMN05326641, study PRJNA326480) | marine metagenome | isolation source: seawater | place: Atlantic Ocean: North West | collected 2012 | reverse complement strand
TTCAGGTTTATAAATAAAATCTAAAACTGATTGTATGGCATGTCCAATCCATCTATCTTCATTTCTTGACCTAATTATAACTGAGATTTTATCGCTCATTGCTTGTCCACCTTCCTCTGTAATTCAAAACTACATCTTCTTCACATTTTTGAAAATCTAAACCCTTGTCTTGCTGCATTTTTAATAGATTGTCTCTAAAGTCACACAATCTTTTAAGTTCATTTGGTGCTAAAGCAAATTTGTTATCTCTCCCTGGTAAATCTTTGTTTGTAGTAAAATGTTTTTCTATTACCTCTGCTCCTTGTGATAAAGCCATTAATGCATCATCGATTCCAGCAAAATGACCGCTATATCCAACATGCTTAAAGTGTTCTTTAAGTTTTTGTAATTTTGGCATATTAACATTGTCTGGATTACATGGGTATGAGGAAACGCAATGCATTATAATAAACTTGTCACTGTTATTTAGGCTTTTCAATTTAAGTACTTCATCCCATTTTGAAGCTCCTGTAGATAGTATAACTTTATCAAATTTTGCTAAGCATTTATTAATTAAATCTAAATTTGCTACTTCTTGACTGGCAATTTTTACTAGTTCAGGATTTATTTCATGCATGATATCTATTCCATCGTCATCAAAAACTGAAGAGAGAAATTTAGTTTTTTTACTTTTGCAATAATCTTTTAATATGTAATGTTTTTCTTTAGTCAGCTCAGCTTTCTTATATATTTCTCTTCTGTCATCGTTATCCCAAGAACCTTTGCCTAATTTTTTTTCTGACCAAGTTTGAAATTTGCAAATATCAGCCCCGGATTCCACAGCACTATCTATCATCTCTTTGGCAAGCCCCATATCTCCCATATGATTCCAACCAATTTCTGCAATAATTATCATTTTTTTTCCTCCTTAAATGATTTAGCAAACTCAACATATTTTTTCATACCTTTTTCAAGGTTAAAATATGGTTTGTAATTTAACAACTTTTTCGCCTTACTTATAGATAGTGTTCCTCTTTTAGGTCTTTGATGATCTCTTTCTTTAAATATATATTTTAATCTTGGGAAATACTTCGATAAAATTTTTACATATTGATAAAGTGTCATTGCTTTTCCAAAAGTGATGTTAAAGGTTTGATTTAATGCTTTTTTACTAACAGCTGCTAATATTGATCCATTGGCCAAATCTTCAACAAAGGTAAAATCTAATTTTTCGTCTTTACCATTTATTATTAATGTCTCTCCTTTAATTGCTTTTTCTAAAAAGATTTGAGTAACTCTTTGATTCATATCAGTTGGACCATAAACTGCAGAAGGTCTAATTATGGTATATGGTATATTATAAAAATTACATAAACCTTTTGTTGCTATTTCACCTGCCAATTTCATCGTTCCATATATTTCTTTTGGATTTGTTTCATCCGTCTCATACGCTTTGTTTTTTTTGAAATCTCCATAAACCATGCTTGACGAGAAATACACAAATCTTTTAAATTTATTTTTTTTTTTAGATTGAAAATAATTAAGGCATTCCAAGATGTTTGTAGTAGTATCTATAGAACCTCTTCTACATTCTTGACCAGTAATATTATCTAATTTTGCTACAGGAACGGCAGAAGCATGAAAAATAATTGTTGGTTTATACTTTTCTAAAATTCGTAAAACTAATTTAAAGTTACTAGCATCTCCTCTTTCAATAATTATTCTTTTATCTTTATCGAATCTAAATTTTCTATAATCGGTAAAGTAATCTTTAAGTGGATTTATGAAACCTGTATATGAGTCTAAAAGAATACACTTTGATGCAATCTTTTTTTTAAGAATTATTTTTGCAAGATTAGAACCTATAAAACCAAGTCCGCCTGTGATTAAGATATTATTTTTTTTTGACATTTTCTTTATACCAATTTTCTATATTTTTAATAACTCTATGTATTTCTCTTTTATTTAAATTTGGATACATTGGAAGTGTTATAATTTCTTTAGCTAAAATTTCTGTATTAGGTAGATTTATTGAATACCTCTTAAGATACTTTTGCAAATGTAATGGGGGATCAAAGTGAGCCGATGCCTCGATATTTTTCTTTTTCAAGTAATGTAACAAACTATTTCTATATTTTTTTTTACATTGAAATGAATACATTTGATAAGAATGAGTAAGATTTTTTTTTATTTTTTGTGTTGAAAAAACTACAGGGAATTTAGATAAAAATTTATCGTACATTCTGGCTATTTTACGTCTTTTATTATTTAAATTTTTTAACCTTTTCAATTGTGATATTCCAAGAGCTGCCAAATGATTAGGTAATCTAAAATTATGACCTGGTAAATCTGACTCTCTGTTCCAAAAAAATTTTTTTTTATCTTTATTTATTCCATGCGCAATCAATTTTTTAATTTCCTCGTATCTTCTTTTATCATTTGTTGTAAGCATTCCTCCTTCAGTAGTGGTAATGTTTTTGGTCGGAAAAAAAGAAAAACAACCAAGGCCGAATGATCCTGTGTATCTTTTGTTCCATGTTGCTCCAAGTGTTTCAGCGCTATCCTCTATTAACTCTAATTTATTTTTTTTACAGAGCTTGACTATATTTCCCATTTCGCAAGGTAACCCGCTATAATGAACCACTATAACTGCAACCGTTTTTTTTGTTATTTTTTTTTGAATAAATTCTGCTGTAAGATTTCTTGAATTTATATCAACATCAGCAAAGACAGGTTTATTTCCAGTATTTAATACAACATTCGCAGTTGAAACCCACGTCCAGCTTGGAATTATTACTTCTCCCTTTTTTTTAATTATTTTTAATGCACACTCTAGAGCACTAGTGCAAGAATTCATTGATATTGCATATTTTGAGTTAACAAGAGAGCAAAATTTTTTTTCAAACTCTAAATTTTTTGGTCCATGTGTAAGCCATCCAGATTTAAGACTTTTTAAAATTACATTATAATCTCTTGAACTAAAGTCTGGTTTTGAAAAATGAATTTTTTTCATATTTAATTTATCTTATTATAGAAATCGTAATTTAGTTTAAAATCACCAAAAACTCTTATAACATCTCCATTTTCATCGTCACTTTTTTTGGATTTTTTCCATGCCTCACAATATTTGTTTTGAGGAAATAAATTATTAAAAAAATTTCTAGTAAAATAATATGTATGCGTTGATTTAATCTTTTTTTTTGTTTCAATAAAACAATTTGGAACTTCAAAAAAAAATTTTGTATTTTCATGTGAGATATTACCAAACTTCTCAAAAGTTTTTTTAATACAACTCACATGTTCCAAAGAATGACTTGCATAAATTAAATCAAATTTTTCATTAATCATTTTTATATCTGTTATATTTTTAATATTCTTATAATTTAAAATGTCTTGATTTATAAAATAATCTAAGTTTGTAACTTTATGATTATTTAAACTACATAAAATTGAAAAACCTGCATGTCCGGACCCAAAATTTAAAATATTAATTTTTGTTTTCTCAAATTCACTAAATAATTTTTTTGTTAAATCATAATGTTCTAGATCTCTTTTTCTTATTGGAAGCTGCTTAAGTTTAAAATCTTCTTCAACATTAGAAGAATAATATTCCGAAAAAAAAACTTCATCAGGCATAGGATCTACTCTGCAATAAGTTTCGTTATGTACAAGATTTAAACTTTTAAAAAATCTGTCCATTTTCTCTAATTTAATTTTTAAATTTATTTTTTTTCTTTTTTCCTTGGGTAGTATTTTTAAAAAATTTAAAATTCTTAAAAGCTTATTATAAATTATTAGTTGTATATTTAGAATTTTATTGAAACTCATATATTAAATTTTATTTTTTTTGCTCTATTTCTTTTTTTAACTCTTCATATTCCTCCATTTTTCTTTTCATAAAATTTAAAGTGAGTTTTGTTTTTTCTGATATTCCTTTGGGAGTTAATATATATAAATAATTAATTTTTTTTGGATTCTTTTTGAAATTTTTAATTTTGATCAAACCTTTTTGTTGCAAAGATTTTAAACAATAATTTAGTTTTCCTAAACTAAAATTTAATTCTTTAGCAAGTTCTCTTTGGGAAGACTCCGGCTTATTCCTTAATTTTCTTAATACTTGCAAGTTATCTTCTTTATCCATTTTAAAAAATATTTAAATTATTATATCGTTCAATTATTGAACAGTAAAGAAATAAAATTTACTTAAAAATTTTTTAAATTATTTTTTTTAATGTAAAAAACCTATATTTCTTATTTATTTTGGTTTTTATTTAATTATATGTTTAAGGATTTGTTTGAATTTCTTTACAATAAAATCCGGTTTTTTATTAATTTTTTCTTTGTAATTATTATCAATTAAGATTGTTTTACAGTTTGCTCGATAACCAGCATCAATGTCTCTCCATCTATCACCTACCACAAAGCTTTTTTTTAGATCTAATTTATATTTATTTTTCATCTCAATTATCATTCCTGGATTTGGTTTTCTAAAATAGTTTTTATCATCATCAAAATAGTTTACTACAACTTGATCTAAAAAAAGTTTTTTTTTTAGATAGGAATTAATATTTTCAACATTAATTTTTGAATTAAGGTTTCTTGAAACGTCTGGCTGATTTGTAATTAAAAATAATAAATATTTTTTTTTAAGCATAGAACAAACTTCGATAACATCTTGTTTTATATGAACTTGATTTAATTTTTTAAATGATTGAGGTTTAATACCTGTATATTTGGGTATATCAATTAATGTACCATCTCTATCAAAAAAAATACCCTTATTAAAATTAGATTTCATTTATAATTAAAATATCTTAACTAAATCAAATCAAAGAACATATCTGTATTTTTTAAAAATGTATATATTTGGTTTTTTCTTTGCCAAACGAATGTTTTTTTATTTTTTGAAAATGTAATTTTGTCAATAAAACCTGGGTATTGAGCAATAATTAAATATCTTATATTTGAAAATATTGCTATATCACCAATACCTCCACCTTTAAGTTGTAAATAATATTTTGAATTTAAAATAATATCTACATCATCAAAAATATTTTTATTAAATGATTTACTGAAATACACACCTTCCATTTTTTGAAAATTTGAATTTCGTAAATTTAAAAAATCTTCATATGAAGTCAATAATATTATTGGAATATTTTTATATTTTTGTTTTAATTTTGAAATAATAAGAATTATTTCCTCTATTGTAACATTACGAAATTCATTAGAAATTTTTGAATATCTAAGACCAACAGAAATAAATTTTCTACTTATTTTTTTTGGTATATTTATTTTTTTATTTTTTTTTAAAATAAAATTTTCTTTGAAACTACTTCTTTCATATTTTAAGTATTTATTTAAATAATAATTTGAATATAAATAAGTAGGCTTTCTTTTTTCTACCTCATTTTTGAGAAAAATATTAAATTTTTCATTATGTAAATAATTTTTATAGAAAAATTTCCAATTCATAAAATAAGAATTAGAATTTAATAACTTTAAACTCACTTGATTATATAAATTTAATATTTCATTAATTTTTTTTTTATTATTTTTAATTCTGCCCCAACTATTTTTTTTGTTTCCTCTATATTCTTCATTTATTATGATTATTTTTACATTTTTACCCTTTTTTTTAATGTATCTTGCTAACATCAAGTATCTAAAAAAATCTCCAAAAGTTGGTGGGGAAACTAAACAATCATAAACGATGATATTTATTTTTTTATTATCTATTTTAAATTGATTAATAATATCTACTAAATAGAAGTTTATTACTAAAAAAGTACGGTAAGTAATTGACAGATACGAAAAAGAATTAAAAAATTTTTTGGTTAAAAAAAAAAATAATATAAAAATTTTTTTAAAATTTTCATTTATCTTTTTTTATTTACTATAGATTGTAAATAAAAATTATAAGTCCTAATAAGTTGATTGATAGATGGATGAGAACTATTACCTAAAATAGATACAGCATGAGCTCCCGCTATTTGTGACAAAAATAAGTTAATAAACATGTTGTTATTTACTATTGAGGCAACACTCGATAAAGCGTGGAATACATCGCCTGCGCCCATTGTATCTATTGGATTTTTATTTAATGTCGAAATTTTAATGTATTTGTTGCCATCAGTTATCAATGAATATTTACCACCTAAAGTCAAGTAACCATGCTTGGCTTTGAGTGTTTTAGTTAACTTTATCATTTCTGATTCAAAATTAATAATTTTTTTTGATGAGGATAATTTTAGTTCTCTTTCGTCCAGTGAAAAAATGTTAGTTTTTTTGAATTTTTTAATTATATTATAACCAAAATTTAAACTATTAGTTTGAACATTTATTGAAAGTTTATTTTTAAATTTTTCCAATCTATGAACTATTTTATCAGAAAATAAATTATGTCCAAAATCTTGGGCAATTATCAAGTCACACTTTGATGCGTGTTTACTGATTTGATTTAATATTTTTTTTTCATCTTTAGAGGTAAGATTTTGATCTTTATATTCGTTCACTGTAATTAGTTTTTTTATTTTATTATCTTGACTTAAATCCATTAGTCTTTCTTTTACAATATCTTGATAATCTTCAGATTTAATTAGATTATGCTTTTTTAGAAGATTTCTTATATTTTTATTTGACTGATTTTTGCTTGCTAAAGATATAAAGGTTACGTTTTTTATAAATGATTTTAAAAATATAAAAGATGCTAAGGCTCCTCCAAACATATAATCTTCTTTTCTTTTTACATATGAGAGAATGCCTGATTTTGGCGATATACCTCTAAGATCTAGATAGCTATACTTATCAATAATAGTTTCACCTATTACTAATATTTTTAGTTTTGAAATTTTTTTAAATAATTCAACCAAATTGTATTTCTTATTTTTTAAAATTTCATTTTTTAATTCTTCATCCTTAATTTCAAAAAAATTTTCAGCAAATATTTTTGAGGAACTTTTTACATTTGAGCCTAAATATACAATTTTACAATTAATGTTTTTTGCAACTTTTTTTTCAGCATTTAAGTTTCCAATAGAATCATTTTTTTTATACTCTGTACCCTTGCAATAATATTGGGGTTTAATACTATTTAAAGACGGTATTGCTGATCCACTATTTGAAATATAAACATAATCAATAATTTTGAATTTTTTTAAAAAGCTTAATCGTTCATTTTGATTATAAAGAGGACTATGAAGATGTTTTTTTAAAAAACGATCCGCCGTAATTGTAACTACAAGGAAATCGCCAAGTTTTTTTGCATTTTCCAGATGATCTAAATGTCCTGGATGCAATATGTCAAATGCGCCATGACATAGTACAATTCTTTTACCTTTAGTCCTTTTTCTAAAATTAATAATTTCTTTTTTTGATACTTGTAGGCCTTTGAGCATTATTTTTTTTTGCCTAATACTTTGCTAAGATATATAGATCTATAATTAGTTTCATTTTCTAATATTTTTTTCTTATTAAAATTTATTATTATATCAGTTATTGCTTTTTCTGCATCTCTTTCAGGTTTGAAGCCTTTTTTTAAAAGCTTTCCAGCATATAATCTATATGATCTTACATCCAAAGAATTATTTTTTTTAATAACTATTTTGGGCAAATTTTTCTTAATTAATTTTGCAATCTGAATAATCGGATAGTTTTCAAACCCAACATTAAATATTCCAGTTAATTTTTTTTTCAACACAAATAAATAACAATCAATCATATCATCTATGTGTAGCTGTGGCCTTATTTGATTCCCGCCATTTACTATAACTTTATTTTGCTTTAATGCTGAATATGTCATTGCATTTACAGTTAAATCTAATCTTATATTATCTGAGTATCCACAAACAGTTCCTGGTCTTAATATTGTTGTTTTAAAAAATTTTGAAAAATTTAAAACCAATTTTTCACCTACCATTTTTGTTTTATTATAATCAGTTATGGGCACTAAATCTGTTTCTTCAATAACTTTTAATTTTTTACTAATTCCATAAACACTTCCCGAGGAGGCAAAGATAAAATGTTTTATTTTAGCTAGTTTACAAATATTTAGTAAATGTAAAGTCTCTAAGACATTTGTTTCCCATGTTATTTTGGAATTTAATAAAGCAGCAGGATCATTAGAAATTGCTGCTAAATGAATAACTATATCAGTTTTTTTTAATAATTTTTGATCAACTTCTCCAACACTCATCTTAAGATTTTTTAAATTTTTATGTTTAATTAATTTATCTCCAAAAATTTTTTTATCTATAGATAAAACCTTGTAATTTTTAGTTAACAATTTTCTTACCAACATTGTTCCTATATAACCTGAACCACCTGTTACTAATATTCTCATGTAGTAATTTATTTTTTAAAAAATTTGTTAATTGTATTTGCAATATGAATAAGTTGTTTTTTTGTTACATATTCATGAACTGGTAGAGAAATCGAGGTATTGGCAATTTTCTCTGCTATTGGAAAATCACCTTTTTTATATTTAAGAAATTTTGCGGCTTTCTGAAGATGTATTGGAATTGGATAATGAACTTTGGCATCTATATTATTAGAATTTAAATAATTTATTAATTTATTTCGAATCTTCGCATCTACATTTATCTGATAAAGATGAAAAACTTCTTTGTAATATTTTTTTCTTAATGGAATAAAAATTTGTTTATTTGATTTAAGATACCTATCTAGGGCATGAGCATTTTGAATTCTTTTTTTTGTGATTATATTTAATTTATTTTTTATTTTATAATTTGCAATTGAAGCTTGAATTGTATCTAATCTTGAATTAAAGGCAAATATTTCACAATTATTTCTATCTTTTAATCCATGGTTTCTTAAAAGGTAAAGTTTTTTTGCTAAGCTTATGTTATTTGTTAAAATAAAACCTCCATCGCCCCAAACATTTAAGTTTTTTAACGGATGAAGACTAAAAGTGCATGCATCAGAATATTTTACAATTGGGTTTTTTTTATAGTTAGAGTCAATACTATGACATGCATCCTGAATAAACTTTAGTTTATTTTTTTTAGCTATTGAAGATATTTTATCAAGTTCACAAGGTCTACCTGACCAATTGACAGCCATAATTGCTTTGGTTTTTTTAGTTATAGCTTTTTGTATTAACTTTTCATTTATATTATAATCTTCTTTTATATCCACAAACACAGGCTTTGCTCCAACAGTCACTATAGATGCAACAGTAGCGATAAAAGTAAATGGAGTTGTAATTATTTCATCTCCAGCCTTTATACCTAAAGCATTAAGTACTAAAAAAAGTGCATCTGTCCCATTTCCAACCGCTATAGTATTTTTAGATCCCATTCTCTTCGAAATATTTTTTTCAAATTTATTTACTTCTTCACCAAGGGTATAATCTGCTTTTTTTATTGTCTTTTCTATAATTTTGAAAATTTTTTTATAATCTGAAAATTGCTCAATCAAATAACTATGATTAATTGATAAAGATTTATTTTTTTTATATTGTTGTGGAAGGTAATTGAGTTTCATAAAGTTTGATATTCTATCTAATAAATTTATATACTAAATGTTCTTTTTTAAGTGATTTATAATTTTTTCCATAAAATTTAATTGTTTTTTTTAAACCATCCTCAAAACTTGTTTTAGCGAACCAGTTTAAGCTTTTAGAAGTCATTTTATTGTTAAGTTTATATATTTTATCTTTTTTCCTCCTCTCTTTATTAAATTTTATACAAGTATCAAATCTTTTTTTCTTAAATTTACAAATTAGTCTCACAGTTTTCATTATTGATATAGTTTTTGAACTACAAAAATGATATTTGTTGCCTACTTTACCCTTTTTAATAGTCAAATATATTCCACGCGCGAAATCATCAGAATAAATAAAATTTCTTTTTGAAAGACCCCTTCCATCTATTGGAAATAATTGATTATTATCAAGACATATACACACTTTAGGGATCAATCTATAAATTGGCTGCCCAGGACCATAAAAATTTGAAAATCTACAAATTATCCCTGGAAAATTAAATTTTTTATAATATTTTTCTAGTAATAACTCTGCTTTTAATTTGCTTTCTGCATAAGGAGTGGATGGATTATAATTTTTTGAATTTTCAGAAATTTTATTATTTGAACCAAATATCTCAGGTGTGGATATATATATATATTTTTTTAAATTTTTATTTTTTTTTAAACTATTTAAGAGTTTTTTTTTTGAAAAATAATTAACATTCATATAGTAGTTTCTGTGTTCCCAACTTTCATTCACCATGCAAATAGAAGCAAAATCTATTATATAATCTGGACTTATTTTATTTATGAAATTTATTAAAGTTTTGTGGTTTAAATTATTAACTTTTTTTAAAGTTAATTTTTTTTTATTGTATAACAAGTATTTTTTATTTTTTTTTGAATGATATGTGGCATATAATTTAAATGTATTTTTTTTTTGCAAAAAACTTGCTAATGTTGAACCAGAAAAACTATTTATACCAAGGATTAAAATTTTGTTCATATTAAAAAAATCTTATGTCAATAAATAACAATCTTTACAACAATAATTTAATAAAAAAACCCTGGGGGCAGGAATATACGATTTATAAAAATAGATCAAAATTAGCTGTTACTTTAGTCAAAATAATACCAGGCAAACAAACATCACTACACTGTCATCCAACAAAAAAAACTGGTTTTATAATTATTAAAGGAAAGCCAACTGTACAGATTGGAGTCCATTCTGATAATAAATGGAAAACTAAACCACTCTCTATTTTAGTTTTAAGACCAGGATTATTCCATTCTATTTCTAATCCTATTAAAAATAGAAGCGCTATCTATGCATTAGAGTTTGAAACACCATACAACAAAAAAGATTTAGTAAGATTTAAAGATAAATATGGAAGAGAAAACATAGGTTATGAAAAAAAAAACTTTATGCAAAAGTTTGATAAAGACACTTTAATATTTAAAAATAATAATAAAAAAAAAATATACAAGATTTTTAAGAGAAAAGTAATAATTGATACTCTTCACAATAAAAAACAAATTAATAAATTAAAGAATAAAACAGTAACTGCAATTTTAGATGGAAAACTTATTAATTCAGAAAAAAAAACTGTTTTAAGCTTTGGAGAAATTGTTAAAACTAAAACACTAAAAATTTTAGTAAAAAAATTTACTATACAAAACAAATTAATTATTCTAAATGTATCCTAAAAATATGAATAGAGCATTAATCATAACATCTAAATTAGTTCAAGATCATGAATTTATATATCCATTTTATAGATTAAAAGAAGAAGGTTACGAGGTGATAACTTGCAATTGTGAAAATAAATTAGTTAATGGTTATTTTGGAACAAAAATTCCACCTAAGGATGAGGACAAATTAATAAACATAAGTGATATTAATGTTAATGATTTTAAAGTTCTGATACTTCCTGGAGGTGTAAAATCTATGGAATTATTAAGGTTAAACAAAGATGTATTAAGCTTAATAAATGAGTTTAATAATAACTCTAAATTAATTGCCGCTACATGCAGCGCTATAATGCTACTAATTTCTGCAAAACTTATAAAAAATAAAAAAGTAACAGGTTATTATGCTTGGAAAGATGATATTGAAAATGCTGGTGGAATTTTTGTTGATAAACCATGTGTTATAGATGGAAATATAATTACATCACCTCATTATAAGAATCTTGGTGACTGGATGAAGGGTGTAATCAATAAATTAAAAGAAATTAACTAACTTTAATTAATGGTCTAATCACCTTACCTTTCTTAAAGTCATTCATTGCAGATGAAAAATTTTTTAAGCTATATATATTTTTTCCAAAAATAAGATTTGATTTTAATTTTTTTGAAAATTTTTCATATTGTTTAAATTTTTTTTTGTAATTAAATGGCTTGTTCCAAGAACCAATAACATTTTTTCCATAAAGAATTTGCCAAGGATCAATCTTAAATTTAGCTTTATATTTATAATTACCAACGATAATTAAACTTCCACCAAATTTTTTTACAAATTTAATTGAAAAGTTCAACATTTCTTTATTTCCAGTGCATTCAACCACATAATCAAAACAATCAAGATAATTGTTGAAATCTTTATTTTTAAGCACATGTGAAGCTCCAAGTTTAAGGGCAGTTTTAATTTTCATAGAATCTTTTTCTATTATAGATATTTTAGAAAACTTAGCTATTTTGGACGCATGAACAATACTGAGGCCAACTCCTCCACAACCAATAATTAAGATTTTTTTTTTTTAGCTTGTGAAACATTAGAAAAAATACAATTGTAAGCAGTAGGTAAAGCACATCCTAATAGAACACTTTTTTTCATATTTGAATTTTTATTTAATTTTTGAATTTTATTCTCACTAATCACACAATAATCAGAAAAGGTATTTACAGGTCCTGCATTAATTTTTTTTCCACGTTTATCAAAATATATTGTTCCACCAGCATTAAATCCTTCAGATGGAACCCATGATAAGCAAACTTTATCATTAATTTTAAATTTTTTAACACTATCATTTTTATTTATAATTACTCCTGTTGCTTCGTGTCCTAAACAATGAGGTAGGAAATTATCTTTACCTCTTAATCCATCTATTTCTTGAACTTGAGTATGACAAATTGAGGTATATTTTATCCTCACTAGTAATTGGCCTCTTTTTAATTCAGGAATTCTGATTTTTTTAAATTGAACTTTTTTTTTTCTTAATAAAATTATAGCACTTGTATCCATTATTTAATTTCTAAAGGTATTTTTTTCCCTATTATCTATTATTATATCTCCGGATATGATTTTCGATTTTTCCTCAAGTAAAAAATCTATAACCGGAATAATTTCTTTAGCTGAATTATATCTCTTCAATGGCATTCGTGAATCTCTGAACTTTTTATATGCCTTAATATTTTTATTTTTTAGTCTCGCGAAACTGTTATCTTTTGTCTCAAAAGCACCAAGAATAATATTTTTTATATCTATATTATGAGAAATCAATTTTTTTGATAAAACATTTGAGTATACATTTAATGCGGCTTTAACAGTGCTATAACCTACAGAAGCTACATTTTCTATTGATGCAATTGAACTAACATGAATAATTTTAAGTTTTTTTTTACTTTTTATAGCTTTGCTGATTAAAAAATTATTTATTTCAGATTGAACAAACAAATTTTTATTAAACAATTCCAAAAAATTTTTTTTAGATAATAAATCGTCTTTAAGTCCAAAACCTCCTCCCATACAATGTATGACGGCATCTATATCTCTTATTTTTTTTAATTTTTGTTTTAAGTAATTAAGATTTTTATCTTTACTAAGATCTATTGCAAAAAATAAATTTTCTGATCCAACTTTTTTTTTAAGTAAAGCTATTTTCATCTTATTCTTTCCAATACAAACTAAGCTTGCTTTTTTTCTAGAATAATATTCAGATATTGTTTTTCCTAAGCCGCTGGTTGAGCCATTAATTAAAATTTTCATGATTATATCTTTTTTGCTCTTTTTCTCTCAAATTCTAGTACATCTTCTTTTAAATATGGATATAAATCGTCATACTCGGGAACGCTAAAAGCACCATCCTTATTAAGTTTGTTTTGCAATCTCGGTATAAGTTCTTGATATGGGTTCATATTAATCTCTACTATCATTGATTTACTACTAGATAATATTTTGGTTAAATCTTTATTTATACTAGAATTTTTGAGCTTAACGTAATCTAAGTTAAATGTCCTTGCAACTTCTTTAAATGATGGGAAGCTAACACCAGATTTAGGATCTGAACCAATAATTTTCTTAAAATTTTTTTTTTGCATAAGTTTCATGGTTAAATAACCTTTGTTTTCAAGAATAAATAATTTAAGAGGTATTTTGTAATTTCTTACTGTTTGAAGTTCTTGAATATTGAACATTAAACCGCCCTCACCTGATATACAAATTGGTTTTTTATTTTTATTTGCAAAATATGCGCCGATAATGCCTGGCAGTCCAAAACCCATGGATGCTAATCCGCTAGAAGTAAGTAACCTTTGATTTTTATTAGAATTGATTTTAAATGTCTGCATTGTACAAGTGAAACTTGTTCCCATATCAGTCACAATGATTTCGTTTCCTTTCAACTTTTTTGATAATAAATCAATAAAACTAAATGAATTGATATATTTTGAATTTTTATGAGGTTTATTGACTACAACTGGGTATTTATTTTTCCAATCTAATAAGAGATTTTTCCAAGATAAAAACTCTTTAATATATTTATTTTTAAAATAACTAATTGCACCGCTTAAGAAAAATTTTAAGTCTAAATTATATTTTAAAATAATATTTTTAAATTCTTTTGAATTAATCTCGTTTTTATCAATATCAATATAAATTTTTCTTGAATTTAATGAAAAGTTTTTTTTATTATATCCGGTTTGAGGTATTGATAACCTTGTTCCTAAAATAATTAGCAAGTCTGAATGAGTAACCGCTAGATTGGCAGCCCTTTCACCAAATATACCTGACCTTCCAATATAAAGTTTGCTGTTAGTTGAAATTATATCTGATGCATTCCATGATGAAATTATAGGAATCTTAATTATTTGTAGAAACTTAATAAATTCTTTTTCAGATTTTGATAGATGGACTCCATTACCAATAATGATTAAAGGTTTTTTTGATCGTTTTATCTCTAAATATATTTTTTTATAATCTAATTTTTTTATTTTTATTTTCTTCTTTTTTTTAAATTGTTTTATATCTTTAATTTTAACATATCTAGATTGTATATCCAAAGGAACATCTATCCAAACTGGACCAGGCCGATCGGAAAGCATTTTATTATAGGCTTGATTTAGAATGATATCTATATCATTTGGATTTGAAACAACTTTTGCATACTTTGTGATTGGCTTTACAATATCTATAATATTTATTTCTTGAACCCCTACCTGTCTTGTCTTTGTTTTGTTTATCATATCTGATAAAGGTACCTGACCAGAAATTATAAACATTGGTATCGAGTCTATCCATGCACCTGTTACTCCAGTAATTGCATTCGTTGCACCGGGTCCTGACGTTGTATGTAATAAACAAGGTTTATTTTTAATTCTGTAGTATGCCTCAGCTGCCATACTAGCTGATTGTTCATGGTGAAAAAAAATAAATTTTAGTTTTTTGCTTTTTCCAAAAGCATCATTCAAGTGCATAGCCCCACCACCAGTTATACCAAATACATGCTCTAAATTTTTTTTTTCAAAAAAATTTTTGATATAATTCGAAATTTTAATTTTCATATTAAATCTATAAACCTAGTTTTTTTGCATCTGAGAAATAATAATCGCCTGTATAGGAAACAAGTTTAAATATTTTTCTCCATTCATCTTTTTTAAGTATTGTAGTGCCTAAAAGTGTCCAGTCCAAAAACTTATCTCTATCAGCTTTATTTTTATAAGATGCAATTGAAATATAACTTTTTTTTGATATCCTTGATATTTCTTCTAGAGTTTTAATAACATCACCTAAATTTTGCATATAAATTGAGTTGAAGCCAATAACTAAATCAAATTCATTTTTTTTATATTTTTTTAAATCGTAATAGTCTTTCTTAAATAAATGTTGACGAATTTTTTTATCAGCTTTTTTTATAGGATATATGTGATTTTCAATTCCAATAACTTTAATTTTTGGAATTAAGGATTTTAAATCATAAATTAAAAAACCTTTTTTGCAGCCAATTTCAAGTATTTTTGAATTTTTATTAAGTCTATATCTTTTGATTATTTTCGGTAAAATTTTTTTCCATCTTCCATCATATTTGAAACCACCATATCCATTTATTCTTTTACCATCATAATATTCTTCATTTAATTTCCAAGCTTTAAATTTATTTAAAATTCCCCTAGAGCCACTAATAGAATTTCTTTTTGTTTTTTTTTTAAAATAACCAATATCAAAGTGCGGCATGATTCATCTGCGCCACCTCTGGATTGACTTTTTTTTCAAGTAAAGTCCAATGGATCTCATTTGAAGAAATATCATTTAAAGACAAATTAAATTCATCAAATCTTTTTTGCCAATAAGAATGTGATCTTAGAGTTTCATTTAATTTATTAATAGTACCTAAAGATGCTTTTCCATTAATTTTTTTTTCAAGATATCCTAAAAAATAAAGAGCCAAGCAATTTTCTGGGGAAATTAAATCTGTAATATTTTCAACATACTTTTTCTTTTGAATAATTTTTGACTTTGAATGATTTTGCGTTAATCTTTTAAAGTTTAGATGATAATTCATATATGCCCATACATCGTCTAATTTTTCTTTTGGTGGAATACTATTAATATCTGTCACATTAAAAGCTTCACTAAACTCTGATGAAAGCATATCTCTCTTTTGTTGTTTATGTTTTCCAAGTCCGCCTGAATTATATCTAATTTCAGAAAATTCTAAATTTTCTAAATCAATCTGACCTTCTTGAACCATAGAATTGAAAATTGGAGTGTTCGGTAGTGGTTCTAAAATACTTACATTATACCAATCTAGCGCCATTTGTCTTGAAACCTCAATAGTATCAAGTATCATCTGATAACTCTCACCTGGAAAGCCAATCATCAAAAATACTCTTGCATTTATTTTTTCAAACTTTCTGAAAACTTCTGCGGCCTTTAAAAAGTTTTCAACTGTACCTGGTTTTCTTACACTTTTGAGTATTTCTCGATTACCTGACTCCATTCCAATGTTGACACCTATACACCCACTTTTTTCTGCTGCATCTATTACTTCTTCTTTACATGCTGCTGCTATCACACCATTTGAACAATCCCATGTCATTCCTAAATTACTTTTTGTTATTGAATTAAAAAGTTCAATTGACTCCTTGGGGTTATATAAGAAATCATCATCTAACCACATTATATGTCTTATATCGTGCTCAAATCTTAAAATTTTTAGCTCCTCAACAACTGATTGAATACTTCTTCTTCTTACTCCTACTCCATTAAAGTTTCTTACACTACAGAATGTACATTGAGCTCTACATCCTCTGTTTGAAATAACAGTTGAAATTTTTGTTCCAGGCGATGTTAGACAAAAAAAGCTTCCAATGGTACCATATTTACTCAGCTCGGAAATCTCCATTAATTCCATGGCAGGAATTGTATCTAAATCTTTTGCTAGTGGATGTAATTTTTTATTAATAAAAATAAACTCTTCATCATTAATTTTAACCACCATTTGACCTAACTCATCAAAATTTGATTTGCTGTTTAAACACTTAATAAAACTTACAAAACTTAAATCAGCTTCGTAAGTAAAAAAGAAATCTACACAATTCAAATCTCTGACAAACTTTTCAAAAGTTTTTTCATCTACAAGAGAGTTGGTTATATGAACTCCACCTGCGGCAATAATTGTGTCTTGATTTTTTGATTTAATATATTGAGATAATTGCTTTGTAATTTCATGAGACTGACTAAACATTGAAGTGAGTCCTACAAGACACGGTTCGAATTCACTTAGTTTTTTATCAAGACTTTCGATCCAAATTTTATCAAAGTCGAAATTTTCTTCTGAAGTTTCAGATAGCTTTATGAATTTTAAAATTTCGTTATTTAAATTCAAAATTTCTACATTTATGTTTTCATTTTGCAATCGCTTAGCAAGAACACCAAGTCCATATGGGGGATAGTTCCACAGCCTGCCTCTTTTAGCGGATCCAAAATTAAATATTTTTTTGTCACTGTCAGGAGGCTGTATTAAGAGAATTTTTTTTATATTTAAATGCTTAAATTTTTCTCTTAAAAGATCATAACAGATGTCGTCCTCATAATTGTGCTTTATTATTTTTTTCATTTACATTAAATATCTTAAAATAATGATAATAAATATATATATTTAAAAAAAAATCAACCTTGTATAAATGAACACAGCAGAAATAAACAAATATTGGAAGCATTTGGAGAATAAATATAAAGAGCCAAAATATATTTCTAAAGTAAAAATAATAGATTTTAAATTTTTAAAAAAAAAAATTGATAGTAATGACATTAAATTTATTAAGGGCATCATTAGAAATTTGTATGTAAATAAAATTGGATTTATTGTTAAGGGTGCGGCTAATAAAAAATTAAAAAATGTAATAAAATCTTTGGCTGAAAATTATAAGTTGAATCAAAAGTCGTCTTTTCACAAAATGTATCAGAATACACCAAATTTTCATCGAATGATTAATAAAGATATAACAAAGAAATATAAAATATTTGCAATAAAACACTCTTTCTTTTTTTATAATTGGAATATGAAATCAAAGCTTGAGAATAAATTTAAAAATGGTGTTTATAAACATTGGAGATACATAAAATTCTTATCAGGTAATAAAAAAAAAGAGTACGAGCAAAATAAACCTTTAGATGGTCAAATTGATAGACTGCAAATTATAAGATATCCAAGTGGAGGTGGCCTTTTAAAAGATCACGTGGATCCAACAAAAAATCAAAAAATAGTATCTGGATTAATTATGAGTAAAATTGGTAAAGATTTTATGAAAGGTGGTTTTTACTTCAAGAATAAAAATAAAAAAAAATATAATATTGAACATAAACTAGACATTGGTGACGCTGTAATTTTTTATGGATCAATAATTCATGGGGTAGATAAAGTTGACCCCAATTTAAAATTGAACTGGAAAAATAATGATGGAAGATGGTTTATTGGAATGTTTGTAAATGACAGTGACCACGTTAAAAATAGATCTGTTGCAAAAGACCTTTCATACTCTGTTAATAGATAAATATATTAATTATTTCTAAGCTGATAAATTCTATCAGAAGCTTTTTTTCCATCAAAAAAGTCTTTTGAATGTTTATATTTTTTGTAAACATCAAAAGCATTAGCAATATAGATTCTTAATTCTTTTCCAATTTGAGTTTCATTTATATAATTTGAGTTTTCTTTAATTAATTTATCATTTTTCAGCTTCAGAAGTTGTTGGCTTTCTTTGTTAAAATAATCATCAAAATTTATTTTAAATTTATCTTCATATTTTTTTTTATCTACAACTCCATTATTTATTATATCAAATATTACACCTCTTCTTATTATATCATCAGCATTACTAATCCATCCTCTTGCAATAGGATTTAACTTTTTAGATATCTTTTCTGAATAGTTTGGAAGAGTATAAAAATTTTGAAAATAGTGTCCATCAATACTAGTCATAGCACTTGGTCCTACGCCAATTATATTATGAGATGTATTTGGTGAATAACCAATAGCATTTCGTTCAATATTTTTTTTTAGTATTAAATCTTTATAAAAATAGTCATCTTCATTAATATAATGATCTAATCCTAATTTTTTATAATTCATTCTTTTAAGTTCATCTTGAATAAGTAAATTCATAGCATTTTTAAGTTCTACATCTGGTAGATTTCCAGAATTTATTGCTGTCTGATGTCTGTATAGATCAGGCCGATGTTGAAAACTATAGTAAGCTAGTCTTGTAGGTTTAAGCCAAGAAATAATCTCTAAAGTTTTTTTTAAACTATCTAAAGTTTGGAAAGGTAATCCGTACAATAAATCAAAATTTATACTCCTAAATTTTTTCCTAACAGTGTCTGTAAGTAAACTTTTAATTTCATCATAAGTATGAGTTCTATTAATTGCTTTTCCAACTTTTTTATCAAAATCTTGAATTCCAAAACTAATTCTATTTATTCCTGCTTTTGAATAATCAATTAATATTTTTTCATTTACATTATTTCTTGGATCTATTTCAATAGCAACGTCATTCCACTTTTCTTTTTTTGAAATCCCTTTAATAACATTTAAAATATCATTTATTTGTTCAAAATCTAAAACTGATGGAGAACCCCCGCCAAAATGAATATCGTTTATGGGCAACTTATCCCCATATAATTCATATTTTAAAATTATTTCATTTTTAATTTCATTTACAAGTTGAGAATATTTATCTTTTTTTGATGTTATAAGGGTAAAACAATGACAGAATAAGCATTGCTTAGGGCAAAAAGGGAAATGAATATATAATTGAGATCCTTTTTCAATATTTTTATTTTTTTGAGAAAAATTTTTCAGAACTTCAACAAAGTGATCATCTTGAACTTCCTCAGACCATAAACCGTTTATTGGATAATGTGTATACCAGCCAGATTTTTTTTTTTTATATTCAACTATAAGGCTTTTATTGTGAGTCGTATTCATGATAAATTAGTCACTGTGTATAAAAAGGTAGTATTATGTCTTGTTTATAATCAAAGTCAAATTCTTTTACAATTAAGAAATTTAAATGCCGATATAGTCCATCCAGGCACGTGGGGATTCTTCAGCGGTACAATAGACATAAATGAAAATCCGAAAAATGCTGTTAAAAGAGAACTTAATGAAGAACTAGGGATTACATCTTTTAGAAAATTAAACTTTGTATTCCGACACTATGATTCGAAAACAAAGAGTTTTTATTATATATATACATTGAAATCATCTATGAAAAAATTCAGACTTAACGAAGGTTTGGATTTAAGTTTTTTTAAAACTCATGAGCTTCTAAAAAAAAAAAAATCAAAAAAAATTGGTAAATATTTTAATTGTGCAGATCCAAGATTAATGAGAATTTTTTATTATAAATGTAAAAAAATTATTAATTAATCTTATTATTTTCTTAATAAAGCTCAAAATTAGTATTTTAAAATTATTTTTTTTTTGTTAAATATAATTATTACTGAAATGCATGGTGGGAAATCAGTGTGTAATTCACTGGCTGTTCCTGCAACCGTAAAGTCGGAGCGCCACCCAGTAAAGTCCGCTGTTGAA
>MDSW01101943.1_pt1 | contig 20780 bp, 14 predicted proteins | sample 811171 | NCBI WGS metagenome assembly MDSW01 (sample SAMN05326641, study PRJNA326480) | marine metagenome | isolation source: seawater | place: Atlantic Ocean: North West | collected 2012 | reverse complement strand
GATTTATCTGCTTTTATTCCTGGAATTGGTTTTGGTATTAGTGTTTATGAAATTTGTCCTGAATCGTGTGGGGATTGTGGTGAAGGTACTGCAGGCTGTACAGATATGGAAGCATGTAATTATAATCCAGATGCTACAGAAGATGATGGTAGTTGTGATTATGGTGTTGAATGTTTTGTGTCACCTTGTTCTACGTCGCCATCACCTTTTCCTGGAGCAACTTGTGTAGATGATTATTGTGAGGGGTGTTGTGCTATTTGGACTTGGACAAATGAACAGGGATATGATTTTACTTTTAATTCATGTACTGATGAATATACGGAGGGGTGTACAGAATCTAATGCAATTAATTATAATCCGGATGCGATATTAGATGATGGATCTTGTGAATATGCTTGGGATGATTGTGTTTCTCAACAGATACTAGAATCATTTGGTAATTATAATCTTGGAAATATTGATTCTCAATCTAGCGATTGGATTGGTTGGGATAATGGAAATTCAGGTGTTGATGTTGTAGATTTTTCAATGAATACTTATTTAGGTGATGATCAATCAATTCTTGTTGAACAGGGTGATGATTTAGTTTGGGATTTGGATGGTATTAATACAGGTAGTGGAGAATTAACTTTTTATATGTATATACCTTCTACGGATGATGCAGGAGCTTATTATAACATGTTACATAATTATGATGCTGCTAACTCTAATTGGGCTTTTCAAGTTTTATTTGCTTCAGCTAGTTCAGGAGACCAATCTTATATAGATTTAGATCAGCCAGTATATTTTGATGCTTTATATGATACATGGGTTGAAGTTCGTCATGAAATAGATATTGATAATGATCTTATTAATCTTTATTATAATGGTGAAATGCTTTCTTCTTGGGCTTGGAGTAGTGGTTCAGCAGGATTATCAAGTGTTTTAGATGCATTAAATTTTTATGGTTTTTGTACAGGAACGCCATGTTCTGGATTTACTTATTATGATAATATAGAAATATGTGGCGATTTTTACAATAATGTTAATATTGAAGAGGAATCCAGTTTAAATGTAAATCTTTATCCAAATCCTAATAAAGGTTCATTTAACATAGTTTTGAATGAGGAACAAGTTGAATTTAATATTAGAGTATTTAATATATTAGGAAAAGAGGTTTATAATGAAGTTGTTGATGGTTATGTAAAAAACTCTATTAAAACTATTGATTTAGCTTTAACAAAGGGAACTTATATTGTGAATTTAGAAACAAATAATCGTGTTGTAAAAATTCCTATGATAATAGAGTAGTTATATAATATTTTTTTAAAAAAGGGAGTCTTTTGGATTCCCTTTTTTTTAATCTTCTCTCCACCAATATTTTTTAGGTATTTCTTTGAAAGTAATATTTATATCTAGTGTATCTTTTTCTGTTTGAATGAATTTTTGAGTAAAATTAGTTTCATAACCTTTATTAGGGATTACCTCAATTGGAAGTTTGTGATTTTTGGAAAACAAACTACTTATTTTATGTTTTTCTAAAAAATTCCCATTAATTTTAACTTTCCCATTTTCACTTCCTTCAATAGAAATATTTAGTAAATATGTTTCAATATTAAATTTTCTTTTTAAATTTTTAAGAAAATAATTTGGCCTGTTAAGTGCAAATAATTTTAAATCGTTTACTTCTTTTTTCCAGTAGTTGTAATTTCTTCCAATACCTCTAAAATGATACCATCTGTCATGTAATGATTGATTTGTAGTTCTTGTAAAATGGATTTTCATTTCATTATCATAATTTACTTCAAACCAATCAATTCTATTTGTCAGATATTCTGTTGTTAATTTATTAGATAGTAACCAAAAAGATTGATTTACAAAATCAGTTTCAAAATCTTTATTTTTTAACAAGTTTCTTAAAAGAAATGTAGCCCATGGTGGATTGTACCAACGGGTTGCACGTGGAGATGTAAAATCTCTAATCATATTTTCTTTATAACTAGAAAAACCTAAATCAGTGTCATAGACAATCCACCTAAATTTATTGTCTAGTAATCCCGACCTCCAAAATCTTATATTTCCTCTTGCATCGTGATTGACTATAAACATTTGAAATACCCAGAAGTTGATAAAATTTCTAGTATCTATTTTTTTTGACACTTGTTGATAATGTAGGCTATCTTTTAAATTGTTTTTTCTTATATAATTTCTTAATTCAACATATTTTTTATTACTTCCAAAGTCAACTGTTTTTAAACCTTGTAATATATCTAGGCTATCAGATTTTATTTGATAATTGTTTTCTATGTAATGTTCATTAATTTTTTCTCTAATATTATAAACGCCCCAATACTCGGAGTTTATAAATAAATGTGTTGGTGTTGATTGTTGAACATCTATTCCTTCTTCAGATATAATAGATGTTAGAAAAGCATCTTTAAATCTTGTGTTATTATGGTCATTTCCTGAATGTCTTAAAACAAACTGTTTGTATTTTTTAGATCCTAATCCAAATAAATCAGTATTGAACTTTTTTGTTCCATATTCTTTTCTTGCAATTATTCGTAGTGATTTTTCCCTTCCATATTTTGTCATTCCTCCAAATATTTTTACACCTGCATTTTGGTTAATAATTTGTACAGAATTAGGGTTGAATATTTCAACATTTAATTTTCTTTCCCATTTTTTCGCAAAATTTGCATTCATATGTCGATCCTCTATTGTGTCCCAAAATGCATTGTGCCCTTTTGCATATATTCCTCTTCTTTCTCCTAAAAAATCTTTATGATTTATGATTAATGAAACAATGTGAAAATTAGTTTTAAAATCAATTAAATAACTATAGCAACCCATAGGTTTTATAGAATCATTTACTTTTTGAAAAAAACAAAATGAAGTAGTTTTTTTGACAATAATTGAGTCAGGAAATATTTTTTTTCTTTTTTCATTTAAACTATTTTCTATAAAAAACAACTCACCTTCACAAATACTAGCTTTTAGATTTATAATAGAATCATAAACTAAAGGTTGATGTGATAATACAAAACAACTATTTGTACTTTTTAAAGAATCTATTGTTGTATTTTGGGTATTAATTAAAGAATCTGTATTAATCTCCAAATTTTGACTAAATAGAGAGTTAATACAGATAAACAAAAAAAAGAATATTTTTTTCATTTATTTTATTCTAAGTTTTACACCTATTTGTAAAATTGAGTCTTCCCCTTTTTTTAATATGTTTTTATTGAGCTTTATCAATTTTGACATTTCATTATAATCACCATAGTATTTTAATGCAATTTTACTTAAAGAATCACCTTCTTTTATTGTGTGATATTTTTTTGTTCGATGGCTTTTTTGTTTTGGGTAAGTTATATTTAACTCTATTCTCCTATCTCTATTGTCATTATATTTTGGTTGACTTGAACCATAACCTTTCCAAGTTATGTTTGTAACATCAAAACCTTTATTTTTTAAATATTTGTAAACTGTTCTTGCTCGGTTTTCAGAAATTTCTTGATTAACAAATTTACTTCCAGTTGCGCCATCAGCGTGTCCCTGTATTTCAATTTTCACATCTTTGTCAGAGGATAAAAAATCAAATATTTCGTTTAACCACTCTTTATCTTTAGATGGAATATTGTCTTTTTCTTTTTCAAAATTAATATTACATTCAATTGATTTTACTCTAAAAGTCACACGTCTATTTTTTGCAATTTCTTCTTTTGAGCATTTATTTTTTTTATCATCACAATAGATAATAGGTTGAGATTCTCCGTATCCAACATAACTTATTTTATTTGAGTTTACACCAATTTTTTCTAAGTATTCGTGCACTTTTTTTGCTCTTTTTTCAGAGAGAATTTTATTTTCTTTTTCTTTACCTACATGGTCAGAATGACCTTGAATCTCTATAGTAATTTCACTTCTTTTTTTCAGCATATTTCCGTATTCATCAAGAAAGGTAGAGACAGAGGGTTCTAAATCAAATCCTCCACTAGGGAAGGGGAGATTTAAATCTAAAACTTCCATTGACTGACTTACATATTTTATAGTATCATCTTTTCTAAGATCTTCATAACAAGGGCATATTAAATCAGCAGTTTTTTTATCAATTTTATATTTTTCTATTGGTTGGAAATTTATTATTGCTTCCTTTATTTTATCATAACCCTTTGACCAACTATCAGCACAATCTTCCCAATAATGTAGGCTTTTTAAAGTTGAAAAGTCACAAAATTGTTTTAATAATACAGCAGAAATATATCCAGATTGGTGCCATCCATTCCAACAATGTAAATAGACAGGTCCTAATTCATTATTTTGAATGCTCTCATAGACCATGGCAAGTATGGAGTCTCTTGATTCTTTATCATTTCCACTTAATTGATAATAATCTAATCTCTTGCTGCCTTTTTCTAGAAAACGAGGAGCTGTTTCCCAATTTGTTTTATATAAATAAACAATATTAGAGAAATCTTGACTTAATAAATTATCTAATCCATCTTGAGGAAGTGGGTTTTTGTTTCCTCTTTTATTTGTTCTATGATAGTAGTTATTTCCTCCGCCTCTATATGCTATCCCATGTAAAATTGATCTAAAATTTCTAGTTCCATATAATATTTCTAAACCATTTCCTTTGTTGTCTGTTGCTTTTTCAGTAACACAATCTACTTTAAATTTTTCTTTATAATGATTAATTTTTTCTTCGAATTTTTCAGGATTTTCTTGAGATATAATTAAAAAAGGAATGATGAATGTTAAAAAAAAAGGTGTAAGTTTCACTGCTTATATGGTTAGGATTATTAAATAATTTTATAACATTAATATAAAATAATTTTCTTTTGGAAAAACATATTTTTGAAAATGTTATTATATTTTAAAATTTGATAAAATGAAAAAAAAAATATTACTTCTTGGTTCAGGTGAATTAGGAAAAGAGTTTGTAATAGCTTGCCAAAGGTTAGGTCAATATATTATAGCGGTAGATAGTTACAAAAATGCACCTGCTATGCAAGTCTCAGATGATTTTGAAGTTATTAATATGCTTGATGGTGATGCTTTAGATCGCATAGTAAAAAAACATCAACCACATATTATTGTTCCTGAAGTTGAATCTATTCGAACAGAAAAGTTTTATAATTATGAAAAAGATGGAATACAGGTTGTTCCATCGGCTAAAGCCGCAAATTTCACAATGAATAGAAAAGCTATTAGAGATTTAGCTGCACATGATTTGAATATAAAGACGGCTAAATATCGTTATGCAAAATCTATTGAAGAATTAAAAGAGGCAGTTGAGTATTGTGGAATTCCTTGTGTTGTGAAACCTTTAATGTCTAGTTCTGGAAAAGGTCAAACTACTATTAAAAAAATAGAGGATGTTGAGCAATCTTGGAATTATGCAATAGAAGGCTCTAGGGGAGATTTAAATGAGGTAATTGTCGAAGAGTTTATAGATTTTGATTATGAAATAACATTGTTAACAGTTACTCAGAAAAATGGAAAAACATTATTTTGTCCGCCTATTGGGCATCGCCAAGAAAGAGGTGATTATCAAGAGAGTTGGCAACCTATGCCAATGGATAAAAAACATTTAAAATCTGCCCAGGATATAGCATATAAAATAACACATGCTTTAGTAGGTTCTGGTATATGGGGTGTTGAGTTTTTTATTTCTAAAGAAGGTCCTATTTTTTCAGAACTATCTCCTAGGCCACATGATACAGGTATGGTTACTTTAGCAAATACTCAAAATTTCTCAGAATTTGAATTACATGCTAGAGCTGTGTTAGGAATACCTATCTTAGAAATACCATTATTAAAAAATGGTGCAAGTGCTGTTATTTTAGCTGATAAGGATAATGATAAACCTGTTTTTATTGGGTTGGAACAGGCAGCAGAATTTAAAAATACAGATTATAAAATTTTTGGAAAACCAAGTAGTAGACCATTTAGAAGAATGGGGGTTGCGTTATCTTATGGTTCAGATCCTGTTGATATTTTAGTAAAAAAAGCAAAAAAAGTAGCTTCTTGTATAAAAGTTTCGTAATTATTACATTTGTTATATAACCAATTTTTTTTTTAAAATGAGTAAAATTTCAAATTCTTTAGGTAGGTCTGGAAATCCTGCATTAACCTCAGAGGTATTTAATAAATCTGTAACTTCTACTGGAGAGGTTATGACTCTACAAGGAACAGTAAATAAAACAGCGTTTAGTTTATTTTTATTAATTTCAGCAGGTTTTTTTACTTATTCTCCTGATTATAGTTGGCTGATCTGGCCTGGATTTATTGGAGGGCTCATAGTAGCATTAATTACAATTTTTAAAAAAGAATGGGCTCCTGTAACAGTCCCTATTTATGCTGTTTTAGAAGGTTTAGCATTGGGTGGAGTATCTTTTTTATATGGAAACGCATTTTATCCTGGAATAGTTTCACAAGCTATTTTATTAACTGTAAGTATTTTCGTTGCTCTTCTTTTTGCATACAAAACAAAAATTATAAAACCTACTGAGAACTTTAAATTAGGAATATTTGCTGCTACAGGTGGTATTTTTTTAGTTTATATCGTCTCTTGGATTATGGCCATTTTTGGGGCCTCTATGCCAATTATGAATCCAGCTAACGCATCTTTGATTAGTATTGGTTTTAGTTTATTTGTCGTTATAATAGCTGCTTTAAATTTAGTATTGGATTTTGATTTTATTGAAGAAGGAGCAGAAAAAGGAGCACCAAAGTACATGGAATGGTATGGTGCTTTTGGCTTATTAGTAACATTAGTTTGGTTGTATTTAGAGATTTTAAGGTTATTAGCTAAATTATATTCAAGAAGATAAATATTTCATCGAAGTTTATTAATAATTGGTGTAATCAAAAAAGACAATTAATTTATATTTTTTGAATTATTTCATTTACTTTTATTTGATATAGAAGTGTAATTAAAATTTTATAATGAAAAAAATATATTCCTATTTAGTATTTACTCTATTTTTTAGTTTTTCATTTTCTCAAAATTTACCAGAACAATATTATTTTTCTGAAGATCAAAATAGATTAATAAGAGGTGGGCAAGATTTAATGGGTTTTTATGATGAGGCAGAAATAAAAACAATTTATTTATATTTTGAACAACCTAATTTTTGGGAGCAATTACAAGATAATTATTGCGATAAAATTAATATCAGTGCTACTTTAATATATGAGGGAGAAACTTTTGAGGATGTAGGTGTGAGATTTAAAGGGCAAACTTCTTATGCTAATACAAATGGTGATAATGGTGGACCTGGTGGAGGTGGACCTGGTGGAGGTGGGCCTGGTGGTAGTGTAGAAACTGATAAAAAATCTTTTAATATTGAACTAGATTGGATTCATGACCAAGATATTGATGGTTATGAAACTTTGAATTTGAATAATTGTTATCAAGACCCTAGTTTTTTAAGAGAATTTATATTTGAAAAATTATCAAGAAACTATATTCCCGCAGTACAGGTAAATTTTGTAAAATTAATGATTAATGATCAGGACTGGGGAATCTACCCAAGTGTTCAACAATTAGATAAAAAACATGCTGGTCAATGGTTTTTTGATGATGAATGTACTAGATGGAGAGCAGAAGATCCAAATAATGATGCTCCTGGTTGTGGAGAGCCAGGTGGAGGTCCTGGTGGTGGAGGTCCTGGTGGTGGAGGTCCTGGTGGTGGAGGTCCTGATTTTGGTGCAGGAATGTCTTCACTAAATTATTTAGGAGATGATACAACTAGTTATTTCGATCATTATACACTAAAGAAGTCTTATGTAGATAATCCTTGGAATAATTTGGTTGATGCTTGTTTTGCTATTGATAATGTAGAAAGCTTTGAAGATCCTTATACTTACTTAAATCAATATTTAGATTTAGATGCTACTTTATGGCATTTAGCAAATGAAATCATTTTTTCAGATGATGATAGTTACATAAATAAAGGTGGTATGGATTACTATGTTTATTATGATTTATATAATGACAGGATTTTACCTATAGAGTATGATGGGAATACAGTATTTGGAAATCCAAACTGGAGTCCTTTTTATAATGAAAATGATACTGATTTTGCACTTTTAAATAAATTGTTAGCAATTTCTGAATTAAGACAAAGGTATTTAGCTCATTTTAGAACTATTTTATCGGAATCTTTTGATATAAATTATATAAATGGATTAATTGATTACTATGCTAATTTTATTAATCAAAGTGTTGAGGAGGATCCTCAAAAAATATATACTTACAATCAATTTTTAAATGAAGTAGAAGCTTTAAAGGATTATTTTTATGAAAGAAATTCTTTTTTATTATCAAATAATGAAATTAATCAGGATATAGTAGAAATTGAAAATGTAGTTTCTTCTGTAAACAATACTAATTTTGCTCAACCAAATTCTACAGATGAGGTTTTAATTACAGCATTTTTAGAATCTTCTCAACTAGTTTCGGAAGTTAATTTATATTATGGAACAGGTTTAACAGGTTCTTTTGAAAAAATCTCTATGTATTCTGCTGATGAAGAGGGTGTTAATTCCTTTTTTACTACCATACCACCTCAAAATGGAGGTCAGTATGTTCGCTATTATGTGGAAGCTGAACATCAAAATGGGTCAATAACTTATAATCCTAAAGGAGCAGAGCATGATGTATTTGTATATCAAGTAAAAATGGATGAGATTTTTATAGGTGATTTAGTAATTAATGAAATTATGGCATCTAATGATAATGTAGCGACTGATGAATATGGTGAATATGATGATTGGATAGAAATTTATAATAATGGAGATGATCCAATTAATTTATCTGGACATTATCTCTCAGATGATATCAATAATTTAACAAAATATACTTTTCCAGATTTTATTTTAGAACCTGACCAATATTTTATTGTTTGGGCTGATGATGATGAAGAAGACCAGGGTGATTATAATCATGCTACATTTAAATTATCAGCATCAGGTGAAGAACTGTATTTTTCTGATCCAAGTATTAATATAATTGATAATTGTTTATTTGGAGAACAGCAAACAGATATGGGTTATGCTAGAGTTCCAAATGGAACAGGAAATTTTATTATACAAGATCCTACATTTAATTTAAATAATGATGAAAATACATCATTGATAGATGTTCCTAAAAAAGCAAAAGAATTAGTTAAAATTATTGATTTATTAGGAAGAGAATCCGCAAAAAATCAAAATGGAATTTTCATTGAAATTTATGATGACAACTCTATTGAAAAGAAATTAAATTTCGAATAAATAAATCTTTTTATTATTTATAATAATTCTTTTTAATTTTAGTTATAATTTTGAATTAAATTTTTTTGATTATGAAAAGAGAACAAGTTTTGTTTACAGTAGGTTTAACTTCTATTGTTTTGTCTTTTATCTTTATTTTAATTTCTATTTTTTTTCCTAAAAAAACAGAAACAGTAATTGTAAAAGAACAAATTTTGCCAGTTGAAATTTCTTCAACTGTTAATTCAAAAAATTATTTTGATTTTACTACTGCTTCTGAAAAAGCAACTAAAGCAGTTGTGCATATTAAATCTAGTATAGATAACACTAAAAAAGAAAATAGTAGAAGGGAGTTTAATCCTTTTGACTTTGATCCTTTTGGAGGAGGTTGGGGTTTTTTTGATATGCCAAGCCAACCCTCTTCTGGTATGGGTTCAGGGGTTATAATTAGTGATGATGGATATATTATAACTAATAGTCATGTTGTTCAGGGGTTTGATAAATTTGTAGTCACACTAAATGATTCTAGAGAATTTGATGCAGAATTAATTGGAAAAGATCCTTCAACAGATATTGCAGTTTTAAAAATTGAAGAAAAAAATTTAAACTACTTAAATTTTTCTAATTCAGATGTAGTAAAAGTTGGTCAATGGGTATTAGCAGTAGGAAACCCTTTAGATTTAAAATCTACTGTAACATCTGGGATTATAAGTGCAAAAGCTAGAAATATTAATATCCTTAGAGGAGAAAAGTTTTCTGTAGAATCTTTTTTACAAACAGATGCTGCAGTTAATCAAGGAAATAGTGGTGGTGCTTTAGTTGATATTTATGGTAATCTTGTTGGAATCAATACTGCTATTGCAAGTAGATCAGGGGGGTATGAAGGTTATTCTTTTGCTGTTCCATCTAATATTGCAAGTAAAGTTTCTAAAGATTTAATAGATCATGGATCAGTTCAAAGAGCTCTTTTAGGTGTGTTTATTCAAGAATTAAATCCTGATGTGTGTAAAAAACTGGAAATAGATAAAGATGTTAGAGGTATTTATATTAATGGATATACTAGTAATAGTACTGCCGAAAAAAATGGTATAAAAGAAGGTGATATTATGCAAAAAATAGATGGAGTGCAAATTAATACGATTCCACAATTACAAGAGAAGTTATTACAGAAAAATCCTGGTGAATATATTAATGTTGAAGTTTTGAGAAATGGGAAGAAAAAAACTCTAAAGGTGAAGCTTATGAGTTTAGAACAAGCAACAGAAGTCATGCAAAAATCTTAATGAAAAAAAATATAGAATCTTTTCCTAAGCAAATTTTAGATTCCTTATCTGGTCTTGAAAAATTAAGAATAGAAAAAAAAAATATCTCTTCAGTTCTAATAATTGGACAGGGTGGCTCTAGTATAGGGGCATTATTATTAAGAGATTTATTGAAAAACAATATTGATTATCCAGTAATTATTAATCATGGTTATAAATTACCTAATTGGGTTTCTTCCAAAACATTAATAATAGTTTCTTCATATTCTGGAAATACAGAGGAGACATTAAGTGTTTTAGATGCTAGTTTAAAAAAAGGATTTAAACCTATTTGTATTTCTTCAGGTGGAAAATTATTAAAAATATGTAAAAAACAAAAATTAGATTTTTTGACCTTGCCAGAAGGTTTTCAACCAAGAGAGGCTTTAGCATATTCAATTTTTGCATTGTTTTCAGTTTTTTTTAGATATCAGATTATTTCAAATGACATTTTTTTAAAGCTTAAAAAAGCTTGCTTATATCTTTTAAATAATCAGTCTGAAATCATAAAGAAAGCAAAATCATTGTCAAATATAATTTATCAAAAAGTACCTATTATATACTCTTCAAATCTTTTTTCAGGAGCTATTATTAGGTTTAAACAGCAGTTAAATGAGAATTCAAAAAATCTTAGTTGGTTTAATGTTATTCCTGAAATGAATCATAATGAAATAGTGGGATGGGAAAATATTAATAACGATATCAAAGATTATTTTCTTCCTATTTTCATAAAAAGTAATTTGGATTTAAAGAAAAATCAACTTAGGACAGATTTAACTTTAAATTATTTAAAACAAAAAAAAATAAAAACTAAAATGATAAATCCTCAAAAAGGAGATTTATATACGCAGTATTTATTTTTAATAAATTTATTTGATTTCACTTCCTTTTTTTTAGCAAAAAAGAATAATGTAAATCCCTATGATATTGATTCTATCTTAATGTTAAAATCAAAATTGAAATGATTTTTTTATGATTAAAGGATTTATATTTGATTTTGATGGGGTTATTATAGACACAAATAAATACCATTTTGATTCTTGGAAAGAAAGTTTAAATCTTTTTAAGATAGATTTTGATGAAAAAAAATATAATCAAATAAAAGGCTTAAGTCGTAGAAAATCTTTAGATTTTCTTAATTCTGAACAGAATCAATTATCTGAGGAAAAAAAAGACGAGCTGTTAAAACAAAAAAATAATATCTTTTTAGATTTAATAAAAGATTTAAAATCAGATGATTTACTACCTGGTGTCCAAGATTTTATTTTCAATTTTAAAAATACTCATAAACTAGGTGTTGCTTCTTCGAGTAAAAACGCAAAATATATATTAAAAAAGATCAATTTTGATCATTTTTTTGATGTTATTGTTGATGGCACTATGGTTTTAGAATCAAAACCAAATCCAGAAGTTTTTTTGAAATGCGCTGATTTGTTAAATTTAAAACCTGAACAATGTCTTGTTTTTGAAGATTCAAAAAATGGTATTTTAGGAGCAAAAAAAGGAGGTTTTTTTACCTATTTAATAGGTGGTAATATTGAGTTTAAAAACCTAGCTGATAAATTTTTAAAAGATTTAACATATTATAAATGATTTTAGTTGCAGACAGTGGTTCTAGTAAATGTGATTGGGCGTTTTTTGATTATGAAAATAATCAATTGAAAATTGTGAAAACTATAGGATTAAATCCTTATTTCTTATCTGCTGAAAAAATCTTAAAAGAACTACATAAATCAACTGATTTATGTAAAATTTCAACAAGTATAACAAGTGTTTTTTTTTATGGAGCAGGTTGTTCTGAAAATTCATCAAAAAAGATATTGAATAAAGCTTTAAGTAAATTTTTTAATTCTTCAAAAGTTTATGTTGAACATGATTTACTGGGTGCTTGTCGTTCAATTTCTGATAAAGGAATTAGTATTAACTGTATTCTTGGAACGGGATCTATTTCTTGTATTTATGATCAAAAAAAAATAAAGTTACCTTTCCCGTCTTTGGGATATGTTTTGGGTGATGAGGGGAGTGGTAATTACTTTGGTAAAAAAATATTGAATCTTTATTTTACAAACCAATTACCAAAGAAACTTAAAGAGGATTTTAAAAAAGAATATAATATATCCTATCAGAATTTAATGAAAAAAGTTTATAATAATGAGAGGTCTAATTACTTTTTAGCTTCATTTTTTCCATTTTTAATAAAACATCAAAACAATCCTATTATTTTAAATATTTTAAAAGAAGGGGTGTCATCTTTTTTAAAAACACATGTTTTTTTAATTCCTGATTTTCAGATTTATAAAATTAATTTTTTTGGGTCAGTTTCATTTTTTTTAAAAGATTTAATAATTGAGGAATTAAAACAAAAAAAATGTATGATAGGGAGTTTTCAAAAAAAAATAATATTAGGGTTATTTGATTATCATGATAAAAAATAATTTTTTTAGTTATCTATCAATAAAATACTTTAAATTTAGGCTAAATTAATCCCTTTCTATGTTAAAGAATATTGTTCCAATACAGTATATGGCTTCGATCATATTTTTTGTTTTTGGATGGATTAGTTTTTATTTTTCAGGTGTTTTTTCTTTTTCACTAATTTTATTTGGTTTTGTTTTTCTTCCTTTTGTAGAGGTTTTTTTACCCTCTAATATGAAATTTTTTTTTCTAAACGCTGATGATAAAAAAGATAGCTTTTTATATGATTTAATACTTTATTTAACTATTCCTTGCCAAATTTTTTCAATTATCTTCTTTCTGTTCGTGATTAATGCTTATGAACTGACTACATATGATTTAATAGGAAAAGTGTTAGCTATGGGGACATTATGCGGTCACTCAATTAATATAGCACATGAGTTAGGTCATAGGACTAATAAATTTGAACAATTCTTATCTAAAGTATTGTTATTATCTACTTTGTACATGCATTTTTTTATTGAACATAATAAAGGGCATCATAGAAAAGTAGGAACAATAGAAGACCCAGCAACAGCAAGAAAGGGTGAGTGGTTGTATGCTTTTTTTATTAGATCTATTTTTTTTCAATGTATATCCGCTTGGAAGATAGAAATTAAGCGTTTAAAGATGCAGAAAAAGCCTTTTTTATCTTTTGGAAATGAAATGATTCAATTTATGGTTTTGGAAGTTTCTCTGTTACTTTTAATTATTTTTCCTTTGAATTTTTTTTCAGCTTTGATGTTTACTTTTGCATCTTTATTTGGGATAATTATTCTTGAGTGCATAAATTATGTTGAACATTATGGTTTGGAAAGAAAATTAAAAGAAAATGGTAGATATGAAGCATTAACAGAATTTCATTCTTGGAATTCAGATTTTGTTTTAGGAAGATTACTTTTTCATCAATTAACTTTACATTCAGATCATCATTTGAAAGCTTCTAAAAAATATCAAAACTTATTAAATCTTCCTAATGCGCCAAGACATCCAACGGGTTATCCGGGAATGATGCTTTTATCATTTTTTCCTCCTTTATGGTTTTTTTGTATGGATGGTCTTGTAGATCAATTCAGGGATAAGTCAAAAAAAAATAAAATTTAATTATTATGAAAAAAATACTCTTTTTTTTAATTCCATTAATTTGTTTTTCACAGGATTACAAAAAGTATATGAATAAAGGTTTTTCTCAAGAAAAGGAGGGGAAGATTTATGGAAAAATTAAAGATGAAAAGGGTCGAAATCTGCAATATGCAAATGTTCAGTTATTTCAAAATGATTCTATAATAGAGGGTTTAATATCTGATGAAAAGGGTCGTTTTTTATTTGAGGATATTCAGCTTGGTGAGTATACTTTGTATATTAATTTTGTTGGATATGAAAGAATAAATCAAAATTTAAATTTAACAAAAGAGGCCCCAGTCAAAAATTTAAAAACTATTTCTTTAACTATTTCATCAAATATGCTACAAGAAACAAACTTAGTTGATGAAAAACCTATATATGAAAATAAATTTGAAAAAATAGTATATAATGTTGAGAATGACTTAAGTCAAAATGCCATAGATGCTGTTGATGTTTTGACGCAAACCCCTCTTTTAGATGTTGATATAGAAGGAAATGTTTCTTTAAGAGGTGAAAACGATATAAAGTTTTTAATTAATGGAAAAGAATCTTCTTTTTTGAAAGGAAATAATGTTTCAGATGTGTTAAAAATGATTCCATCTGAACAAATAAAAAGCGTTGAAGTTATTACAAGTCCAACAGCTAAATATTCTGGAGAAGGTACTGCAGGAATAGTTAATATTATTACTAAACAAGATAAATTAGAAGGTTTTACAGCAGGTGTTAGTACTAGTACTGGTACTAGAGTTAATAGAACAAATGGAAATTTTAGTTATGGAAATTCTAAATTTGGAATTAGTGGAAAAGTAGGAGGTAGGTATGGTTGGCCTCGAGAAGGTAAAAGTAATTATTTTAGAGAAACATTTGATGATTTGGGATTTTCACAAAGTATTTTAGAATCAACTGGGAAAACTATAGGAAATTGGGTAGGGCACAATTCTTCATTGGATGCTTATTATGAGTTCAATCCTCAGTTAAATATTTTGAGTAGTTTTTGGTATGGAGGTTATAGAAAAACTAATGAAGGTGAATCAAATTATAATTCTTCTTTACAAGGAGATTATAATGTTTTCCAAGAATCTTTGAATAGTGATACTGAATTAGAATGGACCACTGATTTAATAAAAAAGTTTTTAGATAATGAAGATAGAGAATTGCGTATGGCTTTTCAATTGGCTCGTCATTTTCATGATGATGAAAGTTTTTCTGGACAAGGTTTTTCAGGAATAGATGTCGCCAAGCCTTTACCACAAGAATCTGTATTTATAGACAGTTTATCTTATGACAATTTTAGTGATGGGACGGGTAAAGAATATACTTTTCAATTAGATTATGTTCATCCACTTTCGGAAAAAAATAAAATAGAATTAGGAGGAAAATATATAAATAGATTTACAACTGTTGATTATAGAAATATTGAAGAAACATTTTACTCAGATGATGTTTTAAATCAAGAAAATCTTAATTTAATTGAAAATTCAGATGAGATTTTTTCGTATGATCAATCTGTTTGGGCAGGATATTTATCTTCCAGTATGGAGTTTCCTAGAGATATCTCTTTAATTTTAGGAGCTCGTTATGAGGGAACAAGAATAACTGGAGATTATGAGGTGAATAGTCAAGTTATTCCAAAAAATATATATCACACATTCTTGCCAAGTTTTGTTTTAGCAAAAAAATTAGATTTTTCAAAAACTTTAAAGTTTTCATATTCAAAGAGGTTAATGAGGCCAGATATACATTATATAAATCCAAATTTAGTTTTCTCTGACTCTAAAAATATAAGAATTGGAAACCCTGAATTAAACCCCGAAATAACACAACAATTAGAATTAGGTTTTAGTAGCTTTAAACCTGGATTTATGACTAGTTATTTTGTGTATTATAAAAGAACAGATGATATTATCGAAGATTTTATTACTGTTTCTGGCGATACTTCAATAACAAATTATTTAAATATTGGAACTAATAATTCTTTTGGTATCAATTTTTTTGGTTCAATACGGATACCAAATGTGATGAATATTAGAGCTGGTGGTGATTTTTATACTTATAATGTTTCTTCTTCAGAATATTCAAATATATATAACTCTGAAATAGAAGAAAATGTAAGGTTTGTGTATAAATGGTATTTAAATTCAACAATTGATTTAGGAAAAAAATATTCTTTTGAATGTCGTGGTTGGTATAGGTCTCCAAGACAAACAATTCAAGGAACTATTCCTAGTTTTTCAATGGTTAGTTTTGGTTTGAAAAAAGAATTCAATAATAAAAGAGGCTCTATAGGTATTGGATTAATAGAGCCATGGAGTAAATATAAATCTTTTGAAACAGATTTAAGTGGAGATAATTTTATTCAAACATCAAATAACCAAATTTTATTTAGATCAATACAAATTAATTTTAAATATAAATTTGGGAAATTAAAATTTGATCCAATTAAATCAAAATCAGGAATAAATAACAACGATTTAAAACAAGAAGATGGAGGAGGTGATTTTTAAAAAAAAATATATATGAAAACAATACATGATTGGTTTACAGAGTATGGGGAAAGCCACCAAAACAAAACAAATAAAATAATTCATTGGATTTGTATTCCATTAATATTTTGGAGCATTATTGCATTATTATCTTTAATACCTCATGAAGATTATTTTAAATTTGATTTTTTACATTGGGGAACCGTAGTTATTTTAATTGGTTTAGTCTTTTATTTAAGACTTTCATTTAAAATATTTTTAGGAATGTTTTTATTTTCTTTATATGTTCTTTTAGATATATATTTTTGGAATGAAGTTTTTGGAAAAGATGTGTTAATGTATTTTTCAATTTTTGTTTTTATAATAGCTTGGATTTTACAGTTTATTGGTCATAAAATTGAAGGAAAAAAGCCATCTTTTATAAAAGATATACAATTTTTATTAATAGGCCCTGCTTGGTTACTTGGATATATTTATAGAAAAATTGGTATAAAATATTAGATATGGTTGATATTTTTAAAGATGAATTAAAGTTACCTTCTCAAGATAATGTTCCAAATATTAATAGAGAAGAATTTATCAAGGTTATAGAGAGTAGAAGAAGTGTTAGGGTTTATAATGAAGAAAAAATACCAGAAAAGGATGTTCTACATTGTTTAGAATTAGCATTATTAGCAGCTAATTCTTCTAATTTACAGGCTTGGGAGTTTTATTGGGTAAAGTCAGAAGAAAAGAAAAAAAAATTAGTGCAATACTGTCTTAATCAACCAGCTGCTAGAACAGCACAAGAACTTATAGTGTGTGTGGCCAAACCCATGTCTTGGAAAGAAAATAGAAAGAAAATGTTAGACTTGTTATACTCAAATAGTAATGCCCCTGAGGCCGTTATTAATTATTATAAAAAAATAGTGCCTTTAGCATATAATCAAGGTTTTCTTGGTATTAAAGGTTTTTTGAAAAAAATAGCAATATTCTTTTTAAGTTTTTCTAGACCAATACCAAGAGAGCCGGTTTCATTTTCTGATATGAAAGTTTGGGCTCAAAAAACAACTGCATTAGCTTGTCAAAATTTAATGCTCTCCTTTAGGGCATTTGGGTATGATTCTTGCCCTATGGAGGGAATAGATTCAGCAAGAATTAAAAAGCTATTGAATTTATCTAAATCAGATCAAATATGTATGGTGATAAGTGCTGGAAAAAGAGCATCTAATGGAGTTTATGGTAAAAGAATAAGATTTAAAAAAGAAAACTTCATAAAGACGGTTTAAAACTTCCATGATATAAATTATCTCTTTTTATTTTCTTTAACTTTGTTATAGTTCATTTTTTAAAACTTATTATTTATGTATTTACTTTTTTATTTTTTACTATTTCCATTTCTTATTTTTTCTCAAGTTAATTTTAGTGAACACATATCACCAATAATATATAATAATTGTACTGAGTGTCATAGAATTGGACAATCAGGCCCTATGCCTTTCACTAACTATTCAGAAGTAGCTTCTTTAGGAAATATGATTAATTATGTAACATCAATAGATTACATGCCTCCTTGGCATGCTGATACAGAATATTCTACTTTTTTGGGTGAGAGAGGTTTGACAGATCAGGAAAAAAGTTTAATAAATGAATGGGTTTCTAATGGAATGCCACAAGGAGATCCTTCTCTTGAAGCTCAATTACCTGACTTTCCTGAGGGTTCTGTAATTGGAGAACCTGATGCAGTTTTTACTATGGAAGAGGCATATTTAATTGAGGGAAATAATCAAGACGATTATAGAGTTTTTGTTTTTGAAACAAATTTTCCAGAAGATAAGTATTTAAAGTCTATTGAAATAATACCTGGTAATTATGCTGCTGTTCATCATGTTTTAATTAATATTGATACTTCTGGTGACTGTGCTGCTTTAGATGCTTCTACTCCAGAATATGGTTATGAGTGTGAAAGTGGTTTTTGTACTGGGAGTATTCCTCAGTTTGCAGCAGGTTATACTCCAGGAATGGTTCCGCCAGTTTGGAATAATGATATCGGTTTTGTTTTACCAGCTGGAGCAGATATTGCTATACAAATGCATTATGCTCCTTTCCCAATAGATCAGTATGATCAATCTTCAGTTAATTTATTTTTCAAAGAACAAGAAGTAGAAAGAGAAGTAGAGGTGGAAACTATTTTAGATACTTCCCTTCAAATACCTGCAAATGAAGTTTACACTCACTATCAGTCATATGAAATCCCCTTCGACATGAGTTTAATTAGTATTCTTCCACACATGCATTTGATTGGTAAATCATGGTTAATTTATGCAGAGAATAATGGTGACACAATTCCTATTATTAGTATACCTGAATGGGATTTTAACTGGCAAACTTTTTATCAACCTGAATATATGTTAAAATTACCACAAGGATATACTTTACATGCATATGCCACTTACGATAATACATCAAGTAATCCAACAAACCCAAATTCACCACCTGAAAATATCTATTGGTGTGATTATACTACTTGTGAAATGTTTTTCCTTCCCTTTTCTTATGTTCCTTATCAAGAGGGAGATGAAAATATCTATTTAGGTAATAGTGAAGATCTAGGTTGTACAGATTCTAATGCATGTAATTTTAGTCCAGAGGCGATTATTGACGATGGGTCTTGTGGAATTTCAGATGATTGTGGAGAATGCTTTATTCCTTGTTGTTTTAATATTAATACTAACACTTGTGATTATTCAGTTTCTGAACAAGATTGTGAATATTTTTGGGCAGATTTTGATATAATTTCCAGTCCTGAACAAAATATATTTTGGAATACGAGTTGTTCTTTTGGTTGTACGGATCCATTAGCTTGTAATTATGACTCCACAATTTTACCTGGTGGATTTGATGATGGTTCATGTGTTTATATTGATGGGGTTTGCGATTCGTGTGAAAATGGTGTTATCATTGATAATGATGCTGATGATGATGGAGTTTGTGATGGAGATGAGTTAGAAGGTTGTACTGATCCTTTAGCATGTAATTATAATGAATTTGTTACTGATGATGATGGATCTTGTGAATATGCAGAAGAGTATTATGATTGTGATGGAAATTGTCTTCAAGATTTAGATGAAGATGGTATATGTGATGAATGCAATAGTTACGAAAATGTTATTGTTGACTGTGAATGTGGTTTTTTAGATCCAGCTACTTATACGGTTTTTTATACAGATGTTGATGAAGAGAATTGTATTTTAATTGAAGATTGTTATTGTGAATGTATAAGTGATGTTGATTTAGATACTGTTTGTGATGAAAATGATAATTGTCCAGATGTTTTCAACCCAAATCAAGAAGATTCAAATAATGATGGAGTAGGTGATTTATGTGACGAAATAAGTTTAGAAGAAAATAAAATTTCAAAAAAATTAGTTAAAATAACTGATATTTTAGGAAGGGAAATTAAAGAAGATTCACATTACACCATAAAGTTATATATATATAATGATGGTGATGTTCTAAAAGTATTTTCTAAATATTAGTATGAAAAATGTTTCATTAGTTATTTCTTGTGGAGGCGCTAAAGGTTTAGTTGGAATTGGAGTTATAGAGGAATTAGAAAGAAGAGGTTATAATATATCATCAGTTGCAGGAACATCAATAGGTTCGGTGATTCTTGGTATTTATGCTTCTGGGAATTTAAAAGAATATAAAAAATGGATGTTAAGCCTAGGAAGGCTTGATGTTTTTCGTTTAATGGATTTTACTTTAAGTACCAGAGGTGTAATTAAAGGAAAAAAAGTTTTTGAAGAAATGAAAAATTTTTTTCCAGATGCATTAATTGAAGATTTACCTATACCATATTCTGCTGTTGCAGCTGATGTAAACACATTCAAAGAAGTTTCATTTGAAAGAGGTAGTTTACATCACGCCATAAGATGTTCAATTTCAGTTCCATCATTAATGACACCTGTTATTAATGGAAGTCAAATTTTAGTAGATGGTGGAGTTGTTAATCCACTTCCATTATCAACTATTCAGCGTACTAAAAATGATATATTAATTGCAGTAAATTTAAATCATTTTGATTCCTCATTTAGAAAAAAAATTTCACCATTTTCTCTAGATTATCCAATAATAAAGGAAATGTTAAATTATTTTAGTTCTACTAGTAAAAAAAAAGCGGCCGGAAATATGG
>MDSW01201100.1_pt1 | contig 20792 bp, 23 predicted proteins | sample 811171 | NCBI WGS metagenome assembly MDSW01 (sample SAMN05326641, study PRJNA326480) | marine metagenome | isolation source: seawater | place: Atlantic Ocean: North West | collected 2012 | reverse complement strand
TTCGGTCGCCGCCGGATGACGCCGGGCCGCCCCGTCACCTTCGTCGTGACGCAGGAATTCCTCGACCAGTTCAGCCTCGAGAGCGCCCGCGACCTGCCGGGCCTCAAGGAGCTGCGCGCCGCCGGTCTGCTGGACTCGCGCCCCCTGCCGGGTGCAGGCTCGGATGACGACGAGGAGGGCGAGGAGGACGAAGCCCAGACCGGCCAGTCCGAGCTGTTCGAGGATTGAGAGGGATCAGATGAACCTCAACCAGATCATCAACATGGTCATCCGGATGTTCCTGCGCCGCGGGATCAACTGGGGGATCAACAAGGGCGTCGGCATGGCCTCGAAGCGGGGCGGCAAGGGCAAGAGCGCGGGCCCGATGACGGCGCAGGAGCGCAAGCAAGCCCAGACCGCGCGTGAAGCGGTGAAGCGGGCACGGAAGGCGGCGCGGATCACGCGGCGGTTTTGAGGAAGGGAATGGGTGAGGTCAACGCTATCGAAGCAGCGCTCTACGAAAGCGTTCGTCAGTGGGTCTTGGCTCATCTTCCCTTTAACAAGAGCGATGTGGCGCTTGCGGCCTACGTTAACGGGCTGGACGCTCATAAACTGTTGGTCACGTACCACAACTGGCAGAGCCGTCTAATTTCTGAAGCGCCTAGAACGGTTCATGCCTCTGCCGCCCTGAGTGCAAATTCCTTGGCAGCGCAACATGCATTGGCTTTGAACGCGATCAGCGCGGACATATCCAAGGGCAATTCTCTGACGAAATATCTTAGTCGAGGAGTGACAATCTCGGCGCAGCTTCCCAGAAATCAAGCAAAATTGCAGAAACGCCGCGACCTCGATTTAATGTTGAACGATTGGGGCATCCATCATCTTCATTTGTCCAAAACCGTTGAGGCCGACGGTTTCGTTACGCGATCTGGACCGTTGCTGTTTGCGTATTTTCGAGAGAACGATGCTTATTTGCTAGATATTGCGGCGCATGGGAACTGGACTTCCGAGCAACTCGTAAAGGTGTTAATCGCTGAATTTCCCAACTCCGGGGCATTCGTCGAGATGCGAGGTGTTGCCGATCTTGGTAAGAAGCCAACTGAAGACGAGCGCCGTCGTCTGCGCAATGTGGCGATCAACGTTCCACTCGTGATTAACGGAACAGCCTATATGTCCACTGCGGGTATGGTAACTGCGGGAACATCCATCGCGGCTACGCGAGAAGCGGACCACGTTCTAATTGCTATCTCTGAGTTTGCGCGTATCTGGCATGAGACGCCCGAAAAAGTTCGTGCGGCAGTTAAAGAATCTGCGCATTCGCTGCCGGATACACCTGAGTTTGTATTTGACGTCATAGAAGATGCCGGGCCGATAGTCGTCGATAAGAAGTCAAACTCCGTCTTTCGGCTTCTTCCAGATGATGCGACAAAGGCTCAATAAGGGGTTCGGCTAGACTATCAGTTGCTACTCACCGCCCCTGACGTCGCGCCATGAAGGCGAGCCGCTCGAACAAATGCACATCCTGCTCGTTCTTCAGAAGCGCTCCGTGCAGTTTCGGCAGCAGGCTCGCGCCTTCGCGTTTGAGGTCTTCGGGGTTCAGATCCTCGGCCAGCAGCAGCTTCAGCCAGTCGAGCACTTCGCTCGTCGAGGGTTTCTTCTTCAGGCCCGGGGTCTCGCGGATCTCGTAGAACTGGCTCAGCGCCTCGGTCAGCAGGCGGTCCTTGATGTCGGGGAAGTGGACGGCGACGATTTCGCGCATCACTTCCGGCTCTGGAAAGCGGATGTAGTGGAAGAAGCAGCGGCGCAGGAAGGCGTCGGGCAGTTCCTTCTCGTTATTCGAGGTGATGATGACGACGGGGCGGTGTTTGGCCCGGATCGTCTCGCCGGTCTCGTAGACGTGGAACTCCATCTTATCGAGTTCTTGCAGCAGGTCGTTCGGGAACTCGATATCGGCCTTGTCGACCTCGTCGATCAGCAGCACGACTTTCTTGCCCGCCTCGAAGGCCTGCCAGAGCTTGCCTTTGCGGATGTAGTTCTTCACGTCGTTGACGCGCTCGTCGCCCAGCTGGCTGTCGCGCAGCCGGCTGACCGCGTCATATTCGTAAAGCCCCTGCTGCGCCTTGGTGGTGGATTTGATGTTCCACTCGACCATCTCCATCCCGAGGCTCTGCGCGACCTGCCGCGCGAGTTCCGTCTTGCCGGTGCCCGGCTCGCCCTTCACCAGAAGGGGGCGCTCCAGCGCCACGGCGGCATTGACCGCGACGGTCAGATCGGGCGGGGCGACATAGCTGTCGGTCGATTGAAATTGCACGGGGAACACGCTCCGGTTTCGAGATCGCTGCGCAATGATCTTGCGCAAATCGTTTGCAACCTATCTGCGCCAAAATGCTGCCGCAACCCGGGCGTAAGAATTGATGAGGAAACACACAGTCCGGGCGAATGCGGACGTGACAACACTGTGTTCTTGGGGTATTGCCTCGCCCGAGGAGAGTTGGCCGATGGCGAATGACGATCATGGTGACGCCCCCGGCACGTATGAGAGGGCAGGTATGAGAGCTGAAGTATTCCTTCCGGATGATTATCGTCCGGCCGAGAATGAACCCTTCATGAATGACCGGCAGCTGGAATATTTCCGCAGAAAGCTTCTGGCGTGGAAGGCCGAACTTCTCGAACAATCCGCTGAAACGCTCGAAGGTCTCGCGGAATCCGCGCGCAACGTTCCCGATATTGCCGATCGCGCCTCCGAGGAAACCGATCGTGCGCTGGAACTGCGCACCCGCGACCGTCAGCGCAAGCTGGTCAGCAAGATCGACTCGGCGCTGCGTCGGATCGACAATGGCGAATATGGCTATTGCGAGAAGACCGGGGAGCCGATCTCGCTCAAGCGTCTCGATGCGCGTCCGATCGCGACGATGACGCTGGAAGCGCAGGAAAAGCACGAGCGCCGCGAACGGGTGCATCGCGACGACTGATCGCCTGCGCGCACTGCGTGTGGTGATGCACAAAACGCGCGTTGCCTTCGGGCGGGAAGGCGCGCAAAACAATTCGACACCGGCACCGCCAAGGTGCCGGTGTTCGCTTTTGAAGGAGGTCCCATGCTGATCGGGCGCAAGGTTACGGTTCTGGGTGCAGGGATCGCGGGGCTGACCGTGGCGCGGGCTCTGGCGATGCGCGGCGCGGATGTCGAGGTGCTCGAACAGGCCGAGGCGATCCGCGAAGTCGGCGCCGGGCTGCAGGTCTCGCCCAACGGGGCGGCGGTGTTGCGCGCTCTGGGGCTGGGTAAGGCGCTGGAGGCGGCGGGGCCGCGCGCCGAGGCGGTGCGGCTCGTCGATGGCGAGACCGGGAGCCAGGTGGCCAAGCTGGACATGGCGCGGCTGCGCCCCGATGCGGATTACCATTTCGTCCATCGCGCCCGGCTGATCGAACTGCTGGCCGATGGGGCGCGCGAGGCGGGGGTGAAAATCCGCCTGCTACAGCAGATCGAGCGGGTGGACCTGTCCGGGCCGCATCCGGTGCTGCACACCAAGCAGGGCGCCGAGATCGAGACCGACTTGTTGATCGGCGCGGACGGGCTCAACTCCAAGACGCGCGAGGCGCTCAACGGGCGGGTGGCGCCGTTCTTTACCCATCAGGTCGCGTGGCGCGCGCTGGTGCCGTGCGACGATTCCGAGGCGAAGATCGCGCAGGTCTTCATGGGCGCGGGCAAGCATCTGGTGAGCTATCCGCTGGGCCGGGGGCTGCGCAATGTCGTGGCCGTCGAGGAGCGGCATCGCTGGGTCGAGGAAAGCTGGGCGCTCGAGGATGATCCGATCAATCTGCGCACCGCCTTCGAGGATTTCTGCCCGACCGTGCGCGGTTGGCTCGATCAGGTCGAGAAGGTGAACCTCTGGGGCCTCTTCCGTCATCCGGTGGCCGAGCGCTGGTTCGCGCCCGGTGTCGCGATTCTGGGCGACGCCGCGCATCCGACGCTGCCTTTCCTCGCGCAGGGGGCCGTGATGGCGATGGAGGATGCCTGGGTTCTGGCCGAGGCACTGGCCAATTACGAGACCGACGACGTGGCCTTCGCCGCCTATCAGAACGCGCGCTGGGATCGCTGCGATCAGATCGTGACAGCGGCAAACAAGAACGCGCGGAACTATCATCTGTCGGGGGCTCCGCGCACCTTTGGTCATCTCGCATTGCGTGCCGCCTCGCGGTTCACGCCGGAGCGGCTCGTGGGGCGGTTCGACTGGATCTACGGGTATGACGTGACCCAGCAGGCGGGGTAGGGCGTCTCAACGGGGCTCTGGCGCGGGGCGACCAGCCCCGGGTCGCGGCCGACCCTCCCCACGGGAGGGCGCATTGGCGATGTCAGCACGGGCTCGACCGACCTGCGGGCTTGCGAGATAAAGTGCCAAGCCACAAAAGGCGACAAGCGCCCACCCGAGGCTCGGGCGCGACCCTCAGTCGCTACAGAGACGCTGCCCCGGCCCTTCGTTTGCGCTTCGGGCGTTCGCCGGGCGTCCTTCCACTGGAAGGCCGCTTATCCCGGCTCACCCCATCCGGAAATGCTTGGCGAGCTTCAGGCCCTGGCCCTGATAGTTCGAGGCAATGTCCTTGCCGTAGAGCTGGCGCGGCTCCTCAGCCATGCGCTCGTAGACGAGACGGCCAACGACCTGCCCATGCTCCAGCGCGAAGGGGGCTTCGTGGCAACGCACTTCCAGCACCCCACGCGAGCCGGTGCCCCCGGCAGCGCCATGGCCGAAGCCGGGATCGAAGAAGCCTGCGTAATGGACGCGGAATTCGCCGACCATCGCCAGATAGGGCGCCATTTCGGCGGCGTGGTCGGGCGGGATCGTCACGGCCTCTCGGCTCACGAGAATATAGAACGCGCCGGGATCGAGGATGATGCGGCCATCGGAGGCGCGCACCTCTTCCCAGAAATCGCGGGCCGGGTAATGGCCGATCTTGTCGATGTCGATCACGCCGGTATGGGGTTTGGCGCGGTAGCCCACCAGATCGCCTTCAGCGGGCTTCAGATCGACCGAGAAGCCCAGACCCTCGTCGATCACCGCGGGGCCATCCACGAGCGGCTCCTGCTGGTGCAGGATCTTCAGCTCGGCATCGCTGAGCACTGCCTGACCGGCGCGGAAGCGGATCTGGTTGAGTCGCATTCCCGGCCGCACCAGCACCGAGAAACTGCGCGGGCAGATCTCTGCATAAAGCGGGCCGTTATAGCCCTCGGGGATTCTGTCGAACTCGGTGCCGTCATCGGTAATCAGGCGCGTGAGCAGATCGAGCCGCCCGGTGGAGCTTTTGGCATTGGCGACCGCCGTGACGCCCTCGGGCAGCGCGAGGGTCTCCATCAGCGGCACGAGATAGACGCAGCCCTTTTCCAGCACCACGCCGTCATCGGTCAGCGCCATGCGGTGCATCTCGAAGTCATGCAGGCGGTGCGAAACCTTCTGGCCCTTGCCTGCAAGGAACGAGGCGCGCAGCCGGTACGCTACGGTGCCAAGCCGCAGATCGAGGCTCGCAGGTTGAATCTGTTCGGGGATGATGGCTGGCTCGGCGGCGATTTCGCCCCGCGTGATCATGTCTTGCAGCATCGTGTCGGGTAGCACGCCGATGGTCATCCGATCCCTCCTCCGGATACACGAACGCCCACCCCGATGAAGAGGTGGGCGTTTGTCGAATTGGTCGGGCTGGCGAGATTCGAACTCACGACCTTCCGTCCCCCAGACGGACGCGCTAACCAGGCTGCGCCACAGCCCGACGAGGGGGATATAGTGCGAACCGGGCGGCGGGTGCAAGCAGTTAGTGAGAGAAATTTCACGCCAATTCGTCCGGGGTTAAGATCACTCATTCCGCCTGCGCGGAGCCATGCTGTGCGAGCCGCACCTGAAGGGCCTGCGCACGCAGGCGCAACATGCGCAGATCGCCGCGATCGGCGGGGCTGAGCCGCGCCGGATCGAGCGTGCGCAGCCCATGTAACAGCCGTGCGAGATCGGCCCGCGCGGCGATTTTCGCGGCGCGTTCCTGCGGACCACGATCGATCGTCATCGCCACGACAGGGGCCATCGGCTCCGGTTCGGGTTCGACATCGAGCGCCATCGGGGCCTCTGCGTCTTCATCCCACGCGTCTTCTTCCGGGGATTCGCTGGAGGCGGTCTCCGACTCGTCGAAGAAGGAAGGCTGCGACGGGACAGGGAAGGGGGTCACCGAGCCACCCTGATGGGCCTCGACGGGGGCGTCCTCGGTGGGGCTGAGATCGAGCAGTTCCTCGGGGCGCTCAGGAAGCGCCTCGGTCTGGGACACGTCTTGAGCTGTATCCTGCGCGCTGTCCTCGAGAGAGGCCGCCTCTTGCGGGGCTTCCTCCTGCGGAGCGATCTCTTCCGGCGCTGCCTCGGTCGACTCGGGCGTGGGCTCGCTCGGGGTCGCGTCCTGCGCCTGAGGCTCCTCTTGCGGGGTCGGGCTGTGCTGAGGCGCGGCAACCGGGGCAATCGGCTCCGGGTTGCTCTGCGTGGCCTCATCGACCTCGCGCTCGTCCTCGACGCTGACCTCGCCACGGGCGGCGACTTCGCGGATACCTTCCTCGCGCAGAAGTTTCTGCACGCCGCGGATGGTCATGCCTTCTTCATGCAGGAGATGCTTGATGCCGCCCAGAAGCGCCACATCGGCAGGCCGGTAATACCGTCGCCCGCCGGCACGCTTGACCGGTTTCACTTGCGTGAACTTGCTCTCCCAGAACCGAAGAACATGGGTCGGCGTGTCGAGAAGGTCTGAAACCTCAGAGATCGTCCGAAACGCATCGGCGGATTTACCCATCGGTAGGACCTGTCATTTGTTATCGGGTTACTTCGAGTTGCCCGCCGCCACGCGGTCCTTCATCAGATGCGAGGGACGGAAGGACAGCACGCGCCGCGGCGAGATCGGAACCTCTTCGCCGGTCTTGGGATTGCGGCCCATGCGCTTGGCTTTCTCGCGCACCGAGAAGGTGCCGAACGAGCTGATCTTGACCGTCTCCCCCTCCACGAGGGCGTCGGACATATGCTGCAGCACGCTTTCGACGAGCTGCGCCGATTCATTGCGCGACAATCCGACTTCGCGGAACACCGCTTCGCTCAGATCCATGCGCGTCAGGGTCTTCGACATCCTATCCCCCCGGATAAAGAGTTTGGCTAACAGTGACCGACCGCAATTCCCGAGTCAATATCAAGCACTTGGCGGACGGGATTGATGCGCGGGCTCACGCGCGTTTGCGCGGGAAACGCGTAAAACGAATGCAGAGAGGCCGCGCTTACCAGCGCAGGACGACCGAACCCCATGCCAGACCGCCGCCGATCGCCTCGGTGACCAGCACCTGGCCCTCCTTGATCTGGCCGCGTTGCTTGCCGACCGAGAGGGCCAGCGGGATCGAGGCCGCGGAGGTATTGCCGTGGTCCTGAACCGTGACGATCACGCGGTCCATCGGCAGCTGCATCCGCTCGGCCGTGGCCGAGATGATGCGCAGGTTCGCCTGATGCGGCACGATCCAGTCGACGTTCTCGCCGGTGAGCCCCGCCTTATCGAGCGCCTTATGCGCGGTCTCGGCCAGTTTGGTGACGGCATGTTTGAAGACCGCGTTGCCCTGCATGCGCAGATGGCCCGCCGTGCCGGTGGTGGAGACGCCACCATCGACATAGAGCAGGTCCTTGTAGCGCCCGTCGGAATGCAGATCCGACGACAGGATGCCGCGATCATTCGCGGTGCCGGTGCCTTCGGCGGCCTCGAGGACCAGCGCGCCCGCGCCGTCGCCGAAGAGCACGCAGGTGCCCCGGTCGGTCCAGTCCATGATCCGCGAGAAGGTCTCGGCGCCGATCACCAGCACGCGCTCGGCCTGCCCGGAAAGGATTAGCCCGTTCGCATTGGTCAGCGCGAAGATGAAGCCCGCGCAGACGGCCTGCACGTCATAGGCAAAGCCCGTGGTCGAGCCCAAGCCCGCCTGAACCATCGTGGCGACGGAAGGGAAGGTGCTGTCGGGCGTGGAGGTCGCGACGACGATCGCGTCGATCTGGTCGACGCTCATATTCGCGTCTTCGAGCGCGGCCTTCGCGGCCTTGATCGCGAGATCGGAGGTATATTCCCCTTCGGCGGCGATATGACGGCGCTCGATCCCGGTACGCCCGCGAATCCATTCATCCGTGGTATCGAGCGTTTTCTCGAACTCGGCGTTCTCGACAACGCGCTCGGGCAGGTAATGGCCTACGCCGCGCACCACGGATCTGATCGTCATTGGCTGCTCTCGCTTTTCTCGGCGGCAGGTGGCTCGCCGGATTTGGTCTCATCCTGCCCCGCGGGAAGGGTGGTGGCAACCCGTGCGGCAAGCTTCGCGCCGAAGCCCGAGCGTGCCAGACGGGCGGCCAGTTCGATCGCGGCGGCGAAGCTGGTGGCATCCGCCGAGCCGTGCGATTTCACGACCGTGCCATTGAGGCCGAGGAAGACGCCGCCATTGGCGCGGCGCGGATCGGTCTTGTGACGCAGGCGCTTGAGCGCGCCCATCGCGAAGAGGGCGCCCAGCTTGGACATCACCGAAGAGGTCAGCGCCTCGCGCAGCAGTTCGGCCACGAATTTCGCGGTGCCCTCGCCGGTTTTCAGCGCGACATTTCCGGTGAAGCCGTCGGTCACGATCACGTCGGCGCGCGCGCCGGCCAGCTCGTTGCCCTCGACGAATCCCGCGAAATCGAACTGACCCGCCTCCTGGGCGTTGCTGATCAGCTCATAGGCTTCTCGCAGCTCGGGGCGACCCTTGTGCTCTTCAGTGCCGATATTCAGCAGCCCGATGCGCGGACGCTCCAGCCCCAGCGCGTTGCGCGCGTAGGAGGTCCCCATCAGGGCGTAAGTCAGAAGATCCTCCGCATCGGCTTTCACGTCGGCGCCCATGTCGAGCATGACGTTCCAGCCCGCAGGCCCGCGAGAGGGCCAGAAGGAGGCGATGGCCGGACGGTTCACGCCTGGCATTTTGCGCAGCCGCATCATCGAGATCAGCATCAGCGCCCCGGTATTCCCGCAGGAGACCGCGACATCGGCCTCCTTGTCGCGCACCGATTCGATGGCCGACCACATGGAGGTGTCCTGCCCGTTGCGCAGAACCTGCGCGGGCTTGTCCTCCATCGTGACGGTTCGTTCGGCGTGGCGCAGATCGACACAGTCGCCAAGATCGTGCTTGGCGATCAGCGGTTCGAGCTGCGCGCGCGGGCCGTGGATGATGAAATGCAGATCGGGGTGAGCGCGATGCGCCTTCGCGACGCCGGCAATCGTGGCCTCGGGGCCAAGATCACCACCCATCGCGTCGACGGACAGAACGACAGCGCCGGCATTCGCCGGCGCTTTGCCCTTCTGGGCGGCTCGCATTTCTGCGGCCTTCATCTGCGATCCCGTCTGCGGCTGGTCCTGCGTATCTTGCATGACGTGCGGCGCGGGTCGACGGGCTTACGCCGCGTCGTCGTCCAGATCGACCTCTTCGGTCAGAGCGACGACCTCACGGTCGGCGTAGTGACCGCAGGACGGGCAGACGTGGTGCGGGCGCTTGAGTTCGCCGCAGCTGGGGCATTCCGCCGGGTTGCCAGCGGTAAGCGAGTCGTGGGCGCGGCGCATGTTACGGCGCGAACGCGTGACTTTATTCTGAGGGACAGCCATGTCTCAACCTCGGGGTTTCGGGGGCCAGTAGCCCGTGTTTGCGGCGTTACAGCCCTGATTTTCCTTGTGGTTTCGTCACTTGGCCGAAAGCGTCTCTCGGGGTGCGAAGCCAAACGTCGAATGAGGCCGGGAACATACTCGGATTCTTTTTCCGTGCAAGCCTTTTTTCCGGCCTTTTTTCAAGCGGTTTCGGGCGGTGCGAAACCGCGTCTGCCACTATGCGTCGCCCTTACCGTTTTCGCCCTTGGCAAGCAAGTCGCGCAGATTAGCGAAAGGCTTCATCTGTTCGTCGCTGAGCGGCTCGGCGCCCGGCTCGGTCACCTGCGCACCTTCCAGTTCCGCGTCTGCTGCACGCGGATAAAGCGGCAGGGCCAGCTCCATCGCCTCGAGCGCGACCACGCCGAGATTTACCGTCGTGGGCAGCGGTTCGGCGGTGTCATCCTCGGGCATCTCGACCTCTTCGGAGGTCGGCATTTCCATATCGGCGAGATAACGCCGCACCACCTCTTCGCGAATATCGGTCGTGACCGGGGCGAGAGTGATCACACAATCCTGAACCACGCGGGCCTCGAGGGTCGCGCGCAATTCCCAGTCCGAGCGTCCCTTCGGCGCAAGCTCGCCCTTGAGGCGCAGCGCCTCGACGTCGCGAATATCTGCCCAGTCTGCAATCGCCTTGAGCCGCTCTCCCTTGGCTTCGATGTCGAAGCGCGTGGGTTTGCGGCTGGGCAGATCGGCCAGCCGCATGGGCTCGCTCCAGATCGTCTCGGGGGCGGCGGGCAGGTCGGGATCGACGGGGGTCTGTGTCATGTCCGGCTCCTTGTTTTGGGTCGCTCGGTGTTGTCCTGCGACCCTTTGCATGCGCCCGAGTGCCCAATCGGCGCGCTCTAGCGCTTGAGGGCGGCGCAGTCATGATGTAAGCGTCACTAAAAGCCCGAAGTGTCAGAGGCAATAGGGGGTTGCAGGTGGGGATCGGTTCTATGATGCGCAAGGCCATGCTGTTTATCGCGTTCGGCGTGGTGCTTTTCGCGGGCGCCTGCTCTCCGATTTACCGTAACCACGGCTATGTGCCGATTGACCAAGACCTCGCTCAGATCGAGGTCGGCAAGAGCACGCGTGACGATGTCGCAGCCGCGATCGGGCGGCCCAGCTCGACCGGGCTTCTGGAAGGCTCGGGCTGGTATTACGTCGGTTCGCGCTGGAAAACCGTGACCTGGCACGCCCCTGAGGAAATCAGCCGGGAAGTCGTCGCCGTGTCGTTCAACGACAATGGCGTTGTCACCAATGTCGAACGCTTCGGGCTTGAAAAAGGTCAGGTCGTGACGCTGTCGCGCCGTGTGACCGAGAGCAAGGTCAAGGGCATCGGCTTCCTGCGTCAGCTGATGGGCTCGATCGGCCGTATCAATGCAGGCCAGGTTCTCGGCGACAACTGATCGCGGCGGGGCGGCCGGTAGCCGGCCGCCGCCATGACCCGCGAGGTCGCATGTCTCTGAGTTTCGCAAAAGGCGCCTATCAGGTCCGCGAGGCCCAAAGCCCGGATGACCGCGAGGCGGCGCTGCGACTGCGCGCCGATGCGTTCCGGGCCGGGGCTTCCGATGCAGACCGCTTCGACCCGCTCTGCCGCCACATTCTGATTTGCGACGATCACGGACCCGCCGCCTCCGCGCGGCTTTTGCTGCTGGAGGATGGGGCGGCGCTGCCCGCGGGCTATTGCGCACAGTTTTACGATCTTGCACCGCTCGCAGCATGGGCCGGGCCGATCCTCGAACTGGGCCGCTTCTGCACCCGTCCGGCGCTGCGCGACCCGGACGTGCTGCGTCTGGGTTGGGCCGCGATAACACGGATCGCGGAGGAGAGCAGGGCCGGGCTTCTGATCGGATGCTCCTCTTTCACGGGCAGCGACTGGAAAGCACATCGCGCAGGGCTCGCGCATCTCGCTGCCCGCGCTTTGGGGCCCGCTACCTTGCGCCCCCGCCCCAGAGCCCCCGAACGCGTGGACTATCCCGCCGCGCTGGCGGGGGAGGCCGGCGATGTCAGCGCGCTGCCGCCGCTTTTGCGCAGCTATCTCGGCATGGGGGGCTGGGTGTCGGATCACGCGGTGATCGACCGCGACCTCGACACTTGTCACGTCCTCACCGCGCTGGAGATTGCCGCGATCCCTGAGGCGCGGCGGCGCAGCTTGCGGGCGCTGGCACGTTAAGACCGGCGGCGGGGTGCGCTGAGAGTGCGGATGCCTCCGGCGGGGATATTTGTTCCAAGGGGAAGGGGGCGCGGGCGCGCAAAGGGGCTGGGTCGCTTGTGGCCCATTGACCTTTCGCCAAGGCCCGCTTAGCTCGCGAGCATGGCACGCGCACCGCTTTTACAGCTTTCCGACATATCGCTCACCTTCGGCGGCAATCCCGTTTTCGAAGGTCTCTCGCTCACCGTCCAGCAAGGCGACCGAGTCGCGCTGGTGGGCCGAAACGGCTCGGGCAAATCCACCTTGATGAAGGTGATGGCCGGGCTGATAGAGCCGGATTCGGGCACGCGGGTCGTGCCGCCGGGCATTTCCGTGGGATATATGGAGCAGGAGCCCGATCTGTCGGGCTTCGCGACGCTGGGCGATTTCGCCGCCTCCGAACTGGACCCGGCCGAGGCCTATAAAGTCGAGATGGTCGCCGAGGGGCTGAAGTTCAAACCCGAGACGCCGGTCGAGACCGCTTCGGGCGGCGAGCGTCGCCGCGCGGCGTTGGCCAAGCTTCTGGCCGAGGGGCCGGAGCTGATGCTGCTCGACGAGCCCACCAACCATCTCGATATCGAGGCGATCGGCTGGCTGGAAAACCAGCTGAAGGAGACGCGCAAGGCCTTCGTGCTGATCTCGCACGACCGCGCCTTCCTGCGCGCATTGACCCGAGCCACGCTCTGGATCGACCGGGGCGAAGTGCGCCGCAATGAAGAGGGCTTCGAAACCTTCGAGGAATGGCGCGAAAAGGCTTGGGCGGAGGAAGACGACGCCCGCCACAAACTCAATCGCAAGATCAAGGCCGAGGCGCGTTGGGCGGTCGAAGGCATCTCGGCCCGGCGCAAGCGCAATCAGGGCCGCGTGCGCGCATTGCAGGCGCTGCGCGCCGAACGCGCGGGTCAGATCAAGCGGCAGGGCGTCGCTGCGATGGAGCTCGACTCGGGGCAGCAGTCGGGTAAGCGCGTGATCGAGGCCACGGGGCTGTCGAAGCGCTATGGCGACAAGCAGATCGTGAAGGATTTCGACCTGCGCGTGCTGCGCGGGGACCGCGTGGCCTTCGTCGGTCCCAACGGTGTCGGCAAGACGACGCTTCTGAAAATGCTGACCGGCGAGGTCGCACCCGATGAGGGCGCTGTGAAGCTGGGTACGAATCTCGAGATCGCCGTGTTCGATCAGGCGCGCGCGACGCTCAATCCCGAGCAGACGCTGTGGGACGGGCTGGTGAACGACCCGGACATGGCGGTGAAGGGGCGCTCCGATCAGGTGATGGTGCGTGGCACCCCGAAACATGTCGTGGGCTACCTGAAGGACTTCCTCTTCGACGAGCAACAGGCGCGCGGCCCGATCCGGTCGCTTTCGGGTGGTGAACGCGCGCGGCTCCTGCTGGCGCGGATCATGGCGAAACCGTCGAACCTGCTGATTCTCGACGAACCGACCAACGATCTCGACGTGGAGACGCTCGATCTGCTGCAGGATCTGCTGGGCGAATATGACGGCACGGTGCTGCTGGTCAGCCACGACCGAGACTTCATCGACCGGGTCGCCAGCACGACCATCGCGATGGAAGGCGACGGGCAGGCCACCGTCTATGCGGGCGGCTGGTCGGATTATCAGGCGCAAAAGGCCGAGGCCGCACCGGAGCCCAAGCCCGCGCCGAAGAAGGACGCACCCAAGACAGAGGCGAAACCCGCCGCGCCCCAGAAAGCTGCGCCGAAGAAAGCGGGCCTCAGCTTTACCGAGAAACACCGGCTGGAAGAGCTGCCCGGCGTGATCGAAAAGCTCGAACACGAGATCTCCAAAATCAACGAGTTGCTCGCCGATCCCGATCTCTTCACCCGCGAGCCTGTGAAATTCGCCAAGGCCACCGAGATGCTGAGCGACCGCCAGTCTGCGCTCGACGCAGCCGAGGTCGAATGGCTCGAACTCGAAGAGAAGGCGCAGAACGCCTAGACCCTTCGCACGCGGCTCGGTCGGATGCCTCCGGCGGGGATATTTGATCCAAGCCGAAGGGGAGGGCATTCTCTTTCGGATTGGCAGAAATATCCCGGGGGCTGGCGGAGCCAGTGGGGCAGAGCCCCTCTGACGGGGCAATAAGGAGGGGCGCATGACCAAGCGAACGGGGGCCAAGGGGACGGGACCGCTCAGCGGGCTGCGCATTGTCGAGATTTCCGGGCTGGGGCCGACGCCGTTTGCGGCGATGTGTCTGGCCGATTTCGGAGCCGAGGTGATCCGCATCGCGCGGCCTGGCTCGGGCGGAGCCGAGAATCACGTTCTGGGTTTAGAAGTCGACCTGCTCGACCGGGGCCGCGACGTGGTGGAGCTGGATCTCAAATCCGCCGCCGGGCGCGAAGCGGTGCGCACTCTGATCGCCCGCGCCGATGGGGTGATCGAAGGCATGCGCCCGGGCGTGATGGAGCGGCTGGGGCTGGGGCCCGAGGATTTCCCCGATCATCCGGCGCTGGTCTATGGCCGGATGACCGGCTGGGGGCAGGAGGGGCCGCGGTCGCAAACCGCGGGCCATGACATCAACTACCTGTCTCTGACCGGGGCGCTGCATGCGATGGGTGGAGAGGCACCTGCGATCCCGCTCAATCTTCTGGGCGATTTCGGCGGTGGCGGGATATATCTGGCCTTCGGGATGCTGGCGGCGCTGTGGCGGGCGCGCGAGACCGGGCGGGGGCAAGTCGTCGATTGTGCGATCACCGACGGGGTGGCGCATCTGATGGCGATGATCACCGGGATGGCCGGGCAGGGGGCGTGGGTGGATCGGCGGCAGGCGAATCTGCTCGACGGGGCCGCGCCGTTCTACACGGTCTACGAATGTGCCTGCGGCGGGCATATGGCGGTGGGGGCACTCGAGCCACAATTCTACGCGGCACTGATCGCGGGGCTGGGATTCGCGCCCCAAGACTTGCCCGCGCGCGAGGCTCGTGCGAATTGGCCGGCCTTGCGTAACGCTTTTGCTGAGCGCTTTGCGACTCGCAGCCGGGATAACTGGGCCGAGATCTTCGCGGGCAGCGATGCCTGCGCGACGCCGGTGCTGTCGATCGCGGAGGCGATTGCGCATCCGCAGAACGCCGAAAGAGAGGCGTATGTCGACCTCGACGGCATCGCTCAGCCCGCGCCCGCGCCACGGCTCTCGGCCACGCCGGGGCAGGCGGGGGCACAGGGGCGGCGGATCTCCGCGGCGGAGGCGCTCGCCCGCTGGAGCGATTGCGGATAAAACCTCGTTTTTCCTTGACAGATGGGGGCTGATCCCCGATATCGGCCCGACCCGGCGGAGAGTCTTCTTTCCGCCGGGCCTCGTTTTTGCAACTTCGCTCCCATGAGGAGCGCGCAGTCCGACGGCGGGCCGACAGGTCCAACGAACTCCGATCAGGGGCCACAGGGCGCGGATGAAGAAAAGGAAAGACCCATGTTTGCGGTCCTCAAGACCGGCGGCAAGCAATACAAAGTTCAGGCGGGCGATCTGCTCCGCGTGGAACTGCTCGCAGCCGAAGCTGGCGATAAAGTCCAGTTCAACGAGATTCTGATGGTCGGCGGCGACAAGCCCCAGTTCGGCACCCCGCTCGTCGAAGGTGCGGCCGTGCAGGCGGAAGTCATCGACAACATCAAGGCCGACAAGGTCATCACCTACCACAAGCGTCGTCGTAAGCACTCGTCGCAGCGTACCCGTGGTCACCGTCAGCAACTGACCCTGCTGCGCGTCACCGACGTCCTCGCCACCGGCGGCGACAAGTCGGGCGTGAAGGAAGCCGTGGGCACCGCGATCGCACGTCGTGCAGCGCATGGTGGCAAAGGCGAAGCCGCTCCGGCCAAGCCCGCCAAGGCCGCTGCTGCTCCGAAAGCCGCGCCGAAGGCTGATGTCGCGGTCGCGGAAGCGGACGATCTGAAGGTCATCACCGGTCTCGGCCCGGCGGCCGAGAAGAAGCTGAACGAAGCTGGCATCACCACCTACGCTCAGCTCGCTTCGGTCGATCCCGAAACCTTTGAAGCTACCAAGGTCAAGCCCGACTGGGTCGAGCAGGCCAAAGAGCTCGCGAAATAAGGAGAGACACCCATGGCACACAAGAAAGCAGGCGGTTCATCCCGTAACGGCCGCGACTCTGCGGGTCGTCGTCTTGGCGTGAAACTGTTCGGCGGTCAGGCTGCGATCCCGGGCAACATCATCGTGCGTCAGCGCGGCACCAAGTGGTGGCCGGGTGAGGGCGTCGGCCTCGGCAAGGATCACACCATCTTTGCAACGGCTGAAGGCCGCGTCACCTTCCATAAAGGCCTCAAGGGCCGCACCTTCGTATCGGTCCTCCCGGCTGCGGAGGCCGCCGAGTAACCCGACCGACGAAAGTGTCACAAAATCGGGGGATCGGCTGAAAGGCCGGTCCCCTTTCTCGTTGCACTGCAGCACGCAAATGTTTGCAAACGCGGCGAGAAAATTTACCGGGTCGGGGGATGTATCGTCATCCTACTGTCCTATTTATTTACTAGGACCGCACGGCAGGAGGAGCCGCCGGTTCGTCCGCGTTTCGAGGAGGAGCGCCCATGTACCAGGAGACGATTTCCACCCAACCCGTGATCGAAACGGAGCGCTTCGTGCTGCGCCCGCTGCGGCGTTCGGATGCCGGTCTGATCGAGATGTATTCCGGCGATAAACGTGTCGCCGAAGGCACTCGCGCGATCCCGCATCCGCTGCCGCCCGGCACGGCCGAGAATTTCATAACGCGCGCACAGGCCGAAGACCGCGTCGAAGACGTCTGGGCGATCGATGGCTCGCGTCATGGCATGGGCGAGCTTCTGGGTGTCGTCTCGCTGACCCGTCTCGACGACGACCAGTCCGAGATCGGCTATTGGGTTGGACCGGGGTTCTGGAATACGGGCCTCGCCTCCGAAGCGGTCGCCGCCATCATCGAGGCGAACCCGCACAAGTCCCGCACTCTCTTCGCCGAGGTGTTTCAGGACAATCCGGGCTCGGCCCGTGTCCTGACCAATTGCGGCTTCGAGTATCTGGGCGATGCAGAAAGCTGGTCGCTCGCGCGCGGTCGCCATGTTCCGACTTGGACCTATCTGCGCAAGATGTAACGCAGGCCGAGAGCGTGGACGGGAGGGCGCTGCCCTCCCGAACCCTTCCGGGATATTTGGGCCAAGAGGAAGATGCACCGGATCGACACGCCGCGCCTTGTCTTGCGTCCCCTGACTTCGGAAGATGTCGATGCGATCACGCGTGCCGCGAATGATTTCGAGGTCGCGCGCTGGCTCGCGAGGATGCCGTATCCCTACACCAGAACCGATGCCGAGGCATTCGTCGCCGCCAATCGCGAGAATTTCGGGCGAGTCTGGGGAATCACGCGACAAGGCGATTTTTGTGGAGTGATCGGAAAGGTCGGCGCATTCGGCTATTGGTTGGGCCGGGATCATTGGGGCAATGGCTATACCACTGAGGCAGGCCGTGCCGTCATTGCTGGGCATTTCGACGCCCCGGACGCGCGGCCGCTCGCGGCGGGCTATTTCGAGGGCAATCACCGCTCGCGCAGGGTTCTCGAGAAGCTTGGATTTCGCACCACAGGCGAGTCGCTTCAGGAGAACCGGGCGCTGGGACGCAAGCTCCGGCATTTCGACATGATCTGCGAGACCCCGCCTCGCGACGCGTATTCCCCTTCCTCTTGGTGAAAATATCCCGGGGGTGTGGGGGCGGCGCCCCCACGCGGCGCTTGATCCTGCGCGCGCGGACGGCTATCCCGGCGCCTTGATGAAAGGGGCCTGACCATGAAATTCCTCGATCTCGCCAAGGTCTATATCCGCTCTGGAGGCGGCGGCGCGGGCTGCGTCTCGTTCCGGCGCGAGAAATATATCGAATTCGGCGGCCCCGATGGCGGCGACGGCGGCAAGGGCGGCTCGGTCTGGATCGAGGCGGTCGAAGGGCTCAACACGCTGATCGATTTCCGCTACCAGCAGCATTTCTTCGCAAAAACCGGCCAGCACGGCATGGGCAGCCAATGCACTGGCAAGGACGGCGATGACGTCGTGCTGAAAGTGCCGGTCGGCACCGAGATTCTCGACGAGGATCAGGAAACGCTGATCGCCGACATGACCGAGGTGGGCCAGCGCGTGCTGCTCGCCAAGGGCGGCAATGGCGGCTGGGGCAACCTGCATTTCAAATCCTCGACCAACCGTGCGCCGCAGCGCGCGAATCCCGGTCAGGAAGGCGTCGAGCGCACGATCTGGCTGCGCCTGAAGCTGATCGCGGATGCGGGGCTTCTGGGGCTGCCCAACGCGGGCAAGTCCACCTTCCTCGCGGCGACGTCGAATGCGCGGCCCAAGATCGCGGATTATCCGTTCACCACGCTGGTTCCGAACCTCGGCGTCGTCGGCATCGACGGGCGCGAATTCGTCGTGGCCGATATTCCGGGGCTGATCGAGGGCGCCTCTGAAGGGCGCGGGCTGGGCGATCAGTTCCTCGGCCATGTCGAGCGCTGTTCGGTGCTGCTGCATCTGGTGGATGGCACGGCGGAAGATCCGGTCGAGGATTGGCGCACGATCATCGGCGAGTTGGAAGCCTATTCGGAAATCCTCGCCGACAAGCCGCGCGTCACCGTGCTCAACAAGATCGACGCGATTGACGAAGAGACGCTGGCTGAGCGCAAGGCGGAGCTGGAAGAGGCCTCGGGCGGGCGCGTGATGCTGATGTCGGGCGTGTCGAAGAAGGGCGTACCGGATGTGCTGCGCGCGCTTTGGGCGGAGATCGCCAAGGACAAGCCGAAGCCGGAGGACGAGGGCGGAGCATGGCAACCGTGAGCGCGCCCGCTCTGGCGCAGGCGAAGCGTCTGGTGATCAAGATCGGATCGGCGCTGCTTGTCGATCAGAGCGGATTGCGCGCGGATTGGCTGCGCTCGCTGGCCGCCGATGTAGCGGCTCTGCGCGCCCGCGGCACGGGCGTTGTGATCGTCTCTTCCGGCTCGATTGCGCTGGGGCGGCGGGTGCTCGGTCTCGCGGGCGAAACGCTGCCGCTGGAGCAAAGCCAGGCCGCGGCGGCGGTGGGGCAGATCCGCCTCGCGCGGGCCTATGAGGAAGTGCTGGGGCCGCATGACGTGAGCACCGCGCAGGTTTTGGTCACGCTGGAAGACACCGCGGACCGTCGCCGTTATCTGAATTCGCGCGCGACGCTGGAGACGCTGTTGAGCCTCGGCGTCGTGCCCATCGTGAACGAGAACGACACGGTCGCGACCGACGAGATTCGCTTCGGCGACAATGACCGGCTGGCCGCCCAGATCGCGGTGACGATCGGGGCGGATCAGCTGCTGCTGCTGTCCGATGTCGACGGGCTTTACACCGCGAACCCCAAGACCGACCCGAGCGCCGAGCATCTGCCGGTGATCGAACACATCACCCCCGAGATCGAGGCGATGGCGGGCGATCCCGTCTCCGGCCTCTCGAAGGGTGGGATGAAGACGAAATTGCTGGCTGCGAAGGTCGCGGTGGCGGGCGGCTGTGCGATGGCGATCGCGGAGGGCTTCGCCGAGCATCCGGTTGCCGCACTGGAGCAGGGCGGGCGCTGCAGCTGGTTCCTGCCCGAGGGCGACCCGCAGGCGGCGCGCAAACGCTGGATCGCGGCGATGAAGCCGCGGGGCGAGCTCTTCGTCGATGAGGGGGCCGCCAACGCGCTGCGTTCTGGCAAGTCGCTGCTGCCCGCAGGGATCACCAAGGTCGTCGGGCGCTTCGGGCGCGGCGATCCGGTCACGATTGCGGGGCCGGATCGTGCGGTGCTGGGTAAAGGGCTCGTGCGCTATACCGGTGACGAGGCGCGGCTGATCGCGGGGCACCGCTCGGGCGAGATTGAGGAGATCCTCGGCTATCCCGGCCGCGCGGCGCTGATCCATCGCGACGATATGGTGGTGGGCTGAGCGGCGTTACTCCGCCCCTTCATTCGGCCCAGTCCGGCTTGCGCTTCTCGATGAAGGCCTGCACGCCTTCCTTCGTATCACGCCAGAGCATGTTCTCGACCATCACCGCGGCCGTGTGCTCATAGGCCTGCGCGAGGTCCATATTGGCCTGATCGTAGAAAGCGCGTTTGCCGATCTTCACGGCGGCGCCCAGCTTGCCTGCGATGGTCTGCGCGAGATTCTCGGTCTCGGCGCCAAGCTCCTCATGCGGCGCGATGCGATTGACCAGCCCGACCTCGCGGGCGCGGGCGGCATCGATGAACTCGCCGGTGGTGAGCATCTCGAAGGCCACCTTGCGCGGCACGTTGCGCGACAGCGCCACCATCGGGGTCGAGCAGAACAGCCCGATATTCACCCCGTTCACGCCAAACCGGGTGCCCTCGGCTGCCACGGCCAGATCGCAGGAGGCGACCAGTTGACAGCCGGCGGCGGTTGCGATGCCATGCGCCGCGGCGATCACCGGCTGCGGCAGGGCGGGGATCATCTGCATCACCTCGGCGCAGCGGAAGAAGAGATCGGCGAAATAGGCGCGGCCCTGATCCTCGGCTTCGCGCCCGCGCTGCATCTCCTTGAGGTCATGTCCCGCGCAGAACGCCTTGCCCGCGCCGCGCAGCACCACGACCTTCACGCCGGTATCCTCGGCCAGCTCGGAAAACCGCGCCTTGAGCGCGGCCAGCATCGCATCGGACAGCGCGTTGAGGCTGCCGGGGCTGTTCATCGTCAGATGCGCCACCGCGCCGTTATCCTCGCGGATCACCAGATCGGTCATTGAAACTCCTCCTCTTTGGCGAAACTCTAGGGGCGAGCGAGGGACAAGGAAAGGGGAGGGCGCATGGCGCTGGTAATGGATCGCGACGAGCTCGCGGAATTTCTCGACGAGGCGTTTCCGCAGGTGAAAGGCGACTTCGCGATCGACGCGCTCGATGAGGACGAGCTCGTGGTGCGCCTGAAGGTGGAAGAGCGCCATTTGCGGCCCGGCGGCACGGTCTCAGGGCCGAACATGT
>MDSW01151634.1_pt1 | contig 20796 bp, 8 predicted proteins | sample 811171 | NCBI WGS metagenome assembly MDSW01 (sample SAMN05326641, study PRJNA326480) | marine metagenome | isolation source: seawater | place: Atlantic Ocean: North West | collected 2012 | reverse complement strand
TGCGAACTCATGGCCGTGATTGCGGGTTTGGTGATGTTCTTCAGTGCTTACTTGCTTCGATTCGATGCTACCTCAACCTTTGGCATCATGGGCGCATTCTTCGCCAACGTCTCGCTGATGTTTAACCTCACGGGGATCTTAAACTGCTTGTCTATGGGCGTGAAGCTCAGCGCCGGCAAGGGGTCGGTACATGAGGCCGTGGATGTGCTGCAAGGGCTCGGGCAGACGTTCATGCTGGTCATATTCGGTGCCAACGGTGCAGGGATGGCTTACATGTTCTACTCCCTCGACCTCACGATCGATGACTCCCTGCGTTGGGCCAACCTTGGATTCTTCACTGCGACGTTCTGTTACTCGTATTTTTTTGTTATATGGTACCATATGGCTTACGAGCCGTTGATGGTGTGGCACATGTGGTCTTGGCTCTACGAGTTGTTCAAACCCATGTACATCATCGCCTGGCTTCGGATGGGGAGAGTACCCGTGCGGGAGAGAGCCGCGGCGCAACTCGAGTACTTTCTGGCGGATCTCCCCGACGACGTGATGGCAATCCTCACAGTCGACGGGAACGTGTAATAGTTCGTAGTGATGTATATCAATAGCCATGATATGTGAGCGTCATGTGACACTTCCGCAGAGTTCAAGGCGGCGACAATCGACACATCGCGAATAACCGAATGACGTTTTCACTTACATCATAGTTCGGGGCGTCGCGTCGTCGCAGACGATGCGTTCCCTCGCGTCCCCCGCTCCGGCGTCGTCGCCGTCGCCGTCGCCGTCGGTTCGTCCGCGATCGCTCGCGCGCGGCCGCGGTGGTCGTCTCGCGCGCTCGCTCGCGGCTCGGGCGGACGCGGCTTCGGACGCTGCGGCGGACGACGCGCTCGGCCGATGGGTCACCGCTCGCGGCGGCGACGTCTCCGCGCTCCGCGTCGGCCACGGCCCTCGCGGCCGCGGTCTCTTCGCGGCGCGCGACATCGCGGAGGGCGAGGCGGTCCTCCGCGTCCCCATCCACGCCGCGCTGAGCGACGACCGCGCGTGCGACGCCCCGTACCCCGGCGCGCCTTGGAGCGTCGTCCTCGCCTCGCGCCTCCTCGCGCAGCGCGCCCTCGGCCCCGACGCCGAGCACGCGCCCTACCTCGCGTCGCTGCCCGCCGAGACGATCGGCGTCGCGAACGACCCGGAGGTGGCCTCGGCGGACCTCGACCGCGTCGCGGCTCTCCTCGCGGACGACGACGCCGCGGAAGAGCTCGAGCGGTACGCGTCGCTCCTCGTCGGCGCGTTCGGCGCGACGACGCTCGGCGCGGCGCTGACGAATCCGAGCCCGAGCCCGAGTCCGACGCCGAGTCCCGGTCCCGCCGCCGACGCATCCCGAGTCGCGTCGCCCGACGCGGACGATGGCCCGGGCGCGCTCGACGCGTGGCGGTGGGCGATGAGCCAGGTGCACAGCCGCACGTTCCGCGTGGAGCGGCCGGTGCGGGGCGGCGGCGGGGAAAGTTCGGGGGCGCGGCGTTCAGGGACGAACACTCGGACGACGCGGCTCATGGTGCCCTTCGCGGATCTCCTCAATCACGACAGCCGCGAGCGCGTTCGGCAGTGCGCGTGGGACTGCGAGTGGGACGAGGGGGGGCAGGACGCCGGGGCGGGAGCTTCGAGCGGGTCCTTCGTCGTTCGCGCGGTTCGCGCGATGAAGGAGGGGGAGGAGGCGCTGGTATCGTACGGCGAGCGAACCGACACGCACTTCTGCCTCTTCTACGGGTTCCTTCCGGAGCCCAACCCGCACAATCAGGTGGCGCTCTTCCCCTCCCTGGAGGACGCCGCCGCGTGGTACGAGGCTCTGTGCCGCGAGTCCGAGGGTGAGTGCGAGCGAGGCGACGAGCGCGAGGACGAGCGCGAGCGCGAAGCGAGGGCGTGGGCCGAGGCGAGGGCGAGGGCCGTCGACGCGACGAGGCGCGAGTTCGACGCGCGTTCCGAGGAGGGACCGTCGTCGTCGTCCTCCGCGCGGGAACAGGACCCCGACCCCTCGGGGTCGACGGACGCGGCGCTTCGCGTCGGCGAGGACGCGACCGTGGACGAACGACTGATTCGGCTGTTCTCGATACTCTCCGGGGACGAGGACGTGGCGGTGGCGGCGGCGCGCGTCCGCGCGAAGGCGGCGCTCGACGAAGCCCGCGCGCGCGACACCGCGGCGGAACGCGCGTTCCCGAATCCGTCGCGCGCCGTCGAGCTCGCGAGGGGGTACCGAGCGCGAAGGCGGGCGCTGTTAGAGGCGATCGCGTAGGGTACTCGCAGACGAGTGGTGAGAGAGATGGACGCGGGCACCGGCGCTGGAGAGCGTCCCGCCGTGAGTATCCTATCGCGTCTTTACGGTTGTCTATCATATCGACGCGCGCGCGTCCGTCTCTCGCGGCGTATATTATTCGCTCTAATTCTGGTTGTCCTCTTCTCGCTCGGACGCGCGTCTGGTCGTCTCCGCCTCGTCCTCTCCTCGTTCCCCCCTACTACGCGCGCGCCCTAATACGTCGGGGTCGCCTCCTCGTCGACTCGCCGCACGGACGCCGCCGCTCTGCTGGCCGCCGCCTCGACGACGAGGAAGTCCCTGAGCTTCTCCACTATCCCCGCGAGCACCTCCTCCCCTCGCGGCGGCGCCGTTCCCCGCCCCCGTCGCTTCGGAGGCGACGACGCGCACGGGAGGGAGGGAAGGCGCGGGGAGGCCGGCGGACGCGGGGAGTCGGCGGCTTCGCGGGGCGGCGACGATGATGATGATGAGGGCGGTGATGATGCGGGGGGTAGGCACCCGGTGGGCACACCCGGTGGCCCCTCGAGGGGCGTCCTCGGTCGCTCCTCGTCCGCGGTTTCGGTTTCGTCGAGCCTCTGGGGGCGGTTGTTGCCTCGGTCGGGCCGCGGCGCCTCCGCGGCGTCGAGGGACGGGTCGATGGCGTCGAGAACGCGCGCGCGCTCGCGGAACTTTCGCGCGCACCCCGCGCATCGAAACACCTCGAACGCCGCGATCGTGACGCTGCGCCCCGTCCAGGCGCCGCACCCGATGCACCTCTGGAACCACCCGTCCACGGGCTTGCGCGTGCCCTCGTGGTATCGCACGCTCGCGCCCCGAGGGGCGTCGTGCGGATCGGCGCGTTCGACATCCAACGCGAGCGCCGGGCGTCGGCCGCCGATCGACAGCGCCGCCGCGCTGTCCTCCGAGTTCGTCCGCGCGTGCCGCGCGCGGCCGTGCCTTCGCTCCGTCGCCGTGCTCGGCGTCGACGCGTGCGGCGCCTCGCCCGCGTGGGACGCCGAGGGAGACGCCGATCGTCGCGCCCCGGCGGGATCGGCGTGTCGAACGCAGCGCGCGAGTTTCGAGGCGGGCGGAGCGGGCGACGACGCGTCCCACGCGTCGCGCGGAGACGACGTCGACGCCTCGATCGCGCGTTGGCGCTTGATCGCCCCGCCGCGCCGCGCGGCTTCCTCCTCCGAACGTGTCATGGACGCCCCGCCCGTCGCGCGGTGTGCGCGCCTCGAGCGGCGATCCGACGGACGGTATATCCCGTCTCGAACACGCTAGGCACGAAAAAGCACATATCGACCGACTCGACGTGTCGCTTCGAATCACGAGGAGACAAGTGGCGGTGGCGGTCCGCACACGCGGATGTGCCGGCTCGCGAATCGAAAACGCCCCGGCCAAGATCGCCGCGCGCGCGACCAGGTAGTCGGCGGGCGCTGCGTGTTCCGGTGCCGTCAGAGATCGTCGCGTCCGCCCCGCGCCTCCGCCCGGGAGGCCCCGGATTTTCGCGATGGCGCCCGAGATCGACCTCGTCACGGGCAAGCCCGTGAAGAACAAGGCGCGCGAGCTCCTCTCCGCGCTCACGCCCGAGGAGAAGGCGGCGCAGAAGGCTGCGCGCGCGGCGGAGAAGGAGGCGAAGCGCGCCGCCAAGAGAGCGGGCAAGGGTGCCAACACCGACGCGTCCGCGAAGGACTCCGGCGCCTCGGAGGAGACGCCCGAGGACGTCGCGGACGCCATCGCGCGGCTCACCGCGAGCGGCGGCGGCGGCGACGCCGCCGAGCCCGCGCTCCTGTCCGGTCAGGAGATGCTGGCGAGGCAGAGGGCGGTCACGGGCGTGCTCGCGTCGACCCCGACGTCCGCCAACACGAAGATCGAGAAGTTCTCCGTGACCGTCGCGGGCGCGTCGCTCCTCGACGACGCCACGCTGGAGCTCAACGTCGGCACCCGGTACGGGTTCATCGGCCAGAACGGCAGCGGCAAGACCAACGTCCTGAACGCGATCGCGCTTCGCGAGATCCCCATCCCCGAGCACGTGGACCTCTACCACCTCCACGCGGAGGCGGAACCGACGGACCGCACGGCGGTGGAGGCGGTGGTGGACCACGTCACCGAGGAGATCGCGCGGCTGGAGGCGGCGCAGGATCTCATCATGGAGACGAGCGGGCCCGAGGACGAGCGCCTCGACGTGATCGCCGAGAGGCTCGGCGAGCTCGACCCGGACACGTTCGAGGTGGAGGCGCGGAAGATCCTGAGCGGGCTCGGGTTCTCGACGCGCACCGTGCCGATGGAGCGCGCGACGCGGGACATGTCCGGCGGGTGGCGCATGCGCGTGAGCCTCGCCAAGGCGCTGTTCGCGGCGCCGACGCTGTTGCTGCTGGACGAGCCCACGAACCATCTGGACCTGGAGGCGTGCGTGTGGCTCGAGGAGCACCTGAGCCGGTACAAGAAGTGCCTGTTGGTCGTGAGCCACTCGCAGGATTTCCTGAACACCGTCTGCAACAAGATCGTCTGGCTCCACGACCGGGACCTCAAGTATTACGGCGGGAACTACGCGACGTTCGTGAACCAGGTGGAGGCGGAGGAGAAGATCCAGCTCAAACTGTTCGAGAAGCAGCAGGCGGACATGGCGAAGCTCGCGGACTACGTCGAGGCGAACCACGCGAACGGCAAGGCCAGGTCCGCGGCGTCCAAGGACAAGGTCCTGACCAAGATCAAAGCCGAGGCGGTGGAGCGGCCGAAGCTCCGGGAGAACACGTTCGTGTTCGAGTTCCCGGACTGCGACAAGCTCCCGAGCCCGGTGTTGCCGTTCGACGGGGTGTGCTTCGCGTACAGCGGGAAGCGGGAGGAGTACCTGTACGAGAATCTGGACATCGGCGTCGATTGCGACAGCCGCGTCGCCCTGGTCGGGCCCAACGGGTGCGGGAAGTCGACGCTTCTGAAACTGATGGCGGGGGAGCTGCGGCCGACGGCGGGGGACGTGAAGCCGCACCCCGCGCTGTCCATCGGGCGGTACAACCAGCACAGCGCGGAGCAGCTCGACCCGGAGAAGACGGTGTTCGCGTTCTTCAAGTCGACGTACCCGAACTCGCCCACGTTCAAGCGCACGGACGAGTTCTGGCGGGCGTGGCTCGATCGGTTCGGGCTGACGACGAAGATGCAAAACACCAAGATCGGGTGCCTGAGCGACGGGCAGAAGAGCCGCATCGTGTTCGCGATGATCAACATGCGGAACCCGAACCTCCTGCTCCTGGACGAACCCACGAACCACCTGGACGTGGACGCGATCGACGGGCTCGCGAACGCCATAAAAAAATTCAACGGAGGCGTCGTCCTCGTCTCCCACGACTTCAGGCTCATCGACCAAGTCGCCGATCAGATCTGGGTGTGCGAGGACAAAAAAGTCTCCGTCTGGCCCGGGAGCATCCGAGAGTACAAGTCCAAGCTCGCGAAACAGATGGGGTACTCGCACATCTAGCGCGAGCCGAGAGGGGAGGGGGGGGATCGCGGGTACGGATACCATAGGGGGCGGGCGAACCGAAAGGCGGTCGCTATGTGATACGAAAGTACTTTATATAAAGGTTCTTCTCGCGCCTCTCTCGTCTCTCGTTCCCCCCACTACTATCATAGTATGACGTGATACTCCCCCCCGCGCGTCGCGTCACCCGAGGTGCGCTCGCAGCGCGTCCTTCCCGCCTCGCGCCAGGAGGACGCCGTGGCACGGCACCATCGCGTCCCACTCCCACGACAACACCTCGGCTTTCACGGTCTCGAACCTCGCCTCGTCCGTGACCATGACGTTTCGGTAGAAGGGGAGGTACACCTCGTCCATCCCCCACTTCCACGCCCTCGTGCCCGCGGGCACGTCCGCGCCCCCCGGGTAGTTCCAGAAGCAGTCCGTCACGAACGCGCACCCGCTCGGCGCGTGCGCAAAAACCACCTCGTTGAAAAACGCGCCGCCGACGACGGGGGTTCGCTCGCAGTCGAACCACGCGACGCGGAACTCGCCGAGCCACAGGGTTCCGTCGCCCTCGGAGCCACCACGGCCCACCTCCTCGTCCCACGGGATGTCGGGTTCCTTCTGAATCATCCCGGGGCAGCCGTAGAGCGTCGCGTCCGGGTACGCGGCTTTCCACGCCGCGGCGTACTTGACGTGCTCGTAGTTTGGGGAGACGACGTGCCGCACCGGGCCGAGGGCGTCCACCGCCGCGCGCGTCGCCGCGTCGAGCTCGACGGGGGAGTGCACCCACACGCTGCCGTCGGCGAGCTTGACGACGCCCATCTTGCCGCCGACGTCGATGCCGTTCCACGTGAACGGGCGCTCCGCCGCCCACACGAGCCCGGGGACGAGGGGCGTGAGCGCGGCGCCGGTGGGATTGGACCACGTCGGGAGGTACGGCGGGCGCGAGGCGGAGGAGGAGGAGGACGCGGCGGGGGCGGGGGGCGCGCGGCGAGGTGGACGCGCGGAGGCGCGACGGCGCGCGGGCGCGAGCGCGGGCGCGCGCGGGAGGAGCGCCGCGGGCGACGACATGCGAGCGCGGGCGGCTCGCGAGCGCGGGGTGGGAATGAGGAACGCCACGTCAGACGTTCTCGCGCGAAATAAAAAAGTCTCGGACGACGCGAACCCGACCGAGGAGGGACCACTCCCCCTGGCGCCATGCGCGCGGCGCCGACGCGGACGCCGGGACGCGTCGGGGACCCGACGCGTCGGCGCGCGCGCGGCGCGAGTCGCGGCGCGCGTCGCCGCTCGCTCGCGCGCCGCGCGACAACGGCCGACGGCGCCTCGCGTCCCGACGCGAACGCCGATCTCGTCCGCGAGACCCTCGAGACGACTCTGGCGTTCCGCGCGTCTCTGTTCGAGGCGGGAGACCTGTGGTCCACGTCCGGCCGCGCGAGCCTGCTCGGCGGCGGCGCGGAGTCCGGGGCCGAGCCGAGGTTCACGCTGTCGTACATGCCGATGCGCAACCGCGCGGAGGTGCCGAGGCTGATCCTCGAGGCCACCGCGACGCCGCACGCGTTCGACGTCGTCGGGTTCCGGACGTGGAAGAGCGAAATGAAGCCCGCGATGGTCCCGGAGTTCCGCGGCGACTTCGGCAAGCTCCCGGTGCTGACGAGCCACGAGGACGGACTCGAGGGAGACGACGGCGCGCCGTTCGCGATCGGCCAGGAGAGCGCCATCACGCGCTTCCTCGCGCGGCGGTGCGGCCTCGCCCCCGAGCCGGGATCCCCGCTCGACGCGCGCGTGGACAGCCTGTACACCTTCTACTTCTGCACGCTCAGAAACGACGGCCAGACGCACGAAGGCGCGCAGTACGGCCCCAAGGCCCTGCGCGCGGCCTTGTCCGACGCGAGCGCCGCGGGTGCCTCTCGGCTCTCGCGCTCGACGGCGCCGACGTACCGCGAGACGCGCCGGGTGAACGACCTCACGCCGGCGCAGCGATCCGTCGCCGCGTTGGGCGTCTTCGAGGAGCAGCTCGAGATCAGCGCCACGGGGTTCCTCGCCTCCTCGGACGCGATGACCTACGTCGACCTCGCGCTGTTCTGCGAGCTGGACGAGCTCGCGGAGGAGGATAACGTGGGCCCGGATTTCGCGGAGCGGCTCGAGCTCCCGAGGCTCGGAGCCTTCTACGAGCGCGTCGCGCGAACGCCGCGCGTGAAACGCTACCTCGCGTCGCCGGCGCGAATGCCGAGGTACGAACGACCGGGGTACGTCTACTTGCCGTCGCCGTGCGATCGAGAGGGTGGCCGAGCGGTCGCGGCGAGCGCGTGACGAGCCTTTCGAGCGACGTCCGATGTGTGATAACGTGACGTCGCGTGTGATGTGTTCGTATATAGGAACCTATATTATACTTTCGTAGGACTCTTCATGAGCGCGCGTTCGACATTCGCGCGCGTTCGTAAAATAATTCTCGCTCGTCTCGTTTTTCTTCTCGCCGACGTTCAGAGCGGGTACCCGAAGAGGGAGGCGTAGACGCGTTTGCTCGCGACGGGCCCGACGGTCCGCCCCTGTCCCAGGGCGATCGTCGCGAGGAGGTTCGCGGCTTCGTCGCCGAGTCCGACTCGTCGGTACGCGCGGTCCAGCGCGTCCGGCGTGGGGTACTCGTCGATCACCGCGTGCGCCGCCTCCGGCCCGACGCCGGTGACCTGCATCAGCATCGTCCCCCACGTCGTCTTCAGCGACGACGCGTTCTGTTTCAGGCGTTTCAGGTTCGCGTTGAACGCCGCGATCGTCGGCGGCACGGAGGGTTCCGGCGGTTCTTCCGAGGCGTTTTCCTCGTGGTCCTCCCGCCCGGGTTTTTTGGACCGGGTCGCCGCCGCTCGCGCGTCGAAGGCGTCGGCGGCGGTGAGGCGGGCGAGCGCGTCGGCGACGGCGGCGGTCATCCTCGCGTACCAGTCGAAGGTTTCCACCTCGTTCCTGGTTCGGATCACCACGAACCCGTCCCAGAGTTCCGTCTGCACCGCCGCGCTCCGGACCGCCTTGATCGTCTGTTCGCTCACCCCCGCGTGGCGCTCGAACGCCCGGTCGTCGCCCTCGACCAGGTACCCCAGCCGCCGCGCGCCCGAGCGCTTGATGAAAAACTTTTGGCGCCGGTACCGATCGTCCTTGATCGAACTCGCGAGGTCGTCCAGCCGTTTCCGCTCCACCACCAGGTCCAGGACGAACTCGTCCGAGTCGGAGTGTGCCGCCGAAATCCGCGACGAGGGATCAGCGCGCGACGAAAAAGAACGTTTCCGCCGCGCCACCCACGTCGCGTCCCCGCTCTCGAGGTGTCTGCACTCGGCGACGACGCCGTACCGCCGACCCAGCTCGCGGACCCGAGCCTCGCGCGCCTCCAAACCGCGCCCGGACCCGGACCCGGACCCGCGCGCCGCCGAGAACTGCTCGCGCGTGTCCACGAGGAGGACGACGTCGTACGTCTCCCCGAACGTCGCGCCGGGGGGGAGCGGCGGGAGCCGCGGCGGAAGAGCCGCGGAGGCCGAGCCGCCGACGCCGGCGGCGGCGACGGAGGAGAGGCGCCACTTCTTGTTCCCCTCGCGAGCGACGAACGGAGACGCCGCCGGACCGTTCGACGCCGTCGGACCGTTCGACGCCGTCGGACCGTTCGACGCCGCGGCGGCGGCGGAAGCGGCGGCGGCGTTGGAGCCCGTGCGCGAGGGACCTGGGGGGGCGGCGGCGGTGCGGCGCGGCGGAGATGGTTTTGACGACGGGAAAGAGGCGTCCGGGCGAGCGCCGGCTTCGTCGACGGCGCGCGTGGGGTCGTTCCGAGCCGCCGGGGGGCGAAGATCGGGGCCGGGGACGTCGTCGACGATGACGACCTCGTCGTCGTCGTCGTCGTCGTCGTCCGCGGCGACGCGTTCCGACGGGCGCGGGGCTTCCTCGGCGGGCGCTCGCTCGGGCGCCGCCGCGCGCAAACCTTCCGCGGCTCGCCTCGCGAGGTCGACGAGCTCGCCCTTCTCCGAGACGCCGAGAATCGATACCCCGCGCGAGGCGAGGAACCGTTTGAGCTCGCCGACGGAGGCGCCGGGGAGTGGCGGCGCGGGGGACGCCTGCGACGCCTGCGTCGCCGGCGCCTCCTGCGTCGCTGGCGCCTCCTGCGTCTCCGTCGGCGTCGGCGCCTCCTCGCCGCGCGCCCGCGCCTCAGCGGCGAACGCCGCGCGCGCCCTCGCGAGCTCCTCCCTCCCTCGCGCCCGCGCCGCCTCGAGGCGGTCGGCACCCGCGGCGGCGGCGGCGGCGCGGGAGCCGCCGCCGCCGGGGTCGCCGGCGGACTCCGGGGGGTTCTTCGTTCTTCTTCGCTCCGCGTCGGCGCCCTCCCCGCCGCCGCCGCCGCCGCAAACGCCGCCGCCGTCCTCCTCCTCGAGCGCTCTCGCCACCTCCGCGTCGGACATCAGCCCGCACCGGCAGTCCCCCCGCCTCTCCGCGGCGGCGTGCACCTTCGCGCCGAGCGCCTTGCCCTCGTCCGTGAGCCTGATTTTGATCGGGTTGGACCACGTCATGACCATGGGCGCGGGCCAGCCCTTGGGCGCGGTTTTGAGCTGCTTGAACGACGACCACCCGCCGTACTGGAACTGCGGCCCTATTCCCCCGCGACCGCCCCGGCCGGGGTCGCGCCCGCCCTCGTCGTTCCGCGGGTAGATACCCTTCGCGGAGAGGTTCGAGGCCTCCGCCTCGTCCATCAGGAGCTGCTTCGACACCTCGTCGTTGCCGGAGAGGTGCAGACGATGCAGCGTCGCGAGCAGCGCGAAGTTCGCCGTCTTGTACCCGGGCTCCCACCGCTTCGGTTTCGCCGCCGCCCCCGCCGACGCCGACGCCGACGCCGACGCCCCCGCCGCCTTCCCTCCCCTGGAGGAAGAAGGCTCGGCGCTTTTCCGGCGCTTTTTCGCCGCGGGGGGGTTTTCGAGGACGATGATGTCCTCGGCGTCGCCGCGGGGGTCGTAGCGTTCGCCCCGCGCGACGGCGGCGGCGGATCGCGCGGCGCGCTTCTTCGCCTCCTTCTCCGCGCGCTTGCGCGCCTGTTCCGCCGCCGCGCGCGCCTCCGTCGCGTCCCTCTCGGCGGCGTCCTGAGCGAGCTCCGCCTCCGTGGGGGGGTCGGGGGGGTGCGCGTCCATGTACTTGCGGAACAGACCGAGCGTCTTCGGGCCGACGCCGTGGACCGCGTTGGCGTGCTCGAGGTGGCGCACGCGCGTCGGGAGTTTGCACAACGACCACGCCACCTTGCCCAGCGCGATGGACCACGTTGTGTCCTCCCCGGCCTTCTCGACCGCCGCGCCCTGGAGCTTCTCGAAGAACAGCGCGTACTCCACGTTCGCGGGGTGCGCGCACCGGCGCCGCATCTCCGCGTCGGAATCGCGCTCGGCGCGAGCCTCGCGGATGCACCTCGCGGTGTCGTTCTCGCGAGCGGCGCGCGCGCCGGACATCGATACGAGCCGACGGACGCGCGGTCACGGGCGAGGGCGGGAGGGAGACCGGGAGACGCGAGAGGCGCGCGACGCGGCGACCGAACGGTCGGACCCGCGAGACGACGCGCGACGCGGGGGGACCCGCGCGGGTGCGTCGCCGCGCGAATCGCCGCGCCGCGCCGCGCGGGGAGGTGTGTCGCCGACGAGGCGTCCGAGAAGAAGACTTGCAGCTCGTTTGAAGCAGCCGGGGGAGTTTACAGAAAAGCAGACTGTTTGCTCTGTCGATCAAACGTCGTCATTTTCATACCAGGTATGGCGCCGCGCCCGCCAGGTTCGTCGTCGCCCGCTCACTGAAGTCCCGCTGCTCGTTTCCACTGCTGGAGCGCTCGCGTTTCCCTCAGAGAGCGGGCGGCGCTTGGGACCGGCGCCGCGATGGCGCCGCCGCCGCCCGGGTACGTGAGCGCGGGGTACCACCTCGTGCGCGCGGTCCTTGACGTCGGCTCGAGCGACTGTCGCGCGGGCGGCGACGGCGGCGGCTCCGACGCCGCCGCGTCCGACGCCGCGCCGAGCCGATCGCGTGCCGACGTCGCCCTCTTGCGCGCCGCGCTCCCCGCGCAGGTGGAGGTGATCAAGCGGGGCACGGGCGGCGAGCGCGCCGCCGGCGACCTCGCCGTGTTCGTCACCGTCGTCGAGGGCGGCGCGACGGCCGTCTACGAGGTGCGCCTCGAGCGCGGCGACGCGCGAGGGACGACGCGGATCCCCCCCCTCGATCGATCCCCTTCCCCTCTCGTCGTTCCGAGAACTAACATCGAGCCCTCCCCGAAACCTCCACAAGGCGGCGGCGCGGCGGTTCATCGCCGGCGCGCAGAGCGCCCTCGGCGCGGTCGCCTCCGTGTGCGCGCGAGACCGCATCCCCCTGACCGGCGTCCTGGAGTCCGCGGCCCCGTACCTGGGCGACGCCGAGCCCGACCGCGCGCCCTCCTCGGGGTGCGTCCTCCTCGCGACGCTCCGCCTCGACGCGCTCTTCCCCTCGTCGCTGTGGCGGTCGTTCCCTCGTCGTTCCCCGTCTCCGCCGCCGCCGACTCTGTGGGCGGCGGAGAACGCGCGCCGGAGCCGCGAGGCGTTAGCCGCGTGGGTGTGGACGTTCGCGCGCGTCCGCGGGGAAGGCCACGACCCGGGCGTCGGCGAGCTCGGCGACGCGCGCCCGCCGGATGGCCCCGAGGGACCGGGACCCTCCTCGTCGACGCCGCGTCGCGACGCCGCGGGTCCCCTCGATCCCCTCGGCGTCGCGTCCGCGTTCGCGTCCGTTCCCTCGCCCACGGCGGCGCGGCGCGCGCGCGCGCGCGAGGCCATCGCCGCGGAGACCGCCGCCGCGGGGCCCTTCTTCGGCGGCGTCCCGGATGAGGCGCTGCGCGCCATCTTCGCGAGCCTCGCGAAGACGAGCCTCCTCGAGACCGTGGGCCCCCCGAAATGTGAGGACGCCGGCGACCCGAAAGATACCAAAGATGACGGCGGCGGAGGAGCGGGACTTCTTCGTTCGCCGCCAAGAAAGCCTCCTTCGTCCGGAACCGCCTCCCCATCCCCGTTCGGCGCGGGCGTCGGCGCGGACCTGGCGCGGGTCGCGGCGACGTGTCGCCTCCTCCGCGACGCCGCGCGGGAGACGGCGCCGGGCCTCCGGTGCCGCCTGTTCCCGCACCAGAGGGACGCGCTGCGGGCGATGTGCGCCAGGGAGGCCGGGCGGGGGCTCGCGCCGCACCCCGCGCTCAGGCGCCTCGCGTGCGTGGGGTCCGACGATGACGAAACGTTCTCGGCAGAGAGGGGAGGCGGCGACGACGCGCGCGACGCCTTCTTCTCCGAGACTGGCGCCGGCGGCTCCTCCGAAGAACGGGTCGGCGGCTCCGGAGGAAGAGAGAGGGGCGTAGGGGTTCAGGGCTCCTCCGGAAAACCACTCTTGGTCGCTTGGGTTCTCGCGTCTGAGATTCGCGACGGGGCGTACTTCCCCGGGGCGTTCCACGCGGGTCCTTCTTTGTCGCCTCGCGCGGGGTCGTGCGCGGCGTTCGCCGACGCCAGGGGCGGGGTGTTCGCGGACGACCCGGGGCTGGGGAAGTCGGTCACCGCGCTCGCGCTCGTCGCGAAAACCCGGGGGCTGCTTCCGACGCCGCCGCCGGGGACGCCTCGGTCGGAGGTGACGCGCGGGACGCCGCCGAGCTACGCGCTCCCCGCGCCGACGCGCGCGAGGGCGCTCGAGCGGTGGTGGGCGCGCGTGCCCACCGCGGCGACGGACGAGGCGGAGGCGGCGGAGACGGAGCGAGACGCGGCGAGGCGCGGGGAGGAGACGAGCGGACGCGATGCGCGAGGCCCGGGGGATGCGGAGTCGACGATCTCGCGCGCGGAGACGATCGATCTCACCGAACCGTCGGGATCGTCGCTCGCGGAGGCGGCGGCTGAGAAGGCTGAGAAGGCGTCGGAAGAGGCGTCTCGCGAACGCGCGTCGGAGAAGGAGGCGCCGCCGCCGACGTCGGAGTGGGTGGCGTGCGACGATTGCGGGCGGTGGCGCCGCCTTCCCTCGGGCGTCGCCGCGCCCGCGGAGGGCGAGGCGTGGTACTGCCAGATGCAGGACCACGTCCCCCCCGCGCTCCGCGCGTGCTCGGCGCCGGAGGAGCGGCCGTCGGAGGAGGAGTGGACGAAGGAGGCGGCGGGGTGCTACGCCCCCGAGCGCGAGCGCCCGGGGCGCGAGCGAAACGTCAGACACTTCCTGCGCCTCGTGCGCGAGACCAGGCGCGAGGAGCGGGAAAGCGGCGGCGCCGCGAGCCGAGGCCTGGACGACACCGCGCGCCTGTGCCGGCTGATGGTGGCGTGGCTCAGGCGCCGCGGGCGCGCGGAGGGCCTCGAGCCGGGGGGGGAAGGCCTCGTCCCGCCGGCGGACATGGCGAGCGCGGGCGCGAGGCTCCTCGCCAAGGCGTTGCACCCTCTCCCGCCGCCGCCGCCGCCGCCGGAGGAGGAGGAGGAGGAAGACGACGACGCGGACGCGGACGCGGACGACGACACCCCGCTGGCCGAGCTGTACCCCGCGGCGGAGTACGCCGACGGCCCGAAGAGCAGCACGCCGCCGACGCGAGCTTCGGGGTCCAAGCGAAGGCGGCGTTCGGGCGGCGCGAAGACGCCGCCGTCTCTCGCGAAACGAAAGGCGAGGAGGAAATCGGCGACGCCTCGGCGAGCGGCATACGGCCTCCCCGCGACGTTTCTGTACTCCCTGCGCTTCGACCTGGACGCCCTGGAGGAGGCCATCGAGCGTTTCGCCGCGGAGGCTCGGCGCGAGTACCGCGTCAAGTACGTCGTCGGCCAGCGCGAGTTCCGCGAGGACCGCGACGCGCTCGGGCGAGGCGCGCGGAGAACCGAACGCGAAGGGAACCGCCCCTTCGAAGGGAACCACCCCGAGGGCACCCCGACCGACGCGGCCGACAAGGGCGACGCGGGCGACGCGGCCGACGCGACCGCGATCCCGACCGCGATCCCGACCGCGCTCTCGACCGACGCGACCGCGATTCCGACCGCGATCCCGACGGCGATCCCGACGGCGCTCGCGATCGGCCGAATCGGCGGCGACGACGGTTCCCCCTCGGCCGGGGTGAAGACGCGCGGCGCGCGGGTCGGCGGGGCGGGTTCCCCCGGTTTCGAAAACCGCGTCCGCGTCTTTCTCTCCCCCGCGACGCTCATCATCGTCCCTGACGCCGCGCTCGTCGAGCACTGGGTCGAGCAGATCGCGAAGCACGTCGTGGACGCCCGGGACGGGGACCGGGGGGACGGTGGAGCGCCCGCGTCGCTCCGCGTGTTGGCCGTGGGCGGCGTGAGCGCGGCGGACGCCGCCGCGATGGCGCGCGAGCGACGCGCGACGGCGGCGGAGTCGGAGACGGCGGCGGACGAACGCGCGCGCCTCGACGACGATTCCGAGGGTCGGTTCTCGCCGCCGCCTTTGTCTCCCGACCCTCCCGGACTCACGCGCTCGAAGCACTTCCCGCCGGCGGAGGCGCTCGCGAGGGACTTCGACGTCGTCGTCTCGACGTTCGCGCACATGTCTCAGCCGCCCCGCCGAGGCGCCGCGCCCGGGTCGAGGGACGACCTTCTCCGCGTGCACTTCCTCCGCCTGATCGTGGACGAGGGGCACCTCCTGGGTTCGTCCGGGTCGGAGACGTCGCGGCTGGCGCGCGTGCGCGCGATTCGCGCCGAGCGGAGGTGGATCATGACCGGCACGCCAGCGGGCGCGGGGACGGCGGCGGCGGCGGAGTCCGCGACCGATTCCGGGACGCTCGCGTCTCAAAAGAACCATTCCTCTGTTTATACGTTTTCTGCGGCGGCGCGCGCGTCGGACGCGGCGGCGGCGCCGCACCGCGCGGCCGCGGCGCTGCACCCCCTCCTCGACCTCATCCGCGCGGCGCCGTTCGGGAGCTCCAGGGCGCTGTGGCACGACGCGGTCGCGAGGCCGCTCCGCGAGCGCCGTGCGGAGGGCGCGAGGGCGCTTCGCGCGGCGCTGACGCGGCTTGTCGTTCGCGCGAGCAAAGCCGAGCTCGGCCTGCTCCCGCCGCTCACCCGCCGCGCCGTCTCCGTGCCCTTCTCGCCGTCGCACGCGCGCTCGTTCAACCGGCTCGCGAACCTGGTCAGGATGAACCTCCTCCTCGCCGACTGGAACGACCCGGCGCACCAGGAGTCCCTCCTGCACGTCGACCGCGCGAGGTACGCCGCCGAGCTCTACGTCAACGTGCGCAAGGCGTGTTGCGTCGCGGGCGCCGTCGACGTCGCGCCGCGAGAGCTCGACCTCCTGGAGACCCTCGCGCTCATATGCCGGAAGCGAGGCTGGGAGCCGCCGAAAGCGTGGGATTTCCACCTGAAAAAGACAGACGTCGGCGCCGCGCCGGACCGCGAAGCACCCCGAGACGCGACCGCGAGGCGCGAGGCGCATTCGGAGACGCCGCTCGGGGCCCTCTCGACCGCCGTTCCTGAAGTCGACGACGACCGGGACGACCGCACTTATTCCCTCCTCGATCGCGAGTCCCTCTTTTTTCTCTCGCCGTCGTCCCGCGGCGGCGGCGAGGAGCGCGCGCGGCGCACGGAGGGCGAGCGCGGGCGCCGCGCGGGCGCGCACCTTCCCGGCGGCGCGGTTCCCGGCGCGTCGCCTCCGTGGCTCCCGGATTCGCACCCGCTTCGCGCGACGGAGGACGTCATGCGCGGCGGCGGGCCGTGCGCGGCGTGCGGCGACGAGACGTTCGTCTCCCTCGCGCCTCCGTGCGGATGCGGCGCGGTGTGCCCCGGGTGCGCGGAGCGGGGCGGGCCCGAGCGGTGCGTCGCGTGCGGCGAGGCGTACGCGACGCAGCCCGCGAACGACCCCGCGCGGAGGGCGCACAACGACCGCCCGAAGTGGGCGGTTCCCGTGGAGCTCATCGAGTGGCAGCCGGCGTACGCCGGGCGCGGCGCCGTCGGGCACCGCGGGGGGCGGTGGGCGCCCGACTGGGAACGCACCGACAGCTCCAAGGTGCGGTGGTTGATCGAGCGGCTCAGACGTGCGGGCGCCGCGCCGCCGACGACGAAGGAAGCGGCGAGGGAAACGGAGGCGGGCGGGGAGGTGGAGAGGGCGTCCGAGGGCGTGGCGAGGGCGTCCGAGGGCGTGGCGAGGGCGTCCGAGGGGTGGCGCGCGTCGCGGAAGGCGGTCGTGTTCAGCGCCTTCTGGGAGCACCTCCACCTCGCGCGGCGCGCGCTCGCCGAAACGGGCGTGCCGTTCGCGGCGACGACGCGGAGCTCGCGCGCGGAGTCCAAGGCGAGGGCGCTGGAGCGGTTCCGCTCGGACCCGGCGTGCGGGGTCTTGCTCATGGACCAGAGCGGCGTCGTCGGCCTCGACCTCTCGTTCGCCTCTCTCGTGATCGCGATGGAGCCCGTCCCTGACGCCGGCGTCCTCGCGCAGCTCGAGGCGAGGGCGCACCGAGTGGGACAGACGGCGCCCGTCGAGGTGGAGGTGCTCGCCATGGCGGGGTGCGCCGCGGAGGAGGCCATGCTCGCGACCGTGGACCCGGCGCGCGCCGCGCGAGCCGTCGCCGAGGCGGCGAGCGCGCTCGAGGGAGACGGCGAGGAGAGCGCGGACGCGGAGAGGGCGAGGCACAGGCAGTGTTTAGCCCTCGTGCGCGCGGTGGAGGTGCCGGAAGAGTGAGACGCGACGGGGGCGAGGCGGAATCTTTACACCCCGACGTGAGACGAACGGTCTGTATCAATATAGTTCAAGTACGTGTAGTCTAGTTTTGGCTCATTTATACGAGCCCGCTCGAATCGAACGTTCGTGCGAGTGTGCTCGTAGTGCGACGCGCGCCGCCGTCGTCTACACCCTGGTGACGGCGTTTCTCGTCACCGCGTTTCGAACGGGTGCGTCGACGGGAGCGAACCCGCGTCGGGTCAAATCCCGCGACGCCCCCGGATCCCCCTCGAGCTCGGCCTCCTCCTCCGCCTCGTACGCCTCCTCCGACCCAGGATCAGGGTAGAAATCCGCCTCCTCCGCCGAGTTCGCCTCCGCCGCCGCCGCCGCCGCCTCCCTCTCAATGCGCCTGCGCTCAATCTCAGCGGCGTCCGTCGTCGCCGCCGCCGCGTCCGCCGCCGCCGCGTCCGCCGCCGCCGCGTCCGCGCGATCCATCGCCGCGCGCATTTCCGCGATGTGTCCGTCGCCCTGATCCGCCGGGTTCACGGAGATGGTGGAGTACCCGCTCGGGAGCGTCATCGCCGCCTCGGGCTCGGGCTCGGCGACGGTCGCCGCCGCCTCGGGCGCGGGCTCCGTGATCTCCGTCGCCGTCGCCTCGGGCGCGGGCTCCGTGATCTCCGTCGCCGTCGCCTCGGGCTCGGGCTCCGTGATCTCCGCCGCGGGCTCCGGCTCGACCTTCGGATCCTCCTCGCTCGCCCCCACCTCGGATTCGCGCGCGTTCTCCCCGCCGGACCCCTCCGCGCCGGTACCTTCCCTCGCGGCTTCGCCCGCGGCCTCGCTCGCGCCCGACCCTCGATCCTCGAACCCGACCCTTCGCGCCATGTCCCAGAACGCGCGGTGCGCGCCCGCGTACGGCATCTTCCACCCCCAGAAGTACGACTTGACGTTTGCGTTTTTGAACGCGTCCGTCTGCGCGTCGTGCACGGCGTTGACGACGTCGGCGTCGGCGCAGCCCTCGCGCGAGTCGCGGTGCGTCGCGAGCGACCACTCCGAGACCGCCGCGTCTCGCACGCCCGCGCCGTCGGCGGCTTGGCGGAGCTGCCCCACCTTGGCGGAGATGAAGTCAAACACCCCGCGGTACGCCTCGTCGCGCGACGCGTCGCAGCTCCACGCCCCCGGCGCGGGGAACTCCCACGCGAGGTACATGTGCACGTCCAGAGCGACCCACGCGGCGCGTTCGGCCTCGGTGAAATGTTCGGCGATCCACGCCGCCATCTCGTACACGTTCATCCCGCTCGTCTCGATGAAGTTGACGAACAGCGTCGGCGGCGGAGCGGGGCTCGTTTCCACGACCAGCCGCCTGTAGTCGTCCACCGCGCTCGCGTACCACGCGAGCATCGCGCTCCTCTTCTCCTCCATCAGATGCGCGGGTTCGTTGAGCAGCGTGAACCCTCCGACGGCGGCGCGGCTCGCCGGCGCGAGCGCCCCGTACCACCGCATCATCTCCCGCAGCGCGCCCCTCCCGATGGTCATCAACTTTTGATCGTCCCAGAAAATCGGCGGCCGCGGGAACACGCCGTTGTACGACCCCGCGCTGCTCCCCCCGGGCATGCTGTGCACGTCCACGAGCACGCTCAGCCCCCGCGCCGCGAGCCGTTCGACGACCGCGTTCAGGAACGCCCGCGTGACGGTGACGAACGCGACGTCAGGGTACGCGGGGTCGGCGACGACGCGCTCGGCGGCGCCGTCGAGCCCCGCGAACGTCGCCCACGTCACGGGCAGGCGCACGCGCCGGAACCCCGCGGCGACGATCGCGTCCAGGTCCGCGTCCGTGACGTACGTCTCGCGGTGGCGCCTGAACGCGTCGATGGTCGCGGCGTCGCCGCGGTCGGCGCGGAGCTTGGCGACGAGGTCGCCCTCGCTGCTCCACTCGAACCCGAGCGACGCGGGGGAGGGGTACGAGGGGGGGAACACGACGCCCTGCGCCGCGTCCTCGGGGGAGTCCACGAGCGAGTGCCGGTCCGAGGAGAAGAACCACTCCTCGAGCTGTAGCCACCCGTTCAGGGAGACGCCCGCGTTGGGGTCGGACGAGGGGGCGGCGCCGAGGAGGGCCGCGAGTCGATCCGACGAGAGATCTTTCGACGACGACGAGGAGGAGGAGGAGGAGGAGGAGGAGGCGTCTTGGGAGGAGGCGTCCTCGGGGGAGGCGTCGGACGCGTCGGACGCGTCGCGCTCCCACCGGCGGTGACGGCGACGCTGCGCCCTGAGGGTCTTGCGCGCGGCGGATCGCGCGGCGGCGGGGTCGTCCTCGGCGAGCGCGGCGGCGACGGAGGAGGCTGCGCCGCTCGGGAGGTCCGGGCGCATGCCCTCGTGCGGAACGCCGAGCGCGGGGGCGCCGAACGCGCGCGCGTCGCGCGGGGACGCGACGACGCCGAGGAGGATGATCACCGTGGCGACGATGCCGAAGGCGAAGATGTACCGCGCGCGAGACAGGAGCGTGGAGTCCACGTCGAGCTCCGGCGCGTCCGCGGGGGGCGGGGCGTCGCGCAATTCATCCTCCGCCTCGTCCAGGCTGCTGCCGCGGCTGCCGCGCCGAGGGATGAGCGGCTCGGCCTCCGCGCCCGACATCGTCGCGCGGACCGAACGGGGGGTCGGTCGAGGCGAGCGAGAAGGGGCGAGACGAACACGCGCGCGCGCGGCGCGATGGGAAGGGGACCGCGCCGAGGAAACCGCTCTCGTGCAAAGGGAGAGGTGGGTACAACACCCCGACGAGTTTGGGGAGGTGGGCGGGCGGGCTCCTTTGTGTCGCAGCCCAAGGGAATTTGACAAAAGAGCTAACTGTTTGCTATGTGAAGACGTCCTCTTGTATCATATTCAGACTCCTTGTGCTGTGCAAGTTTTTTTCGCCAAAAATCCAGCTGGCGTTGCTCGATTTTTCAAGCTGCGCCCTCTCGCGGCGTCCTCTTCTCTTTTTCTACGCTTCCCGCCACGGCCCACTTCAAAGCGCCGCGCCCGCCCCGCACGCGACGCCCCCCCCGGTTCCTCGCATGTCCGCTCGCGTCGTGTCGTTCGCGTCGCCGAAGGTCTCGCACATGTCCCTCGCGACCGCCACGTCCCGCGGCGCCCGGCGCGGCGCCGCGGCGGCGCTTCGCTGGATCCAGCCTCGGCGGGAGTCCCCGCTCGCCCCCGCGCAGTGGACGGGGCGCTTCGAGAGCGCGCACGCGAGCGCGTACGCCGCGCAGAGCGCGAGCGCCGCGCCTCAGCCGCAGTCCAGCGACCAGCCCCCCGCCCCGCCCTCGCGCCCGCGCGCGCCCGCGCCGCCCGCGCCGCCCGCGCAGGCGCAGCGCGCCCAGGCGCAGCAGCCGCGCCCGCACCAATCGCGCGACGACGCCAATTGGCACGCGCAGCAGCAGCAGCGGGGCGGGGGCGGGGGCGGGGGCGCGGCGCG
>MDSW01111296.1_pt1 | contig 20801 bp, 19 predicted proteins | sample 811171 | NCBI WGS metagenome assembly MDSW01 (sample SAMN05326641, study PRJNA326480) | marine metagenome | isolation source: seawater | place: Atlantic Ocean: North West | collected 2012 | reverse complement strand
CGACGAGAGCATCGCGCCCGAAGATCACAAACGGATGGTCGCCGATCATCGCGCCGCCGACGTGCTCTATACGCCCTATTTTTCCGGTACGCCCGCGAACTATCTCATCCCCTCGATCGTGGCGTCGGGGGCCGATCTGGAAGAAGCCGAGGCAGCGCAATCGCGCAAGATGGAATTCGGTTCGGGATCGTCCAAGGCCAAGGCGTGGAGCGACGTCTGGAGCGCCGGCCAGGGCATCGGCCAGGTCGAGAGCGTGCAGCCCGCCGCGACGTATATCGAAAAGCTAAAAACCGAGTACGCCGCCGCAAAGGCCAGGATCAGCGGCTGAAATCGGGTGTGCTTCGAGACGCGGCGGGAACAACCCGGCGCGCCTCAGCATGAGGCTAAAGTTTTCCCTCATCCTGAGGAGACACAAAGCGTCGTCTCGAAGGATGAGTTAGTTCTGGTCCCATTCGATCGGCCTTAGGCGCACCAACGGAACGGGCCCGACGGAAAGCGTGCGGTCCTGCAGCGATAACGGCAGCGAGACGATCTTGGGGCCGCCACCCGGCGGCGATTTCGCGAGCACGCCCAGCACCACCTTGGCCAGCGCACCGTCCTGTTCGCGCGCCGCGCCCGCGGCGACCAAAGCATCGATGGCCGCGTTGAACCCGGATATCTGCGCCGTGAAGGCGCCGATCGGCTGCAAGTCGCCATCCAGCGCCATAGTCCCCTCGCCCGCCATGCCCAGCACCCCATGGCGCACGTCCAGCGACTTGATGTCGACGGCACCGCCGTCTCCGGCCCAGCGCCTGAGGCTCTCGGCGTTGATCCCTTCCGGGACTTCGGCCCCGGTGGCTTCCATGACGACCTTCAGATACGCGACGTGACCGCCGAAGGCGGAATGCATCTCGGGCGGCAGGTCGACCTTGCGCAGGTCGATGGTCGCCTGTCCGTACACCGGGTTCGATCCGCGAACCAGCAGCAGCGAGACCGTCTCAGCGGTCAGCGGGTCGGGAACGCCCTCCCGCATCGCCCTGACGCCGGCAAGGTCGGCGCGAACCCGCCCGCCGCTGTCGCGGTCGATATTGACCAGGTTATTGTCGCTCGAGACGGTATAGACCCCGGGCGCGGCCCCCTGGGTGAGTTCGAGGCGAAGCGGTCCCGTGAACGCGCCCTGCAACCGGTCGATGGTCCAGGGCGACAGCAGCCCGTGAAGCCCCGGCACCTGCACGCGCCAGCCGCCGTCCGGATCGGCGGCGTCGATCCTGTCGATGTCGATGATCAGATCGCCCGGGAAGCCTGCGACCGTAAGCGTCCCGTACGCGGCGTCGCGCCCGTCCAGGCGCATCGCGTTCACCCACCCATCGACGTGGTCCCTGACCTCGGATGCCAGCCAGTGCCACCACGCGGTGTAGATGACACCCGCCATCACCAGCAGCGTCACGGCCGTGATCAGAATACGTTTCGGGCTGGTGAACGGGCGTTCGACGACATGGTCGTCGGTCTCGGTCAGTTGCGGATCGGTCATATCCTTCAAGATAGGGCGTTGCCCCCGATCCGGGAAGGGCATAGCTTGCAGTCAATTCATAAAAGCCCCGGACATCCATGCCTGCATCGCCCGCCATTCGACGTTTCCTGTTACTTTCGGCCCCCATTGTCTTCGTGCTGCTGTGGTCGACGGGGTTTCTCGGCGCCAAGCTCGGCATGCCGCACGCCGAACCGTTTACCTTTCTTTTCGTCCGCTTCGGCGTGACGTCGGTGGGCTTCTTTATCCTGATCGCCGCGATGCGGGTGACGTTGCCGCGCGATCCGCGCGTCTGGCTGCACGCCGCCGTGGTCGGGCTGCTGATGCACGGCGTCTATCTGGGCGGCGTGTTCTTCGCCGTCGATCACGGGACATCGGCCGGGATCTCGGCGTTGATCGTCGGTATGCAGCCGATCTTCACCGCCATCTTCGCGGGGCTCCTGTTGAATGAGCGATTGAGCGCCCGGGCGTGGTTCGGGCTTGTGCTCGGGTTCTGCGGTGTGGTCCTCGTCGTTTGGCGCCAGGCCGGCGACAGCGGCGGCCTGCCCGGGGTCGTGGCGTGCGTGGCAGCGCTCGCGGCGGCGACGGCCGGCGTGCTCTATCAAAAGCGCTTCGGCGGCAGCATCGATCTCAGGTTCGGCTCGGCTGTCCAGTTCGCCGCCGCGGCTGCTTTGATGCTGGCACTCGCCGTCCCCACCGAAACCATGGTCATCGACTGGAACGCGGAGAGCATCTTCGCCATGGCATGGCTGGTGATCGTGCTGTCGTTCGGGGCGGTGACGCTGCTTTACGTGCTGATCCGTCAGGGTGCCGCATCGAAGGTGTCGAGCCTGTTCTATCTCGTCCCGCCCGTGGTCGCGGTAGAGGGGTATCTGCTGTTTGGCGAAGTCATGAGCCCGGCCGCGCTTGCCGGGTTGGGCATTGCCGTGATCGGCGTCGCGCTGGTAACACGGGGGTGATGATGACGGAAAAACCGTTCACCCCGCCTACCGGCGCGTTCTGGGTTTTTGGCTACGGTTCGCTGATGTGGCATGCGAATTTCCCCTATGCCGAACGCCGGCGGGCGATGCTTTACGGTTATCACCGCGCGCTCTGCGTCTATTCGTGGGTGTATCGGGGCACCGAACAAGACCCCGGCCTGGTGTTCGGTCTCGACCGCGGCGGCGCGGTCAGCGGCATGGCCTACCGGATCACCGAAAAAAACGCCCAAGACGTTTATAAACACATCCATGAGCGCGAAATGGTGACGGCCGTCTATTGCCCGCGCTGGCTGAAACTGCGCCTGACCGACAAGACACCGGAAACCGTCACCGGCCTCGCCTTCGTCGCCAACGAAGCGAACCGGCAGTACGCAGGTAAACTGTCCGAAGACGAAACCTTGCGCCTCGTCAATGCCGGCCACGGCACGTCGGGCCCATGCACCGAATATGTCCTCAACACCGCCGATCATTTACGTGAATGCGGTATCCGCGACCGGTCGCTGGAACGTCTGACGAAGAAACTTAGGGGTTAGGCCCCCTCACCTGTCCTCTCCCCCACGATATGGTGGAGAGGGACCCTGACGTGAAACCGCCCCATCTAATCCCTCTCCCCCTTTGAGGGGGAGAGGTTAGGTGAGGGGGCACGAGAAGTTCAACTCGACAGCGAGATCGAACCGTCATCGGCGATCGGGAAGAAGGGGTTCCAGGCAACCTCCCACAGGTGGCCGTCCGGATCGGCGAAGTAGCCCGAATACCCGCCCCAGAACACGTCTTCCGCCTTCTTGATCAGCACCCCGCCGGCGGCAACGGCTTCGTCGAGCACGCGGTCGACCTCGTCCTTGTCGCGGCCGTTATAGGCCAGCGCGACACCGGAAAAGCCGGGCTTGCTGTCGTCCACCTTGGCATCCTCGGCAAGCGCCTTCCTGCCGTATAATCCGAGGATCATGCCGCCCGCCTGAAAGAACGTGACGTCGTCGTTGGACTGACCGGACGCCTGCCAGCCGAGGTTTTCATAGAACCGGCGCGCCGCCTTCATGTCGGCAACACCCAATGTCACGAGCGAGATACGGGGATCCATCGGGTGTCCTTTCCTGTCATGCACCGTCGCGGCCCAGACCGCGCACTTTCTTGAGCCATTTTTCGCGTTTCGAGGCGTCCACGGCCTCGACCGAACCGAACAGGGTTTCGCGGATCGGCCCCAGCCCGACGAACTTGAGAATATTCCGCTCCAGGCTCTTCAGGCTGTGCGCACCGTAAATCCAGCGGTATGCGAAGGCCGGCATCCCCATGGTGACGATGACGCGCGCCGACCGGCCCTTGAGTTTGGATTGAGGCCATCCCTTGCCGCCCGGCTCGAAGGCGAAATCCGGCCGGAACAGCTGTTCCAGAAATCCCTTCAGCAAGGCCGGTTGGGTGCCCAGCCAGAGCGGATAGATCAACACCAGATGTTCGGCCCAAAGGACGGCGTCCTGGGCATCGCGGATCGCGGGCGGTGGCTTCGCCTCCTTGAATTCCTGCGCCGAGCGGAGCAACGGAAATTCCAGCGACGCGACGTCGATCCGTCTTACATCGTGCCCGGCGTCACCGGCCCCCGTGATATAGGCGCCGGCGAGCGCATGACAGAGACGTGCCGGGTCTGGGTCGGGATGACCGTCAATGACGAGGATCTTCATAACCGCCCCCGGGGATCGGCCCTAGGGTCTCACCCGCACTTGGAATGACCGCAGGACATGCAGGTGTCGCAGCCTTCCTTGCGGATCAGCGTCGGCTGGAAGCATTTCGGGCACGACCGTCCCATCGCCGCCGGCTGGTCGGACGAGCGTCCCGGCGTGTCGTCGCCGGTGCCGGTGGCGACGAGCGAAACCACGTTGCCTTCGGTATCCGGGTCTTCGTTGAGCCTTCCGTCGGCCTTCAGGAAGCCGGTGTCGATCATGTGCCGCTCGATCACGTCGCCGATCGCCGCCAGCAAGGACGGCACGTAGCGCCGGCCCATCCACTGTCCGCCGCGCGGATCGAACACCGCCTTCAACTCGTCGACCACGAACGATACGTCGCCGCCGCGCCGGAACACCGCCGAGATCATGCGCGTCAGCGCCACCGTCCATGCGAAGTGTTCGACGTTCTTGGAGTTGATGAAAATCTCGAACGGGCGCACGCGGCCCTGATCGTCGAGAACATCGTTCAGCGTGATATAGAGGGCATGATCGCTGTCGGGCCAACGCACCTTGTAGGTCTTGCCCGGCAGTTCGCCCGGCCGGTCGAGCGGCCGGGTCATATAGACCACCGCGCCGCTGTCGCCCGCGTCTTTGGGGAGCGATTTCCTGACCGGTTGTTCGAACGGCAGTTCCGGCTCGGAAGCGGCTTCCTTTTTCTTCTTTTCGCCGGTCTCCAGCACCGCGCCGGTGACGTCGTTCGGGCGATAGGTCGTGCAGCCCTTGCAGCCCAGTTCATAGGCCTGGACGTAGATGTCCTTGAAGTCCTCGAACGATGCGTCTTCGGGCACGTTGATGGTCTTGGAGATCGAGCTGTCGATGTATTTCTGGACGGCCGCCTGCATCACCAAATGGTCTTCGGGCGCCAGCGATTGCGCATCGACGAAAGCATTGGTGAGATCGGCGTTCGCCCCCTTGAGACGCTTGTAAAGACGATAGGCGTAATCCGACACATCTTCCTCGCGGCGCGTGCCGTCCGGCATCAGGACATGGCGGCGGTAGGTGAAGCTGAACACCGGTTCCAACCCCGACGACACGTTGTCGGCAAACAGGGAAATGGTTCCCGTCGGCGCGACGGACGTCAAAAGCGCGTTTCTTATTCCGTGCTCGGCGATGGCGTCTTTCACGTCCTCGTCGAGTTCGAAGATCGACTGGCCCTTGAGGTACTGCTCCTTGTCGAACAATGGGAACGCGCCTTTTTCCTGCGCGAGATCGACCGACGCCAGATAGGCGGCGCGTTGCAGGGCCTTCATCCATTTTTCGGTCAGCTGCACCGCGGCCCGCGAGCCGTAGCGCGCGCCGCACATGATCAGCGCATCGGCGAGCCCCGTAATCCCGAGACCGATACGGCGCTTGGCCTTGGCCTCGTGCGCCTGCTGATCGAGCGGGAAGCCCGAGACGTCGACCACGTTGTCCATCATGCGGACCGCGGTCCGTGTCAGGTCGTCGAGGGCGTCAATATCCAGATCGGCATCCGCCTCGAACGGGTTGACCACCAATCGCGACAGGTTGATCGAGCCCAACAGGCACGCCCCATAGGGCGGCAGCGGCTGCTCGCCGCACGGGTTCGTCGCGTGGATGGTTTCGCAGTAATGCAGATTGTTGCGCTGGTTGATGCGGTCGATAAAGATCACGCCCGGCTCCGCGTATGCATACGTCGCATGCATGATCTTGTCCCACAGCTCGCGCGCGGCGATGGTGCGGAAAACGGTATCGTCGAATTTCAGGTCCCAGGGCGCGTCGTCCTTGACCGCCTGCATGAAGGCATCGGTCACCAGCACCGACAGGTTGAACATGCGAAGCCGCCCGGGCTCCCGCTTGGCCTCGATGAACGCCTCGATATCCGGATGGTCGCACCTGAGCGTCGCCATCATGGCGCCACGGCGCGATCCCGCCGACATAATGGTGCGGCACATGCTGTCCCACACATCCATGAACGTCAGCGGCCCGGACGCATCGGCGCCCACGCCCTTGACCGGCGCGCCCTTGGGCCGGAGGGTCGAGAAATCGTAGCCGATCCCCCCGCCCTGCTGCATGGTCAGCGCGGCCTCTTTCAGATTGTCGAAGATGCCCGCCATATCGTCGGGGATATCGCCCATGACGAAACAGTTGAACAGCGTGACCCGGCGCTCCGAGCCCGCCCCCGACAGAATGCGTCCGGCGGGCAGGAACTTGAAGCCGTCCATCGCGTCGAAGAAGCGCTCTTCCCAGTGCTCGGGGTCTTTCTCGTTCACCGCCAACGCGCGCGCGACGCGCCGCCAGGTATCGCTGACGGCCTTGTCCTTGGGCCGCCCCTCGGCGTCCTTCAGACGATATTTCATGTCCCAGATCTGCTGGGAGATCGGTGCGATTTCGGTCATGGCACTTCGGTTCTTCACTGGCCGGCGCGGGGCTGGCGGGTTGCGGGCAGCGCCGAAGCGCAATTTTTCAAGGCCCGCACCTTAGGGTATTTCGACGTTTCGCTTCAAGCGAATGTTCTTGAAATGTTTCCACTGATTTTACCAGATTAATCCCCGGGCGCAATCGGCAAAAAGTCTTCTATCACAACATATAAGCGGGTTATCCCCGGGTTTCACGGGGTGATCACCGGTTTTTTCCCCGTCTCCTGGACGGCGCTTTCCAGAAGCTTGCCCGTGGCGGCCTCGATGCGCTGCTCCAGAATTTTCATGAACGCTTTGCGATCCATGCCCGGCTCGATCGGATCCAGGAACTCCAGCGTGATCGTGCCGGGTTGAATCTCGAACTCACGCCGCCCCCAGTAACTGCCCGAATTCAAGGCCACCGGCATGACGACGGCGTCGTCGGGCAGTTGCTGATAGATTGCCGCGACCCCCGGATGATAACGGTGCGTCACACCCGGCGCGGTCCGCGTCCCTTCGGGGAAGATGATCACCTGGCGGCCGCGCTTCAGACGGTCGACGCATTGCACCACCATCTCCTTGAGCGCCTTGGCCCCGGCGTTCCGGTCAACGGCGATGTGCTGGCATTTTTTCGCGTACCAGCCCCAGAACGGAATTTGGGTCAGTTCTTTCTTCAAGACGTACTGCGGCTCGTCCAGCAACAGATAGAAGATGAACGTGTCATAGATCGACTGGTGCTTTGAGGCGACCAGCACCGGACCTTTCGGCAGCTTTTCCCGGCCTTTGAATGTGATCTTCATACCGCCCAGGATGCGCATGGCGCCGACGAGAACCCGCGACCAAATGCGCAGCGCGTATTTGATCACGTCCCTCGGGAACGGCAGGAACACCCAGAAACTGACCAGCAGAAACGTCAGCCACGAAAAGAAGAATCCATGAAACAGCACCGAACGCAGCCAGATCATGTCGCCGCCCCCGGCGCATGGGCCTGATTGCCGGCAGGCGAGCCACCCAGATCGAGCACCTTGACCCGGTGACGCAGCCACGCCACCGCGTACTTGTTATATTCCGAAACCATCAGCGCCATCGTGCCCGGCCATGCCCACCAGTATTCCTGTTTCACGTGCTCGGGGAACACCGGATGCGGCTCGATGCGGATATTGGGCATCGCACTTTTGAATTCAAGCAGGCTGCGCGGCATGTGATAGGCCGCCGTCACCAATCGTAACTTGGTAAACCCCTGGCCCTGCATCCAGAGCCGGGTCTCGAGGGCGTTCTCGATGGTATCGACGGCGTTGCCGATACTGATCCGGTTTTCGACATCGTCCGGACGCTGCTTGAGGATTGCCAGCAGTTGCGTCACGTCGACGCCCCGGTAGACACCGGAAATGAAAAGCTGCTCCGCCTGGTCCGCGAGCAGAAGATCGAGACCTGCGCGCAATCGTCCCGATCCCCCGGTCAGCACGACGATGGCGTCGGTCTTTTCGCTCGACGCCGAACCGCGCGACGGCACCATGGCCGCGAAACCGATCAGCCCGGCCACCCAAGCGCCGATCACGAGTAACGAGAAAAACACAATCGTCCTGAACCAGGGCGAACGCCGCCCCCGCGAGCGCTGGCGCATGTCAGAGCATCCTCCCCAGCGAGCGTAGGACGGTGGAACGCGCCGTCGTCATGGCGAGGAACGCGACGCCGAGAGGGATCGCGGCGAAAATGATCCATTCGAGGGGGCCGAATGTGAGATCCGGAAGCGCCGCGTCCTCGAGACTTTTCGCCAGATAGCCGACCGCCATCAGCGCCGGCAGGCCGAGGATCAGGCCGATAATCCCGCCCTTGAGGCCCAACATCATCGCCCGTCCCGCGAACTGTCCGGCGATGTAGCTGTCCTGCGCGCCGATCAGGTGCAGAACTTCGATCGCCTCCTTGTGAACGGCAAGACCTGTCCTGGTCGTGAAGACCACGGTCCCCACGGTCGCAAGCGCAATGAAGACGAGGATCGCGATTGCGATCAGTTCAACCGTCCGGATCAGATTGACGAGGCGCTGCAGCCAGACCCGGTGATCGTCGACGGTCGCTTCGGGGACGCGCAACTGCAATTGCCGGGTGAAACCCTTCATGTCGAACGATGCTTCGTCGGCAAGCCCGACGTCGATCAGTTTGGGCAGCGGCAGGTCGCCGGCCTTGGCGTCGGGTCCGAGCCAGGGTTCCAGCAGCGCCATCATCCGGTCTTCCTCGATCACGAGGTAGCGCTCGACCCCGGCCTGGGCGGCGATGACGTTCAACACTTCCTGAAGATTGTTCTGGTCCTTCAACGGGTCCTCGGTCGCGGCGATCTGCACGGTCAACGTCCCGCCGATGCCCTGGTCCCAACGCGACGCGGTCGCGTTGAGGACGAGAATGCCGCCGATGGCGAGCACCGCCAGAAAAACCATGAATGCAATCAGCCACGGCAGGAAGCGGCTGTGCGCATCCTTGTCCAGCGGCAGGTCGGAACGCTTGACGCCGAGCATCAGAGGAAGTTCTCGATGCCGGGCGGATCGGCATCCTGCTCGTCGGTTTCGCCGCGCTGGCGTTCGCGCCGGGCGCGTGCCTGCGCCCTCGCCTGCTGCTCGGCCGATTCGCGCGATTCGCGCCATTCCCGTGCCGCCGACTTGTTGCCGCTCCCGGCCACGGTCGTCAGCGTGCCCGCGTCGAGGCGCAGGATCGGGTACCCCAGACCGTCAACCAAAGCCATATTGTGCGTGGCGACGACGATGGTGGTGCCGAGCCTGTTCAGTTCCTCGAACAGGTGCATGAGCCTGAGCGCCATACGGTCGTCGACGTTACCGGTCGGTTCGTCGGCGAGAAGAAGCTTGGGCCGGGCGATCACCGCGCGGGCGATCGAGACACGCTGCTGCTGTCCGCCGGACAGCGTCGGCGGGCGCGACTTCATATGATCCTTGAGACCGACCCACTCCAGAAGTTCGGTAACGTGGCGATTGACGTCCGCCTCCTTGATCCCGGCGACACGCAAGGGCAATGCCACGTTGTCGAACGCGGACAGATGCTCCAGCAGCCTAAACTCCTGAAAAACCACGCCGATTTGGCGCCTAAGCGCGGGCAGCTGTGGTCTGGGCGTGGTCGCGATGTCGGCCCCGAACAAAGAGATCAGGCCCCTGGACGGCTTCAACGCCAGATAGAGAAGTTTCAGAAGCGAGGATTTGCCGGCACCCGATTCGCCGACCAGAAAGTGGAACGAGCCGGATTCCAGCGAGAACGTCACGTCGCGCAATACCTCGGGGCCGAGGCCATAGCGCAGGCCGACGTTTTCAAATCGAGCGATGTTCCCTTTTGACAATCCCGGCACCTGCGGTTCTTGAGACGGATGGAACGCCGCCGGGCAGGGCCCGGCGCTCGCGCATAGCTACAGACAATGCCATGCGGGCACGCCTTCCGTCCAGCGTCGGCGGCACCGCAAGCTACGAACGCGAAGCGTGCGTTCGCTTGCGCCCGGAATCGCGAGCGCCTATAAACGTTGGAGTCATAACTGGCCGGTTGCGTATGTTTATTTCCTGCCCGAACTGCTCGACGCGCTACAACGTCTCCGCCGCCCAGTTGGGGGGCGGCAAATCCGTCAAGTGTTCGAACTGCGGCAATACCTGGCACCAGCAGCCGGTTGCCGATCCGCCGCCGCCCGCCATGCCGAGAGGCGGACAGCACCAGCAGTACGCGCAACCGCAACAACCCTATCCCTATCCGCCGCAGGGGCAGCCGGGCTACCCGCCCCCGCCGCCGGGTTATCCGCCGTATCCATACCCACCGCAGGGCGCGCCGGGTTACCCGCCGCCGGGCTACCCGCCGCAGGCCGAACAGCCCGCACCGGCACCGGCCCCCGCGCCGCCACCCCCTCCGCCGCCGCCGCCCGAACCGGTCGACGAGGAAGAAGATACGGCACTGCCGGATATGGACGATCTCACCGACGACGATCCGATGGCGGCCTTCGCCGTCGACGACGAGTCGGAAGATGACGAAGACGAGCTCTCTTCCGAAGATATCGAAGCGATGTTCGGCGACGACGACGATGACGACGGCGCGCCGCTCGGCTCGATGGTCGAAGCCCCCGCCGACGATGACGAAGAAGAAGACGAGGACATCGACGACCTCGACGATCTCGAGGAGCCGGAACCGATTCCGCAGGTGTTCACCGCCGAAGAGACCGGCGACGACGAATACGAGGACGACGACGAGGACGAAGTAGAGGACGCGGGCGCCGGCAAGGGCTCGATCATGAAGATCGTGCTGGCTGCAGTGCTGGCGATCTTCGTCGGGCTTATCGCGGCGGCGATCTTCCTGAAGGACATGGTGGTCGAATTCGTCCCCGCGGCGGAAGGCGTCTATTCGATGATCGGTCTCGGCGACGATGCGCTCGGCGCCGGGCTTTCGATCAACGACGTCAAAAGCACGCGCGAGAGCATCGCGGGCAAGGACGTGCTGGTGGTCAGAGGTGTGATCGTCAACGTGTCGGACAGTGAACGGCCGGTGCCGATGCTGGAACTCCGGCTTTCCGACCTCGACGGCAAGCTGGTGCAATCCGCCAACACCGCGCCCTTGAAGAAGCAGTTGACCGCCGGCGATCAGATCGGATTCAAGATCCAGGTCGAAGACCCGTCACCGCTGGCCCGCAGGCTCGAAGTCACGTTCATCGAACGCGGCGGCGACGGCGCACCGAACGCAGCGCAGTAGGCTCTCAAACTTTCTTTGGGGTAGCCCCTCATCCTGTCCTTCTCCCAAGGGAGAAGGAAATCACGTATATACTTCCCTCTCACCGGGGGAGAGGGCGGCGCTTGTCCCGGGCTTGTTCGGGACGGGCGCTGGGTGAGGGGCCCTTGTTCGCGGGAAGCATTCAGAAAATATCCAAGAGCCGGTCGATATAATCGAGTTCGATCTGCGGGCGGTTGCGCTCACCTGCGCGGCGGCGGAGTTCGTCGAGGATTTCCCGGGCGCGCCGCATCTCCGTACGGTTGGGCACGGTGACGTCCGAATCCTCGACCGCCGCACCCTGACCGTTCTCGTTAGTGTTGCGCCGGCCGAACGGGTCGAATTGCCCTTCCCGCCCCGGCATCGAGCGCGTGCCGCTGGTAACGCCGAGTTGCTGGCCGAACTGTTGCGCCAGCATCTGCGACATCTGGTTGGTAGCGTTCCTGAGCTCTTCCAATGCCTGCGTCTGGTTGCGCGCAGAATCGGAAAGCTCACCCTTGCCGAGATTGCGGCCCGACTGGTCCATCTGCTGTTCCGCGCGGCCGAGATTTTCGGGAATCTGGCCCATCAGCTCGTCCATCTGCATCATCAGTTCGCCGAGGCGTTTCCTGAGCGCGTTCTGCTGTTCCTGTGTCGGCGCGCCCTGCTCGCCGGCCTGCTGGCCGTTTTCACCTTGCTGACCTTGCTGGCCCTGTTGACCTTGTTGCTGTCCCTGTTGTTGACCCTGCTGCTGGCCCTGGCGCTGCTGCTGACCCATCTGTCCCTGATTGCCCAGTTGCGGCGGACGCTGGGTCTGACGGCGCAGGCCTTCCTGGAACGTGCGGTCGAGGAGGTCCTGCTGGTCCTGGGTCAGCGAACGCAGCCCGTCCATCAACTTCTTGGCTTCCGCCATGGCCGGGTTCGACTGCTGCATCTTGAGGCCCTGACGAAGCTGCTCCAGCATCTGCTGCATTTGCGCCAGCATTTGTTCGGCGGCCTCGCGGTTGCCGGTCTGCGCCAGTTCCTTGATCTTATCCAGCATCTCCTGGATGTCCTGGGTCTGCATCTGCGACTGGTCCGGCATCTGCGGCAGTTCGTCGAGACCCATTTCCTGCAAGCGATCGACAAGCGCCTGCATGTAGCGGTCCATGGCCTCCTGCAGCTCGCGCATGACCTTGTCGAGTTCTTCGCCCAGCTTGCCGTCGCGGAGCGCCTGCATCGCCTCTTCCTGGAGACGCATCAGGTCGGCTTCGGCAAGGGCGAATTCGCCGTCCTCGATTCTCAGCGCGGTCTCCCATAAAAGCCGCTGCACGCCCGGCACCACGTCCGTGCCGTCGGCGTAGCCGAGCCGGTTGGCCGCCGCACGGATCGCCAGGAACGCCACCGTGTCGTCGAAGAAACGTTTCGGATAGAGCGACAGTTCGAGCAGGTTGTTGGCGATGATTTCCATCATCTCGCGGTCGGCGTCGTTGAGAATCTTTCGTGCCTCGGCAAGTTCGCGCGCGACCGGATGATTGAAGATGCGCTCGGGCAACACGACCTCGACCCCGTCGGTTTCGGTCACTTGCCCGGCGGTGTCTTCGGCGATCAGCTTCACCTGCACCGGCAGCCCGGCCCACGGATGCGCCGAGAAATCGCGGAGATGGGTCGCCTTGATGTCGCGGCGGTCGCCGGACAACGGCACCTCGACGCGGATTTCATCCTCGCCGCCCGGCACCGGCCTGCCGTTCGGACGGCGGATCGTCATTTCGATCAGCTTGATCCCGTAGTCGTCGGAGGCGAGATAGACCACTTGAAGCTGGGTGTCACGCTGGCGCGATGGCGCCTGTTCGAATTCGATCGCGGGGGGCGTGTCGCCGGCGACGACGACCGGCCATTCGGCGAGGGTGTCGCTGCCGATCCCAAGATTGAGCGTCCCCGCCCCGGTCGCCGCCGCGTCGACCGACAGTTCCAGTTTATAAGACGTGCTCGATGTATCGCCCAGCTGGGCCAGCGGGAAGCGGTCCTTGCCGAGGCCCAGCGTCGGCGCCGCCGGGGCGTCGGTGGCGTGCACCAGTATCTGCGATCCCACGGGAACGATCAGCGTCGGGCGCGCCGCCGCACCGGGCGCCTGCGCATCCGCGTCCGCCGTGTCTGGTTTTTCAGGGGCGCGCCCGATCCCGTTGAAGACGGTCGGCGCCAATCCGGTGTAGGCAGGCGGCGTGATCCACAAGTCCATCGAAATGGCGGCCGACCCGCCACTCCCGCCGATCGGGTTAAGCGCCCGGAGCATCCGTTCGACCGGCTCCGCCCCGCCCATCAGAACACCGACGAAAAGAACAAGGACCGGCATGAACCGGAGCCCGAGCCGGTCGATCCCGGCGACCCCCGGCTTGGGCGAGGGATAGGTCAGCTTTTCGGTCTGTTTCAGGGCACGGTCGATGTGCGCCTGCCACAGGATGCGCCCGTCGGCGGACAGCTTTTCCTGCGCCGGACGGTCGAACAACGCCGTCAACGGCCTGTGTTTCAGGCCCGACGCAGCCTCGACCCGGCGCGCGGCTTCGGCGCCCGAAACCGGGCCGCATGCAGCGTAGATGCCTTTGACGGAAAATCCGAACAAGACCGCGATCAGCGCCAGGATGATACCATGCAATGCATCGGGAAGCGCGGGCAATACGTCGGTCAGCGCGACGCCGACAAACAGGATGATGACGGCAACAGGTGCCCAGAGTACACGCCAAAGACGCTCCCAGCGAATTGCCAACACCGCGGCCTGCAGCGCGTTCGACAATCGGGAGACACCGTCCTGCGTCTTCTCGTGGGTTTCCGTCATCCACTGGCCTCCCTGGGCATGTCGCCCGGCATGGGTGCGGCGAGCCATTCCGGCACGCGTTCACGGTCCATCACGCTTTCGATCCGGAGCCGTTCGGCGACGACGGCATAGTCGGCGCCGTTGACCAGCACCTCGGGGATCAGATCGCGGCCGTTGTATGTCGACGACATCACCGCACCGTAGGCACCCGCGGAACGGAACGCGACAAGCGCGCCCGCTTCGACGGCCGGCATCAGGCGTTCCCGGGCGAAGGTATCGCCCGATTCGCAGATCGGCCCGACGATATCGACCGGCGCCATGTTGTCGCCGGGGTGCGGTTCATTCACCGGGATCACCGTATGGTGGGCGTCGTACATGGCGGGCCGGATCAGGTCGTTCATGGCGGCGTCCAGGATCAGGAACGAGCGGTCGACGCCCTTTTTCAGATAAACGACGCTGCTGACCAGAATGCCCGCATTGCCGCAGATCATGCGGCCGGGTTCGAACGCCAGCTTGCAGCCGATCCCGTCCATGACCTCCTTGACCATGTGTCCATAGTCCGCCGGGCTCGGCGGGTTTTCGGCGTCATAGGGGATGCCCAGCCCGCCGCCGAGGTCGACGACGCGGATGTCATGGCCCTGCCCGCGCAACGTCTCGACCAGGCCACGCACTTTCGTATAGGCCGCCCGGTAGGGGGTGAGGTCGGTCAGCTGCGAGCCGATATGGACGGCGACACCTACCACATCGATACCCGGCAGCTTCGCGGCTTCGGCGAACACGCTTTCCGCCTGTTCCCAGGCGATGCCGAACTTGTTCTCGCTCAGACCGGTGGTGATTTTCTTGTGGGTTTTCGCATCCACGTCCGGATTGACCCGGATCGCGATCGGCGCGGTGACACCCATCGACGCGGCGATTTCGGAAAGACTGTGCAGTTCCGGTTGCGATTCGACGTTGATCTGGTGCACGCCCGCGGCCAGCGCGGCCTTCAGTTCGCCGGCGGTCTTGCCGACACCGGAAAATACGATCTTGGAGGCCGGAATCCCCGCCGCGATGGCGCGCTGCATCTCGCCCGCGGACACGATGTCCGCCCCGGCGCCAAGCTGCGCCAGCGTCGCCAGAACGCCGATATTCCCGTTTGCCTTGACCGCGAAATAGACCTGGTGATCGGTCCCCGCGAGAGCCTCGTCGAAAACCGTATAGTGGCGCGTCAGCGTTGCCGTGGAATAGCAATAGAACGGTGTGCCCACGGCATCCGCGATATCGGCGACGCGAACGTCCTCGGCATACAGTTCACCGTTCCGGTAGTTGAAATGATCCACGTCCGCTCCTTGCCGTCAAAACCCGGGCGCTGCCGCCCGGGCGCCTATTTCGATTGAATGTCCGTCGCCGCGGGCGGCGGCGTATAAACATCCGAGCTCGGATCGCGGCGGCGCGTATCGGTCGTCGTGCCGACCGGTGCCGGACGGGCACGGGGCGCGGAAACCGCATCGGCTGACGGCGCCGGATACGTGCGCGGATACGTGCTGCCCTCCGGCGCCTTCGGCGTCGATTTCACGCCGCACCCGGAAACGACCGCGGCCAGCAACAGGACCAACGGCCAACGCCTGATCAACTCGCTCATTTTCATCACATCATACTAGTCGCCAACCCTTTCAAGGGTCCAGACACATTCGCGGGAGCATCGCCTCTAAACGACTGCCCCAAGAACGAAAAAAGCCGGCGGTGTAAGCCGCCGGCCTGGTTTTTCGCACGGCCTGGAATGGCCGCGAAAGGATCGATCTGTCACGAGGATCCGCTGAGCTCGCGCTCGGCGTTGTTCCAGGCGTCGGACATATCGTTATAGGCGTTCGAAAAACCGTCCTTCACGTCGTCCCACGCATCCTTGCTGCTGTCCTTCAGATCGTCGACCCAACCAGCGACCTTGGCCCGCTGTTCACGAAGGGCCGCCATGGCGTTCTTCGATTTTTCGCGGGTCGCCTCGCTCATGCTATCCCAGTTTTCATCGATCCGGGTCTGCAGTTCGACCATCCGGTCGTCGATCTCGTCGAGGGCATCCTCGACCGCGTCGACGGCTTCTTCCTTCTGTTCGACGCTATACTCCTTGAGCGACTTCAGAAGTTCGGAGGTGTCCTGCTTGATTTGCTCGACGCTGTAATCCTGACTGTCGGCCATCGCATGGTGGATCGGCTGTGCGGCCAGAAGAAGTGCGGCGGCAGCGGCGTAAATGGGTAAACGGAAAGTCATTATCGGTCTCCTATCATTATGAATCGGGTGTATGAAATCGGGCGTGGCCACGCGGGGCGGCCACGCTTTGGAAAAATTCAGGGGCGATCAGTTAAAGCGGGACTGCGCCGAGCGGAGCGCCTGACCGAGTTGATTGCTGGCCGACTCGATCCCGGTCTTGAGGTCTTCCCAAGCGCCTTCGCTGGCCTCCGAGAGCTCGTCCAGCTTCTCGCGGGCCTGGTTCTTCTTGTCACGCAGGTCATCGATCTCGCGGTTGAGCGCGATCTGCGCATCGGCGTCGGCCTTGTCGGCCTTGGCGCGCAGCTTGTCGATCTCGGCGGACCATTCGTCCAACTGCGCCTGAACTTTCTGCTGATATGCCTGTTTGTTACTCATTGAATATCCCTCGCTGCTTAAAATTGTTTGTACTCAACCACCTAAGTAGCCGAGCACGAATTGCAAACGCATGCGGGAATAACGCCAGATCGTTAGGAACGAACCTGGAACATCATCATGATTCAAGAATGAGGCGTGTTCGGACGCAATTATGTTACTGAGCGCAACGCGCCGAAAAACGGCCGGTCAGAGCCAGCGTGCGCGCGCGTCCTGCACCTGGCGGGCGACGTTTTCGGGCGCGGTGCCGCCGAAGCTCCGCCGGCTGGCGACCGAGTTGTCGACACCCAGCACCCCGAACACATCCTCGGTAATGCCTTTCTCGATGGAACGCATGTCGTCGAGGGAGATCTCTTCGAGACCGCAGCCCTTTTGCTCCGCCATCTTGACCAATGCGCCGGTGACGTGGTGGGCGTCCCGGAACGGCATGGCGAGCGTTCTCACCAGCCAGTCGGCGAGGTCGGTCGCGGTCGAGAACCCCTTGCCGGCATCGGCCTTCATCCGCGCCTCGTTGAACACCGCGCCTTCGATCATGCCGGTCATGGCAGCCAGCGACAGCGCCATGGTGTCGGCGACTTCGAACACCGGCTCCTTGTCGTCCTGCATGTCCTTGCCGTAGGTCATCGGCAGACCCTTCATGACGATCATCAGCGCGTTCAGCATGCCGATGACGCGGCCCGCCTTGGCGCGCACCAGCTCGGCGGCGTCCGGGTTGCGTTTCTGCGGCATGATCGAACTGCCGGTCGAGAACTCGTCCGACAATCTGACGTAACCGAACTGGTCCGAACACCAGAGCACGATCTCTTCGGCAAGGCGGGAAAGATGCACGGCCGCAATCGACGCCACGCTCATATATTCCATCGCGAAGTCCCGGTCCGACACCGCATCCAACGAGTTGGCCGCGGGCCGGTCAAAGCCGAGCGCCTTCGCCGTCTTTTCCCGGTCGATCGGAAACGACGTCCCGGCAAGCGCGGCGGCGCCCAGGGGGCTTTCATTCATCCGGGCACGCGCGTCTTTCACCCGGGAACGGTCGCGGCCCAGCATCTCGACATAGGCCAGCAGATGATGGCCGAGGGTCACGGGCTGTGCCGTCTGCATGTGGGTGAACCCCGGCATTACCGACGCCGCGTGTTTTTCGGCCTGGTCGATCAGCGCGTTCTGCAACGCCTTGATGTCGCGGTCCATCCCGTCGAGCGCATCGCGCACCCATAGTTTGAGGTCCGTCGCGACCTGATCGTTTCGGGACCGCGCCGTGTGCAGACGTCCCGCCGCATCGCCGATCAATTCCCGCAACCGCGATTCCACGTTCATGTGGATGTCTTCCAGCGCGGCCTTGAACTCGAAATCCCCGCTTTCGATCTCGGATTTGATGTCTTCGAGGCCCTTGATGATCGCCGCCGCGTCGTCACCCGAGAGAATCCCCTGGTCGGCCAGCATCTGCGCGTGCGCCTTCGAGCCCTGAATATCCTGCGCATAGAGCTTTTGATCGAAGCCGATGGACGCATTGATGGCTTCCATGACCGCCGACGGCCCCGCCGAAAAACGGCCGCCCCACATGGCGCTCGTGCCCTGTGCGTTATCCGGCTTTTTCACGTTCTTTTTCTCGGTCATGGCATTCCTGCCTTCATCGTCCTAAATATGTCTGAAGCTTTTATACGAGGATATCCGATGAAAGACGGGCTTTTCAGCAGCCGCCTCAGACGAACGATCCCCGCGCTCGCGCTTGTCGGCGTGTTTTCCCTTATATCTCCTGCGCTTGCAAGCGAACATCAAGAACGTTGCGCGGCCAAGGGCCCGGCGTTCAAGGCGCTCACGGTCAACGAGACGGCGACCGTCCCGCCCGAGGTTCCGTTCTCGACCGCCGACGGCGGCACGAAGACACTGGCCGAGTTCGCTGGGCGCGGCGTCGTCGTCAACTTCTGGGCGACATGGTGCGCACCGTGCGTCCGCGAAATGCCGGAACTGGATCATATCAAGGAAGAGCTTGCGCCCGCCGGCATCGACGTCATTGCCGTCTCGATGGATCGCGGCGGTCATAAGGCGGTCGGCGAGTTCTACAAGCGTCTCGAGATCAAGAACCTGGAATCCCTCGTCGCCACTGCCAAGGATGGCAGCACGCTCAAGATCCGCGGCCTACCGACGACGCTTCTGATCGACCCGAAGGGCCGCGAGGTCGCCCGCATCGTCGGGCTGTTCAAATACCAAACCCCCGAGAGCGTCGCTTTCCTGAAGCGCTGCATCGGGCCGGAGGGATCATGATCGGAACCATGAACCGGCGCCTCGTCATCATGTTCGGTGTCATCGCTATCGGTATCGGCGGGCTGTCCGGCTGTACGAAGCGGAACGCCAACTTCAACTGGCAGCACCCGACCCTTCCCAAGGAAGAGTGGGCCGCCGATTTCGGCGAGTGCCGGCGCTATGCCCGGCGCGAGATGGAACGCGAGGCCGGGCTGCCGGCAATGGGCGCACCCGCCGACAACATCGGCGGCGGCACGTCGAGCTTCAATTCGTCGATGAACAAGTACCACCTGCAGAAATATCAGGACAAAGCCTTCGCCGATTGCATGCGCAGGCTCGGATACCAGCCGATTTCGAAGTAGTTTTCTCACTCTCAACCGCTAGCTGATCCTCGTTTCCCGGACGGCCGCAAGGCCGCGCCGGGACCTATTCATCCGCGTGGCGTAGGGGCAGGCATGGGTCCCGGGTCTCGCCGCCGGAGGGCGTCTCGCCCGGGAAAGCGGCTGGTATAGAGTGCGCAAAGAAAAACGGCGGCTCCGGGAGGGGGAGCCGCCGTTAGGATCGTCGCTCGGTCTGGGAGGAAACCTGTCGGACGATATATTGTCTTGAGCGGTTAAGCCGCGAGCGGCAGTTCCGGCTGACGGTGGTCGGCGTCGTCGACGGCCGGCTGAATCACGGTCACTTCCGCCGTCGGCTGGGCAAAGGTGCCTTCGGCCAGCGCCTTGCTGATCGACGGAATCTGCGACCGTTCGATGCCAATGTCGGCGAGAACCGCGTCGGAGAGGCCGTTCAGCGAGCGGGCCGTGCGGCGGGCGCGGAGCGCGCTCTTCAGCGGCCGGAAAATCCCCTTCAGCATGTCTGCGACCATCGCGGCGCGCATTTCCTTGGCATGCTGGACAATCGCCTGAACGTCTTCGTCGGTGACGGTCCGGTTCATTTCGAAAAGCGGCAAACCGTCGGTCGCGGTATCAATCTTGGTCATCTTACCTGTTCCTTCGTTCTGGAAGATCAGGCCGGCGCAGCTCTGTCCGCGTCGCCCTTGTTTCTGAGATCGATATACGACCGATGCTGCACTGCAAAAAGCGCCTTTTTTGCGCACCAGCCATGCATCCATCGCATGCCAAATGTGTGATTTACATCACAAGCTATGCAAAATGAGATAACGCTTGCGTCGCCCCCTGAAGCCCCCTAGCCTTCCCGCGCTATGACCGACAGACGCGAGCTCGATCGTGATCTTGACCGCCTGCTGCGCGACAGCGGGGCACGTGTCGATATGGTAAGCGCCCGTGAAATCCTGCGGGGCGTTCTTGCCTCTCCCGCCGCCGGCGACGACAACGCCTGGATTTCCCTGATCGCACCCGACGCCGATGACGAGGTCATCGACGCGCTTCGCGACCTGAACGAGCGGATTCGCTCGACGTTACTGGATGACGGCCTCGCGCGCCGCACCACCGATCCCGAACGCCTGGCCGAGCTTCGCAAGGAACTCAAGCGCCGCGATCTCGACGCCTTCATCGTGCCCAAGGCCGATGAGCACCAGGGCGAATTCGTCGCCAAGCGATCCGAGCGCCTGCAGTGGTTGACCGCGTTCTCCGGTTCCGCCGGCACCTGCGCCGTGATGGCGCGAAAAGCCGCCATTTTCGTCGACGGCCGCTATACCTTGCAGGTCAAAAAACAGGTCAGCTCGAAACTGTTCGAAGCACATCATGCCGCCGACAAGGATATCCGGACCTGGCTTTCCGAGAATCTCTCGCACGGCATGCGGGTCGGCTTCGATCCGTGGCTGATCACCGACAATGAACGCAACCGGTTGGAGACCCTCTGCACGCACGCCGGCGCCTATCTGGTCGCGCAACCGGACAATCCCGTCGACGCGGTGTG
>MDSW01044575.1_pt1 | contig 20805 bp, 22 predicted proteins | sample 811171 | NCBI WGS metagenome assembly MDSW01 (sample SAMN05326641, study PRJNA326480) | marine metagenome | isolation source: seawater | place: Atlantic Ocean: North West | collected 2012 | reverse complement strand
GGTGTGGAAGCGCGGCAACGCGTGTAGCTGACCAGTACTAATAGCTCAATTGGCTTGATTTATGCACTGAAAAAAATTTTTGTTATTTAATCTTTTTAAAATTAAAAACACTTAAGTTTGATAATTTAGAGTCTAACAATTGAAATGGTGAACTAAAAAAACACTTTCCTTTTATTACTTTATTTTTTTTTAAATTTGTATTTTTAATCAAAATATCTAAAAATCCGTAATTTACTTGTATCTTTATCCTTTTTTTATCTTGATAAAATATTTTTCCATTTAAAAATGGATGATTAAACATTTTATTTTTTTTAAAACTAGCTTTAAATAAATTTATTTTAAACAATTTGTTTTTTTCCAAAATAAAAGTGAACGCCCCCGAATATGGCTTTGAGCATGCTCTTATAAATTTTTCAATATCATTACCTTGCCAATCCCAATTAATGAGACCCATCTTATCAGTATAAAATCTTTTAAAATATGTAGCTTTTGTTCTAATTTGAGATTTTTTTAAAAAACTTTTTCCTTTTTGAATGTTATAAACAAAATTATTTAACACAGCCATATAACATATATTAGTTTTAATTAAGTAATCTCTTGGAATTGAATTTTTTTTTACATTAAATTTTTTTGAATTAAGTATAATTTCACCCGTATCAATGCCCTTATTTATCATATGAATGGTTGCACAACACATATAATTTGAGTTCAAAATTCTGTGTGTAAATGTTCCTCCTCCTTGTTCTTTTGGTAATTGGGTTGGATGGATATTAAATATTTTATTTTTAAAATTATTTAAAATTTTTTTCTTAAAAATAAATCTGCTTGAACAAGAAAAAATATGAGAAACTTTATTTTTTATTAAAATTTTAAGTATTTTATTATCATTTATATCATTAATTTGAAAAATTTTTGTCTGTTTGTTGAGTCTAAATATATCTTTATATAGTCTTTCATCATTAGATAGTTGTTTTATGTCTCTTTGATGAAATTTTTTTTTATGAGTAATTATTATTGGTTTATCTAAGTTATATTTTTTAAATAGTTTAAATAAGTAATCCAGATGAAAGCCATGTCCAACTAAAGCAAATTTTGAATTTTTTGGAATGATGAAACTTTTTTTATGCATTATTTATTTGGTTAATTGTAAAATTTTTATATTTTTTTATAGTCTTTAAATAATTTTTATTTTCATCATTTATATCTTCTCTACAAGCTTGTAGAATTAAATCATCATCATAACCAATTTTTTTTAGCATTTTAAAAACTTTTTTAAAGTCCACATCTCCTTTTCCAAGTTCGACAGTATTACCTTTGTAAATCCTATCTTTGATGTGAACATTAATTATATATTTAGATAATATTTCGATTTCTTTTTCAGGATCAAAGCCTTTGGAAGCACTATTTCCCATATCAAAGTTTACGTATAAGTTTTTTGAATTAAAAGTTTTAATGTAATTTAGAAATTTTTCTGGCTCAAGATCTGTTTCTAAGCTAATTTTTACTTTTAAGCCTTCTGCAAAATTGAGAAGATCACATAAATTTGATTTAAATTCTCGCATATTTTTCTCATTTTTAAGAGCAGAACTGTCAACCAAAGGTAGTTCAACAATTTTAATATTTAATTTATTACAATTAATAATTAGTGTCTTTAAGGTGTTTAAGTTTTCCCTCATATTTAAATCATTCTCTTGAAAAAGTTTTTTTTTCATAAAATAATCAGCAACTACAGAATTAACTTCTATATCAAATTTTTTTTTGAGATTTAAAAAATTTTCAAAAAGGTCAGGATTAAAAATTGGATTAAATTCTAAATCAGACTCTTCAAAAATCCACTCAATAGATTTTAATCCAAGTGATTTACAGTGATCGAATTCTGTTTGCCAATCTTTTGGAAAGTGTTGAATTAAATTGTTTTTTGGCGGGGAAAGTCTGCCTTGCATTATACCAATTTTATTTAAAAGAGACATTATGACGTTTTATTAATTATTGAATTAAAATCGGCTACTTTTCTAAAAACAGGTTTAACAACTTTACCTTCAAGTTTGCTAGATATCCTTAATTTTTTCTCAATGAATAAATTTTTAAACATTTTCAGGATTTGATCAAAAATTTTCAGTGTCTTTTTAATCTCCTTTTTTTTATGAGCATAGGATATTGAATGGTAAGCAGCCCATAAAATTCCTCTTCTAAAAAGTTCTTGCTGTAAAAAAGTTTTCATTTCAAGTTCATTAAAAATTCCATTACCCCTAAATACAAAAATTGACCTGCATGGATAACCTATGCATTCAAAATACTTTCCTAACTCGTGAGTATTAATAATTTTATTAAGTCCATCCTTTAAAATTAAACCTACTTTATTAATATGGTCTGGTACATTTAGCTTTTTAATTTTTGTAATACTTGCTTTTGCAGCAGCTAAACCAATACAATCTCCACCGTAAGTAAAAGAAAAAAAAGTTTTTTCCAAAGATTTCATATATTTTTTTTTACCTACAATTGCTGAAATAGGCACACCATTTGACATGGCTTTTGCTAAAGCAGTTAAGTCAGGAGTAACATTGGTCAATTCTTGTGCTCCGCCTATAGAATATCTAAAACCTGTAACAATTTCGTCAAAAATTAATAAAGCATTATTTTTGTGAGCTAAGTCTTTTACTTTTTTTAAAAAATTCTTTTTACAAAAAATTTTACAATTTTTACTTTTACAATTTTTTGGACCGTAACAATTCGGTGTATAAACTGTTATTGGCTCCATAATAACTGCTGCAATTTTATTTTTATATTTTTTGAAAATTTTTTCTAATGACCCTAAATCATTATAGTTGAATGAATGTAAAAGCTTTTGATTAAATTTTGGTATTCCTCCATTAAGATCTGTTTTAGAAATATACCAATCATGCCAACCATGATAACCACAATAGGCTATGTGATCTCTTTTAGTGTATGCTCTTGCTATTTTTACAGCTACAGAAGTTGCATCAGCTCCATTTTTCCCAAATCTTACCATTTCTGCGCTTGGAACATTTTTTATAAGAAGCCTACTGACATCCACTTCTAATTTATTTTGCAAACTAAAAGATGTACCTTTGCTAAGTTGTTTTACAATAGCTTTATTAACATCTTTATCAGAGTAGCCAAAAATTAATGGCTGGCATGCCATTACATAATCTAAATAAGTGTTTCCATCGACATCTGTAACATATGCTCCTTTACCTCTATCCAAATATTTTGGAGCAAATCCCTCAGTAAACTGTGTAACTCCTTTACTATAAGTCTGACCACCGCTAGGTATAATTTTAATCGCTGATTTATAAATTTTATTTGAATTTGAAATGTTAAGTTTTTTTTTATTTATCATTAAGTAATACCTTTATATTTTTTTAAGTCATTACTAGTATCAATTTCGACTAATTTTGATTGAGTTTTGTTATTCAAAATTAAGGGGAATGTATGTGGATTAATTAATTCTGAATTAAGTTTTGAAATCTCTTTTACTCTGAAGGCGCATACATAATGATAATGATTATAAGACGTGGGTAGATCTTGTCTTCTGAATACATCATTTTTGATAAATTGTGAAATTTTCTTGTTTTTTTTTATTTTCCAAGAGTGAAAAGGATGAGATTTAGACTTAATAAATGAACAAATTGAGTTAATTTTTTTTTTTTTCAATAAATTCATCGCAAAAACAAAGTCCTTTTTGTTTTTATATAAAATTGGGAGATAAAAAAGCCAAATAAAGAAATTTTTGTTTATTTTTTTTTCTTTTATAAAATTCTGCAATGTTTTTTTTATTGAAATCCTATCGCCAGAAAACTTATTTTTACGTAAGTGAAGATTAAAACCATTTTTTTTAATTTTTTTTAAAAGTCTTTTCTCATTTGTAGATACATGAATTTCATCAAATAAACTCAATTTTTTCAAAAAATCTGCAGTTTTATCAAATAGTATTAAGTTTTTATTTTTAAGACCTTTACTGCCTTTTCTCGCTGGAATGAAAGCTAAATGTTTTATTGAATTCATTATAATTAAATAATTGATCTACCACCATCTAAAACTATATTTTGACCAGTAATATAACTAGATGCGTCGCTACATAGAAATTGAATTGTTTCAACATATTCTCCATTTTTAGCCATTCTATTAAGAGGTATAAGATTTTTTAGTTTTTTCTTAAATTCTTTATTTAAATTCTTTTGCTCAATACCACCAGGAGATATAGAGTTAACTCTTATATTTTTATTTGCATAAGTTGCCGCAAGATATTTTGTTAACCCAACAATACCATGTTTGATTACACTATAGGAAACAGGTTTATGGGATTTTAAGTGAGAGTAGATTCTTTGGTCGGGAGCAATTATAGATAAATCCGATGCAATATTTAGTATAATGCCTTTTTTATTTTTGATCATACTTTTAATAAAATATTTGCTACATAAAAAAGAACCGGTCAAGCCAACTAAAATTTCATCGTTCCATTTTTTGAGATCAAATTTGTCAAAAAATTCTGATTTTGAGTTCTTCCTTGGCTTAAAATCCAGCGCTGCATTGTTAACTAGAATGTCTATTTTTTTAAATTTTTTAATGATTTTTTTATTTATTTCATAAACTTCTTTTTCTTTAGTTATATCACACAAGTATTGAGAGTAACTTTTTTTTGAAAGTTTATTTTCAATTTTAATATCTAAGGAAATCACGTTGCATCCATTTAAAATTAAAGATTCACAAATTTGTTTACCAAAAAAACCATTTCCACCTGTCACTACAGCCGTCTTATTTTTAAGTGAAAATCTTTTTAATTTTTTTTTCATTTAGTAAAATTATTTTTCTATATTCACTCGCAATTTAGATCTAATTTTTTCCTCTTTTTTTGTCACAAATTTTTTGCCATCCCCTAAAATCTTTCCAACTGCTCTTAAAGACTCCACTAAAGACTTTAAAGAACTAGCTGAAATAGATGCAGATTGATCTGAACCATACATAGTTCTATCTAGTGTTATATGTCTTTCTACACAGGTAGCGCCCAAACATACAGCTGCAAGACTGACCTTTAATAAGGATTTCTCATGTCCAGAGTAACCTACATCACATTTAAATTTTTCCCTGAGAGTTAATATGCAATTTAAATTAGCGTCTTCATCTTCCATTGGGTAAGTACTATTACAATGCATTAGCTCAAACGGGCAGTCATTGTCTTTAAAAATTTTCACAACTTTTTCAATTTCTTCTAATGTGGACATGCCGGTAGAAATAAAGGTTTTTTTTCTTTCTTCGGCAATCATTTTCACTAACGGGATGTTACCAAGCATTGCAGAAGCTACTTTGTTAAATTTACAATTAAATTTTCTCAAAAACTTTTGAGAATTAAGATCCCAAGCAGAGGCAAACCATTCAATACCGATTTTTTTACAATAATCATCAATTTCTTTATATTCCTCATCACCGAATTCCAATCCCTCTTTTTGTTCGCGTTGAGTATTACCCCATGGACTCTCTCTTGGAGAGTCTAAAAATTCTTTCGTATAAACTGAACTAATATCTCTTTTTTGAAATTTGACAGCATCAAAATCTGCTTCTTTAGAAATGTTTATTAATTTTTTTGCTATATCAAGGTCACCATTATGATTAATACCAATTTCAGCAATTAAAAAAATTTTTTTCATAATTTTTATTTTTTGTTTGTATAATAGTTGTCTAAAAGTTCACAGATTAAATGTCCGAGAAAAATATGAAATTCTTGTATTCTCGCAGTAACATTACTCGGAACTACAAAAGATAAATCAGCGATTTTAATACTGGCGCCACCATTATTTCCTAAAAATGCAACAGATTTTACTTTAAGTTTTTTAGCCTTTTTAAGAACATTGATAATATTTTTACTTTTACCAGAAGTAGAAATTACAATAAGTAAATCGTTTTTTTTACTTAGAGCCTCAAGCTGTCTAGAAAAAACTTCTGAGTAGTCATAGTCATTAGCAATAGCTGTTAACGCTGATGTGTCAGTGTTTAGAGATATTGATCTTAAAGGCTTTCTTTCTTTCTCATATCGAGCAACTAGTTCTGTTGACAAATGCTGAGTATCAGAAGCGCTTCCACCGTTACCGCACCAAAAAATTGAATTATTAGATTTCAAAGTCTTTAAAATTAATAAAAAAATCTTATTAATCTTAGATATTGTTTTAGCTGAATTTAAGTAATTGAATATTTTAATATGATTCTTAAAGCTATTAAGTATTATTTTTTCTTGTTTTTTAATATTTTTGTTCATTTATTGAACAGTAATGTTCAATAAATGAACTGTCAACTTGTAATAAATGTTATAATAATGTAGTTTTAAACAAATTTATGATAAACGAGCAAGACAACCTCACTATATTAAGAAAGATCAACAAAAAGCCTAAGACATCTCAGCGAAATTTAGCGAAAGAGACAGGTTTTAGTTTAGGTAAATTAAATTATTGTTTATTAAGGCTCAAAGATAAAGGACTTCTTAAAATAAGAAATTTTAGCAGAAAAAAGGATAAAGTTAAATATATGCAATATGTTTTAACTCCTAAGGGAATTGCATTTAGAACCAAGTTAACAATTGAATTTATGAAAAGAAAAATGAAGGAGTATGAGGAATTAAAACAAGATTTAAAATCTGATGATAAAAAAGCAAAAAACTTTAATAATAAAAACTTAAAATGATAATAAAGAATATTTCTTATTTTAATTGGGAAAAGCAAGTCGCAATAGAATTAAGCAAATGTTTAAAAAGTAAAAAAAATGACATAATTTTGACTGGCGGGACATCAGTTAAAAAAATCTATAAGTATTTATTTAAAATACTTAAGCAAAAGAAAAATAAAATAAATATTTTTCTATCAGATGAAAGATGTCTAAGTACGCCAAATCCAAATTTAAATGCTAATTTATTTACTTTAATAAACAAACTTAGTCATGTTAATTTCTTTCCTATAATTTTAAAAAATACTTCTTTCAAAAAATGTGCTGATATCTATGAAAGAAAAGTTTCGAAGAAACCATCTTTTGTTTTACTATCTTTAGCTGAAGACGGCCATTTGGCATCAATTTTTATTAATTCAAAAGCATTAATTTCAAAAAAAAAAGTTGTTTTTGAAAAAAAATTATATAATGGCTTTCGAAGAATTACACTTTCACTCAAGTATTTGATAAACAAAAAAATATTCATAGTATGCAAAGATAAAAAAAGATTAGAAGCTTTTTTTTATTTTAAAAATAAAAAGAATCATATTTTGAATTATTTAATTAAAAAAAATAAATTGTTAACTATTTTTGTCAAAAAGGATGATTTAAGATTTTTACTAAGGAATTCAAAATGAAATGTTTAGTTACAGGCGGTAGTGGTTTTCTCGGGTCCCATGTTGCTGATGAACTATTGAAGGCAGGGCATAAAGTAGTAATTTATGATTTAAAAAAATCCAATTGGATTAAAAAAAAACATAAATTTATTAAAGGTGATATTTTAGATAAAAAAAAATTAAATAACGCACTCAAATCGATCGATGTGATTTATCACTTAGCAGCATTAGCTGATCTTGATCTCTCTCTAAAGAATCCAATAAAAACAGTAAATTATAATATTTTAGGTACTGTAAATATTTTAGATCTAGCTAAAATAAAAAAAATTAAAAGAATAATATTTGCTAGTTCAATTTATGTTAATAGTGAACAAGGTAGTTTTTATAGAGTAAGCAAGAAAGCAGCAGAGGAATATGTCGAAGAGTATAGTAAAAAATTTGGAATAAATTACACTATATTGAGATTTGGCTCTTTATATGGGGCAAGATCTGATAAATCTAATGGACTTAGAAAAATAATTGAGTCTGGTATAGATAAAAAATATATTACATATTTTGGAAATCCTAGATCTGTTAGAAAGTATATTAATGTTATTGATGCTGCAAAATCTTGTGTAAAAATTTTATCTTCAAATTATAAAAATAAATATTTAATATTAAATGGTAAAAAAAGCTTTCCTATTAAATCAGTATTAAAAATGGTTCAAAGAATGTACTTAGAAAAAAAAGAAATAAGATTTAATATAAAAAAAGCAGTTGGACATTATATTAATAATCCTTTTACTTATAAATTTAGAAAAGGAAAAAATTTTGTAATGAAAAATCAAATTAATTTTGAAAAAGGAGTAAAAGGCCTTTTTAAAGAATTAGTAGGTGAGACTAGATGATTGTTGCAATTATGATAGGTAGAGCTGGTAGCAAAGGATTCCCCAAAAAAAATTTAAAAAATTTAAATGGCAAAAAAATTTGTGAATATCCTCTAATTGCTGCAAAAAAATCAAAAAAGGTTGATAAAATCTTTGTATCTACAGATTGCCCTCAGATTAAAAAGATATCTAAAAAATATTTAGCTCATGTTATTGAAAGACCAAGAAACTTAAGCGACTCTAAGGCTTTAGGTGATCACGTTTTTGAACATGCTTATTATGAAATAAAAAAAAACTATAAGAATTTAAAATACATAATTCTTTTATTTGCAAATGCACCGTTAGTAACATCTGAGATGATTAATAGAGGAATTAAAATTTTAGATAAAAATAAAAAATTTGACTCTGCAGTTTCAACATCTGTCTACAATATGTGGAGCCCTTTGAGAGCAAGAAAACTTGATAATAACGGATGTTTAAAACCCTTTGTTAAATTTGAATACTTTGGTGATCCAAAAAAACTTAACTGCGATAGAGACTCCCAAGGAGATGTTTATTTTGCTGATATGTCCGTATCTGTTGTGAGACCAAAATGTCTTGAAAAATTGAAAGATGGTCTTTTACCTCAAAAATGGATGGGTAATAAGATTGCCCCAATTAAATCTTGGGCAGGATTTGATATTGATTATGAATGGCAAATGCCACTTCTAAAGTATAGGTTAAAAAAAAATGATAAATAACAAAGAATATCAAAAATATAATTCCTTTAACGAAATTCAATTTAAAAAAAAAGTAAATAAAGAAAATTTATTATCACAAATCAAGAACTGTTTGTATAACGATAATAACGGTGAATTAAGCAACTATCAAAAGAAAATTTTAGAAAGAGTTAAAAAGGATTTATTTCATGAAAGTTCAAAAGAAAAATTTAAATTAAGTAATCACGTGTTTAATGAAATTAATCAGATAGAGGAAAAAGATATTCCTAAATATCTTTTTCATAGGTATAGGTATGAAGTTTTTCCAAAGAATTTTGAAAAGGATGACTATCCTCCCTTTCTACAAATTGAACCAAGTTCCATTTGTAATTACAGATGTGTATTTTGTTTTGAAACAGATGAGACATTCACTAATAAAAAAAATGGACATATGGGAGTAATGCCATTACAGCTTTTTAAAGAAATTATTGATCAAGCAGAAAATAGTATTCAGTTTATTTCAATAGCATCAAGAGGTGAACCATTCGTTAATAATGAAATACCTAAAATGCTTGAATATACTAGTGGAAAATTTTTAAGCTTGAAAATTAATACGAATGCATCGTTACTAAATGAAAAAAAGATTCATGCGATTTTATCAGGTGGAGTTACTACAATCGTTTTTTCTGCTGACGCTGCTGACTCTGAACTGTACGCTAAATTGAGAGTTAATGGAAAATTAGAAAAAGTTTTAAAAAATATCGAGCTTTTCAATAAAATTAAAGAAACAAAATATAAAAATAGTAAAATAATTTCTAGAGTTTCTGGAGTAAAAGTTGGAGAAAATCAAAAAATAGAGGACATGTATAATTTATGGGGGCAATTAGTAGATCAAGTGGCGTTCGTAAATTATAATCCTTGGGAAAATGTTTATAACAAGGAAGAAAGTAAAATTAATTTACCATGTTCTGATCTATGGAGAAGAATGTTCATATGGTGGGATGGAAAAATAAACCCTTGCGATACGGACTACAAATCACTTTTATCAGTTTCAAATTTTAAAGAGAAAAGTTTGAGAGATGCATGGAACTCAAAAGAATATGATGATTACCGAGAAAAACATTTAAACGATAATAGAAATAAAATTTATCCATGTAAGAATTGTGTGTTGGTATGATAATTATATGAAAAAAGTTTTAATTTTAGGAGGTAGCTCAGATATCGGAGCTACATTGGTAAAAAGATTTTTGGAAAATGGATATAAAGTTCATGCGCACTATTCAAAAAATAAAAAAAATTTAAATCTACTTCAAAAAAAATTTAAAAATTTGAAATTAATCAAATCAGATTTTTTAAAAATTAATGAAAGAAAAATAAATAATTTACTTAAAAATTTTAAAAAGAATAAATATGATATTATAATTAATTTAATAGGTTTTATTGATAACAAAGGTTATGAAAACTACAACTTTAAAAGCCTAATTATATCTTTGAAAATAAATGCCATTATTCCAAATTTAATCATCAGGGAAAATATAAAATATATGAAAAAAAAAAGATGGGGCCGCATAGTAAATTGTTCTACGGTTGGTGTTAAATATGGAGGAGGGGAGTATTCTTTTAATTACAATTTATCTAAACATTTTCTAGAGTTTATTCCTGGTAAATATCGAGAGTGGGCTGCAAACAATGTATTAATTAATAATATAAGAATTGGGCATGCTAAAACAAAAATTCACAAAAGAATGAAAAAAATTCTTAAAGGAACAAAAAGAATAAAATTAATACCAATGAAGAGGATGATTAATGTTAAGGAAGTTTCAGAGTATATATTCTTTTACTCTACTGATTTAAATTCTTATGTAACTGGTGAAACTTTGAGTGTTTCAGGAGGTGAATAATGAAAATGTCAATTTCAAATATAGCTTGGGGAAATAAAAATTTTGAGGATTTTTTGAAACTTATTAAGTCAAATGGATGTGATTCTATTGAGCTTGCTCCCAGTCTCATATGGAACGAACCTATAAACTCAGATAAAAAAAGTCGACAGTCCTTAAAAAACTTGTTGAAAAATCATGATATAAAAATGGTAGGGTTTCACTCTCTACTATTTAATAGACCAGATTTAAAATTTTTTAAAGATAAAGAAAGTAGACTTAAAACAATTGAATATTTAAAAAAATTATCTGAACTTTGCCACGAATTAGGTGGTTCACAAATCGTCTTGGGCTCACCAGCTAATAGAGCGTTATCTGGAAGATCTTATGAATCATGTGTGCAACAAATACTTGAAGATTTTAACTTGATTGCAGATAAATGTAAAAAAAATGAAATTTATTTTTGCATAGAACCATTATCTAAATCAATGTCAGATTTTATAACATCTTCATCTGAAGCAGGTGAGATAATTAAGCAAATCAATCATGAAAATTTAAAATTACATTTAGACACTAAAACTATATTTGAAAACAAAGAAGATTTAGAGAGTATATTTGATAAATATCATGATCAAATTCAGCATTTTCACATTAGTGAATTAGGGCTTATAGAAATTGGAAAAAGCAAAAATAATCATACGAGCATTGCTGAGTGTTTGAGAAAAAAGAATTATAAAAAATTTGTTTCAATTGAAATGAAAAAAACTGATATGGCTACTATCGTGAGTAGTATTAATTTTGTCAAAAATCATTATTTACAATAAATAAGATGCACAAGTTTTATTTTGAAGAAAAAAAAAAAAGTTGAAAATTGATGGAAGTAGAAATTGTTCATCACTCATTTTTTAAAAAAAAAAATATAAAATGGATATATTTTGGAACCTCGTATGAAAAGTTGGAAAAATGTCTTGAAAAAGATAATTTAAATAGAATTTCACTAAAACAAGAATTTTCAAAAACTGCTAACAGAGAAAGAGAAAACTTTTTAAATTGGATAAACAATCAAAGACTAAATTATAAAGACTCATTGTTATGGTGGATGAATGCAATAGCTGAAAAAGAAAACCTAGACTCGAATTTTTACACTATTATTTGTCATTTAATTACAATAATCAATTTTGTCAAAAAAAATAACAATTTAGATAAAATTTTAATTGTAGCTGAAAACTTCCATTTAATTAAAGTTTTAGAGGAAAACTTACAAACTAAAAAAAAAGGTAATTTTTCTAAAATGATCTTCATCGAAAAGTTTATTTATTTTTTTATCGCTATAAGAAATTATCTAAAAATTATAAAATTTTTTATACAACATTATTTCTTTGCCTTCATAACAAAAAATAAAAATGAAGTTACCCCTGAGGGTGATTGTTTTATATTTCACGATCTTATCAATTCACCAAACTTTAATGATAAAAATACACAATCGAGATATTATGGAAATTTTCCACAATGGTTAAAAGAGAAAAAAGGAAAAAATACAATTATAATTCCTTGGTTTTATAAAAATATTATAAATAAATACAAGCTATATAAAAATTTAAGAATACAAAAAGCTTTTGTCCCTGAAGATTGGTTAAATTTTAAGGATTATCTTAATAGTATTTCTTTATCAATTAAATCAACATTCATGGTTAATGATAAAATTTTATATCCTAATTTAAAATTAAAAACACTTATATCACATGAAAAATTAATAAATCTCGCTAACCATAAATCAGCAATTTTTTTCAGGTATGAACCCGCTTTTATTAGGTGGAGTAAAAATCTAACTAAAATAAATTATTATGATCTTTATCAAAATCAAACCTTTGAACATGTATTAAGAAATACATTAAAAAAAATTAATATTAAATCTGTTTCTATTGGGTATTATTATAGTTTATGTTCATCTGAGTTCATGCCATATCATTCACACAAAGATGAGTGGAACAGTAAAAAAAAACCAGATTTTGTAGGTTGTCCAAATATTTTTGTTAAAGAAATGTTAATTAAACAAGGAATACCTAAAGAACGACTAATTGTTACATCTGATTTGCAAAGAGAAAAAGTTCTTAATCAAGAATTTACCAAAAAAAATTTTTCAAAAAATTTACTAATTATTTTATCTGCATACAAAGATAGTAATATAGAAATTTTAGGCAAGATAGGTAAGCTGAAAAATTATATTGATGATGATTTAGGGCTAAAAGTATTTATTAGACCTCACCCATTAGATAAAATTGAGAATTACCTTAAAAAAAATAAGTACAAAAATCTTTTTCATGATTGGAAAATTACTAAAAATAAATTATCAGAGGATTTAAATAGTTCCTATTGCGTAATTTCCATGCACTCAACGGTAATTCAAGACGCCGTTATTAATGGAAATATAATTTTAAATTTATTTAGTGAACTTAAACAATGTGAAAATTCTCTAGATTATTTAACAAAAGAATATGATGTAATAAAAAGCGTCCATGAGAATGAAATTAAAATTAGACTGAGTGATATTTTTAAAGATAAAGTTAATCTTTATCATCAAGAGTTTGAAAAAATAAGAATAAATTTAAAAAACAAAATTAGCGAGAAAGACTATAACAATCTTATTAACCTATAACTTTAATATGTACTTTTTAAAAGATAATCTAAAAATAAATAAAAAAAAAATAATTTTTGTTCAAAATTTTTACGATGACGTTTCCTTAAGAAAAATAAAAAAAAAAGGATATGCAATTAATAATTTTATAATTTTCAGAGAAAAACTAATTAAAATAAGTTTAAAAGTTCATTCTAAAGTTTTAAAAATGATTACCAAAAAATTTAAAAAAAAAACAAATAATATTAAGGAAACACTTGTAAATTTTCTTGTTGGTAAATGGCTATTTTCTTATATCTCTAACTGCGTATATTTTTTTTATCTTTTAAAAAAAATAAAAGGCAAGTATCCAAAAGCAGTTTTAATTCAAAAAAAAGGAAATTTTTTAATTAACGATAAACATTTTATTCCTCAAACCTCAGATAGGTTCATGAATTACTTTGTAAATGAAATTGGAAAATATCTTGGCTTTAAAATAATTGAGTTAAACAATACAAATTTAGATGAATATTTCTCTCCAAATTACGATACAAATACAATCAATTACAGCTCTTCATATACTTTACTTAATTTAATGAGAAAACTATTATCAATATCGTCAATATTTTTATCAAAATTAATACATAGGAAAACAATTTATTTACACGATTATTCCTTTAATACTAAGCAAACAATCAAGATTATTCTAAAATCAAAATTTAAATTTTCTTACTTATATTTTTTTGAAAATGAAAAAAATAAACAAATATCTGAAAGAGAATTTTTTGAGGATAAAAATATTTTTAAGTTTTATAGAAAAATAAATAAAAAAAAAAATTTACAAAACTTTACCATGAGATATTTAGAAAAGTTTTTACCATCAGAGTTTAAAAAATTATTAAAAAAAGATTTAACAAAAAATAGAATTAAAAAAAATATATTAATTAGTAAAAGTATAAGTGATACAAAAAATTTCAATTTTAAAAATTTTTATTTAAATAATTATCATAATACACAACTTGCCTCTTTACAGCATGGAGGAGGTTACGGTTTTGATAAAAATTTGTTTAATGAAATGTATGAGAGAAAAATTGCAGACTATTTTATATCCTGGGGATGGTTGGGAAAAAAGGTTCTCAGTCTTCCACAAAATATTGAGATAACAAATCAATCAGAAGTTAATAAAATTAAAAAAAGAATTGGAAAGTTTGTTTTGTTTGTTACCTGGTCCTTGAATAGAAGTTATTTATGCTCTTTAAAAAATACTGATTATTATGTTTCAAAATCATTAAATCCCTCTGTAAACTTTGTAAAAAAATTAAGCAAAAAATATAAAGTTGTAGTTAAATTACCACCTTTCAAAAATTCATGGAGAGAATTAGATAATTTTAAAATTAATAAAAATATAGTCGTTGTTAAAGATGAATACAAATTTTTAGATTTAGCTAAAGCATCTGAGTTAACAATCCACAATCATTTGAATACAACTGCATTACAAGCGTTGTCACTAAACATACCTACTTTTATTTTTTGTGATAAAATATTTGTTAATTGCAAAACTGAAGCTAACAGAGATCTTAATAAATTAATAATTTCAAAGATTTTCTTTTACAATGAGTTAAATTTGCTTAATCAAATAAAGACTAAAAATTTCATAATTAATGAATGGTGGAATAGTAAAATTATTCAAGAAAATAGAAAAAAATTTTGTCAAAAATACATTTATTCTTCAGCTAATTATCAAGAAGAATGGTTAAAAAGATTATTGTAAAATAATTTCACGACAGTAATTGACAGTTCATTAATTGAACTATATTGTGTTCAATAATTGAACAATCATTAATTATTTTATGAAATTGATAAAAAAATTATTATATACAATTTTAAATTGTTTAAATTTTTTTTTTAAGTTTAAAAAAAAAAGACAATCTATTAGTAACTCTACCAAGATCAGGAACACATTTAACATTAGCCATGCTTAATATTTGCTATTCTATGCAAAAGGGCCATGGAAAAAATTTTTCTGCTATTGATAATGGTTATAAAACTCTAGATAATTTAGATTTTCCTTTTGATGAAAGAAGCATTTTTTTAAAAGATAAAAATAGAAAAATTTTATGGCACTCACATATGCCGTATAACAAAATAATTCCATTACGAAAAAAATATTGTAAAACAGTCGTTTTAATAAGAGAACCCGTGGAAGGTATAAAAAGTTATGCTGTCAAAATCATTAGAGACTCAAAAGTAAAGTTTGATAATCAATTAAGCTATGAAGAATTTTTAAAACTTAATAAAAAACATAACATTATCTATCGATATAACAGTTATTATAGCTCGTGGTACAAAGTAAAAATAAAAGCAAAAAAATACAATTCTGTATATGAACCTTTCATTTTTGATTTAAACCAAATAAAGAAGAAAAAAAAATCTTATTTAGAGTTTTTGAACAATCTTTATAATTTTGAATTTAATGAAGAGCAGATACAAAGTGCTATAGAACAGCTTGATATGAGTCTAATTAAAAAAAAGCTGAGTCAAAATACAGTAAGATTTACCAATACATCAATAACGTTTTCATCAGAAATTGATAAAATCATAGATCAAGAATGTAGAAAAAATTATGAAAAAATTAAAAAACTTTCTGATGAAAAAATTCTTTTAAATCATGTTTAAAGATCTGGATTTCATACTTAACAACTTAGAAGGCTTAAATAAAAAAATTTTTTTCCTATTTATATTAACTATTTTTGGTACAATTCTAGAAACATTAAGCATAGGATTAATATTTCCATTATTAAAAATTATTTTGGAAGGTAGTGATATCTTAAAATTAAGTGGTACCAGTTTTCAATTTATTGAAGATTTTAAATCAATATTATTAAACTTGAGTTATGAAAAGTTAATATTATTATTTCTTTTTTTTATCCTAACAGTGTTTTTTCTAAAAACTATTTTTTTTATTTTTTTTGTATGGACACAAAACAAATTTGCGTATGAAGTAGAGTCATTAATTGGCAAAAAACTTCTAAAATATTATTTCAATCAAAATTATAATTTTCATTTGAATAAAAATTCTTCAGAACTGTTAAGAAATATTGTAGATGAAATTAAAATATTTAGAGTCAATATTATCAATTCTTTTTTAATATTATTAGTTGAAATAATGATAGTTTTATTTATCAGTGGCCTACTAATTTACATAGTTTCTTTTGAAACAATTTTAATTATTTTATTTATTTTTTTGATTGTAATTTTTTATTCAAAACTTAATAAAAGTAAAATTATTTCTTTAGGAGCACATCGACAGAATGAAGATGCTTTAAGAATTCGTCATCTTAAACAAGGTCTTGACGGTATTAAAGAAATCAAAATATCAGGTAATGAAAATGAATTTTTAAAATTATTTGATAAACACAACAAAAAAAGTGTTAAGGCAAAAGCAGAGCAACAGTTTTGGGTTGGGATACCAAGGCATATCATAGAATCTGTAGGAGTTTTAGCTTTTGTCTTAATAACAGTCTATGCGATAATGTCTGGTGTAGAGGTAAAAAGTTATTTACCGGTTTTAGGTTTATTTGGAGCTGCTGCTTTTAAATTGTTACCTTCAGCATCTAAAATTATACAATCTATCAATAATATTAGATATGGAGGACCGTCTTTAACTTTACTTGCAGAAGAAATTAAGCAGATTAACATTCAAGATAAAAAAAAAATAAAAATAAATGAAAAAATCAGCATTATCAATTTTGAAAGTTTACAATTCAATGAAGTAGATTTTAAATATGCAAATTCAACCTCATTAGTTCTTAAAAAGATTAATATGAATATAAATAAAGGTGATAAGATCGCAATTTCTGGAATTTCAGGTTCAGGAAAGTCTACTTTGGTTGATTTAATCTCAGGTTTAGCAGAACCATCAAATGGAAAAATTCTTTTAAATAATAAGATTGTCAATTTAAATGATAAAAATTGGTTAAATCAGGTTGGATATGTACCCCAAAAAACTTTTTTAACTGATGACACAGTTGAAAAAAATATAACATTCGGTGAAAAAGAGTTATTATTCAATAATAGTAAATTAAAAGAAATAATTTCTTTGGTTGAATTAGATGAATTTTTAGAAAATGACAGAAAAAAACTAAAGTTAAATGTTGGTGAATTCGGAGATAGATTATCTGGCGGGCAACGTCAGAGAATTGGTATAGCAAGAGCATTATATTCAAAATTTCAAATCTTAATATTAGATGAAGCAACAAGCGCATTAGATTTTAAAACTGAGAGCAAAGTTTTAGAAAATATTTGCAATTATATGAAAGAAAAAACATTAATTATAATCTCACACAGATCTTCATCATTTAAAAGTTGTAATAAAATTTACGAAATAAAAGATGGTGTTCTAAGTTTAAATAAATAAAAATGATTAAATACTTTAAAAGCTACAAACTCTTAAAAATTTTAGTTAAAAGACTTTTGAATGAGTTTGGTCTCTAAAATGAAAAAAAATGATACGGAGCTAGCGATAATCAAATGGAGTTTTGTCTAGAAAAAAAAATATGAAAGTAGTTATTTTAGCAGGTGGACTGGGAACAAGAATATCAGAGTACACAAAGAATATACCAAAACCAATGATAGAAATTAATAAAAAACCTATTATTCGTCATATAATGGATCATTATATTAAATACGGATTTAAAGAATTTTATATAGCAGCCGGTTATAAAGGCAATATTATAAAAACCTATTTTAGAAAAAATAAAAATTATAACGTAAAAATAATCGATACTGGTAAAAATACGATGACTGGTGGAAGGCTAAAAAGATTAAAAAAATATTTAAAAAATGAAACATTTCTAATGACATATGGTGATGGCGTATCAAATATAAATATTAATAAATTAATTAGATACCATAGAAAAAAAAACAAATTAGTGACATTGACGGCTGTGAGACCCCCAGCAAGATTTGGAGCACTCAAGATCAAAAATGGTAGAGTTTTATACTTTAAAGAAAAATCTAAATTAGATGAGAGTTGGATTAATGGTGGATTCTTTGTAATGGAGCCTGAATTTTTAAAATTTATCACAAGTGATAAAACTTATTTAGAAAGAGAACCGCTAGAAAACATATGTAAAAAAAATCAATTGTCAGCTTTTATGCATCCAGGATTCTGGCAATGTATGGACACGAAAAGAGATAAAGATTTTTTGGAAAAAGTATTAAGGAGAAAGATTAAATTTGAGTAAAAAAAAAATTTTAATTATAGGTGGAACAGGTTTTATTGGTAAACATCTTGCAAAAAATTGCAAAAAGAAAAATTGGAAAGTTACATCTATCTCATCATCATTACCAAAAAAATCAAAAAAAATTGATGGTGTTAAATATATCAAAGTTGATATTCGGAAAAAAAAACAGTTATCAAAAAAGCTTTTTAATAAAAATTTTGATTATGCAGTTAATCTCGCAGGCTATGTAGATCACTCAAATTTTAAAGAAACATATTCATCGCATTATCTTGGCTGTAAAAATTTAGTAGATATTCTGTCCAAACAAGAATTAAAATCATTTCTTCAGATGGGAAGCAGTTCTGAATACGGAGTTAGCAAATCACCAATATCAGAAAATTTTGCATGTAAACCTAAATCTGTTTATGGCAAATCAAAACTTTTAGCTTCTAAATTTTTACTCAAAACTTTCAAGTTACATAACTTTCCTGTAATTATATTTAGACTTTTTCAGACATATGGACCGAGCCAGGCAGTGAATAGATTAATACCAATTACAATTCATTCATGTTTAAGCAATAAATTTTTCGACTGTTCATCCGGTTTACAATATAGAGATTTTGTTCATATTGAGGATTTAATCAAAGCAATTTTTTTATCTTTAAATAATAAGAAAGCTATTGGTCAAATTATTAATATTGGATGCGGAAAACCAATTAAAGTTAAAAATATTATTTATAAAATAAATAAAATTATTAAAAAAGGTCATCCCAAATTTGGAAAAATAAAAATGAGAAAAGATGAAAGCAAAGTATTTTATGCAAATATAAAAAAGGCAAATAAAATTTTGGGTTGGAAACCAAAAATAAAATTTAATAACGGACTTAAATCTACAATTAAAAATTATGCAAGACAAAAAAAAAGATAACATTTTAATAAGTATAATAATGAATTGTTATAATGGTGAAAACTATCTACAAGAAAGTTTGAATAGCATAATAAATCAAAGTTACAAAAATTGGGAATTAATTTTTTGGGATAATATGTCTTCGGATAATAGCGCAAATATAATTAAAAAAAATAATGATAGTAGAATTAAATATTTTTCTTCTAATAAATTCGAGAAATTATACAAAGCTAGAAATCTGGCTTTAGAAAAATGTACTGGAGATTTTATATGTTTTTTGGATACCGATGATTTTTGGGATGAGTCATTTTTACAAATATGTCTTGATCAAATTCTCAAAACTAACAGTAACGTAGTCTATACAAAATATTTTATAAAAAACGAAATAAAAAATAAAATTTACCTGAATGAAAAAAAAAAATTACCCTCAGGTATTATTACTAAGAATTTATTTAAAAAATATTTAATCGGAATTAATGCTATTTTTTTGAAAAAAAAAGTTTTTGAGAAACAAAAATTTAACCCAGAGTATCAAATTATTGGTGATTTTGATTTTCTCATGAGACTAAGTTTTAAAAATGAATTTTATCCTATACAAGAACCACTTTTAACTTATAGATATCATAAAACAAATTTTACTAATAAAAATATGAATTTATATGTACAAGAATATAATAATTGGATTAAAATCAACAAAAATGAAATAAAAAATAGTTACTATCTTCTTCTTTTGAAGTTTCATGGATTAAAACTTAAATTCAAGTTAATAATTTTAAAATTAAAGGGTTTGATCTTATGAGAAAATATAAAAAAATTCTAATAATGGGCTTACCTGGTGCAGGCAAAACTTATTTAGCCAACATACTTCATAAAATTATTGGAGCTGAATGGATAAATGCAGACGAAGTAAGAAGAAAGGCAAATGATTGGGATTTTAGCGAAGAAGGAAGAAAAAGGCAGGCTTTAAGAATGAAAGGACTTGCAGATGAAGCTTTAAAAAAAAAAAAACATGTTGTTGTAGATTTTATTTGTCCTACTCCAAAAACTAGAGCTGAATTTAACGCAGATTTTGTTATTTGGATGGACACCATTAAACTTGGAAGATTTGAGGATACTAATCAAATGTTTATAGAACCTAAAAAGTATGATTTTAGAGTAAAAGAAAAAAATTCTGAGGTAATATCTTTAGAAATAGCTAAAAAAATTGAGGACCGTTAGCTCAAAAGTAGAGTGCTCGCTTGACATGCGAGAGGTAGTAGGAGCGTTACCTACACGGTCCACCAAAAACAG
>MDSW01085740.1_pt1 | contig 20806 bp, 20 predicted proteins | sample 811171 | NCBI WGS metagenome assembly MDSW01 (sample SAMN05326641, study PRJNA326480) | marine metagenome | isolation source: seawater | place: Atlantic Ocean: North West | collected 2012 | reverse complement strand
TTTAAAATATTTTACTCTTTTATTCCTTATATGATTTTTTTTATTTCCAGTAGAATAATTATCAATACTAAAAATTTTATATTTTGTTTTTTTTAAAAATAAATTTATTAAATTAGAGCCAACAAAACCTGCTCCACCTGTAACTATAATTATATTTTTCATTACAATAAATTTTATAAATATTTTTTTATTTAAAATAAATTTTACTTAAATCAATACAAAAGTTTTTTAATTCTAATTTTGAAAATTTTATTTTAATTTTATTTTTTAATTTTGAATTATTCAAATAAAAACACTCCCTGTTGAAACTATTTGGAATTTCAACAAATTCAATATTTGTAGATTTGTTGTAGTAATTAAGCCATTTTACTAAATCCTTGAGAAAAATTTTTTCTCCAATTGACACATTAAAGATGCCATGGACATTAGCTTTTAATAACTTTCTTATTATTTCACTAAATTTTTTAACTGTGATAAAGTCTTTATAAAAATTTTTATTATTAAACATTTTATTATTCTTAATATTTAGAAAAAAATTATCAATAAATGTATTATGTATTTTCCTAGATGATTTATTTGTATTAATTTTTCCAATTAAATTAGCTACTCGCAAAATTAAAACTTTTTCATTTAGGAGTTTACTTAATTTTCTTTCTGTAATTAATTTATTTTTAGAATAGAAACTCTTTGGTTCTAATATACTTGTTTCTCTAAGATTATTGCCTGGTTTATAAACTTTTCGTGAGCTAAAAAAAATCATTCTTAAAGGTGTTTTATTTATTTTTTTTGCTATTTTAAAATCTATATCATTTAATTCAGAATATTTATAATCTACATATTTTCTAGATAAAGAACAATTTATCAAATAATCAAAAGTTTCTAATTCTTTTTTTTTCAATTTCTTAAATTTAGAATAGTCAATTTTTTTAATCTTGAAATATTTTTTCAAATATAAATAAGTATTTTTTGCTATGAAACTGTTTTTGCCTACTATAAGTAATTTTTTCATCTATCTAAATATTGAAACAATAATTTTTGTAATATAATAATCTAAATTTATTTTATAATTTATTTTATATTTCATAAAAAAAAACTTTACATACTGATGAGCCTGAAATCTTCTCTTCCACCAATTAATTGATAGAAATGTAAAGTTAGAAGATACTGAATTAATGTTTTGTCTATAAATTGTTAAATTTTTTTCATATAAATAAAAATTTTTTTCTATATATTTCAAATATATAGCTAATCTAAAATCCATCCAAACATCATAAAAATTATTAATTTTAATTTTATTAATCATTTCTCCAAAATATTTTCTTCTAAGTGAAATACAACTTTGAGGAGGGATATAGGGCCAATAATTTTTTATTAACTTTTTCTTCTTTTTAACAGATATTTTTTTTTGATCTTTTAATATTATCGGTAAATCATAAATAACTTGAATTTTACTGTTTTTTTCAAAAACTCTAATAATGTTTTTAATTTTATTTTTTAAAAAGTAATCATCACTATCAAGCAAAAAAATAATCTCTCCTTTACTAATTTTAAAAGCCCTTTCATATGCATTAATTTGATTTAATGATCCATATTTTCCTCTTTTTCTGTTTTTTATTATTTTTACATTTTTATATTTCTTTACATTTAAAATAGAATTGTCATTTGAGTTATCATCATGAAAAATTATTTCAAAATTTTTATAAGTTTGTTGAACCAAAGAACGTAAACAATCATTTATGTATTTTTGGTTATTATAGTTTGCTATTAGGACAGAGGCTTTAATTTTTTTCAAAAATTTTTCTCCAACAATTTATTTGTTTTTAATAATATTCTATCTTAAAAATTGATGATATAATTTTATGAATTAAATAATTATAACCAATTTATGTCTACCTACACACAGCAATTAAAAAGTCAATTTATAAATAATTTTTCACATTTTTTTGCAATTTTAATTTTATCATTTTATCCAATTACCTTTTTTATTGGAACTGGCGTTGTTAATTTGATTGTTGTTTTGCTTGATTTAATTCTAATATTTGAGATTTTTAAGAAGAAAAAATATTATTTTTTTAAAAATTCTACATTCTATTTTTTAATTTTCTTATGGCTAACTCTTTTGCTTAACTTATATTTTAGTATTAATGTAGAAAATTCAATTGGAAGATCTATTGGTTTCATAAGGTATATTTTTTTTGTTATGGCTATAATTTATTTTTTTAACATTAATGATGGTATTTATCGTAAATTAATTCTTGGTGTTTGGTCACTAATTTTTTTCATAGTATGCTTTGATCTTATTTATGAGTTCTTATTTGGAAAAAATATATTAGGATTTACATCCTATATGGATGGACGTTTAGCTGGTTTTTATAATGATGAGTTGAAAATTGGTCATTTTTATTATGGATTTAATCTTATTGTATTATGTTATTTATTAAAATCAAAATTACTTGAGAAATATATGCTTTATAAAAATCAGGTGAATAAAAAAGATTTTATATTTATTTTTGCTTTAATTTTAATTTTAATTTCATTTATTATTGGAGAAAGATCAAATTTCATAAAAACATTAACTATGTTAATTTTTTTTATTTTTTTAACAAAGTTAAGTTTTAATAGGAATAAACTAATAATTCTTGGAGGATTAATAGTTTTTTTCATATTAACTATAAATTTAAATCATGGTTACAAAACTAGATTTTTAAATCAAATGCTTAAGCCCTTATTAAACAATCCTTTATCATATATTTCCTCAACCAATTATGGTGATCATTATAAATTTGGGATTAAAATTTTCTTAGATAATAAATTTTTTGGTGTTGGATTGAAAAATTACAGGATTGAAGTTGGAAATAAAAACTATGTTAATTCATCAATACATCCTCATCAAACACATATTGAGATACTTTCAGAGCTAGGAATTGTGGGTTATATTTCATATTTAATTTTTTTTACTATAAGCTTTATAAATTATAAAAGAAATTTAAACAAAGAGGATCAATATTTCAAATTAGCTGGGTTATTGTTTATAATAACTACATTTATCCCTCTTTTGCCATCTGGAAGTTTTTTTACCTCTCATGCAGCTACACTTTTTTGGATGAATTATGCTTTTATGAATTTATCTCAAAAAAATCTTAGGCATTGAGTTTCTTAAAATCAGATAACTTCATATATATTATTAAATAAATAGTGATATTAATTATTATTAAAAAAATTTGATAATACGTAAAATAAATATTTAGAGTTGAAATATTAAATATAAAAAAATTATATAGTATAATTATTAAGCTTGAGACATTATTAGATTTTAATTTTTTTAACTTGAGTTTTTTTTCAATAAACAAAAATAGTAAATGATGAAAATGATTGTTGTCTGGTTTAATTGGTGATTTTCTTGTTTTTAATTTTCTTATGATTGAAAAAAAAGTTTCAAACGCTGGATACCAAAGTAACAAAGCAACAAAATATGGTGAAATAGAAGGATTAATTATATATATCTTAATTAAAATATATCCAATTAAAAAACCCAAGAGATACGAACCGGAATCTCCCATAAAAAGTCTATTGTAAAAGTTTAGAACTATTAAAGAAAGTAAGGTTACGATTATAAATAGTAAATTTATGTCAGAAAAAAACAAATTTATTAAGTTTAGCCTGTATAGAATAAATATAATAATTAAACTGTATGAAATAATTAAACCATTTAAACCATCAATAAAGTTAGTCCCATTCAGCATTATAATTAAACAAAAAGTTGTAAATAAACAACTAATCCAAAAATTATTTAAATAGTAATCTATAAAATTAATTCTTATCGAGACAACATTAGTTTCAGTAAAAAATACAAAACCAAAAAGTATTATTGATTGAAAAAAAAATCTCCAATTAACTGATGATAAATAGTTAATATCAGAAAAAAAACCAATTAAAAAAATTAAAAATACAGAAAATATTAAAATGAACGATTCATTTTTAAAGCAATAAAGAATAACAACACATAAGAAAATACCTCCTGACAAAGGCACAGTTTTATTATTAAAGAAGCTTTGATGAATACTGCCTGAAAAATTTGGAAAGAGTTTTTTTTTAATAAAAAAAGAATTTAAAAGATATATAAATAATGGAAAGAAAATAATAAAAGTTTTTTCAAACATATTTATTTTTTTAAAAAATTTATTGACAAACAAATCAGTAAATAAAGTGATTTAAACCAATTAAATTTCATATAATAATGATACACTTTAAATCCATCAAATAATTTTTGAATTGTTGAAGATGATAAAGATGAGTTAGTTTTTCTCCATTTTGTTAAGTCTTTTTTTATTGCTCTGAATATAACCCCTTTTCTTGCAATTCTTAACCACAGAACATAATCCTCTTTTGTTTTTATTTTTGGAAACTTAATTTGGTTATTAAATATTTTTTTTTCAACCATCACTGTTGATAAACCAATATCACATGAATTTAATAGATTCTTATATTCTAATTTTTTAGCATCTCTTCTAGAAATAATCCCATTTTTTTCATTCATAATTTGATAAGACGTATGAGAAACTAAAATATTATTTTTTTTCATATAATTGTATTGAATTTTAAGTTTATTTTTATTCCATACATCATCTGCATCAATAAAAGCTATATATTTACCTTTAGATTTCTTTATACCTATATTTCTTGAAATTCCTGCCCCGTAATTTTTTTTATTGAAAAATATTTTAATTCTCTTATCCATTTTAGAAATTTTTCTTATAAAGTCTTGGTTATTTAGATTTTCCTCATCATAAATAACTATAATTTCAAAATTTTTAAATGTTTGTGCCAAGATTGATTTTATTGTGTGCTTAAAATATTTTTTTTTTTTATAATATGGTATTATTATGCTAATTGATTTCATTAATTCCTATTTAAACTATTTTGATAAATAAAGTACAAAAAAAAATAATTTTATTAAATCCATTAGTAGAGGGTGATGGTTTTGAAAAAAATCTTTTCATAATTTCAAATAATCGATAAATTAATAATATGAAAAATAAAATAAATTTTTACAAATATATTATGTTCGAAACTTCAAAAAAAGTAAGTCTATCGAGGATTCTTCAAAATTATTATTTAAAAAAATTTAATATTACAGAAAATGAAAATGTAATTGAATTTGGATCATCTAAAAATTCTTCTAAAAGTTTTCATAAAAATATCAATGGGAATTTCTCAATAGATTTTGCTGATAAAATACTGGACGAAAATAATTTAAGATTTGATTTAGAAAAAAAAAATGAAGTTAATAAAAAATATACACTAGTAATTATTTTTAATGTTTTAGAACATGTTTATAATGTAGATAATGCTATAAAAGAACTAAAAAAAATTTTAAAACCATCTGGAAAAATAGTTGGTGCTACTCCATTTCTATACAGAGTTCATTATGCTCCTGAAGATTATAATAGATATACAAGACAATTCTTTTTGAAGTTATTTAAAGAAAATAATATGAGAAATATAAAAATAGAAGAGCTGGGATTTGGACCATTAACATTATGCTATTCTATTTTGTTTGACTATTTAAAATATATACCTTTGCTCTCAAATGTAATTCTTACTATATGTATTCTTCTAGATAAATTATTAAATATTTTCATTAAAACTCCTTTAAAAACTATTTATCCATTATCTTATATTTTTTATTGTGAGAATTAGATAATAAGTTTTTTAATCTTTGAATAATAATTTAATAAGGTAAAATTTTTTACTTTTCTTTTTGCACATACTAATTTTTTATTTAATGTATGATAATCTTCTTTAAAAAATTTATTGATCTCATTTATAAAAGAAGTTTCATTATTTAATTCAAAAATATATCCTGCCTCTCCATTATTTATAAATTCTTTTCTACCAGAAGGGCAATTACTACAAATTATTGGTAAGTTAAAATAAGCAGCATCTAACATTGCTAAGTCTGGTCCTTCCCATAAAGAAACTGATAAATAACATTTTGCGTTTTTTAAATATTCATAAATATTTTCTTTATATCCATATAAAAATATATTGTCCGAAAGTTTTTTATTTTTAATAGCAGTTTCTAATTTTTGTCTCTCCTCACCTTCACCTATAATTACTACTTTTAAATTTGGTCTAATTGATAATATTTTATCAAAAGAATTAACTAAAAATAAAAAATTCTTTTGTTTAGTTAATCGACCTACACAAACTATGTATTCTTTTGGTAGTTTAGTTTCATAATCAACTTTTAATTTTTTTTTGTTAAATAATTTTATGTTAATATGTGGGTCATAAATCTTTATTAATTTGTCTTCTGCAAATATTCTATTCATTTTGATCAATTCTCTTGTTTCATTAGAGGGGCAAATTATTTTGTAAATATTATTTCCAAAAAGTTTCCAAAAATTTTTTCTAAAAAAATTTAGTTTTGGATATCCAGCAATATTAAGAATAGTTTTGATTTTTTTATTTGTGAATAATGTAATAAATATTGGAAGAGAAGTAATCAAATGGCATAATATGTAGTCATATTTATTTCTTCTAATTAATAATGTAAGGGGTATTAAAGATTTTAAAAAAATTAAAATCATATAAAATCTACTTTTTATAAAACCATCAGCATTTCCTTCTAAAATGAAATTACTTCTAAACAAATTTATTTTTTTTATATCTTCGTTATCTTTTATATATTTATCCCACTCACCAAAAACATTAATTAAATAAATTTTATATTTTTTTTTAGAAAATTTTTTAAAGGCCTCGATGCTATTTAATATATTGGTTGTAGTTCCAACTTTTTTAACAAAAGGAGCCCAAATTAAAATTTTTTTTTCCAATATTCCTCTATAGTTTATTTTGTCTAATATAAATTTGAAAACTTACTAATGACCATAATAAATGGTGATTAAAATATTTTTCCTTATGCAGATTTATAAGTTTATGTATCTCATCAAAATTTAAATATTTATTACTTCCATCGTAATATCCAGGGCTTAAAATTTCCTTTAAAAAAGGCTGAAGTTCATTCTTCATCCATTTTGCCAAAGGGCTTTGAAGTCCCCACTTTCTTTTTGTTTTATTGTATATTTCATTTTTAAATAATGAGTATAAAAAATGCTTACTTTTTCCTCTAAAACCAAATTTTTTGTGAATACTTAGTTTTAGGAAAAGATTTATCATTTCCTCATCATAAAAAGGCACTCTTAGTTCTATTCCTTTGTTCATAAATATAGCATCATTTCTCTTAAGATAATCGTTTGGAATTTTAGTATCTATATCTATTTCAATTACTTCATCTAAGTTATATTTAAAATCTTTTTTTTTAGAATGGTTTAATTTAAGACTATTCACATTTAGTTCTTTGAAATTTTTAAAATATTTTTCTGGATCAACATATAAATTCCTCTCACTAAATGAGATATAAAGATCTCTAGAATCTTCCATAAATAATCTTTTAAATTGCTTATTTTCAAATTGAGTATTCTTTAAAATTTTCTTAAAAATATTAATGTTATTAATCAAATATAAATAATAGATGCTTCTATATTGATCATATCCTGTAAATATTTCATCTCCTCCATCTCCAGTTAGCAAAACCTTTTCCTTCACATTATTAGCCATTACATAATTTAACACTGAGGCTTCACTTCTTAACGGTTCTTCTAAGGCTGATGTTGATTTTTCTGAAAAATTTATAAAATCTTTATAGGAGATTTCTATAGGAATTAATTTTCCATTAAATTTTTTCACGTTTTCTCGAGCTACTCTAAAATCTTCATTAAATTTTTCATAATCCTTAAAATAAAATGAATATATGTTTATATTCTCATTGTGATACTTTCTTAGACAGTGATATACTATATTTGAGTCCACTCCTCCCGACAAAGATAATGCCACTGGAACATCAGAAACAAATTGTTTTTTTATTATACTTTCAATTTTTTTTTTTATTTCATAATTAGGTATATTTATTTTTTTATATTTAAATTTTAAAAAATGTTTTTTTATTAATATTTTTTTTTTGAATATTATTAACTCACCAGGCGATAGTTTAAATATCCCTTTGAGAAAACTTTCATTTGAGTCATTCCTTCCAAGATTTTGATAAAAAAATAATGCTTCTTCTGAAATTTCATTTTTGTTATTGGTTTCTTTAAGAGCGTAAATAGAAGAAGAAAAATAAATATTTTTTACATTTTCATCATGTTTATAATATAGAGGTTTAACACCTAAGATATCTCTAATTAAATATAATTTTTCTTTTTTTTTATTCCAAATTGACAATGCAAAAATACCTGAAAGCATCTTAAAAGCCTTTACGCCATATAAATCAAACAAAACAATTATTACTTCTGTATCTGAGGAAGTTTTCAATTCAATGCCTAAATCCAGTATTTTTTTCCTTAAATGCAAATAATTATAAATTTCACCATTATAAACTATTACCAAATCTTTATATTTGAATGGCTGATTTGATCTTTCATTAGTATCAATTATAGAAAGTCTTGAATGTCCTAAACTTATATTTGCGTCAGTGTAATAACCATTTGAGTCAGGACCTCTTTTCTGAATAAATTGATGCATTTTACCAATTAGATTTTCGTCTTTAAAACTGAAACCATTGATGCCACACATTTTATTTTATTAATTTAATTTATATACACTTGATTAATTATTTATTATATAGAACATGTTATGAAAATACCACTTTGCAAACCATCGATTTCAAAAAAAGATATAAAAATTGTTAACAAATCTTTAAAAAGTGGATGGTTAACTCATGGACCAGAGAATCTAAAATTTGAGAAAAATTTTAACAAATTATTAAACTCGAATTATGCTATTTCAATGAATTCGTGTACTAGCGCTTTAGAATGTGCAATTAAATGTTTAAAAAAAAAAGGTGAAATAATTGTTCCAAGTTTTACTTGGGTTTCAAGTGCTAATGCAATAATAAATTCAGGATGTAAACCAAAATTTGTAGATGTAGATATTAACACAAGAAATATTGATCCTGATGAAATTGAAAAAAATATAACTAAAGAAACTGTTGCAATTATGGTTGTTCATTTTGCTGGTCTTCCATGTGATATGGACCCTATAATTAAACTTTGTAATAAAAATAAATTATACTTGATTGAAGATAGTGCTGAAACTCTTGGTGCAAAGTACAAAGGTAAATTTACTGGAAGTTTTGGACTTGGTTGTTTTTCATTTTTTCCAACTAAAAATATAACTACTACAGAAGGTGGAATGCTTACACTTAAAAATAAATCCATGTATAAATATGCAAAATTACTTATTGCACATGGAATTAAAAAAAATAGAAAAAATTTTTGGAACAGAGAATCTGAAATTGCTGGTCATAATTTCAGACTTCCAAATCATTTAGCAGCTTTAGGAAATTCACAATTAATGAGGATTAAAAAATTTAATGAAAAAAGGAAAAGAATTGCTAGAACTTATAAAATATGCCTAAAAAGTTTGAGTGATATAATTAAATTACCAATTGTACCAAAAAACTTTACGCATTCTTATCAAATGTACACTATAAGAGTTGACAAAAAATTAAGAAATAATTTTATATATTATTTAAATAGCAAAGGAATTGGCGCCTCAGCACATTTTGATCCTCCTTTACATAAACAAAGAATATTTAAAAATTACAAAAAAGGAAAACTTAAAAATACAGAAGCCTTATCTAAAGAAATAGTTACATTACCAATCTATCCAGATTTAAAACAAAAAGAGGTAAAATATATTTTAAAAGTTATTACTAATTGGTACTTAAATCAGAAAAAATGAAAAATATTTTGATAACTGGTGGGTTGGGCTTTATCGGAACAGCTTTAGCAAAAAAAATTATTGAGAAAAATAAAGGAAAATTATGTATTTTACTTGATAATTTTGGAGGTTATATAAATCCCTCAATTGGTAGTTTTTATGACTATAGAAAGTTAAGACTTCAAGCAATTAACAAAGATAAATATAAAATTGAAAGAACTGATACTAATAATTTTAAATCAGTTCTATCAATAATAAAAAAATATAAGCCAGAGGTAATTTATCATACTGCTGCACTACCATTGGCTAAAGTTTCTAATGTAAATGCTGATGAGGCCAAACAGGGATCTATAGACTCTACAATTAACTTAATCGATGCGGTTAATATTTCTTTAAAAAAAAATGAATTAAATAGATTTGTTTATATATCCTCAAGCATGGTTTACGGGGATTTTAAAAAAAATAGTGTTATGGAAGATGATACAAAAAGACCAAAAGAGGCTTATGGTGTAATGAAATATTGTGGAGAAAAAATAACTGAGGGATTATGTAAATTATATGGTCTTAAATATTCAATTATCAGACCATCTGCAGTTTATGGACCTACTGATATGAATAGAAGAGTAAGTCAATTGTTTATTGAGGGAGCACGTAAAAATAAAAAATTAATTGTTGAGGGTGGAGAAGAAAAACTAGATTTTACATATATTGAGGATTTGGTAGATGGATTAATTTTAGCAGGAACTAAAAACAAAGGTATCAATGAAATATTTAATATTACATATGGAAAAGGTAGAAGACTCTTGGATTTTATAAAGATTTTAAAAAAATATTACCCCAATCTAAATTATGAAATTAAACCTAAAGACAAATCTAAACCATCAAGAGGAACACTTTCAATTAATAAAGCAAAAAAACTTTTAGGATATAAACCTAAAATAAATTTAGAAAAAGGTATAAAAAAATATCTTGATTTTTTGAATAAAATTTAAACTTTATAATAAAATTTTAGTCTTCCTTTATATCTTAAATTATAAAACATAAATATCATTTTATTATGTTTGTGATCACGTAAAGTATAGTTTTTTTTATATTTAAAACTCCACTCATTCTTTAAATAGTATGTTAATAATTTTCTTTTGCATATTAAAAAACCAATTTTTTTTTTTGATTTAATGTATGTATTAGCAAATTTCATTATTTGTTTTGAAAGTCCACTCGATCTATAATTTTTATCGATAATTAAATTTCTAAACAAAATATAATCTCCTTTTATATTTAACTTTTTGAAAGATCTGTTTCCTAAATGCAAATATCCAATTAATTTTTTTTTATTATATATTTGATAATGAAGATCATTTGCAAAACTGTTTAATTTAAACCATTCGATTTGACTTTTAAAACCAAATTTCCAATGCTTATTTTTTAAGCTACAGATATCTTTAACTTGCTGATTTGTAAGATTTTTTGTTAAGTTAATTTTACAACTAAATTTTCTCGATTGCATTTTTTAATTTTAAAAGAGTATTTTTTTTATTGAATCTTTCCATTGAATTAAATCCTAATCTTGCTTTTTTTAATGCGAGCGAATATTCTTTATCAATTTTCAAAACTTTTGAAAAAAAAGATTCAGACTTTTCTGGATCATATAGGTATCCATATTTTTCATTACTTAGTAATAATTTACTTAAACCTACTTTGTTAGGTGCCAAACATGGAATACCATAAGACATCGCTTCACCCAAAACATTTGGGGTGCCATCATATTTTGAGGTTACACAAAATAGATCAATTTTATTTTTAAATTTTTCAAATGGTTTTTTAACATACCCATGAAATATAATATCTTTTTTATTTTTTCTCTGATATTCAGTAATCTTTCTTGCTAAATAACCTTTTCCTACAATATGAATTTTACAGTTTATAATCTTGTTTACTTTTAAAAGGTTTTCAATAAAAAAAATTGGATTTTTATCCTCTACTAACCTACCGATAAAAAAAATATTTTTTAATTTTTTATTTTTTTTTTTTAATTTTTTTAAAGGAAAGTAATTATATATAACTTCTACTCTTGAATTAATCTTATTAGATAAAAATTTTTTATTATCAAAAGAAAAAGTAATTACTAAATCTGCCAAATTATATAAATATAATGAAAATAATTTAATTAATTTTATTTTTTTTAAATTTCTTTGTTCATATTTATTTTTAAAATTAATAATTGTTGAAGATGTTCTAATAATTAATTTTAAATTTTTAATAAATATTTTTAAAAATAAAATAAAAAAATGATCTTGAATTGAAAATATTAATTTTAAATCTTTAAAATATTTTAAATATAAAAATATACAGTAAATATTGTTAATTAATCTTAAATTAAAAAAAAAACTATTTTTTTTATTAAATACTTTTATTTTTTTTGATAATTGAAGTTTATTTTTATATTGGCAGTTAGTTAATATAATTACTTCAAAATAATTTGCTAAAAAATTTGAATAAATCGCTAGTGTTTTTTCTAGTCCTCCTGAGTCTATTCTTGGACAAAAAATTAAAATTTTTTTTTTTTTCATTTTTGCTTTATTAAATTTAAAATTAACATTGCGCGCTTATTGTAAGTATATTTCTTACTTAACAAATAAGCGTTTTTTGAAATTTTATTTTTTTCCTTTATATTTTTTTTATAATAATTAATAATTTCAATCCATTGATCCACATTTTTATAATCGTTAACAAATATGCAGTTTTTTTTATTTTCAACTATTTCTTTTAATACGTTAAATTCTGATGCAATTATCAATTTTCCTGCAGCCATATAATCAAACAATTTTAAAGGAGATGTATACTTTGATATATCTCCAATGTTGCCTTTTACGCCTATTTTCCCTTGATAAGGTAAAATTAAAATATCCATTTTCTGTAAATGCGTTTTTATTTTTTTTCTATCAACAAAATTATTTAGATAAATATTATTAGATTTAGAAATTTTAATTTTATTTTTGAAAAACTTTGAAAATACGTAATATTTATTTCGCTTATCTTTTTTTGCCAAATTTATCATAAAATTTGAGCCTGTAGATTCATAAAATTTTCCGAAATAACCTATATTGAATTTTTTCTTATATATTTTTTGTTTTTCATATTTAAATTCTAAATCACTTGCGCTTGGTATAATTACTAGACTCTTTTTTTTAATTAAATCTCGCTTTAAATAATACTGTGAAATGCCTCTTGTAATTGCTACTAAAAGTTTAATTTTTTTACTTTTTAAAAATTTGAAATATTTTGTTAAAAATCTTACAATTTTTCCCTCGATTTCAAGATCATGGTGTAATTCAAATATTAATTCTTTCCTTAATAAAACCAATACAAAAGCACAAAAATAATTTCTTGTTATATAGATGTCATTATTAAGTTTAAGTGATTTTAAAATTGCGCTAATGGAATATAAATAATAATTTATTCCTATTGGAAACTTTTTAAAATTATTACATCTAATAATATTAATATTTGATTTTAAATCATAAAATTTTTTAACAGATTTTTTAAATCCAGTATTTGGCAAAATTAAAGAAACATTGTTTCCAAGTAGTTTAAAATTTTCACACATGTTAATTATTTGTAAGCTAATTGCGTTGTCTGAAGGAAGCGCTGAATTAGAAATATAACAAATATTCATTAACTAATATCTAATATAAATACTTTTTATGTTTATAATTTTTGTACCAAGAAAAAGTTTCCCTCAATCCTTTGTCATATCCAGTAAATTTTCTAACTTTAGTCAATTTTTTTAAAAAAGTATTTGAACCAAAGGTTTTTAGCATTTCACCTTTTCTTTTTGGATAAAATTTTATTAAATTTAATAAATTAGAATTTTCTAAATTAATTATCTTTTTTATAAAATTAATTATCTTTATTGGTTTTGCTCCACATATATTTACTGTAATTTTATTTTTTTTTTTGTATTTTGAAAGAATAACCAAAACTTTAGTCACATCTTTAACATAAGTAAAATCTCTTTCATATTCTCCATTATTATAGATTGGTATTGTTTGATTTTTTTTAAGTTTATTTACTGCCTGGATAAAAAGCATATCGGGTCTACCATAACTACCATAAACTGTAAATGGTCTAGTAATAATAAGTGTATTTTTGTTTTTTTTATAAAAAATCTTAGTTAGTATTTTTTCGCATTTAATTTTAGTTTTTGCGTAATAATTTTTTGGTTTCAATAATGTGTTTTCTTGAATAGGAAAATTTTTTTTATCTCCATATACAGAACTTGATGAGGTAAAAATAAATTTTTCAACATAATATTTGTTTGATAATTTCGCCAGATTTTCAGTTGCCTTTATATTATTATCTGTATAGGCTTTTGGATTAATATATGAGTACATCACACCAGGTTGGGAAGCTAGGTGAAAAACAATTTTAAAGTTGTTTTTTTTAAAAATATTTTCAACAAATTTTAAATTTATGATATTGCCCTTAGAAAATTTAAAGTTTTTATGTTGTTTTAATATTTTTAATCTATCTAATTTTAGTTTTGTTGAGTAATAACTATTAATACTGTCTATTCCAAAAACTTTTATATTTTTTTTTAAAAGATCTAAACACAAATGAAATCCAATAAAACCTGAACATCCTGTCACTAGCACTTTATTCATATTAAAACATTCAATTTAATGTTTAATCTGCTTCATAAATTTGATTTTTCTTAGTTTCAAATTTTTATTAGGTCTTGATAAATTATTTCTATGACCTTTGTCACAAACTATTTCAATAAATGAACTTTTTTTATTATTAATACTATATTTTATAGTTTTAGAAATATTTTTAATAGATTTAATTGATTTACTTATTTCATACCCACAAGATTTAGCTATCGCAGAAAAATCTACTTTTTCAACTGGTGTTGGTTGGCCACCTACAGAATCGTGAGATTCATTATTAATTAATATATGCAATATATTTTTATATTTTGAACTAATCACCATTGAACCAAGGTGCATTAATAAAGAACCGTCTCCATCAAGGCATATAATTTTTTTGTTTTTTAAGTTTAATGCTATTCCAGCAGCTATTTGATTTACATGCCCCATACCTCCAACAACAAAAAAGTCTATATTTTTGTTACTAGAATTAATTCTTATCTCATTTAGCTCCCTTGATGTCATGCCAGTAGTTGAAACAACTACTGAGTTTTTAGGAATAGAGGAAATAACTTTTTCAATAACTTTTTCTCTAGTTATATTATATTTTTTCTTTTTAATTTTTTTTAATAATGTTTTTTGAAATGTATCTTTTCTTACAACTAGAGCACATGGTTTATTCATTTTTAATGATTTTAAAAATATAGTTTTTAAAACATTTTCAATATTTTTTGTCTTACTACTTATAATTTTATAATCAATATTTAGGTTTTTTAGAAAGCTAATTGTATTTTTTCCTTGCGCAATATGCTGAGGCTCATCATTAATTTGTTTATTATTTTTTAATATTTCTCCTCGCCATCCAATAATTAATACCATTGGTATCGAATAAACTTTTTTATCTGCAATTGAAATTAAAGGATTTATGGCATTTCCCAATCCAGCATTCTGCATATAAACTACTGAAGGTTTACTAGTTGACAAATAACTGCCAATTGCCAATCCTATTGATGATCCTTCATTAGTTGAAATGATGTGTTTTCCTTTAAAAGTTTTATCTATTTCTGTAATTAAATTCTTTAGCAAAGAATCAGGCACTCCGGTAATTAAATTAGTATGCTTATTTAAATTTTTTACAAAAAATTTTGTATTAATCATATTAAGAATTTAAGCTTTATGTTTTTTATATAAAAAAAATTTAAATATAATCAAAAAAGTATAGTAAATACTAACCATTATATTAAAAAAAATTAAATACATTGTTGTTAGATTTATATTTCCTGAAATCAATAATATTCCAATAATAATTTCAGATACTCCTCCTGATGAGATTATATTCCAAAAAAAATTATATAATACTCTTGCATTTCTAAATCTATTTCTAATTGCATTTGAATACTTAAATAATCCTAAGAATGTGGCCCGAAAATGGTTTATCTCATAATTTTTTGATAAGCTTACTTGGGATATTCTTCCTCTTACAAATGTGTAAAAAATTGAGTTAAAAATAAAAAAAAATAGATATTCTAAGTTAAGAAAGTTGTTTAAATAAAGAGTTAAAGCAATCGAATTATAAAAAAAAATATTAAATAAATTTGTATTTAATTTTTCTAAAAATTCACCTAACTTAGATCTTAAATTTTTTGTTCTAGCTAACTCTCCATCTATATTATCAAATAAAAGATTTAAAAATAAAAAAAAAAATGCGTAATTATATTTTTCTATAAATACTGAAATAATTGAAAAAAATAAAAACAATATTGAAAAAATAGAAATTATATTTGGCGTTATTTTGGTATATTTAAAAAAAAAATAGGTAAAATATGGAGAAATCTTCATTTGTAAATAAAATAAAAAATAATTATTTTGTTCATTTTTGATGCTATCTGGTCTAGCAATTTTTTTAAAATCTTTATCCATTTTTATTTATAATTTTAATTGATTTTTTTCTTATTAATGAGCTGCTGATACCTTTTGTTCTTTTAAAAATAATCATCTTTTTTCTATCTACTTTATTGCTGTTATCACTTCCGTGCACAATGTAATCAATTTTATATTTTTTTAAAAACCTATTGTCTATCATCCAATTAGATTTTATAACTTTATCAACATACTTTATTGACTCTAAAATTTCTTTTCTTTGTGAAAAATTTAACTCTGGTTTATAACCTTTATATTTTTTAATCTGGATATCAGATGTTAGTGCCACAATTACTCTACCTAATTTGCTAGCTTTTTTAAGTAGCCTGATATGTCCATGATGAATTATCGTAGCTGACAAATCTACTAATATTTTTTTTTGCATCTGTAAAAAAATTATTTTATTTGATCGATTATCAATCCTTTAGCTTTATTTCCTAAGTGAACTTCACCTATGTGGCTTACTATGCTTCCCTTGGTATTGCTACGAGATTTATATAAAATTACATTTTTATTTTTTGTGATTATTTTTTTATTAACATAAGTACATAGATTTGGCTGAAATTCTTTTTCATAAATTATTTCATTTGAAAATTTTCTCAAAAATTTTTTTTTATTTATCAAAACTGCTTTTTTTAAATCTTTATGATTTTTCAAAACCTCTTTTAGTGAGCAGATAGTGTGATAAGGACCCGTCATCTTTTTATCCTCATGATTTTTAAGATTTAAATAAAATGACTCTATATTATTTGTAGGACTTTTATTGTAACAAATAAAGGATGCTCCTGTTAAACCGAATAGTCCTTTACAAGAACTAAATCCAATTACATCAGCTAAATCATGGTTATCCTCCAGACCTACTGATGCTGTAGCATCAAGCATAAGTTTAGATTTTAATCTTTTGCTTATCTTTTTAAACCTTTTAATAGGAAGTTTTATTCCGATACTTGTCTCGGTATAGCATGAATAAATCCAATCAAATTTTTCATTGATACTTTCTAACTTTTTCCAATCAATATATTTAATTCTTTTTATATTTTTATATCTTTTTTTAGCCTGCTTGGTTAATGTGAAAAGTCTATCAGAGTAAAATCCTGATTTAACAACTAAAACCTTTCCGTATAAAAAATTTAATGTCATCATTTCAAGAGCTAAAGACCCTGATCCTTGAAATCTGACGATGTTACTGTGACCAGTCATCTTTTTAATCTTATTCAAAACATAATCTTCTATTTGATCATATTTTAAATCACCTCTTCCAAAGCAAGGTTCAAGACCTGTAATATTTTCTTTTAAGAGACTAGCTGGACCAGGAGTAAATAAAATCTTTTTATTTTTTTGTTTCTCAAATTCTTTTAAAGTTTTATTATATTTGCTCATTATCAAATTGTACCAGGAATTAACTTTAGGATATCTTTTATCTTTGCCAATTTTTTTTCTATTTCAAGGCTTCTTTGATTTTTTAAAATTGACATTCCTGCCTCAAACATTGCTGGGTATGCTGCTCTCAAAATGTGATTTGCATAAATAACTACATTAAATTTATTATTAATTAGATCTTTCTCTTTAACTGAATTATAAGTCGATGGAACACTTACTAGTGGCACTTCTTCAAATTTTTTTCGAAATAATTTAGAAAATTCAAATATTTCTTTAGGCGTATTATTTTTACTGTGTATCATTATACCATCAGCACCTGCTTCAACATATGCATAAGCTCTTTTTAATGCATCTTTCATTCCTTTTTCTAAAATTAAGCTTTCTATTCTAGCTATAATCATAAAATCCTCACCAACTCTTGCTTTTACCCCTCCTGTTATTTTGTCACAAAACTGATTTACAGTTTCTTGTTCTTGTTTAACTTTATTTCCAAGTAAAGAGTTTTTTTTTAGTCCCTTTTTATCTTCAATAATAGTTGCTGAAATTCCAAGTCTTTCCATAGTTTTAACATTAAGCTCAAAATGTTCTGAAAGACCACCTGTATCACAATCTATTATTAATGGTTTTGTAGTTATATTAAAAATATTATTAATATTGTTTAGTCTGGCACTAAGATCTAATGACTCCGTATCTGGTTTTCCTTGAGATGTTGAGTCTGTTAATGAACTAGACCAAAAACCATCAAATTCTTTTATTGTATCATTTTCTCTCAGCTGAAGGTTTTCTATTATTAATGCTGATAAAGGGTTGTGCGCTTCAATTATTCTAACAATATCTTTTAGTTCAATTAATCTTTTCAAACTTCCTTTTCTAATTTCAGGACTTGTACCAATAATTTTTTGATTTAAAGACAGATTCATTGCAGAAATTCCTTTTGTATAACTAACTTCTATTAGTTTTCCTCCGTAAGACTTTAGTGATTTAATCGCAGAATCTCTTAGTCTTTTTAGCGAACCTTTTTTCCAATCAGTTCCATGTACCAAATAATCAGGCTTAAGTGACATAATTGAAGGACTATAATCCCACTCGGTTTGTTTAAAAACTTTTACAACACCTTTTATATTTTCAATAATCTTTTTTCTTTGTTCCCAATTTAAATAAGGTAGTCTTTTATGTTTCGCAACTATTTCGTCTGCAACTAAAGCAATTGTAACATCACCGTACTTTCTTGCCTCGTTAATGATGTTTATATGTCCATGATGTATTACATCAGCTGACATAGATACTAGCACTCTTTTTTTTCGAAAATTTTTTTTCATAAATAAAAATTAAACTATTATATTTTTATAACTTACCATTGGTTATAGTTAAAATAATACTAGGTTTGCTTCATTAGTGATTTTTCGGTAGCATTTTTTCCATATTTATAAATAAATCTCTCAGGATCTTTTTCTTTTAAAATCAAATTGGCTTTTATATTTGCATCATAGACAAATTTTTCGAATTCTTCAGGAGTGTCAAAACCATCAACTTTTAATAATGAGGCTCTTAGACTGTTAAAAGACTCTCTTCCATCCCACCACAAATTTTCTTTACATACTTGTCTATAAATTGGAGTACCTGGAAGTGCAGCTAAAACTGAGAATGAAAAACTATCTGCACCACATTGTAAAGCAAAATCGATTGTTTGTTGCATTTCTTCTCTTGTTTCTCCTGGAAAACCTAATATCCAAAATGTATGGACTAATAATCCAGCTTTTTTTGCTCTTTCAATAGCAGGCATTATGGTTTCAACAGGTAATCTTTTATTTACGATTTCATCTAGTACTCTTTGAACTCCACTTTCGCACGCTAAAGTAATTTGGTATGCACCAGAATCATGCATAGCTTTATACATTTCGAATTGCTCTTTTTGGTGGTAATTAACTTTTGTACCATTAGGGGTACACCAAGGAAGTCCGACTTTTTCTAACTCTTTACAAAGTGCATATAAGTTTTTTTTATTTACAGTGATTGTGTCATCATTAAACTGAATCTCACCTATATTAAATTCTCTTACATGAGTATTTATTTCATCCATTATATGTTCGATTGATCTCCATCTAGTTATTTGACCGTAAACCTCAGGAGTTGTACAAAAAGTACATTTTTCTGGACATCCACGTGAACACATCACTGATAGAACTCGTTTTGATCTTGATTTTGAAGAATGGAAGTGACCAATATCAAAGTAAGCTTCCATGTCTACCATATCTCTTGCCGGTCTTGGTAATAAATTAAGGTCATGTAAAATTTTTGCAGGGTTAATTTTATATTTTTTGTGACCAATTTTTGTTATAAGACCGGGGATATTGCTAATATCTTTTTTATTTATTACCCCGTTTACAAAATCTTTGAATGGATATTCTGCTTCTCCAGTCATGGCATAATCAAAATGTTCTCCTTCAAAATGTGTAATATAATCAGGCAGACCAGAATTAATTGGATCTCTTAAATAAAATTTATAATCAACAACAGAGTTAGAAATGCAATTTCCACCCACTATAACTGTAATTTTTGGATTAATTTTTTTAGCAATTCTTGCTACGTCTTTAGCTGAATCAATTAAACTGGAATAAAGAACTGATATTCCCAGAATATCAGGATTAAAATCTGAAATTACTTTAGCAATATATTCGTCGGTTGATCCTTTAATATATCTTTTATTTTTAATATCAAATGGGGTATGTGTATTCCAACCTTCTAATGCAAAGTCTTTAATTAAGACTTCATGACCATCTTGCTTTAATAACGGTGCAAATAATAATAGGCCCATTGGAGGTTCTATTCTGCTTAATTCTCCCTCATTAACTAATAAATTTGGTGCTGCTAATAATACTCTTGCTTTTTTCATATTAATTTTTTTTTAGATAATTTAATTTTTTTTCTAAATTAAACACGTTATATACTGCCTCTATTAAAATGCTAAAGATAAAAGTTGACACAATTGTGTTTGTAAAAAACGGTAAAGCTAAGTAATAACAGGTCAAAAACCCTTGAAATGAGTAACCATAACTGCCTAAAGCAAACAC
>MDSW01040402.1_pt1 | contig 20806 bp, 16 predicted proteins | sample 811171 | NCBI WGS metagenome assembly MDSW01 (sample SAMN05326641, study PRJNA326480) | marine metagenome | isolation source: seawater | place: Atlantic Ocean: North West | collected 2012 | reverse complement strand
TATATCTTTACGAATTCAAAAAATATTAAACAAAAGAAAATGAAAAGATTATTTAGTTTATTGGGAATATTGTCAATTTTATTTTTACAATCATTTCAATCACACCCTATTCAGCAAAATGAATCTCAAACTGCTGAGGTTGAGGAAGTTGTACAAAATATTGATAATGAAGAAAATGAGGAACAATTAGGTTTTCATCAAGAACTCAAAAAGAGATTTATTGAAGGTGGCCCTGGATTTATGGGTATAGTTTTATTATGCCTTATTCTAGGCTTAGCCATAGCTATCGAAAGAATAATATACTTAAATCTTTCAAGTACAGATTCTTCTAAGCTTACAAGCGAGGTAGAAGCAGCAATGAAATCCGGTGGTATTAAGGCTGCAAAAGAAGTTTGCAGAAATACTGCAGGCCCCGTCGCTTCTATATTTTACCAAGGATTGGATAGATCTGGTGAAGGAATTGAGTCTGCTGAAAAGGCTGTTATTGCATATGGTGGTGTTCAAATGGGGCAATTAGAAAAAAATGTTTCTTGGATTTCTCTCTTTATTGCATTAGCACCGATGCTAGGTTTCATGGGGACTGTTATTGGAATGATTCAAGCATTTGATAAAATTGAAGCTGCTGGAGATATGCAGCCATCTTTAGTTGCTGGTGGTATTAAAGTTGCTCTTTTAACAACGGTATTTGGTTTAATTGTAGCTATTATTCTTCAGATTTTTTACAATTATATCATAGCTAAAATTGACAGTATAGTAAATGACATGGAAAATGCTTCAATTGATCTTATGGACATTTTAGTAAATAACAAGAAATAATCATTATGAATTTATATAAATTAATTAAATTTTCTGCAATTGGCTTGTCACTGCTAGGCATTGTATTTGTTCTTGTAATTTTATCTGGTAATATGCTAGGAATTGATATGGTTTTATTTAATGCATATCTTGTTTTATTTTTGGTCATAACTTTTGTGGTAATTTTTGGTTTGAAAAATATCATTGCTGATAAGTCTAATTTTATAAATACAATTAAAGTAGTCGGTTCATTTATAGGACTATTTATAATTTGCTATTTCATTGCCTCTGGGGAAGAAACCGCTATGAGGGACGGAAAGATATTATCTGCAACCAGTTCTAAACTAATAGGCGCAGCATTATTTATGTTTTATTCACTTATAATTATTGCAAGTGGAATAATGTTTTTTTTCGGATTTAAAAACAGTAAATAAATAATCTATGGCAAAAAGATCATCTCCTGAAGTTAATGCTGGATCAATGGCTGATATAGCTTTTCTTCTTTTAATATTTTTTTTAGTTACAACAACCATAGAAACAGATTCTGGAATAAGTCGTTTATTACCTCCTATTGAAGAAAATGAAGAGGATGTAATCATAAAACAAAAAAACATCTTTACAGTCTTGTTAAATGGAAAAGATCAATTACTGGTTGAAGACGAATTGATGGATTTAGAGGATTTAAAACAATCGGCTATCGATTTTTTAGATAACGGAGGTGGTGGAATGGATTCAAACTGGGTAATATGGAATGACCAAACTAATGATTGGGAAAATACTGGTAAATCAGGTTGCAATTATTGTAATGGCAAAAGAGACCCAAAGTCATCTGATAACCCAGACAAAGCTATTATTTCTTTAAAAAATGAAAGAGAAACATCCTATGCAACCTATGTTTCTGTTCAAAATGAAATAATGGCCGCATATGCACATGTAAGAAATCAAAGGGGTTTGAAACTCTTCGGTGAAACATATGAAGATATGAAGAAAAGTTGGTATGATGTAAATTCACCTGAACACAAATCGATTCAATTAAAGAAAAAAATTGATCAGATAAAAAAAGAATATCCTCAAAAGTTTTCTGAGGTAGAATAACAATTTTAATATGTCAAAATTTAGTAAAAAGAAAAAAGGAGATTTACCAGCTGTTAATACAGCATCACTCCCAGATATAGTTTTCATGCTTTTATTTTTCTTTATGGTAGCTACAGTAATGCGAGATAATGAATTAAAAATTAAAAATGAACTACCGGTTGCTAATCAAGTTGAAAAGCTAGATAAAAAAGACTTAGTTATGTACATATATGCTGGTAAACCAAATTCTGGATATCAATCAAAATTTGGAACTGAAGCTAGAATTCAACTAAATGATAAGTTTTCTGATGTTTCAGATATCCCTGCCTTTATATTTGCAGAAAGGGAGTCTAAGAGGGAAGAGCTCAGAAATAGATTGACTACTGCTCTAAAAGTTGACAAAGAGACTAATATGGGAATCGTTAGTGACATAAAAAAAGAATTGAGAAAAGTTAATGCTTTAAAGATCAATTATACAACAAGGATTGGAGATATTTCGATGAATAAGAACTAATATTAAATTTCTTTCCTTAGTCTTGCCACAGGAATACTTAACTGTTCTCTGTATTTTGCTACTGTTCTTCTAGCAATTTTATAACCTTTTTCGGTTAACATTACAACTAACTTCTCGTCTGTTAGAGGTTTTTTCTTATTTTCTTTAACTATTATTTTTTCTAATATTTTTTTAATTTCAATAGTAGATATTTCTTCACCGCTTGCCGTTTTCATAGACTCACTAAAGAATTCTTTTAAAAGTTTAGTGCCATAAGGAGTATCTACATATTTACTGTTAGCCACTCTTGAAATAGTTGAAATATCCATTTCGATCTCATTTGCTATGTCTTTTAAAATCATTGGTTTAATTTTTCTTTCATCACCAGAAATAAAATATTCTTTTTGATAATTCATTATAGCTTGCATTGTAATGTATAGTGTTTGTTGTCTTTGCTTAACTGCATCAATAAACCATTTAGCTGAATCAAGTTTTTGTTTTATGAATTGGATTGCTTCTTTTTGAGATTTGGTTTTGTTTTTTTCAAGTTTATACCCCTTCAGCATTTGATCATAATCTTTTGAAATATTTAAGCTTGGACTATTTCTGTAATTTAAGTTTAAAATTAATTCATTATTATAAATCGAAATTTTAAAATCTGGTGTTACTTGCTGAACTGGTTTACTTCCAGCATATGCTCCCCCTGGCTTTGGGTTTAATTTAGAAATTATATTTATAATTTCTTTTAATTTTATTTCATCTAACGAATACTTATCCATTAGTTTATTGAAGTGTTTCTTTGAAAATTGCTCAAATGAGTTTTCAATTATTTCTAAGGCTAAATTAATTTGGCTGCTCTTTTTTCTTCTTTTTAACTGTATAATTAAACAATTTTGTAAAGAAAGAGCCCCAACACCTGGAGGGTCAAAATCTTGAACAATTTTTAAAACTTCGTTTAACTCTTTTTTTTTCTACTATTAAATTTTGTGAGAATGCAAGTTCGTCTATTATATCATCTAATTCAAGTCTTATATATCCAGATTCATCAATACTGCCGACTAAAAATTCAGCAATTTTCATTTTTTTATTATCCAGACTCATTGGTTTTAGCTGTGATGTCAAATGCTCTGTGAATGAAATTCCTGATGAAAAAGGAATATGCTTTTCTTCTGTTCTATTAGAATTATTGGAATTTAACTTGTAATATGGTGTATCATCTTCGTTTAAATAATCATCAATATTAAGATCATTGTCATTAGAATAATCATCCTCTTGTATATTATCATCCAAATTATTGGATTCCTCTAAAGCTGGATTTTCCTCAATTTCTCTTTGAATTTTTTGTTCGAAATCTAACGTAGGAAGTTGAATCAACTTCATTAGTTGGATTTGTTGAGGAGATAATGTTTGAGATAATTTTAATTTTAAATATTGTTTCATATTGTTTAAAACTCAGCATTTTGAGGTGTTCTAGGAAAAGGTATAACATCTCTAATATTTGTCATTCCAGTTATAAACATAACTAATCTTTCAAATCCAAGTCCAAAACCAGAGTGAACCGCAGTTCCATACTTTCTTAGATCAGTATACCACCATAATTCTTTTTCATCGATCCCTATTTCTTTAATTTTATTTAACAAAATATCTAATCGCTCTTCTCTTTGAGACCCCCCCACTATCTCACCAATTCCAGGGAATAGAATATCCATTGCTCGTACTGTCTTCCCATCATCGTTTAATTTCATATAAAAAGATTTAATTTTTGCAGGGTAATTATATATGATTACAGGACATTTAAATTCTTTCTCAACAAGATATCTTTCATGTTCACTTTGTAAATCAGCACCCCATTCATCAATTATATATTTAAATTTTTTCTTTTTATTCTGCTTACAATTTTTTAAAATATTTATTGCCTCAGTGTAGGTTATTACTTTAAATTTATTTTTAGTGACAAAATTTAATTTTTCAATTAAACTTAATTCGTTTCTTTCATTTTTTGGTTTTTGTTTTTCCTCGTTTAATAACCTAGTTTCTAAAAACATGAGATCTTCATTATTATTTTTTAATATGTATTGAATTACATATTTAAGAAAATCTTCAGCTAGTTTCATATTACCTTTAATATCCATAAAAGCAACTTCTGGTTCTATCATCCAAAACTCTGAAAGATGCCTAGAGGTATTAGAATTTTCTGCACGAAAAGTTGGGCCAAATGTATAAACCTTTCCTAAAGACATTGCATATGCTTCCGCTTCTAATTGCCCTGAGACAGTTAAATTAGTTTCCTTACCAAAAAAATCTTTTTTAAAATCTATGTTTCCAAAATCGTCTGTGGGTGTATTTTTAATATCTAATGTAGTTACTCTAAATTGTTCACCAGCACCCTCAGCATCACTTGCAGTAATTATTGGAGTATGAATGTGATAAAACCCGTTTATATTAAAGTAGTTATGTATTGCAAATGACAAAGAAGATCTAATTCTCATAACTGCACTAAATGTATTAGTTCTTGTTCTCAAGTGGGCATTTTCTCTAAGAAATTCAAAAGAGTGTTTTTTTGGTTGGATTGGATAAATTTCAGCATCAGATTCCCCTAAAATTTCAAACTCATTTACTTGAATCTCAATTGATTGTTTTGATCCTTTACTATTTACTAACTTGCCAAAAATTGATAAAGCAGCTCCAGTAGATATTTTTTTTAATTTTTCTGGTTCAGTATTTTCAAAATCAATAACACATTGAATATTTTTTAAACAAGACCCATCATTTAAAGAAATAAATCTATTAGCTCTGAAAGTTTTTACCCAGCCACATATATTAATTTCTTTATCAATATATTTTTTTAGATTAAAAATATCATTTATAGAAATATCATTCATTATTAAATAGTTTATTCAAAGTTAATACTTTAATTTTTTCTGAAAAAAAACAATAAATGAATTATTTATTGTTTTTTAATGATGAGGTTTTTAAAGATAACAACAAAGAAGGTAATAGTAATAAGTTAGATAACATTGCCAGTAATAATGTTATAGACACTAATGCTCCTAATGCAACTGTTCCTCCAAAATTTGAAACTATAAAAACGGAAAAACCAAAAAATAAAACGATTGAAGTATAAAACATACTAAGTCCGGTTTCTTTGATTGAATTATAGACGGATTTTTTTATATCCGAATTATTTTCGTTAAGCTCTTGTCGATATTTCGCTAAAAAATGTATAGTGTCATCGACTGATATTCCAAATGCAATGCTGAATATTAAAATTGTTGATGGTTTTATAGGAATTCCTATAAAACCCATTAATCCTGCAGTAATAAGCAGGGGTAATAGATTTGGAATTAATGAAATAATAATCATTCTAAAATTCCTAAACAAATAAGCCATAAATAATGATATAAGAATAATTGCTAGCCCTAAAGACCACACAAGATTTTCAACTAAAAAATATGTTCCTTTTTGAAATAAGTATGCTTTTCCGGTAAGAAAAACTTCAAATCTATCAGACGGCATGATTTTTTCTATTTCGGTATTTAATTCTTCTTCTATTCTTTCCATTCTTTCAATTTTCATGTCTTTCATAAATGTTGTTATTCTTGTATATTGACCAGTACTGTCAACAAAATTATTTAAAAGATCAACTTCTGAAGTGGAATTTTTTGCATAAGAAAGAATAAAACTATTTTCTTGTGATGTTGGTACTTGATAATATTTAGGATTTCCATTATAAAACGCCTGTTTAGAATATTTAACTAAACTCACAACAGAGATGGGCCTTGAAAGTTCTGGGAATTTTGAAATTATATCTTCTAAAATTTTCATTTTTTTAATAGTAGAAAGTTTTGTAATTGTCTTTTTCCTTTTGGAGTCGATATATATTTCTAGTGGTAATATTCCGTTAAATTCGTTTTCATAATAAAGAATATCTTCATAAAATTCTGTATTCTTGGGCATGTCATCTATAAAACTACCAGAAATTTCTATCTTATAAATTCCAATGATACTTACAGCTAATAGGATTATTGAAATTATAAAGACTTCAACTTTTTTAAATTTCACAATATTAACCATCCAGTCAAAAAGCGAAATTACCCATTTTTTATTCTGATGTTTTAAATGTTTTTCATCAGGTAATGGTAAGTAGCTGTATGCAATTGGAATAATAAGAAGGCTTAAAATAAATATCGAGAGTATACTTAACGAAGCTACAATACCAAATTCAGTTAAAAGTTTACTGTTAGTCGCTATAAATGTTGCAAATCCTGACGCTGTTGTTACATTAGTCATAAATGTTGCATTTCCAATTTTTGTTATAACTTTTTGAAGTGATAAAGATTTATCTCCGTGCTTATTTAGTTCATGCTGATACTTGTTAATTAGGAAAATACAATTTGGCATTCCTATAACTATAATAAGTGGGGGTATAATAGCCGTTAAAACTGTTAGCTCATATCCTAAAATACCCACAATACCTAAAGTCCACATAACGCCGACACTGACGGTAAAAATTGAAATTAAAGTAGCTTTGAATGATCTGAAAAAAAAGAAGAAAATCAATGAAGTTACAATTAAAGCTAGAAAAATAAACTTACCTAATTCAGCTTTTATTGTTTGAGAATATTTTGTTCTTACATAGGGCATACCAGAAATCCTAATATCAACATCATGCTTTTTTTCAAATTCTAAAACGCGTGGAACTAAAATATTATTTACAAATTCTTCTCTTTGAATAGTGTTAACCACATCTGGATTAAGGTTAATAGCTGTTCTGATCGCTTGAGTCTCTGAGTTTATTAAGAACTTATCGTAAAATGGGGAATTGTTAAATATTTCATTTTTTAAATTTTCTAGCTGATTTTGGTTACCAATTGAATCTTCAATGAAAGGTTCAATAAAAAATTGTTTAGTTAATTTATTTTTTTTCAATTTTTGTAAATCACCAAAAGCAATTACAGTAGAAACCTCTTCTTCAGCTTTAAATTCATGAGATAATTTATTCCAAGCATTGAGTTTTTCAATAGTGAAAAGAGATGAATCTTTTACCGAAATAACAATTAAGTTTCCTTCTTCACCAAATTTTTCTGTAAATGACTTATATTTTATATTTTCTGGATGAGTATCAGGCAATAAATTGGCTTCAGTATATGTAAATCTGATATTATTCCAATTAGTACTAAAAAAATATGTAGCTGTAGATAATAATAATAGAATAATTATTCTATTATTTAATATTGTTAATGAAATAGATTTCCAAAAACTAGAAAATCTTTTAAATATTTTTTTTCTTAATATTGTTAAGATTAGCATTAAGAATAGAGCTGAACAAGCAATTACTAAGAATTCTATATTTTTTTCTAAAAAATCAATGTTAATATTATTTAATATCATAAAAATAACTTTTAAAACTTTTGTTCAAATAATTATTGGTAATTGCTATAAAGTCATTATCTCTTTTTCCTTTTTACTGAAAATTAGATCAACTTTTCTTATATTAAAATCTGTTATTTCTTGTATGTCAAGTTCAGAATTTTTTTTAAGGTCTTCAGAAAATTCTTCAGATTTTTTAATTTCATTATTTGATTCTTTTCTGGCATTTCTGATTGATATTTTTGCTTCTTCAGCTTCAATTTTTACTTGTTTAACCAATTCTTTTCTTCTTTCTTCGGTTAATATCGGGACATTTATAATTAAGTTTTCTCCATTATTAACCGGGTTAAATCCTAAGTTAGCTACTTCAATCCCTTTTTCAATTTCTTGTAACATTGATTTATCCCAGGGCTGAATTACTATAGTTCTTCCGTCTGGAGTATTGATATTTGAAACTTGAGCAATAGGTGTTTTAGTTCCGTAATAATCTACATACACATTTGATAGCATATTTGGATTTGCCTTTCCAGCTCTAATATTTAAAAGTTTTTTTTCAAGATGAGAAATTGCATTTCCCATCGAGTCTTTTGCTAAATCAAAAATAATATTTAGGTCTTCATTCATAATTTTATTTATAAATTAACAATTGTTCCAATTTTTTCACCGTTTAAAACACGTGATAAATAATCTTTTTTGTTCATGTTAAATACAATTATTGGAAGCTTATTTTCATGACTTAATGTGAAAGCAGTTTTATCCATTATTTTTAATCCCTTAGCGATTGCTTCGTTAAACGTTATTTTTTCAAACTTAAAAGCATCAGAGTTTTTAGCTGGATCTTCATTATATATACCATCTACTCTGGTACCTTTAAGAATAACATCAGCTTCAATTTCAATAGCTCTTAATACTGCTGCTGAATCTGTAGTAAAATATGGATTTCCGGTACCTGCACAAAATATAACAATTCTATTTTTATCCAAATGCCTTATTGCTTTTCTTTTTATGTATGGTTCGGCTACTTTATTTACATTTATAGCACTTTGAAGCCTGGTTTCAACACCTAGATTTTCTAATGTGTTTTGTAGAGCTAAGCCATTAATTAGTGTAGCCAGCATTCCCATATAATCTCCTTGGACTCTGTCGATTTTGTAATCTGTATTAAATCCTCTATAAATATTTCCCCCACCAATAACAATAGCTATTTCTATACCTTTTTCATGAACTTTTTTTATTTCGCCAGAGTATCTTAAGAGAATTTCAGGATCAATTACTCCGTCATTTTCCCCCATTAAAGCTTGACCAGAAAGTTTTAATAGAATTCTTTTGTACTTCATTTAAAATATGAATTTCAAACAAATATACTACACATTTATTTTGAAAAAAAATAAGATAAATTTTAATTATCCAATAGAGAGTCTATAATATGAAGTTATTACTAAATCACTTCCATAACTTGATAGATATTTTGAAACACTAATTTTACCGTCTTTAATAAAGGCCTGATGGACTAATGTGTTATCTTTAAAAAATCTCTTTAATTTACCCTGAGCAATTTTTTCTAACATATTTTCAGGCTTACCCTCAGCTCTTAATTGATCTTTTGCTATTTCAATTTCTTTTTCGATAACTTTTGCGTCCACATTTTTCTCATCTAAAGCAATAGGATTCATAGCTGCAATTTGCATAGCAATATCTTTCCCAGCAACTTCAATATTTTCAACTTTTTCAGAAAAACCAACGAGAGAAGAAATTCTATTACCAGCATGAATATATGTTCCAACATAATTAGACTCTATTCTAGAAAAATCATTAATTTGAATCTTTTCACCAATGACACCTGTTTGTTCAATTAATTTTTCTTCTACACTCATTTTCTCGAAACCTGCTTTGAGAAGTTCATCTTTAGAATTACATGCCAGGCCTATTTTAGCGATTCTGTGCGCTAATTCAATAAAATCTGCATTTTTGCCTACAAAATCTGTTTCACAAGCAAGTACAATGCCTACAGCAACAGTATTCTTATCATTACATACTGTAATTGCTACACCCTCGGAAGATTCTCGGTCTGCTCTTTTTGCCGCAACTTTTTGACCTTTTTTTCTTAAAATTTCAATTGCTGAATCAAAATCACCATTTGCCTCAACTAATGCTTTTTTACAATCCATCATACCAGCACCAGTATTTTTTCTTAATTTATTTACTTCAGAAGCAGTTACTTTTACCATGATTTATTTTTTTTCTTTTTTAGATTTTTTCTGATCAATTTCCTTAGATTTTTCTAAATTTTCATCAATATTTTTAGGTGTTTCTAATTTTGTGTCATTGTCTTCTTTTGATGAATTTCTTTCTTCAAGACCATCAAGTACAGCAGTGCTAATATTTTCAAGAATTTTTGATATTGATTTTGAAGCGTCATCATTGGAAGGTATTACATAATCTATACCTCGTGGATCACAGTTTGTGTCAACCATAGCAAAGATTGGTATATTTAATTTTTGAGCTTCTTTAACCGCGATTTTCTCTCTCAAAATATCTACAATAAATATTGCTCCAGGTAATCTTGTCATATTAGAAATAGAACCTAAATTCTTTTCAAGTTTATCTCTCAATCTTCCAATCTGAAGCTTTTCTTTTTTTGAAAGTGAGTTAAAAGTTCCATCTTGCTTCATTCTGTCTATCGATGACATTTTTTTAACGGCTTTTCTGATTGTAACAAAATTAGTAAGCATTCCCCCAGGCCATCTTTCTGTAATGTATGGCATATTAATTTTTGTAGCAGACTCAGAAACAATATCTTTTGCTTGTTTTTTGGTAGCGACAAATAATATTTTTCTTCCAGATGCTGTTATTTTTTTAAGAGCTCTACAGGCTTCATCTAATTTTGCAACTGTCTTGTATAGGTTAATTATATGGATGCCATTTTTTTCCATATAAACATAAGGAGACATATTTGGATTCCACTTTCTTGTCAAATGTCCAAAATGAACACCTGCTTCGACTAATTCTTTGACTTGTAGTTTTTTCATATTTTTAGTTTACGTTCTTTTAATTAGCAATCCTTAAGTGGTATAAATTATTATTTAAGCCTTAAGTATTTAGATGCTAAACTAATTATTGTTATGGCTCTATCTTTTAGAAAACTGAAATTTCTTTCTTGCTTTCTTTTGACCAAACTTTTTTCTTTCTACCATTCTAGGGTCTCTTGTTAATAGACCTAAAGGTTTAAGAAGAGTACGATTATTTTCATCAATTTCACACAATGCTCTAGAAATAGCTAATCTTATAGCTTCTACTTGACCTGTCATACCTCCACCATAAACATTAATAGACATATCGAACTTGTTTAATAAATCACAAACATCGAAGGGCTGATTAAGCTTAAATTGGTGAGATGGAGTGGGAAAGTATTTTTTCCAATCTTTGGAATTGATAGTAAATTTACCTTTACCTTTTTTTAAATAAATTCTTGCAACAGAAGTTTTTCTTCTGCCAATTTTGTGTATCACTTCATCCATTAGTTTACTTTATTTAGATCTACAGTAGCAGGCTTTTGAGCCTCAAATTTATGATTAGTATCAGAATAAACATATAAGTTTCTAAAAAGGTTTGCTCCTAATTTATTTTTGGGCAGCATACCTTTTACTGATTTCTCTATAATTGAATTAGGGTTTTTATTAAACTGTTCAATGGCACTAAGAGACCTTTGTCCACCAGGGTAACCTGTATGACGAATATACTCTTTTTGGGTCCATTTATTACCGCTTAAATTTATTTTACTAGAATTAATAACTATTACATTATCTCCACAATCAACGTGAGGGGTAAAATTTGGCTTGTGTTTGCCTCTAAGTAATATTGCAACTTTAGAAGACAATCTTCCAAGGTTCTGGCTATCAGCATCAACAATAACCCAGTTTTTATTAACTGTTTTTTTATTTGCCGAAATCGTTTTAAAACTTATTGTATCCAAAATTCAATTTTTTTTAAATTTCTCATCTCTTAAAAGAGCATGCAAATCTACAATTATATATTTTATTAGCAAATAGTTAAAGAAATTATTTTTTTATAGAGTAAAATTAAACTTTTAATGCGCTTCCAGCCAATTTAATCCATAGTTTAAGTCGACGGTTAAAGGAACTTTTATTTTAAAAGCATTTTCCATTTCAATTTTAACCATTTCCATAAAATTATTTAACTCAGGTTTAAATACATCAAAAACAAGTTCGTCATGCACTTGAAGAAGCATTTTACTTTTGAATTCATATTGATATATTTTTTCTTGGATATTTATCATTGCTAATTTTATTATGTCCGCAGCGCTTCCCTGAATTGGGGCATTTACTGCATTTCTTTCAGAAGCCCCTCTAACTATACTATTTCTAGAATTAATATCTTTTAGATATCTTCTACGACCTAAAATTGTTTCTACATAACCTTTATTCCTAGCAAATGAAATTTGATCTGAAATGTAACTTTTAAGTTTGGGATATTTAATGTAATATTTTTCGATTAATTCTTTAGCTTCTTTTCTGCTTAGATTTGTTTGATTACTCAATCCAAATGCTGAAACTCCATAAATTATACCAAAATTAACAACTTTTGCATTAGATCTTTGTTCTCTTGTTACTTCTTTTAAAGGAATATTAAATACAGCAGCAGCAGTTGAAGCATGAATGTCCTCATTTTTTTTAAAAGCATTAATCATATTTTCTTCGTCACTTAAAGACGCGATAATTCTTAATTCAATCTGAGAATAGTCTGCAGCCATAATAAAATAATCATTATTTTTTGGGATAAAAGCTTTTCTAATTTTTTTTCCTCTTGTGGTTCTAATAGGAATATTTTGAAGATTAGGATTTATACTGCTAAGCCTTCCAGTAGATGCTACAGTTTGAATATATTCTGTGTGAATTCTATTAGTTCTCTTAGAAATTTGTTTTGGAAGGGAATCTATGTATGTATTTAAAAGTTTTGAAACACTTCTGTATTCCAAAATTAATTTAACAAATGAATTTTCCTTTGCTAGCACTGATAGAACTTCCTCAGATGTAGAATACTGGCCTGTTTTAGTTTTTTTAGGGTTTTTACTAATTTTCATTTGGTCAAACAATATTTCTCCAAGCTGCTTCGGAGAAGAAATATTAAACTCTGTTCCAGCTTCTTTACAAATTTTTTCAGCTAAGCTATTAACTTCAGTTTTAGTTTTTTCAGAAAGCTTGTCTAAAAATTTTATATCCAAATTTATTCCTTCATTTTCCATCAGCGCTAAAGTTTTTAAAAGTCGAATTTCAACTCTGTTATATAAATCAATTTGATTGTATTTTTCAAGATCTTTTTCTAGCAATGGCTTTAGCTGATGTGTTAACTCTGAAATTTCACTACTTTTTAAATCACTAGATTTAATATTTAAGGAAATATTTAAATAATTTTTAGATAGATTTACGATATCATGATTTATATCTGGATTGATCAGATAATGGGCTAGTTTTATGTCAAAAATTTCGCCTTTAACTTTAATATTTTTTTTGGAAAGTAGTTTAATATCTTGTTTGATATCATTTGAAATTTTAATAATGTTTTTATCTTCAAAAAAGATCTTTAATATTTTATCAAATTCTTTATTCTCATCATTAATTGAATATGAAAGGTTGTTTTCCCAGCTAAAGGATATATTTTTAATTTCAAGATTTGCAAAATTGTCCCCTTCGGTTAAAAAACTATAGCTGACATTCTTCTGCTTTTTTAATCTATTGAAAAATAATTCTAGAGATGTATTTGAAGTGATTTCCTGATCGATCACTTTTTTATCATACATCACATTTATTTCTTGAGTATTTTCAAATAAATTAAACTGACCATGACCCGCATTTTCTATTATCTCTTCTGTTTTATTCTTAATTTCTGAATTTGGTTTTTCTACATTTGAAAAAATTGAATTTATGGAACTACTTAACCTTCTGAATTCTAAAAAATCAAAAATTTCACGAATTTTTTCTAAATTTTTGACATCTAACTTAAATTCATTGATCTCAAAATCTATAGGTACATTTGTTATTATTGTAGCCAATTTCTTCGATAGTATTCCTAATTCTTTATTGGCCTCAATCTTTTCTTTTATTTTTCCTTTTAAATCTGATGTGTTTTCCAACAAATTTTCAAGTGACCCATATTCCTTTAAAAATTTTTTTGCAGTTTTATCTCCTACCCCTGGTAATCCGGGAATATTATCTACTGAATCGCCCTTCATTGCTAAAAAATCAATGACCTGAGATGTTTCAGATATTTCAAATTTATTTAAGACCTCTTTTACCCCCCAAGTTTCATACCCACCTCCAAAAACAGGACGATACATATAAATATCTTCTTCGACAAGTTGAGCGAAATCCTTGTCTGGAGTAACCATATAAGTTTCAAAATTTTGTGTTTTGGCCTTTTGTGCAATAGTTCCGATTATGTCATCAGCTTCATAACCTTCCTTTACAAGAATTGATATATTCAAAGAATTTAAAATATCTTCAATTATAGGTACAGCAATTTTAATTCCCTCTGGTGTTTCTTCTCTATTTGCCTTATAATCTTCAAATATTTCAATTCTATCTTGACTTCCGCCTTTGTCAAAACAAACTGCTATGTAATCTGGTTTTTCACGTTTTATAACATCAAAAAGAGAGTTTGTAAAACCTAAAATAGCAGACGTGTCTAACCCTTTTGAATTGATTCTAGGATTTTTAATAAACGCATAATATCCACGAAAAATTAAAGCGTATGCATCTATTAGAAAAAGGCGTTTTTTGTTAATCATTTATATTTTTTCAAAAAATAAAGAACTAATGTTTTTATTACCATTCTTATCATACTTAGTCATACTAAAGCCTTTCTGTATTGCGTAAGAACCTGTGTCACCGTTTTTATTAACAGCGATATAACCAACCTGAAAATTTTTATAATTACTTCCAGGTTTATTTACAATTCTTTGAATAGCAATTTTACAAGCTTCAGTTGGAGAATATCCCTGTCTCATCAGTTCTACGATTAGAAAACTCCCAACTGTTTTTAATACTTCTTCTCCTAATCCTGTAGCTACTGCACCACCTATTTCGTTGTCAATATATAGTCCTGAACCAATGATAGGCGAATCTCCAACTCTTCCCTGCATTTTATAAGCTAATCCACTGGTTGTACAGCCACCACTTATATTGTTGTTTTTATCAATGGCTAACATTCCGATAGTATCATGATTTTCAATATTAATGATAGGTTTATATTTTTCTTTTTTTTTCCAGTTAATCCAGTCAGTTTTAGATTTTTCTGTGAGTAAATTTTCTTCTTTAAAACCCATTGAAAGAGCAAATTTTTTGGCACCATCGCCAGCTAAAATGACATGTGGTGTTTTTTCCATTACTAATCTAGCAATTGAAATAGCGTGTTTTATATTTTTTAGATAAACCACAGAACCACAATCCCCCTTGTGATTCATTATGCATGCATCCAAAGTTACATTTCCATCTCGATCAGGTAAACCACCAATCCCCACTGACTGGCCCTGTTCATTTGATTCTTCAACCATACAACCCTGTTCAATGGCATCAAGAGAATTCCCTTTTTTTGATAGAATTTGCCATGCTTTTTCTGTAGCATTTTTAACATTCCAAGTAGCGATTACTAATGGATTGGATATATTATTTTTAGTTACCGAAAAAGTTTTATGATAGTTTAATCCTATTCCTAAGGAAGCTACCCCAGTTCTTTTAATAAAACTTCTCCTGTCCATTTATTTAAATTAATTTTTGACTACTCAAAATTTTCTTTGTAGTTATTGAATATATTAATAGAAAAACAAAACATAATACAGCTACCCAATAAGAAGATATCATTCCAAAAATATCGGCAAGCTTGCCTTGTAAAGGAGGTATAATTGCACCTCCTAAAATCATCATAACTAAAAATGAAGAACCTTGGGATGTGTATTTTCCTAATCCAGTAATACTCAAAGAAAAAATACATGGCCACATTATTGAACAAAATAAACCACCGGTTAGAAAGGCAAATAATGCAATTTCTCTTGACCCAAATATTCCGATTAGCATTGCAATAACTCCTAAAGCACTAAAAATAGTCATGATTTTTATAGCATTATCTTTTGCTAGGTAAAATCCGATAATTTGAATAACAATTAAAAGCGAAAAAATACCAATTTCAGAAGCAGTTAAGGGATTACTAAGTGCATTTACTCCGATAACAACTCCAAATGCTATAAAGGGTGTAATAAAAAGTAAGATTTGTTTTAAGGATTTAGAGATATCAAATGCTCCAATCGATCCTGTCCATCTACCAATCATTAATCCACCCCAGTACAGGGCAATATATTTTGCGCTCTGAGCTTCGTCTAAAATGGGAAGACCTAAAGCATTTAGTCCTTCACCAATATCTGCTTTTAATAACTCTCCTAGGTTACTTTGAATTGTAACTTCAACACCTACATATGTAAAAATAGCTAACATACCCCAAGCAAGCTGAGGGTATTTTAGTGCCCCCCAATCTTCAGAATTTTTACGAGCTGATGAATTTGCCAATAATATTAAAGCAAATACAGAAACAAGGCAAATAGATGTCAGAATTAACCTCGACATTTCCAGGGATTTAATTGGCTCATTTTCAAAAGAAGGAGTATATGTATAAAAGATCCATCCAAAACATAAAGTCATAACTACAGTCATTGTTATAAGCATATTTTTTGCTTTTGAAGCTGACTCAAAAGGCTCATTATTTTTAGCATCAGGAAGATTTTTAGACACATAGAAAAATATCGCTACCAATAAAAATGCTACTGCTACTGCAATGTAAAGTCCTTGTACAGAGCTTAACTCTATTATATCCCAATCAACTTCTGATGCAGAACCAAATAAAACAAATGCAATTAGAATTGGACCGATAGCTGTTCCAAATGAATTCACTCCACCCGCAAGATTTAGTCTATTTGAACCTGTTGAAGGATCTCCTAAGGACACGGCAAATGGATTTGCTGCAGTTTGTTGTAATGAAAAGCCAAGGCCAATAATAAATAAAGCTAAAAGTACATAGTAAAAAACTTGAGTATCACCTTGTTCTGCTCCATTAACCGAAGGGTACATAATTAAGGCACCAAAAATTGATATAATCAATCCATAAATTATACCTTTTTTATAACCCCAATTATTTAAAATGTCTTTTTTTGAATAACTAGACCAAATAAATAATATTAAAGCTCCAATAAAATATGCCCCATAAAAAGCAAACTCAACAAGTTGTGCTTGAAATTGATCAATTTTAAAGTAAGTTTTACAAAAAGGGATAAATACACCATTGGATGCACCAAAGAACCCCCAAAAAAAGAATACAGTAATTAGTGTATATAAAGCAGAATTATTATTTTGATTTTTCATGAATTTGTTTAGGTTAGTTATAAGAGTCCTAAAATAATAAAAAACAATTTTATTATATATTCTTCAATTTTAAAGATTTCAACAAATTAACTTAATTTATTGATTAATTATATTTTAAAAGTAAATTTTGTGAAAATGCTAACTTTTTGATATTTAGTCTATAGTAGAACCGTGTTTTATTAGAATTCTATTCTGAATTAGATGAAATTTTTAATTCAATTCATTAAGTTTTTGAAGATTAGCAATAAATTACATAAATAAATCTAGGTAGCCGTTAAACTCCTCCATACTTGTTTCCAGAAATTCCCCTTCTTCATATATCAGAATGATATCAAGTAATGATCTGTATCTTTCAACATCGATATAAATTTCTTCATAAAGATTTTCAGCTCTATTTGAATTGTAATAAAATAAATTTTCTTGATACTTTTTTGCAATTTGATCAAATAATTCTCTAGCCTTTTCCGCTTTATTCAACTTATAATAAGAAACTATAAACGGCTCTAATAGCGTATAGTATCCAAACTCGTCTAATGGCATTTTTTGAATACACATATCTATAATTTGCTCTGCTTCTTCAAATCTATTTTCTAATATTAACTGGTCGGTTAATCTTGAAATATTCCCTCTATATGTAATACTGTTTTTTCTAGACTCTGCGTCATAATATATTTCATTTTCTGTATCAACTCCCCAATTCCAATTATTAATTATTTTTATCATTTTATCTGAGTCAATCATTCCCATTTGATAAGGATTGGATTCGTCAACAGGTGTCTTTATAGGGACAAGTTTATAACACATCCCATCTAATTGTAGATAATCTTTCATCCATATATAATCTTCATCACTAAAAGCTCCGCCAGAAAAGTAAATAGGTCTTTCCCAATCGTTTTCAGCAATAATATCTAGCATTATTAATCTATTTTTGTATAGGGCACTTGACTTAATTTTAATAATTATTTCATCAACGATTAAATCTGACTTTTTTGCGTCTACAATTTTATTTTTTAAAACATTGTCCTTGTTAACAGGGATTCTGATATTTTCAGTAGGGAGGAAGTTGGAGTTAACATCTTGAGTTCTCATAGAAGATGTGTCATATCCTTGTAAATCAAGAAGAATTTTATATTTATTTTTATCATTTGTAATAAAATTAATCAGATTCTTTATATCCCAAATAGAATCGCTAATGACCTCTTTTATAATGTAATCACGCGTACCATGCCTATATTTCTCATGAATCAAGCTAGAAGGAATTGGGTCACTTTCATAAGCTTTTCTCTTCATTTGATCTATATACCAATCAGTACCTAGTAGGCTCGTATTGACAACTCTAACATCGGTTCGTATACCTTCGATCTCTTGAGCATACCATAGAGGAAATGTGTCATTATCTCCAATTGTAAACAGAATTGCATTTTCATCACATGATTGAAGATAATTAATAGCTGAGGAGTATGCAGTATACCTTCCACTTCTGTCATGATCATCCCAATTATTTACAGCTAAATTAACAGGGACAATAATTAAACAAAAGATAGTTGATAAAATAGTAGTTCCTTTTATTTTAAGTCTCTTTAAAATTGATGATATTTTATACGCCCCCAATCCGATTAAAATTGAAAAAACATAAAAGGATCCAACCAATGAATAATCTCTTTCTCTTGGTTCAAAAGGTCGAACATTAGTATATACCTGTATTGCTATTCCAGTAAAGACAAAAAAGACAAGTAATATCCAGAAATATTCTTTATTGATATTATAAAGAAAATAAAAACCGAGCAAGCCCAATAAAAGAGGGAGTAAATAGTAAGTGTTTCTTGCTTTGTTATTTAAAACATCACTGGGAAGATTTTTTTGAGAAAGGCCCAAATGCCATTCATCTATAAAATCTATTCCGCTAATCCAATTCCCATTTAAATTCATTTTTCCTTGAATATCATCCTGTCTTCCCGCAAAATTCCACATGAAATATCGTAGATACATATATCCAATTTGATAATCAAATAAATAATATAGATTATCCAAAAAAGAAGGTTTTTCAACGTCTAGATATTGCTGCCCATATTTCCTTAAAAAATTATGATAATCTTCATAGTCAATTTGACCGGAGTTTAATTCGTTCTTAAATTCTAATATAAAATCTTGAAGTTCAGATTCGTTAGAATAACTAGGTTTAATTTTAAAATCTAAGAACCCTGTATAATTTAAATAATTTACAGCATGTTCTGAGCTCCACATTCTTGGTAGTATTGATGCGTGATCAGAATTATAATTTTGAAGGGCATCTTTGTAGTCATTTACGATTACATACTTATTTTTTTCTAAATCTTTTTCATATTTAGGATTGTCGTCTTTGTAACGTTTATTTTTATCTTCATCCATTCCAGAATATTGATCTGAAAATAGTGGACCATAAAAAAGATGAGTTTTGGGATACTGTTCAAGATTGTAATAAGCCAATAATTCTCTTGCATTTGACGGATTATTTTCATTGACAACTACATTTGCATTAGCCCTTATCGGAAGAATTAACCATGAAGAAAAACCAATGAAAATAAATAGAAAACATAATACTATTGTATTAGCAGTGATTAATTTTTTTTTTTATTGTAAAATCTATTAGATAATAGAATGTAAATCCAAGAATAACAAATGCAGCAAGAGTTCCAGAATTAAACGGAAGACCAAAATTATTAACAAATAAAAGCTCAATAACACTAAAAAATTTCAACGTATTTGGGAGTATTAATTTAAAAACACCCATCAATATTACTAAGCCAATTATATTAGCAATAACAAACCCTGATTTTAAGGATAATCCATATTTAGCATTAATTTCCTTACTATTTTTAAAATAATATATGAGAAAAATAGCAGGGATAGTTAAGAGTCCCATAAAATGAACTCCAAATGAAAGCCCGATAACAAATGAAATCAGTAATAGCCATTTATCTCCTCTGGGTTTGTGCATATCACTTTCCCATCTTAAGCCCAAATAAAATAAAACAGCCATTATAAGAGTTGCCATTGCATATACTTCAGCTTCAACTGCGTTAAACCAAAAACTATCAGTGAAAGTAAAGCTTAAGCATCCAACTAATGCAGCACCAGAAATAGCAAAATTTTTTTTCAACTCAAATTCTTTTTTAGTTTTTACTATTTTTAAAAGAATCAGAATAATTGACCAATACATAAAAGCTATGGTTAAAGCACTTGCAAAACCACTCATTAAATTCATAACAAATCCAATATTTTCTTTGCCGAAAGCAAAAATTGAAAAGAAAGCTCCCAGCATTTGATATAAAGGGGCGCCAGGTGGATGACCAACCTGCAGTTTAGATGAGGTTGTGATATATTCCCCAGTATCCCAAAAACTAACGGTTGGCTCCGAGGTGAAAAAATAAACTATAAATGCAATCAAAAAACATAACCATCCTAGAATTAAATTAAGTTTTTTAAAATCGCTTATTTTCATATTTTTTTTTTCAAATTTATTAATAAAATTATCTACAACACACTAATTATTAAACATAATTAATGAAATTATATTGCTGGATTAAAATTTATTTTAAATTTGCATCCTCAATGGCCTATGGTGTAACTGGTAACACGTCTGGTTTTGGTCCAGAAGAGTCTAGGTTCG
>MDSW01040197.1_pt1 | contig 20813 bp, 12 predicted proteins | sample 811171 | NCBI WGS metagenome assembly MDSW01 (sample SAMN05326641, study PRJNA326480) | marine metagenome | isolation source: seawater | place: Atlantic Ocean: North West | collected 2012 | reverse complement strand
CTCGGCCTTGGCGCGCGCGGCGCGCTCGCGCTCGCGCCGGGTCGCGCCGCGAAGAGCCGTCGCCGCGACGAGGTTGAGGCCGAAGAGCGAAGCGACCGCCGCGCCGATGCCGCCGTCCACGGCCGAGCGAAGGGCGGCGAGATCGCTCGCGCCCTTGGCGCCGTTCGCAGCCGCGGACGCCCACCCGGCGAGCGCGGCGGTAGCCGCGGAGGGGGAGAGGGGGGAGGGGACGGAGGACTCTTCGCCCTCGTCGCCCTCATCATCTCCCCCGCCGCCGCCGTCGTCGCCGCCGCCGCCGCCGCCGCCGCCGCCGCCCCGCGGGGGAGCGTCCGAGATATCGCCGCCGCCGTCGCCTCGCGATGGCGGCGCGGCGGTGGTTTCGGCGCCTTCAGGAGTCTCTGCGCCCAAGCATTCGATTTGGCCGTCGGATTTGATGGCGCACTCGCCGTCGTCGCCCGCGGATTTCGATGATTCCTGGAAGGATCCGACTTTAACGTCGTCGCCTCCGGTCGCGACCGCGCTCGGGACGAGGCACGCGACGCGGCGCCGCGGGGGGTGGCGCGCGACGAGAGCGCGACCGGCGAGTGGGGGGCGCGCGAGCGCGGGCGACGCCGATTTCGCGCGAGCCGAGGGCAGATTTCGCGCGCGAATCGTCAATCTCAAAGGAGCCGCGCCGGCGAGCGCGGCGGACGGCGCGACGGCGCGCATCGCAAGCGCGGAGGGTGGCGAGAGGGTGTTGGGGAGGTTCTGGGCGAGGGACGTGAGGTGCCGGGAGGCGCGCCGACGTCGCGCTCCCGAGGAGGGGCACGTTCGTTCGCGGGTGCTGAGGAATGGTCTCCTCTGGGAGCTCCCACGTCGTGGAGCGCGTCGAATCCCGGCCGCGCGCCCGCCCGCCCCTGAAGTCACATGATGAGAGAGTGAGATTCTGACTGGTTATTAGCTCAACCCCTAAATTCCGCCTTGGCCTCGTCACTACTCCCGCCGCATAGAGCGTCGACGCCATGGGTGACGCGAACGCCGACCTCGCCGTCTCGGGAGATGCCGCTCCCACCGCCTCGCGGCCCGGCTCGGGCAAGGTGCGCTTCCCGTGACGTCGCGCGCGTTCGATCGCCGGTCCCCTAAATCCCCCCCGCGTGTTCGGGCCCGATCCAATTTGGGCGATTCCCCTAACCTTCCTCCCCGCGTACACTCGCGCGCAGCCCGCGACGGATCGACCGGTGACGACGACGCTCGAAGGCATGAAGGAGGCTCTAACGGAGACGCTCGTGAAGAAGATGCGCGCGAAGTTCCCCTCCGACGACGTCTCGGTGCAGGACATCATCGGCGAGGAGGTGGTGGCGTTCATGATGCACAGCGGGAGCGTGAAGCCCGCGGAGATCGCCGCCCTTGAGGGCCGCATCCGAGACCGCGTCCTCGGACAGCGCGCCTCCGGCCGCCGCTTCGACCCCAACGGCATCAAGGACGAGTGGGCGGAGATCAGCAAGTTCCTGGCGCGCGAGGGCGAGCGCGTCGAGGCGGAGAAGGCTGCGACGCGCAAGGCGAAGCAGCGCGAGATGGCGGCGGCGCTCGCCGAGCAGGTGGCGGCGAAGGAAGCCCAAAAGCGCCTCGAGCTGGAGGAGGTGAAGCGGTACAAGGCGGAGCAAGAGGAGCGCCTGGAGGATTGGAAGCGCGACGAGCTGGCGAAGATCGCGCGGCGTCAGGCGGCGACGGAAAAGCTCAAGGACGAGCGCCGGGCGCAGCTCGCGGACAAAAATGCCAGGCTCGAGGCGCAGCTCGCGGCGCGGCGGAAAGAGGACGAGGACCTCCGCAGGGCGCTCGCGGCGGAGTACCGGCGCAAGATGGTCGAGGAGGCCGAAGCCAAGGCCAAGGTCGCGGAGGAGACGGCGAAGCTCAAGGCGAGCAACGAGGAGACGCTCCGGATCCGCGAGGAGCAGGCGCGGCGAGAGGAGGAGGACGACCTCATGTATCAGCGCCTGTACGCGGAGAAGCTCGAGAAGCAAGAGAAGGCCTACCTCGCGAACATCGAGAAGATGAAGGCGAAGCAAAACTCCGCGTTGAGCACCGCCGAGGCGTACCCGCAGAAGCGGTACATGCCCGACGACGTCATCGAGCGCAACGCCGCACGGTACGACCGCCTCGCCGCGGAGCGCGAGGCGCGGGACCTGGAGGCGGCGGCGGAGCGCGACTTCCAGACGCGCGTCGCGCTCGGGGAGCAGGTCAAGGCGAAGCAGGAGCGGCTCGACCGCGAGCGGAGGAACGAGATGCGCAGGCACGAGCGGTTCGCCTCGGTCTTGAACACGCTCGAGGACGTGGAGAAGAGCGAGAAGGCTGAGGAGAGGGCGCGTAGGGTCGCACACCTCGCCGAGCTCGAGGCGCAGATGCGGGACAACGCGGAGAGGAAGAGGGTCTTCCCCATGACGGCGACGGAGAAGGCCCTCAACAGCGGCCTGCTCGAGCGCGTGCGAGGCGCGCAGCACGCGCGGTGATGAACCCCGCGCGGATCTTCTCTCGAACGAGATGGAGGGGAGGCCGAGGAACGGCGCAGGCGAGCGCGGGCTTGTACATACATCACGAGAAAATAGGACCACACCCGACCACACCACAGTCTCCTTCGCCATCTCGCTCCGCGCATGTCCGCCGTCGCGGTCGGGTGCGTCCGTCCGAGCCTCGCGTCGCACCCTCGGCGTCCGCTCGCTCGTCGCTCGTCCGGCGGCGCCCCCGTCGCGGCGGCGTCCTGTTCATCGTCTCGTGCGTCCGCGGCGATGGCACGGGCCGCCTCGCCGTCGTTCCACACCGCACAGGCTGTTATCTGGGATGTCGACGGAACCCTGGCGGACTCCACGGACCTGGGCTTCACGTCCACAAACGCGGTGCTCGTGGAGGCCTCGTTACCCGCGATCACGCGCGCGCAGTACCTTCTCGGCACGCGGTACCCCACCCCCGAGCGGCTCGCGTGGCACGCCACGGGGGACGTCGACGACGCGAGCGGGCCCGTCCTCGGCGCGGCGTTCGACCGCCACTACGTCCGCCTCGTCTCCGCGAGCACAGCGGGGTTCTACCCCGGCATCAGCGAGATCGTCGACGCCATTGCCGCGCACCCGGCGGGAAAGGCTCAGGCGGTCCTGTCCAACGCGTGCGGCGCGTACGCTCGCGCGGTGCTCGAGACGAACGGCAGGCTCGCCGCGATGGCCCACGTGCACGGTGCGGACGACGCGCCGAGGCCAAAGCCGCACCCCGACGGACTCCTCGCGCAGTGTGACGCGAGCGGCTGGGACCCCGCGCAGTGCGTGTACGTCGGCGACTCCCCGAGCGATGGGATCGCGGCGAGGGCGGCGGGGATGATGAGCGTCGGCGTCGCGTGGGGGGCGCACGACAGAGACGCGCTCGCGGCTGAGGGGCGTTTCGATGCCGTCGTGATGGACGCCCGGGAGCTGAGGCGACTGCTCTTGGGGGAGGAGTGAGTGACGAAGGAGGAGAGGCTTGGGGGGGAGGCGGAGGCGCGCGCGCTGCTAGAATCGTCGGTTTATTTCATTATCACGCATCGCGGCGAAGGTGGCCGTCGCGCGTTTCCTAACGGTCCCGGCAGACTCCTTCGCGACGCGCCACGGAGTGTCGACGGGTTCGACCAATCAGTCAGGTTTGCGATACGGCGTCTCCTCTTCCCCTGTCCTCATCGCCGCGAACCGCGCGGCGGTGTACAAAAAATCGCTCAATCGGTTGAGGTACTTGGTCACCTCTGGTGGACAGTCTTCAGCACGCACCATGGGCACGCACCGTCGCTCCGCGCGCCTCGCCACGACGCGCGCGTGGTGGAGGTGCGCTGCGACGATGCCGCCGCCCGGGAGGATGAAGGTTTTCAGCGGCGGCAGTGACTCGTCGTACTCGTCGATCCACGACTCGAGGGCGTCGACGTGGGAGTCGCTGAACGCGGCACGCGACTTCTTCCACTCCGAGGAGGCGTCCCCAGCGAGCGGGGTCGCCACTGCGCTGCCCACATCCAGGAGCCGGGACTGGATCTCCCGCAGGCGCTTTGAGAGACGCTCGAGATCGGCACGAGCGACCGCCGTCGGGTTCCTCGCCACCTCCGCGAGCGCGTGCGCGTCGGCGAGGCCGACGGCGACGCCCAGCTCGTCCACGTCACCCAGCGCCTCGAACGCGACGTCGTCCTTGTCGCGGCGCTCCATGTTGAACAGGCACGACGTGCCCCCGTCGCCCGTGCGCGTGTACACCTTGAACGATGACGTGCTCGAACCACCGCCGACGCTCGCGTCCGCGTCGCCCGCGTCCGCGGGGGAGTCGGGCGCCATCGCGCGCGCCTAGCGGCGGAAACGCGCGAGCTCGCGGAGGGGAGTTGACCCGGTGCGCGGAGCCGCGTACCGAACGCGTCGTCCCTGGGCGGCGCGCGAGCAGGTGTGCTATCGCACCTCGCACCTGACAACGCATCGAGGGGCTGTAGTCACAAAACACCCGCGTGTGTCGAACCACGCGGGACGTCGAAACGCCGAGCCCAGCGCGCGCGACGTCATCACCGCACTCCCACGCGCGTCGACGCCGCTCGACCGACGTCGCCCTTCTTCACGAAACCATGGCTCTCTCCATGACCACCGGCGTCGCCCCCGCCGCGCTCTCCTCGCGCGTGCAGTCCGGCATCGCGTCCTTCCGCGCGCCCGTCGCCGCGCCCTCTCGCGGCTCCCTCCAGGTGATGGCCGCCTCCAAGAAGAAGGACGTGCGCCTGACCATCACCCTCGAGTGCACCGAGCAGAAGGCCTCCGGCGTGGCCGGCATGTCTCGCTACATGAGTCAGAAGGTGCGCTGCGCGCGAGCGAACGCCCCGCGAGCGCCCGACGCGCATCCTCGACGCCCGTCTCCGGATGGATAACCGCGCGAAGATTCGCTGCACGCGAGATGCTCGCCGCGAGAAACCCTATCCCTGGGGCTTTGGTGCTTTTCCTCCGCCTCGGCGCTTTTTTTTTCGCCTCGCGCCCATCGCTCGGTTCTCCCTCTCACCCCGCACCTTTCGCCTCGCTCACCTCTCGCCCCACCCCTTCCCCATCTTCCGCAGAACCGCCGCAACACCTCGGAGCGCCTGGAGCTCATGAAGTACAACCCCTACCTCCGCAGGCACACCCTCCACCGCGAGCTCAAGAAGTAAAGCGGCGTCTTTACTTGCGCTTCGGCGCGAGGGGGGGTGGGCGTCGGGTGGGGCTGGGCAGGAACGGACGCGGGGCGGAGCGTTCCATTGCGCCCAGAGCGAGCACGGAACGGAGGATACCGATAGGATAGGCGAGGAGGCGATTCCGAAGAACCTTGCGGGACTGTTCGCTCGAACGATTCGTTAAACGACCTACAATGGGTTTGGTCGCAACACTAGCGCGCTTTTTTGATTGATTTAGAATGAGCCGAGCGAAAGGAAGCAACCAGGACACTCTTCGCGCGTCTCTTCGAGGCCGAATCGATCCCCGGTCGGTCGGTCTGGTGTGTGGGTCAGGTGCGCGCGCATTGTCTCGAGAATCATGCCCATGTACATGCACCGTTAAAAAGAAGCCCCGGCCCTTTTTGCCGTTGCGCTCAGGCGACTATCACATCATAAGCTCGTCCCTCGCGCGCAAAACTCTCCCTCCTTCCGATCCACTCTCCCTTCGTTCCCCTGCCGAACACGCTTAGAGAGCGGCAGGGTCCACGCCGAAGAGCGCCGCCTTCTCCTCACGGAATCCCTGCTTGGACTCCTCCATGTCCCAGCCCTCGATGGTGATCCCCATGTTCGACGCGGTGCCGGCGACGACACGCATGGCGCTCTCGAGCTTGTGCGCGTTCAAGTCGGGCATCTTGATGGTGGCGATCTCCGCGAGCTGGTCGCGGGTGATGGAGCCGACCGTCTCGAGCTGGGACGAACCCTTGGCGACGCCCGCCGCCTTTTTCAGGAGCACCGACGCGGGGGGGGTCTTCAGGACGAACGTGAAGGACTTGTCCTGCGAACGCGAGGAGGCGCACGCGGGGCGAGGAGAAAAAAAGTGTGGATAAGGCTCGCGGTCAGAATCGAGCGAGGGATGAAAAAGCACGTAGCTTCAAGGGGGGCTTGGGACCGGAGGGGAGGGGGGGGCGTCGCGCGGCGCGGGGCGAGCGCGCACCTCGAAGACGGTGATCTCAACAGGGATGATCATGCCGGGCTGGTCAGCGGTTCTCGCGTTGTACTCCTTGCAGAACATCATGATGTTCACACCCTACAAGACGAGGCGGTTTCGCGGGGGAGAGATGGTCACGGGACGGCAGCGACGTGGCGAGTTGTTGGCGAGGACGCAGGGTTTAGGGTTCCGGCGCGATGACGCGCGCGTGCGCGGAGGCGCGCGCCGGCGCCTCGACCGTCGAGGTGCGTCGCGAGCGCGCGGGAACGTGCGCGGGAACTCGCGGGAGCGCGCGCGCGGTCGTTCGAACGGCACGGCGACACGGCGACGCCCGGTCCGAGCGCGCCTCCGGACGCGGTCGCCATTCCTCGCCGCGGAGGTCGCGGAACGCGCGTCGCGTCCCGGTGGGACGGGGGTTCGGTCGGAGAACGCACCTTAGCACCGAGCGCCGGACCGATGGGGGGCGCGGGGTTGGCCTTGCCGGCCTCGATGGCCAGCTTAATGTACCCCGCAACCTTCGCCGCCATGGAGGTGACGCAGCGGGAGCCGCCCTTGCGCGAGGTGGACGCCGCGACGCCGAGGCTCAGGCTCTGACCACGGAAATCCGCGCGGCCACCCGCGGTGAAGGCGCTGCCGAGATGCGCGCGCGCGGGCGCCGCCGAGCGAGCCGCGCGGGAGACGCGCGTCTGCTTCACCCCCACGGGCGCGAGGCCCGCCATAGTCACGCTCATAGCAGCCATGGTTCCTGGTATACGTGCGTGTCGTGCGCGCGTACGGATGGAGACGAGGACACCGGCTTGTGGCAGTAAACGGCGCGAGCTATCCAACTGCTGCTGGAGCAGCTTGTAACAAATGAGGGACGTTTCGTGAAACACGCGAGCAAAATGCGTTTGGCTCGGTCCGCGCCCTCCTCCTCTCTCCCGCGCCGCGCTCGCGTCGCCCCTCCCCCCCGATCGACGGTATTTCACTCACCCTCTCGCCGCCTCGTAGAACTGCGACTCCCTGAGCGACTTGACGAGACTCGCCATCGGGTCGACCCTTTTCGTCTCCGTCCTTCGAAGCGCCGCGAGCGACGTCGCGAGCGCGCGCCTCGACTCCCCGCCCCGCGCCTCCTCCTCCTCCTCCTCCTCCTCCGAGTCCCGCTCCCCCGACTCGAGCTCGGCGTCGCCGACCGCCCACGCCCCGATCGTCACGCGCGCGCCCACCCGCCCGTCCAGCATCACGCGCCGCCGCCGCGCCGATAACTCCGCGGCGACCGTCGAACGCGGTTCCCCGTCGCCGCGCGAATGCGTCTCCGACGAATGTGTCGCGACGCGCGGGTCGTCGGGGTCCACCTTCGCGACGCGTCTCGCGTCCCGGAGGGTCACTCCGAACGGGAGGCTCGGCGGGGCGACGCCCGGGGCGCCACGCTCAGCGCCGGGAGGGCCCAGGCGCGCGGTTTCCGCGAGCCACGTCAGCGTCAGCTCGCGCGCCGATCGGTCGAGCGCCGATTCGGTCTCCGCGCCGCGCGCGTCCTCCGCTCGCCGCCCCCCGGAGGCTCTCCGGAGCGCCCTGACCTCCTCCGCGAAATGCCACTGATCCTTCGCGTTCGTGCGTCTCTTGGCGCGCTCGAACGCGTCGCGGGTGTCTTCGTGCGCCTCTCGAAGCGCCTCGAGCCTCTTCTTCTCGCGCGCGTCCATCGCCTCCCTCGCGTCTCGCTCGAGCGCGCGCCTCGCGTTCGTCTTGGACGTCTCCACGGCGTCGAGATACGCCGCGACGGCGCGCGGTTCCGGCGCTCGCGACCCGGACGCGCGGAGCGCCCCGGGTTTTCGCGGGCGCTCGAACGGTTCGAGCCCGCCGCGTTTCATCCGCACGCCCCCCGCGGATTCCGTCTCGGCGCGCCGAATCGTCGCCGCGGTGGCGACGGCGCCCCCCGCGGGCGTCGCCGCCGACGTCCCGGTCGCGCTCTCGACGACGACGCCGGACATCGTCGCGCGGTCCGTCGCCATCGCCGCCTCCCGCCCGCCGACGCCCGCGAGCGCCCCCCCGTCCCCCTCCGCGCGGAGCGATTCCTCCCACGGGCGGACCATCGCCCCGCGGCGCCTCGCGTCGTTGGCGCGCGCGGTCGCGCCCGACGCCGCGGCGGCTTCCCTCGGCGTCGGCTCGCGGCGCTCCCTGGGTACGCCGACGTTCGCGAACGCGCCCGCCACCGCGCCGAACGCGACGTCCGCGCCCAGGCACGCCGCGACGCGCGCGACGGCGCGAAGGTACTCGCCCCACGTCAGGCAGTCGCCGCCGTGCTTCGCGCGCGATTGCGCGAAGACGACGTCCACGGCGGCGGGCGTGAGGCGCGAGGCGCCAGCTGCCCGGGAGGGCCCGGCCCCGAACCCGCCGGGGTCGCACACCCCGGACTCCATCGCGAGCTTGCGAAAGTTCGCGAGGCTCAAGCCCGCGCGGAGGTCGCCGAGAGAGCCGCGTTCGCCGCGTTCGCCGCCCCCCGCCTTTCGCGTCTCGAGATCAAGATCGAGATCCGCGCCGTGAATCGCCTCCCAACGCCCCTCGTTTTTACCCGCGAGCCCCGCGCCGATACTCCTCGCCGCCGCCTCTTTGCTCCCCGGGGCGACGTCACCCACGCCCTCCGACGCGAGCCCCCGCGCGAGGTCCGCCGCCTCCGCGCGGGACGCCCCAAACGCCCTCGCGGTTCGCCGCGCGGCGAACGCGCGCGGCTCCGCGTACGCCGCCCCGAAGCCGACGCGGCGCGTCCCGGGACCCGCGTCGGTGAGTTCCCGAGCGCGGCCGAGGAGCTGCGCCGCGTCCGGCCAGTCCGCGCCGTGCGACCGCGTCGGGTCGCACGCGAACCCGAGGCGGGCGTCGCGGTCGGGCTCGAGGAACGGCGTCGGCTCGAGCGACGCGGCGTGGTTCTTGTCGCACGGCGGCGCGGACTGGAGAGGATTCTTTTTGGAGCGTTCCCGGGGGACGTTCGCCCCCAGTCCCGTCTCCGCCCTCGCCGCCGCCTCCGCGTCCAACACGCTCCGCTGCCATGTCAAATCCAGGCGCTCGCGCGTCCTCTCCGCCTCGCGGGGACTCAGGCCGTGGCACGCGAACGCGAAGAAGTGTCTCCGCAGACGCTCGCTCTCCTCGTACGTTCGGAGCGTCGGCGGCGGCGGCGGGCGCCGCGCGCCGCGGCGAAGCGACGCCGCCGCCGCGCACACCCGCGTCGCCTCCGAAGCCGAGAGCGTCACCTCGGAGTCGTCCCCCGCCCCACCGCTCTTGTTGGACGATTTCGCGGAGGCCGCGGCGACGGCGCCGGCGATCAGGGCGCCCGCGGCGACCGGGTCGGCGCCGTCCAGCGCGCCGGCGTCCGCGAGGACGCCGCACAGCCGGTCCGCGCGAATCGGCGCGCTCGACGAGATGACCCTCGCCGCCGCCTCGGGGTCGGGGACGACGCCCGCGAGGTCCGCCGCGGTCCACTCGCGCGCCGCGCGAACGCGAGGAGGCTGGCGCCGAGGAAGAGAAGACTCCGCGGGCGGCGGGACCGCCGACGGGTCCCGGTCCCGGTCCCGGTCCCGGTCCCGGTCCCGGTCCCGGTCCCGGTCCCGGTTCACCTTCCCCTCGGCGTTCTCCTCGGCGGTCTCCGCGATCCTGTCGACGGGCCGCTCGACCCACTCGCACGTTCGACCCACTCGCGCGAGCCCCCCCTCGCGGCTCGCGAGCGCGAACCTCGGACGGTCGCGCGCGTCCGCGTCTCTGGTAAGGTTCGCGACGCGCGCCCGGAGTGCCGCTCGCGTCGTCTCCCGCCCGTCGGCGTCGCCCTTTTGCGCGGCGACGGCGTCGAGCGCGGCGAGGAACCCCTCGAAGTCGACGCGAAGGCACCCGGGCGGACACGCGGCGCCGAACGCGACGCACTCGGCGCCTATTTCCAGCGTTTCGTCGTGCAACGCCGCCGCGCGAACGAAACGCTCGAACCGCGCGAGGTCCATCAGTTTCGGGTGCGGTTTCGAGGCGAAGCCCGCCTCGGGGCCCGCGGCGGCGAAGCGCTCGAACGCGCTCCGCAGCCGCGCCGTCGGCGAAGCTGACGCGTCGGCGTCGTCGACGGCGCGCAACGCGCGACCCGAGAGCCTCGCCGACCCTCCTCGCGCCTCAGAACGCGCCGCCTCGGCGACGCCCCCCCGGAGCTTCATCGCGGCCCTGAGGTGTCGCTCACACTCCTCGAGCGTCGCCTCGCCCTCGAGGACGTGGCGGAAAGCGTTTCGGCCTCGGTACGGGTCGAGCGCGTCGACGCGCGCGCGCGCAAACGTCGCCGCGGTGTTCAGGTCCACGCGCGCCGTCGCGCCCGCGGACGCCAACAGAGCCGCCAGGCGCGAGATCGGGACGCGCCCGACGTGGCTCGCGTCCATGCACCCGAACGCGAGCCGAAGCGACGCGAGCGCCGACTCGAGCGCTTTTGAGTTCTGCGAAGTGGACGAGCGCGGGGACGACGCCGCGCCCGCGTTCGGTCGGCGCGGGTCGGCGAGGGTCACCCGCTCGGCCAAGAGGTCGTGCTTGAGCGTCGTCTCCGCGTCGTCCGTGAACCCGGCGGAGGCGCCGAAATCCTTCGCGGTCAGGGTCTGGATCGACGGCGCGGGCGGGTCCACCCCCGCGGGCGACGCGAGGAGTTTCGCGACGACGACGCCGAAGGGCTCGCGCCGCGCGGCGGCGACGCGCGCCAACGCGCAGACGAAATCGTTGCGCGCCGCGTCGGCGTCGGCGCTCGGCCACAGCAGCGCGTCGTCGCTCTCGGGCGCGGGTCCACGCGCGCGCGCGAAAATCACCGACGCGCCCGCGGCGGAGAGCGACCGCGCGAGCGACGCGGAGAGCGGAACCGAGGAGGTGCCAGCGACGCCCTCCTTCGCGGAGAGGAGGAGGCCCGCGAGCTCGAGCGTGCGGACGAACGCGTCGAGGCGGAGCCTCCCGCCGGCGTCCGCCGCGGCGCGGAAGAGCGCGCGCAGGGGCTCGAGCTCGAAGAATTCGGGCGCGACGAGCGCGGGGGCACCCGAGCCGGGCGCGCCGAGGTGGCCCGCGGCGCGCCTCGCGTCGAGGACGTCGACGAGGGTGCGGAATCGCTCGCGGGCGACGCCGGGGACGCCGGGGACGCCGTCGCCGCGGTTAAAATGCGCGGCGACGAGGCGGCCGGCGAGCTCCGCGTCGACGTCGTCGTCGAACGAGCCGAGGTCTGCGAGGGCGAGAACGACCGCGTCGATCGGGACGCGGCCGTCCGGCGCGGCGTAGTGGTCGAACGCGGCGCGATGGCGCTTCCGGAGAAGAGGCGAGGTGGGCCGGCGCAGGGGGCGTTCGGGGCGATCGGCGACGCCGGGCGGGGGGTGCGTCACCGCGCTCACGCCGTGCCTGTTCTTCGCCGACGCGAACGTCGCGTGCGCCTCGGGAGAGACGTCCGCGCCGCCGCTGGGACGCGAAGGGCGGGGAGGCGGGAGGCGTGAGGCGTCAGCGCGGGAGGGGCGGGAAAGTGGCGCGCGACGTCGCTCCCGAGAAGAACGACGGAGGCTTCGGAATTGGCGAATCGGCATCGCATCGCGCTCTGGGAGAGGCGCCTATCGCGCGCACCTCCTGCGCGCCCTCAGGTCGTACGCCGCGCCCGCCATGTTTGTGAGCCAAACGAACCCGCGGCGACGCCGCGGCGGGCGGTCGCGCGCGGGTTGTGACGATGGGGGTGAAGAGGGCTTCGGAGTCAACGGGTTCCGCCGCGGGTTGGTACCAGCAGCAGCACCGCAGTCGGCGCGCTCCAGTTACAAGCGCGTAAACGCACAAGTATGTCCCGTACCTTCCGAAGGTAGACCAAGATACGCAGAAACTATTATAATAATACGAAAGTAGTGGGGACCATTAACTGTAGTGGGGAGAGCAGACTGGGCACCCTCGACACGGTCTCTCAGGAGGGGAGCGCTCGCGCCGGCGCGGTTCACAACGCGCGACACGCCGCGGAGCGCGCGTCATGTCGCAGCATGACGGAGATACGCCGATGGGCAATCCGACGCAGGACCCGCCCGGATCGGTCGGGGGTGCGTCCCGCCTCCGCGAGGAGCGCCTCCGCGCGAAGAATTCAAATCTCCCCCCGGCGTCGATCCACGGGCTGACCCCGCTTTCTCCTCACCCCTCAGGCGATCCCCCCGACGGCGGCGCGATGAGCCCCCCGCCCGCGCGCCCACCCTCGTCCCTCCCCCGCCGCTCGCCCCGACGCTCCCCGCGCAACCATCGCGCGCCGTCGTCGCAGCCCGAGTCTGTTCAAGGCGGTGGCGACGGCGTTGGCTCCCAGGGCGGCCCCGATCCCGCCGCGAGCGAACCAATGGGCACACCGCTCCCGCTCTTCGCCACCCCCGCGGAGGGGCAGACCCCCGCGAGCGGACGACGACGCACGCCCGTCTCGTACAGAGGTGGGTCTCGCAAACGCCCGCCGCGCGCGCTTTCCTCGCGCCCGCTCGCTCGGACGCCCTCTCTCGGACCTCCCAGGCCCGCCTCGGACCGCGCGATCGCGCTAGCGAGAGGCTTCGTTCGCTGCGTTTTCGAATCGTCTCCCCGCCCCGCGCGCTGACGCTTCCTTCCTCGCGTCTGTTACGCGCCCCTCACAGGAGTGACGGACACCGGTCGTAACGACCTCGGCACGTCTTCGCGTCGGCGCACGATCGGCGCGGCGATGGAGACTCCCGCGGGCCGCTTCAGCCAAGGTGGCACGCCCGGTCCATCTCGGCGCGGCGGCGGCGGCGACTACCCTTCTCCCGCGCGTTCGGATGTGGACCCCGACGACGTCGCCGCCGGGAACGTGGGCGACGAGGAGGATACGTACGTGTGGGGCACGACGGTTCGCGTCGGGCAGGACTCGAACCGATTCCGTCGGTTCATCGAGCACTTCGAGCTCGCGTCGCGGCCTGGCGTCGCGCACTACGACGAGCGCCTGCGGGAGTGCCTCGAGCGCGAGAGCCACCAGCTCGACCTCGACTGTCAGCACCTGCACTCGTACGACCCGGAGCTGTACGGCAAGCTCGTGAGCTACCCGCAGGAGATGATCCCGCTGTTCGACCAGGTGGCGAACGAGCACTTCGCGGAGCGCGTGTTACCGCCCGGGGAGGAGACGTTCGCGCGGATCCAGGTACGGACGTTCAACCTCAAGGAGACGCGCGCGATGCGGCTTTTGAACCCGTCCGACATCGACAAGATGGTCGCCGTCCGCGGAATGGTCACGCGGTGCTCGGGGGTGATTCCGGACCTCAAGATGGCGTTCTTCAAGTGTCTCGTGTGCGGCAACGCCCCGGACCTGACGTTCGTGGACCGCGGGCGCGTGAACGAGCCCCCGCTGCGATGCACCGGGTGCTCCGCGCTCGGGACGATGTCGCTCATCCACAACCGCTGCGTTTTCGCGAACAAGCAGCAGATCAAGATGCAGGAGACCCCAGACGCGATCCCGGAGGGGGAGACCCCGCACACGGTGTCCATGTGCGTCTTCGACTCCCTCGTCGACGAAGCCAAGCCGGGAGACCGCGTGGAGATCACGGGCGTGTACCGCGCGGTGCCCATCCGCGTCGCCCCGACGCAACGCGCGCTGCGGTCGGTGTACAAGACGTACGTCGACGTCATCCACGTCCGGAAAGACCGCTCCGCCCGAATAAAAAATACCGCCGCGCGCGAGGACAGGGAGGACCTGGAGGCGAACGACCCGATGGAGGCGCGGGATGAACGGAGCTCCGCCGGGCCGAACGCAGAGGTGGAGTTCACCCCCGAGCGCGTGACGCAGCTGGAGGCGATCGGGAAGGCGGAGGAGGTGTACGAGCGCCTCGTGTCGTCGCTCGCGCCGAGCATCTGGGAGATGGAGGAGGTGAAGCGCGGTCTGCTGTGCCAGCTCTTCGGCGCGACGCATAAGACGTTCGGCGGGACGAATGCGAACAAGGTGCGCGGGGACCTGAACGTCATCCTCGTCGGCGACCCGGGGGTGTCCAAGTCGCAGCTGCTGACGTACGTCAATAAAGTCGCGCCGCGGGGCATCTACACGAGCGGGCGCGGGTCCAGCGCGGTGGGCCTCACCGCGTACGTCACGAGGGACCCGGAGACGAAAGACATGGTGCTGGAGTCAGGCGCTTTGGTCCTGTCCGACCGCGGCATCTGCTGCATCGACGAGTTCGACAAGATGAGCGACGGCGCGCGCTCGACGCTGCACGAGGTGATGGAGCAGCAGACGGTGTCCATCGCCAAAGCCGGGATCATCGCCGTCCTGAACGCCAGAACGAGCGTGCTTGCCTCCGCAAACCCGGTCGGGTCGAGGTACAACCCCGCGATGTCCGTCGTGGACAACATCCAGCTCCCGCCGACGCTCCTGTCCCGCTTCGACCTGATCTTCCTCGTTCTGGACAAGCCCAACCCGGAGACGGACCGGAGGCTGGCGAGGCACCTCGTCTCGCTACACTTCAAGGAGCCTCCCGCGAAGGTCACCGGCGCGCTCGACGCGGCGACGCTCACGGAGTACATCTCCTACGCCCGTGCGAAGTACCACCCCGTGCTGAACGACGAGGCGGCGGAGATGCTCGTGGAGGGATACGTCGACATGCGCCGTCTGGGCGGGGGGAGGAAAACCATCACCGCGACGCCGAGGCAGCTCGAGTCGCTCGTGCGCCTCGCGGAGAGTTTGGCGCGCATGAGACTGAGCCACGTTGCGGAGGCGCGAGATGCGAAGGAGGCACTGCGCCTCATGCGCGCGGCGATGCAGCAGGCGGCGTGGGACCCGAAGACCGGACAGATTGACATGGATAAGATCCTCACGGGGCATAGCGCGAGCGATCGGAGGCAGAGGAGCGCCATCGCGGAGGGCGTGGCGGAGATTCTCGCCGAGAGTGGGCGCGGCGCGGCGCGGCTCGCCGAGCTCGTGGTGAAGCTCAAGGAACGCAACGGTGCGTTCGACGTGAGCGTGCAGGAGGTCAGGGACGCCGCCCAGGCGCTCGTTGAGCAGGAGAGAGCCATCATCAAGGGCGATCTCGTCACGATGATGTGATGACGCGGGAGAGCGAGGCGCGAGGAGAAGGAGGACGAGTGTTCATCACGCGCGCGGGCAGATACGGAACCAACCAACAATACATATCCGTCGCCGTCGAGAGAACCCAAACGCGCCCGTTTCCTCGCTTGGAGACGGCGGGGCTCGCACTTTTCGCTGAGCCGACATTTTCGCCACCGCGCAAAAGCCCGGTGCTGTGTGGTTTCTCGAGGTGCCAGATCGACCGCATTTTCCCGGGAGATCGTATCGAAGATCGCTGGTGAACCTTGAATCCGAGGGTTATCCGATCCATATACAATTTTCCAGACTGCGCGCCACTGACGGAACGCTCGCGCAAATCTCATCAGTCGCTCCGTATCGCGGCGAAAACTCCGGCTTCGCCCCGGCCGTCGTTTTTCGTCGCCGTTTGACGCGTCGCGCGAGCACCCCCGCGCTCACTCTCACGAGCGTCGGCGCTGTAAGGCCACGCACACGAGCCCACCTCACTTCCGCAAGCATCCGCTGCGCGGAACGACTCGTCGTGTCTAACAAGTAGAGACGGCAGTTGGGAAAATGTTCAGCATCGCTGCCACCGCCATCGGCGTGCGTCCCACGGTGGCCGTGCGCAATGCCGGCAAGGTTCGCTGCCGCGCCGCGGCGCCGGCCGTCTCCGCGTCGGGCTCCATCGGCTCCATGACGGGGTTCCGCCGCGCCGGCGTCGTCGATGGACTCGGCGTGTCCCGCCGCGGCGGGTGCTTCCACACGACTGTCGCGCGTCAGACCCTAGCGGGCGGACGCGTCGGCAAGAAGTTCGTCGTTAAGGCCATGTTCGAGGTGCGTGACCTACCCCGACCGCATCCCGCCCCTCTCACGCCGCGCGAGACATCGAATCGGGCGACCACGAGCGGGAGAAGGGTCGTCTAAAACTACTCGCGACACTGTCGCGCGTCACGATCCGCATGCCGCGGTCGCGGCTCCCCGTCGCGCGCACCCTCCGGCGCGCGACGTGTCGGTAAAAAACGAGATTTACGCGGCGACGACGAGCTTCTCGTCCACGAAGTTCCTTACCCTTCTCTCCCGACCCCCTCCCCGCCGCGCCTCTCGCCCGCAGCGCTTCACGGAGAAGGCCATCAAGGTCGTCATGCTCGCGCAGGAGGAGGCTCGCCGCCTCGGCCACAATTTCGTCGGTACCGAGCAGGTGCGCACCGCGCGCGGGTCGCCGCCCCCCCCACCTCTCCCCCACCGGGTCGTTGTTGCGTGCCGCCTCGTCGTGCGAGCGCGTCGCCCGAACAACGATTAGGTCAAAGGCGCAGCCCCAGAGGGCGTACTGCGGGACGATTCTGACCCCACAATCCCCCTTCCCTCGCGCAGATCATGCTCGGTCTCATCGGTGAGGGCACCGGCATCGCCGCCAAGGTGCTCAAGAGCATGGGTGCGTCTCCCCTCCCCCCCCGACCTCGCCACGAGCAGTCCCACTACCTTATCCAACCCCGTCGTTATTCCCCCGAGAAAAATATATAAAGAAAGATGCGCGCGAACCCCTCGCGCTCGAGCGCGCCGCCGCCAAGCGCGCGAATCGCCGCTCGGATCGCTGACCGTCGCGCCACGCCTCGCGCGTACCTCTCTTTGGCTCGTTCGTCACAGGCATCTCCCTCAAGGAGGCGCGCATCGAGGTTGAGAAGATCATCGGCCGTGGCTCTGGCTTTGTGGCGGTGGAGATCCCCTTCACCCCTCGCGCCAAGCGCGTGCTGGAGCTCGCGCTTGAGGAGGCGCGCCAGCTCGGGCACAACTACATCGGCACCGAACACCTTCTCCTCGGCCTCCTCCGCGAGGGCGAGGGCGTGGCCGCGCGCGTGCTCGAGAACCTCGACGCGGATCCCTCCAAGATTCGCTCGCAGGTTGTGCGCATGGTGGGCGAGTCCCAGGAGGCGGTTGGCGCGGCGCCCGGCGCCGGCGGTGCCGCCGGTGGGAGCAAGACGCCCACGCTCGAGGAGTTCGGATCGGACCTCACCAAGCAGGCGGAGGAGGCGAAGCTCGACCCCTGCGTCGGACGCACGACCGAGATCACGCGTGTGACGCAGATTCTCGGCCGCCGCACCAAGAACAACCCGTGCCTCATCGGGGAGCCCGGTGTCGGGAAATCTGCCATCGCAGAGGGCCTCGCGCAGAAGATCGCCGCCAATGACGTCCCGGAGACGCTCGAGGGCAAGCGCATGATGACTCTGGACATGGGTCTGCTCGTCGCCGGCACCAAATACCGCGGTGAGTTCGAGGAGCGCCTGAAGAAGCTCATGGATGAGGTGAAGGCTGACGAGGATATCATCCTCTTCATCGATGAGGTGCACACGCTCATTGGCGCTGGCGCTGCGGAGGGCGCCATCGACGCGGCGAACATCCTCAAGCCCGCTTTGGCTCGCGGTGAGCTCCAGTGCATCGGCGCAACCACGATCGACGAGTACAGGAAACACATCGAGAAGGACCCCGCGCTCGAGCGTCGTTTCCAGCCCGTGCAGGTGCCCGAGCCGAGTGTCGAGGAGGCGATTCAGATTCTCCAGGGCTTGCGCGAGCGGTACGAGACGCACCACAAGCTGAGGTACACGGACGAGGCGATCGAGGCGGCGGCCAAGTTCGCGCACCAGTACATCTCCGACCGCTTCTTGCCGGACAAGGCGATCGACCTCATCGACGAGGCTGGCTCGCGCGTCAGGCTGCAGCATGCCGCGCTCCCCGAGGAGGCGAAGGAGCTCGACAAGGAGCTCAAGGCGCTCATCAAGGAGAAGGACACGGCGATCCGCTCTCAGGATTTCGAAGCCGCGGGCGCGCTGCGCGACAAGGAGGTGGAGCTCAAGGCCGAGATCCAGAAGATCACCAAGGCGAAGCAGGAGGAGAACAAGGCGGCCGTCGAGTCGGGCGACGGCGACGTTGGTCCCACGGTGCACGAGAGTGACATCTCCAAGATTGTCGCCGCGTGGACGGGTATCCCGGTCGAGAAGGTGTCCTCCGACGAGGGGTCGCAGCTCATGAACATGGAAGAGACCCTGCACTCGCGCCTCATCGGCCAGGAGGAAGCGGTCGTCGCCTGCTCCCGCGCGATTCGCCGCGCGAGGACCGGGTTGAAGAACCCTAACCGCCCCGTGGCGTCGTTCATCTTCTCCGGCCCCACCGGCGTCGGTAAGTCCGAGCTCGCCAAGTCCATTTCGCAGTTCTACTTCGGCTCCGAGGACGCGATGGTCAGGCTCGACATGTCCGAGTTCATGGAGCGCCACACGGTTTCCAAGCTCATCGGCTCCCCGCCCGGCTACGTGGGCTACTCCGAGGGTGGCCAACTCACCGAGGCTGTCCGGCGGCGCCCGTACACCCTCGTGCTCTTTGACGAGATCGAGAAGGCGCACCCCGACGTGTTCAACATGATGCTTCAGATTTTGGAGGACGGTCGCCTGACCGACTCCAAGGGTCGCGTCGTGGACTTCAAGAACACTCTGATCATCCTCACCTCCAACGTCGGTTCTTCGGTGATCGAGAAGGGCGGCGGCGGCCTTGGCTTCCAGCTCAACGACGACGCGGAGGACACGTCGTACCAGCGTATCAAATCCCTGGTCAACGAGGAGCTCAAGAACTACTTCCGCCCCGAGTTCCTCAACCGCCTCGACGAGATCATCGTGTTCCGCCAGCTGAACAAGAACGAGGTGCGCGAGATCGCCTCCATCATGCTCGACCAGGTGTTCAAGCGCCTGAAGGAGAAGGATATCACCCTCGACGTCACCGATCGCTTCAAGGATCGCCTCGTCGACGAGGGCTTCAACCCCACCTACGGCGCCCGCCCCCTGCGCCGCGCGGTGATGCGTCTCCTCGAGGATAACCTCGCGGAGAAGATGCTCAACGGCGACATCGGCGAGGGCAGCTCCTGCATCATGGACGTCAACGCTGCGGGTGAGATCACTGTGCTCACCGGTGACGGCGACACGCTCTCCGCCGGGTTGGTCCGCGGCGAGTCCGGCATCGCGTAATTTTTTTGCGCGGCGAGGATTCGGCACGTTTCGTCGGTCGGCGAGCGCGCGACCGAGCGGCGACACGCGACACAGCGGGTGTGATGGGTGGGTGGCGACGAGTCAAGGGAGGCGACGGGGTGTGGGATCCACACCGTGACGCCTCTCGGCTCGACGCGAAGAGAGGGTGAGGCGACGATTTTTTCGGCGGCGACGGAGGACGATTCCGTTCGGAGCGGTGTGAGATCCAAACAGAAACGAATCCGCGGAACTTTGTAAACGACATTTGGCGTGGCGCCACGCATTTGATGGATTAGAACCGTGACATTTTAAAAATCACTTCAGTTCTGAAATAAGACGCGTGTCGACCACCACCGAAGCAAAGCGCGGAAACAGTCGTGCGAGTCGTGCGGTCGTGTCGTTACACTAACCCTTCCCCTCGATCCCGAACCATCCATCGTCTCAGCCAATCAGTCGGTACCGCTTCCCATCCCGCGCGTACCTCAAAAGGTGCAACCCCTTCCCCTCTGTGCCATTTCGTAGCGCAATCTGCACCTGTCTTAGACTCAAAGAGTTGCCTGTGCCCGGGCCCATGAGACCCCTGCGCACAGCGCACCGTAAACCTCCGCCTCGAGGAATCCGGGTCTGAAGGGCGCAATCTGATTGGTCAAGAGCATTTTCCCTATGCAGTGAGCATTTAGTTCGAGTGTTTTGAGATTTTCGAATTATGACTGAAAATGCCATACGCAAAAAATGCGATGAAAAGTGTGATTTTTACGTGTTGTGATGCTTTCGAAAGTATCATATCCTGTACTGTGGAAGGTAGGTCACCCCTTCACGTTGGGGTTTTCTCGTCCACAAGGCAACTCCTCGAAATCCTCCCATCCCCGGCACTCCACGACCTGCCGACGCTCGTCCATTCCGTCGCGGTCATTCGCGTCCAACGCTGAACGCCGACGCGATCTTTTGCGTTCTCGCGCTTCCTCTACGTCGCTCTCTCCCTGGTCCTTCGCGGCTCCTGGAAGATCCGTTGGCAAATCTTCGAAGCTCTGCGGCAAGTCTTCGACCGCGTCGTTCAACACCCCCACTGCCCCGCGTCGGGTGTCCGGCGATCACGGCTCCCGTCCCGACACGCGCTCGAGCCGCTCTTCGCGAGCATTTCGAGGCTGACCCTCTCGTCGCGGGGCCGAATCTCGCGCCATGGTCCGCGCTCGACCCGGCGACGTCCCGCGCGCGGGTGGCGCGCGTGGAGATCGTGTCGAATTTCGACGACGACCCCACGCGCGGTCGCTCGTCGCGCGCGCTCCTTCGTGGGAAGCGGCGAGGTCTGATGCATCGCGCTCGCGCGCGAGCAGCGATCTGAACGCTACGCGCGCTCCATGCTCCACGCGCGCTCGTGCGATCGTGACGCTCTTCGCTGTGATGTCGGCGAGCTTAGTCTCGCCCGCACGGGCGAACACCTTCACGAGCCTCGAAGATCTCACAGCAGCCCTCGATAACTGCGCGGACCCGTGCGACGAGGCGAAGGACTGGGACGTCAGTCAGCTCACGAGCCTGTCCGGGGCGTTCCAGGGCAGGTCCGGGTTCAACGGGGACATCTCAGGGTGGGACGTGTCGAAGGTGACGGATATGAGCAGCACGTTCGAAGGCGCGTCGGCGTTCAACCAGCCCATCGGGCGCTGGGACGTGTCGAGCGTGACCAACATGCAGGCCATG
>MDSW01167693.1_pt1 | contig 20821 bp, 11 predicted proteins | sample 811171 | NCBI WGS metagenome assembly MDSW01 (sample SAMN05326641, study PRJNA326480) | marine metagenome | isolation source: seawater | place: Atlantic Ocean: North West | collected 2012 | reverse complement strand
GCGCGCGGGGTTGAAGGGACGGAGGTGCCGGGAGACGAACACCTGACGTGCGTAATCCTGACCGTCCACGTGTCGGCACCGCGGCTCTCTTCGTTTTGCTCCCATCCCCTCTCCTCTCGCCTCACCCTCACCGGCGCGGACGGTCGCCCGCCCGACGATGCGCTCCCTCGCGGCCGTTCCGGCGCCGATCGTCGCCCGCGCGCGGACGCCGCCGCCCCGCCCCCGAGCCCCCCCGGCGCTCCCCCCCCCCGCGCCCCCCTCGTCCCGTCGGGGCGTCATCGGCAATTTTTTTCTCCTCGCCGCCTCCACCGCGGCCGCGACCTCGCCCGACCCTCCCGCTCGCGCGGCGGACGTCGCGAGCTTCGTCTCCCTCGACGCGCTCGTCGCGCGGTGTCGCGACGCCCGCGGCGAGCTCGCGCTCTTCGAGGAGTCCCTCGCGACGAGCGTCTCCCTCGGCACGGACCTCCCCCTGCGCGATCTGAAGCGCCGGCTCGGCGCCGGCGCGCTGGCGGATTTCCCCGCCGCCGCGACGCGGCTCGATCGGTTCATCGACGCCCCGGAGCTACAGGACTGGGAGGAGGCGGTGTGGACGAGCGTGAGCGAGGAGACGCAGGGGAGCAGGGACATCGACGCGGTCACCGGGAAGAGGCTGAGAGGTGTGGAGCGCACGAACGATTTCCTGTGTTTCGTGTTTTCGTGTTTCAACGACCCCAGGGCGCCGGCGAGCACGGACGTCCTCCTCTCGCTGAAGCTCCTCGGCGACGGCGTGCAGATGGGACTCCGGGGGGACGAGCGGATCACCGCGGAGGGACTCACGCTCTCCGTCCAGGACGTGAGAGAAAAACTAGACGCGTTCCTGGACGTCGTGGAGACGAGTCGGCTCACCGTCGCCAACCCGGGGAGGCGAAGAACCTGACGAAACCGCCGGGGTTTGAAAAGCCCGCCGGTCCCTCTCGCGAAAACGCGCGTCGTCCTATACGCTACTCCTTTCGTGTGTAATAATACGTCTACCGTTCGCCGGAACGTCAGAACTTGGAACGTCAGAACTTGCACGCTCTCTGGTTGCCGTTCGTGACCGCCTCGACCGCCTCCCTCGCCTCGGCGTCCCCGACGGCGCGCATCCTCGCGACGGCGAACCTCGCGCCGCCGAACCGGAGCCCGTCCCCGACCTCCGCGAGGACGACGACGTTCTCCCCCTCCTCCGGATCCGCGCCGTCGCCGGCGCCTCCCCGCAACCACTCCGCGGGGACGTAATACAGCGCCTGCGTCGCCTCTCCGCTCCCGTCGTTCCTGGCGAGGTTCCAGTACCGCCCGAGGTCCATGCCGTTGATCCACGCGTGCCCGCGCGTGAGCCCCGAGGCGTCGAACAGAAGCCGGTCGCCCGACGCGTCGTCGAACCCCGAGGGAAGCCGGAACGAAGCCGTCAGCCACGTCACGCCCGAGTCCGGGTCGGACGACGCCGAAGCGTCCGACTCCAAAGCGTCGGACTCCGAAGCGTCGGACTCCTCCGAAGCGTCCTCCGAAGCAGCGTCCTCCACCTCCCCCCTCGCCTCCGCCGCGCCCACGCCTGCGGCGGCGAAGAAGAACCCCCCCGAAACTCCCGGTCCCTGTCCCGATGCATCGTCGGCGGGCGCGTTCGTCCACGGCACGCCGGCGGCGTCCGGGTCGAACGGCACGCCGAGCGCCTCGCCGAGCAACCCCGCCCTCGCGCGCCACTTCGCCCCCCGTACTCCGCCCCCCGCGACGTCCAGGAAAGGCACCTCCTCCCCCGCGCCGCCCTCGCCCAGGGTCACGGTCGCGGCCACGACGCCCTTTTCGAAATCCCCGGGCTCGTCCCCGGGGAACATCGGGTAGTTACTGACGCCGAGCGACTCGGAGAGGATGGCGAGCGCGTTCACCCTCGGCCCCCCCGGGAGGTACCCGAGGTCGAACGTGTACGTCTTCACGGCGCCCCTCATGCGCGGTGGCGAGTGTGACGCGTCCGCCGCCTCCCCGACCAGCCGCCCGTCGACGAACACGCGGTACGCGTTCGCGAGGCGCCCCTCGAGCGTCAGCGTCGCCTTGGTCGGGAACGGGGACTCGGGGAGCTGGAACGAGGCGTGGTACCACGCATACTCGCTAAGGTCGCCGACGAGCGCGACCTGCGGCGGCGGCGAGACGGACGTCGTCGTCAACGGCGCGTGGCGGCGAAGCAGCGCGGGGTCCAGGTGCGTGCCCTCGCGCCAAAAACGCCACCCGGAGATGGACGCGTCCGCGGGGGTCTCCACCGATCGAAGCGTCGCGACCAGGGGGACGTCCGAGGAGTTGAAGAGGATCGAGATCGCGGGCCCTGGGGTCTGCGAGAGGGCCGCGGCGGACGACGCGCCGCCGCGCTTCAGCAAAACCGCCGACGCGGCGGGGAGGCGGTACTCGACGCCGCGGAAGCGCGCCAGGACCGCCTCCGGGGCGTTGTTCTCGAGGAACGCCGCGAACGCGCCGTCGCCCGACGCGGACTCGTACACGTACGCCACCACCGCGGGCGACCGAGGCATCTCGTCCTGCACGATCACCGTCGCCGCCGTCGCCGCCGAGTCCGACGCCGAGTCCGCGTCCGCGCGCGCCATCCCCGCCCGAGCCGATCCTCGAATCGGTCCCCGCCGCCGCCCCGCGCCCATCGCGCTCCACCCCCACCCGCCGCCGGACAGATCGGTCCGCTTCTCCTCCGCCGCCTCCGTCGCCTCCGCCTCCGCCGCGGCCTCCCTCGCGTCCACCTCCTCCGCCGACGCGTCCGTCGTCCACGCGCCCTCCGAAATCTCCTCCCGCGCGCCGTCCTTCGAAACCGAAATCGTCGCGTGCGGCAGCGGTTCCCACGCGTCCGCCTTGGGCGCGTCCCCGAGCACGAGCTCGGCGACGTCCGCGAGCGCCGCGTGCATGCGCGCCAGGTGCGTGAACTTGGGTTCGTTCGGTAAGCCGTCCGGGCACACGTTGACGTCGGTGGCGTACGCCGTCGCGATGGCGTCGCCCTCGGTGGCGCCAAAGTTATTCCCCCCGGCGAACATGTAGTAGTTCATGTGCGCCCCACCGCGCGCGAACCAGCGCATGGACGCCCGCGCGACGTCGTCCGCGCCTCGGCCCCAGAAGTACGCCGGGGGCTTCGTCGGGGACCCGCCCCAGGTCTGGTACCCCCCCTCGTTCTCCGTCCAGACGCCCGGGAAATCAATCAGCACTCGCTTCGCGTTGAGCGCCGGAGGCGCCGGCGGGGTCGCGTCGTCGGACGCGAACCCCTCCTCCTCCTCGTTTCGTCTCGTCTCGAACAGCGCGGAGTGCGCGGTCATGTCCTCCAAGAACTCCGCGCACGTCGGGCCGTTGCACGCGGGCACGGCGCTCGCCGCGACGGAACCCTCGCACATCAACACGGGCACCTTCGCCGACGACGCGGGATCCTCTCCACCGCCCCCGCCCGGGGGGGGAAACCCTCTCGCCTTCGCCACCGCGTTCGCGACCGCGCGCGTCGCCATGTCTCCCGCCCACTGGACGTACGCCGGGGGGGCGTCGTACGCGAGCTCGTTCTCCACCTGGACGAGCGCGATGGGTCCGCCGAGGGGCGCGAGGCGACGGGCGACGGAGTCGACGACTTTTTCGAACCACGCGCCGGTGAGCGCCATCCACCGCTCGTCGTCCGTGCGCATCTTCAGGCCCGGGTACGCGGTCTGGTTCATGAGCCAGAGCGGGAGGCCGCCGAACTTCCACTCCGCGCACACGTACGGGCCGATCCTGAGGTTCACGAACAGGCCGAGCTCGCCCGCGAGCGCGACGAACTCGTCCACGCGCGTCAGGGACGCGTCCGAGTCATCCGGGTGGACCTGGTCGGGCTCGAGCGGCTCGTGCACGTTCCAGAAGACGTAGATCTGGACCATGTTCAGGCCGTTGGACTTGACCTGCTCGAGGGTGCGGCGCCACTCCCCGCGCGGCACGCGCGGGGGGTGCACCGACCCGGACAGGAACAGCGTGCGCTCCCCGCCGAGGAAAAACGACCGCCCGTCGTACTCGACGTCGTACGGGATCCCGCGGAGGGCGTCGTACGACAAGAAGCCGCCCGAGCGCGTCGAGGGGGGCGCGGGGGGCTCGGACGCGAGCGTCCCGGCGCCGAGAGAGGCCTCGGCGCGGGGGGGCGCGACGCCCGCGACGCCCCGCGCGAGGGTGCACAGGAGCGCGAGCGCGAGGAGGGGATTTTTCACCCGGGGACGCCTCCGCGCCCCCGGGGTGTTGGGCGGATGGTTCCGTCCTCCCCCGAGCGCCCGGCTCGGCGCGTCCGAGGGATTCCGCGTCGGACCCGCCGACGTCGCCTCGGGCGAACCCGAGCGCGCGTCGCGGTCGCGCGCCATCGCGCCCGTCGCGCGCCGTGCGAATGTCCGCGCCCGCGCTCGCCCGCGCGCCCACCCCGAGGGGGTCGGGGCGTTTCCGACCGACAAACCCGCTGCCCCGCGCCGCGGCGCCAACCGCAGTCTGCCGGTCGACGCCGGATCTCGTGATCCGACGCGAACGCGCGGTCGTCGGCGCTTTTCGTCTTCCGCGTGACGCCACGTCTCGCGCGCGCCACTTCGCCTCGCGTCGCGCGCTCAGGCCGCGCGCCTCCTCCTCGACCCCTCCCTCGGACGACCCCACGACCGCGACGAGCATGTCCTCCTCCGGCGTCGCCCGGAAGATCGTCGTCGTCGGCGGCGGCAACGCCGCCGGGTACTTCGCCCGCGCCGTCTGCGCGGCCGGCCGCGGGCGCGATCTGTGCATCATCAGCGCCGAGCCCGTGCTCCCGTACGAGCGCCCCGCGCTGACCAAGGCGTTCCTCAACGCCGAATCCCCCGCCCGCCTCCCCGGGTTCCACACCAGCGTCGGCGGCGGCGGCGAGCGCCAGACCCAGGAGTGGTACGACCGCCACGGCGTGGAGGTGATGCTCGGCGCCGCGGTGGTCTCCGCCGATCTCCCGCGGAAAACAGTCGTCACCGACGCCGGCGTCGCCGTCTCCTACGACAAGCTCGTCGTCGCCACGGGGTGCACGGCCCTCAAGCTGCCCCCCGCGATCGGCGGCGACCTCCCGGGGGTGTATTACGTCCGGTCCCACGCCGACGCCCTGTCCCTGTACGAAGCGCTGGGCGCCGCGCGACCCGGGAGGGTGGCGGTCGTCGGCGGGGGCTACGTCGGCCTCGAGGTCGCCGCCGCGTGCGCCGCGCGCGGCCTCGCGCCGCACTGCATCCTCATGGAGTCCCACGTCATGTCGCGCCTGTGGACGCCCGCCATCGCGGAGCGGTACGAGTCTCTGTTCGCCTCCGAGGGGGTCGTCTTCCACAAGAACGCGAAGGTGTCTCGGATCGAGCGGAGCGCGGCGACGGGCGGCGCCGAGGCGGTGGCGCTGGAGGGCGGCGCGAAGATCGACGCCGACGTCGTCGTCGTCGGCGTCGGCGCGGCCGCGCCCCTGGGCCCGTTCGAGGGCGCGCTCGACACCACCGACGACGCGCGGAACCCGGGCGGGATCAAGGTGGACGGCTCGTTTCGCGCCTCCGGCCCGGACGTCGAGCCCGGGTCCGTGTACGCCATCGGCGACGTCGCCGCGTTCCCGCTCCTGAGGGAGGGCGGGCGCCCGACGCGGATGGAGCACGTCGCGCACGCGCGGCGGTCCGCGGCGCACTGCGCGGCGGCCGTCCTGCGCGACGACGACGCCGACGAAGCGCCGCCGCCGTACGATTACCTGCCGTACTTCTACAGCCGCGTGTTCGAGCAGCCCGGAAGCGATCGCAAGGTGGCGTGGACGTTTTACGGCTCCGCCGCGAAGAACGCGCGGGTGATCGGTCCGATCGGCGACTTCGCGCCGAAGCTCGCGGCGTTCTGGGTCGAGGAGGGGTCCGACCGGTGCGTCGGGGCGATGCTCGAGAGCGGGGACGCGGAGGAGATCGCGGCGATCGAGGCCGTCGCCGCCGCGCGGCCGAAGGTGGACGTCGACGCGCTGGCGCGATGCGCCGGGGCGAGCGAGGCGGTGGCGCTCGTCAAAAAAGCCGTCGAGTGACGGCGAGGGGGCGGCGGGGGAGGGAACCGCGGGGGGCGCAGGAGCAGGCTCTGACGCGGGCTCCGACGCGGGCTCCCGATGCGACGAGACGACGCGGCCGGTTCGACGCCGCCGCCCGAGCGGAGAGACTATACCGAGAGGAGAGACGACCTGAGCCTGAGCCTGAGTCTGAGAGGCTCCTCGCAGACTCCCTTTTTTCCAACCTCGGACGTGCGACTCGCTCCCACGCTTTTCGGTTCGCGCGTGCAGCGCGGGATGCCACTTGGCGCCGGCGCGCGCCGCAGGCGGGCCACGTCGACGCGCTGGGTTTTATCGCTTCGGCGGGGACGGTTAACGCTCGCCCCCGGCCGCCGCGCACTCGTCCCCGCGCCGCCTCCGCGCCGCCTCCGTCGCACGCGCGCGCGAGCGGGGTCGTCGCGATGGGCGTCGGGATCGTCGCGCGCGCGTCCGCGCCCGTCGTCGCGCCGAGCGCCGCCTCGGCGCTCGTCGCGTCGGCGCGTCGCCCCGGCGAGCGGCGCGTGCGCATCGTCGCGGGCGGTCGCCCCCGCGTCGGCTCGCCGCGCGCCCCGTCGCGCGCCGCCCCCGCCGCCGCCCCCGCGGCCGCGTCTCGCGCGCGCCTCTCGCCGCGACGCCTCGCCGCGCCCGCGCGCGCGACGCCGTCCGCCCGCGCCCCCCGATCGCGCCTCGTTCGCTCGGCCTCGTCCGCGGCGGTGCGCGAGGTGGTGACGGAGGAGGAGGAGGACCCCGGAGCGGAACGCGCGCGCGCCGAAGCCGCCGACGCCGCCGCCTTCGACGACGACGCCTCGGACGCGTCCTCGTCGACCGGGGCCCTCCCCCGAGAGCCCCCCGGCGCGCCCTCGGCCACCGATGAACCGCCGAACCACTGGCGCGACGCCCTCCCCGCGAACGACGCGATCGACAAGCAGATCCTGAAGCTCTTCGTCCCCGCGATGCTCAACTTTTTGATCATCCCTCTCGTCGGCGCGGTGGACGTCTTCTGGGTCGGGCGCATGGGCAGCGCGGTGGCGTTGGCGGCGCAGGGCGCGGCGAACCAGGTGTTCCAGTCCGCGTTCTGGATCATCTCCTTCGTCCCCTCCATCATCGCCCCCGTCGTCGCCAAGGCCGCGGCATCCGGCGACGACGAGGAGGTCCAGCGCGCCGTCGGCGAGGCTGTTTTCGTCGCCTCCCTCGTCGGCCTCTTCGGGATGGCGCTTCTGACGGCGTTCCAGGCCAGGGCGCTCGGGGTGGTAGGGGTGGTCGCGGGTTCCCCGACGGCGGTCGAGGCCGGGCCGTACATCGCCTGGCGCGCGGCGACGTTCGTGCCCGCGATCATCTCCACGGTGGGCTTCGCCGCGTTCAGGGGGACGCTGGACGTGAAGACGCCGATGAAGATCACGCTGGCGTCGCAGCTCGTGAATCTCCTGCTGGACCCGCTCTTGATTTTCGGCGCCGGCTTCGTCAAGTCGATGGGCGTCGCGGGCGCGGCGATGGCGACGAGCGCGTCGGAGGTGACGAGCGCGTTTCTGTACATCCGGACGATGTTCGCGCGGAAGATCATCACGGCCAAGTCGATGTTCCGCGTGCCGAGTTTCCGCGCGATCGGCGCGCTGATGGTCGGCGGCGCGGCGGTGCAGCTCCGCTCGGTGGCGCAGAACGTCACGTTCCTCGCGGTGATGCGGGCCATCCTGACGATGGACGAGACGGGCGCCGCCGCCGCCGCGCACACCGTCTCCGCGCAGATGTTCCAGCTCGGGGTCATCGCGATCCTCGCCCTCTCCACGCTCGCGAGCATCCTCATCCCGCAGCGAATCAACGCCGCGGGCGCGGGGCCGGGCGGGAAGCGCGAGGCGAAGAAGGTGGCGGACAGGCTCCTCGTGTGGGGGCTCGTCCTCGGCGTCCTCCTCGGCGGGCTTCAGGCGTCGGCGCTGCCCGCCATCCAGTACTTCACCCCGCTCGAGAACGTCCAGGAGATGGCGAGGGCGCCCGTGCTGATCGGGGCGGTGCAGATGCCCCTGAACGGCCTCGTGTTCGTGTGCGAGGGCCTCATGCAGGGCCACCAGGCGTTCGCGAGGCTCGCGGGGGGGATGTTCGTCTCCACCGCGCTCATGATCGGCGCGCTGAAGCTCTGGGGGACGACCCTCGAGGGGGTGTGGTTCTGCTTCTTCGTCTTCAACATCTCCAGGCTCGCGTTCGGGCTCAGGCACCACCTCGTGGACGGACCGCTCGCGCCGGCGAAGCTCAGGGAGGAGAGGCGGGCGGAGGCGGAGGAGAGGCGCGCGCGCGAGGACGCGAAGGGAGGGGACGCGCGAGCGAACCGGGGGGAGGACGGAGACGGCGCGCTGAGAAGAGCGCTGCGCACGTGAAACGCGCGCGCGCGCGCGTCGTCGGTCCGAGGGGACCGAAGCGCGCGTCCCGTCGCGCGTCGCGCCGTGTCGTACCATCACCATGATATCACGGGGGGTTTATGTTGCTATTTAATACAAAGTACGTATGATACTATCGCGTCGCATGCCGAGAAGACGCGCCGCCGCCGGCGTCGCGGGACTCTGGCTCTCCCTCGAGACGCGACGGCGTCAGTCGTGCATGTATATTCTGGCGCCGATGTCCCCGACGCACCAGTCGAACCCCTCCAACAGCCCCTCCCCCGTGAACGCGCTGCAGCTCTCTATGCGCCAGTGCCTCTTCCCCAGCGTCTCCAGCTCCAACACCGCCGCGATCTCCTCCTTCGTGAGCGCGCCGGGGATGTCCTGCTTGTTGGCGAATATCAGCAGACTCGCCCCCGCGAGCTTCTCCTCGCCCAGGAGCTTCCTGAGCTCGTCCTTGCAGTCCCTGAGCCTGCGAACGTCCGCGCTGTCCACCACCCACACCATCCCGTCCGTGGCCTCGTAATAGTTCCGCCAGTAGCTCCGGAGCGTCTTCTGCCCGCCCACGTCCCAGATGTTCAGGCGGTAGCCCTTGTAGTCCATCGTCTTGATGTTGAAGCCGAGCGTGGGGGAGATGGTGCCGATGTCCTCGCCGTTGACGCGCTTCACGATGGTCGTCTTCCCGGCGTTGTCCAAACCGACCATCAGGATGCGAACCTCCTTCTCCTTCGCCTTGACCTTCTTGATGATCGTCAGGAGACCCATCGCGCGGGGCGGGGGGTGGGAAAACGCGCCCTTCGAGCGAGGGCGGCGCCTTGCGGACTCTGACCGCGCGGCGAGATCTCGTGGACTGCTCGCGTTTTGAACGCCGCTTTGATGTGAGAGGCGCGACGACCGGATTTTCGCTGACTGGCGACGGGCCGCGGGCGTCTGACGATGTGACGGAAGGTGAAAAGTCTCTCGGGGGGGACGACGGCGCGTTCCGTTCCGGCCCGTCCACTCTCACCCCGCGCTCGCGCCCCGCGGTGTTCTCTCAGCGCGGGATGCCCGGCGCGAAGCGCGAGAGCGATGGCGACGTCTCGCCCCCGGCGGTGAAGCGCAGCCGCGGCGCGGATCCGCCCCGCCCGGACCCGCCCGCGGCGGCGCATCGCGACGAGCTCGGTTTCGAGCACGACGAGGCGCCCTCGCGCGCGCTCGCGGCGTCCGCCGGCCGGTGCGAGTCCGCGTGGTCGGCGTTCGAGACCACGGCGTCGTGCCTCGGGGTGGACCTCGAGGGCCGACCCGAGGACGTCCGGGAGTTCGTGCGCATCAAGTGCGTCCGCCGCGCGCCCGCCCCCCGCGCCCCCGAATTACGAACGCGCCGAGCGACAGCTCGCGCGCGCCGTCCCCCCGTTGCGCGCGCGCGATTCGTTTCGATTCCCCCGGCCCCTCGCGTCGCACTCCCGCACCCCCCGGCGATGAACCCCTTTCCCCGAATCCCCGCCCACGTTCCTCGTCCGCATATCTCACCCTCACCGATCCTCGCTCGCAGTGGCGTCGGCGCGGACTCGCGCGCGCGTCTGTGGATGGCGTGGTCCGGCGCGAAGGAACGCGAGGCGAAGGCGCCGCGGACGTACCTCGACGAGGTGCGCCTCGCGTTCGCTGCCGCCGCGGATCGAGCCGAGGAGGAAGACGAAGCCGACGCCGCCGCCGAGGAGGAATCCGAATCCTCGGGAGCTTCCGACCCTTCCGACCCTCTCTTCTCTCGGGCGCCCGCCTCGGCTCGTCGCCCCCCGCGCGCGCCTTCCGACATGGCGCGGCACGCGTCGCAGATCAACCTCGACGTCGAGCGCACGTTTCCCTCGCACCCGGATTTCCGCCTCCCCGAGAAGGGCGCCGCCGGGGGGAACGGGCGGCGACTCGAACCTCTGCGCCGCGTCCTGATGGCGCTCGCGCACGCGCACCCCGACGTCGGGTACACGCAGGGCATGAACTTCATCGCCGGGTGGGCGATGCTGGCGCTGGACGCGTCGGCGGAGGGCGGCGACGGGCGGCGGGGAAGGGCCCCGGCGCCTCTGCACGCGGTGGAGCGGAGCGAGACGAGCGCTTTTTGGCTCGTCTCCGCGTTGCTCGCGGGCGCGTTCCGCGGGTACTTCGAGCCCGGCCTGGAGGCGCTGCGCGAGGACCTGGACGCGCTCGACCTGGCGTTCTGCGCGGACCACTGCGCGGCGTGGACGCGCCTGGCGGAGCACGGATGCGCGGTGAAATTCTTCTGTCCCCGGTGGCTCCTGTGCGCGACGGTGGGCGCCGCGCCGACCGCGGTGGCGCTGCGCGTGTGGGACGTCTTCCTCGTCGACGCCGACCGCGACCCGCGCGGCGTGCTGCTGCGCGTCTGCGCCGAGGCCCTCGCGATGCGCCAAGACGCCGTGAGAACCGCCGCGGGCGTCGGCGAAGCCGTCGAGGCGGTGCGCGCCGCGCCGGCGCGCGTCGAGAACGTCCAAGGGTTTCTCAGGCGAGTCCGCGACGCCCCGCGCCGCGATACGCGAGAGCTCGCCGAGGCGGCGGAGCGCGCCAAGGCGAGCGAAAAGAAGCGAAGGGAAGAACACGCGAGGAGGGGCGAGGAGGAGGCGCGAAAGCGTCGAAGAGAGGCGGAGAGAGCGTCTCGGGTCGGGCCGAGGGCGAAGGCGACGGACGCGTGGCGCGTCGTCCGCGAGAGGTTCGCCGTCGGCGCGTCGGCGGCGCATGACGCGGGGAACGTCGCGGCGTCCGACGCCGGGAACGCGGCGCTCTCTCGTCCGGCGCTCACGCCGTTCGGGAACCTGCTCTCGATGTTCCAGAGCGCGACGACGCCCGCGCGGGCGGCCGCGGGGGTGAAGCCGCGGCGTCTCGTCTGGGGGGGGCAAGTCGGCGACGACGACGACGACGACGACGACGGCGGCGGCGGCGGCGGCGGCGGCGGCGGCGGCGAGGACGCGAGCGGCGCGACGCCGGACCGCGGGGCGGCCCGGGGCGCGAGGAAGAGGAAGACGAGGGATGTCGCGGCGACGCGCGCGGGGGTGGTGAAGGCTGCGGAGGCGCTCGGGGTGGCCATCGCGGGGAACAGCGCGTCGTTCGAGGGGTTCGACGACGACCGGGGCGGGGCGTCGAAGACTCGGCGCGGCGGAGCCGCCGCCGCCGCCGAAGCCGACGGCGTGGAGATGAAAGCGCTGAAGCTCGGAGGGGGGCGAGCGGCGAAGGCGCCGCCGCGATCGCCGCTCGGGCCGCTCGCGCGCGCCGACGCGCGGACCGAGCGGAGTGGCGCGGTCGCAAAGGGTCCCTTCGCGTCGCTCGGGAACAGCCCCGCGGGTTCGAGGTACGAGGCGGCGGCGTACGATTCGCCCGCGGCGGCGGCGTCACCGCGACCGAGGCACCTCGCGTCGCCCCTCGCGGCGCGCTCGCCGCTGGCGAGGATGCGGTGAGGTACCTCGGCGGAGGCGCGTCGAGACGGCGAGGAGGGCGAGTGGGTGTGGGGATACGAGGGGGGGAGGGTATGGACGAACGCGGCGGGACTACGTCTCGAGGATGTGTACTTTCGAAAGTAACAAAACTCTACGCGCGACACGCGACGCGCTCGCCCTCTCGTACAAGTCGTGCACTACTAACGGCTAAAATCTAACTTCACACCTGGGAATCGTCGGCGACCTTCCTATCGTGCTCGATGACGTGGAAGTTATCCATGTTGTACACGTAAAGCGGGAGGTCCGTGGCTTCGAACGGCGCGCCGGTGTTTGGCTCCTTGAAGGGCCGCATCTGATCTCGCCACTTTCCCGTCAGTAACCGAGGATACAGGCGGTCGCCGTACGCGCCCTGAAAACATGACGCCTTGACGATGTGCGAGTTCGGGGGATGGTAGTTGGCGGCGGCGAATACCGGGTTACCGTTGCTGTCCGTCGCCGTCACGGTCACCTCCAAAAGCATGATGTGGTCGACGGTGGTGTCTCTCAGCGGCGAGGTGGGAGACCTGAGGTCGTGTTTCACAGTCATCGGGAAGTGTTTGAACAACCCGTAGTGCCCCTTCGTGTGCGCGATCTCCAGGGGCCTTAATGCGCCGACATAGTTCCCGGTTTCCGGGTCTTTGAACGCGGCGATCAGTTTCATGTGAATCTGCACGTCGTACAGCAGCACGGAGGGTCGCAGCGTGACGATACGGACGGAGATCTCCTCGTCGTTCATTATGGCATCCGGCGCGAACGCCACCTGCTGCAGCGGCTTCAACGCCCTGGTCACGATGATGGCGCCGGCGACGGAGAGGAGCAGCCAGTGGAACCATCCGATCAGCGCGAGCACGATGATCTCGGGCTTTGTGCTCGGGGTCTTCTCCTCCCAGCCGTACACCGAGTCCGTGGAGATGCGAACCGTGGTGAAGGACAGGAGAAGCTTCTCGCCGAAGAGTGTGGAGTCGAGGCTCGCCCCTTCCGCGGCGGCGACGAGGGTGAGCAGCACGGCTCCCGTCAGGATGAAAAAGAACTCGGCGTAAATCTCCAGCATCAGCAGTCGGGGTAAGCTCATGTCGACGGTCAGGATGTGCCACAGGTCCTCACCCAGGCTCACGCTCCTCAGCGCGTCATCGCGTCCCTCGGGCGCTTGAAGCTTCAGCTGCTGCTTCATGTCGAAACTGTGAAGCTTGAGGTCGTAGCCCCGACGCTTCTCGTATTCCCTGTATCCTCCTCCCAACTTCTGGGCTGGACCGCACTCTAGGCTGCTTCCAGTCTCGCGATCGGCCTCCTCCCAGGTGGCCGTCTCGTGCATCACGCCGCGCCTGACGAAACCCGGCGCTCGTCGGCCAAACGTCTTTATACCGAACCAAAGACTGGACCTTGCCACCGAGGGGTGCTCGGCCCACAGGCCTTGGCCAGTGGGCAGTCCCCACATGCGGCGCATGCATCGCTCAAAGAAACCGACGGTATCGCTCGAGTAACCCGACAAGAGCGGTTCGGAGGCCATCGCGCTCATCGTCGGGGTCGTGCTCTCGACTGTGCGGTCTGCGGTTAACAATCTTCTGTTGTTTATTGGACCTTCCACGCAAGTCGGCACGATCGACGAAAGGCGAAACCCTGATGGTGGACTCGAGGCCTCGCTGGCGGTCGCCGCTGGCGAGGATGCGGTGAGGTACCTCGGCGGAGGCGCGTCGGGAGGGCGAGGAGGGCGAGTGGGTGTGGGGATACGAGGGGGGGAGGGTATGGACGAACGCGGCGGGACTACGTCTCGAGGATGTGTAACAAAACTCTACGCGCGACGCGCGACGCGCTCTCGAACGCGTCCGTCTCAACGGCGAACGGCGAGGAGCTTCACGTCGAAGACCAAGGTGGCGTCCCCCGGGATTTCTGGCGGGGACCCGCGCTTGCCGTACCCGAGCTTCGGGGGGATCACGAGCCTACGCTTGCCCCCAACCTTCATGCCCTCGATGCCTTTCTCCCAACCTCTGATGACCTCGCCTGCGCCGAGCGTGAAGTCGAATCGCGACGCGGCGTCGAACTCGGACCCGTCCGATTCCAGGACGCCGCGATAGGACATGGATACCGTGCACCCGCGCTCGGCGACGTCGCCCTCGCCCTCGCGATCGTTCTCGATCGTCACCTGCTCGTCCTTCGGTGCCTCGAACTCGACCCCGGGGATCGTGAACGACTGGCCCTTCTGGATGAGCACCTTCTTGTCCACGCCCTGCTTCAGCGCCTTCTTGATGGCGTTCGCGTTGTCCACCGCGAACTCCTGCTTGAGGTACTTCACGATCGCCTGGCGCGAAGAACCGGTAGGGTCCTCCAGCTTCGTCACCGCGTGGACGATCTTCTCGAGGACGGTCTTGGGAGGGGCCATGGCACGATCGAAAAAGCGCGCGAATACGTATGACGCCGCGGCGCCGGTTGTTCGGCATTTTCGTCACCGGTGTGATAAAATTATCACCATGTTTTTTGACTTGTGGTAATTTACCCACGTATTAACACTGTTTTATCTATCTCTAGAGATATTTGGCGTTTCCTGATTTCCTTTAGATCGTCGTCAACGACCCGATGACTCAAACTCTGTGGCGACACGTCGGAGAGGCGAACCTCTCATGTCGCGCTTTTTCGACAGTCGTCACGCGCTCCTTCCCGTCCCTCGCGTCACAACGCCCGCCGCACGCCTCCTCGTCGGAACGCTCGCTCACCCGACGCCACCATGAGCGTTTGTCTGGAGCTCTTCAAGGTGCGTCCCTCCCGCCCCCCGCCCCCCGGCGTCCGCTGCCTCCCCGGCGATTTCTCGGTCGATCGTTCCCCGCCCTCGGTTCGATCTTGCTTCGCCTCGCTCTTCCCCCACCTGACCCTTTCGTTCCCCCTCCCGCCTCGCGCGCGTCGCGCTCGTCCCCCCCTCGCTCGTCCATCGCAGAGCGCTCCTTACTACGAGCCCCGCGACGGTCCGTACTCCGTCGCCGAAGTCGCGAACGATGGCAAAACGCGCGTCTACCGCAACGCGGATCACGCCGAGCTCATGACGACGCCGGTCGAAGGGTGCAACACCGTCTCGGACCTCTTCGAGTACGCCATCTCCAAGAACGGCAATCGCCGCGCCATGGGCGAGCGCGAGATTCTTCGCTGCGACGTCACCGACAAGGGGTTCGAGAAGCTCACGCTGAGCGATTACCGCTGGTACACCTTCTCGCAGGTGAAGCATCAGGTGACGAATCTCGCCTCCGGCCTCGTCGACCTCGCGACGATCAAGCCTAAGGACCGCGTGGTGATTTACGCGGACACGAAGATGGAGTGGCAGCTCGCCGCGCAGGCGGTCTTCTCCCAGAACTGCACCGTGGTCACCATCTACGCCACCCTCGGCGCCGAGGGCGTGGAGCACGGCGTGAAGCAGACGGAAGCCTCCGTCGTCGTCTGCGACGGCAAGCTGCTCAAGAACCTCGTCGCCGTCGCGAAAAACTGCCCCAGCCTCAAGTACGTCGTCACCATGGGCGACGTCCCCGCCGAGACGATCGCGAAGCTCCCCGCCGCGGTCACGCACGAGAAGCTCAGGGACGTCGTCGCGCGCGGCGCGAGGAAGCCCGCGGAACCCATCCGCCCCTCGCCCTCCGACACGGCGGTGATCATGTACACCTCCGGCACCACGGGCGCGCCCAAGGGCGTCGTCCTGTCGCACGCCAACGTGTGCGCGACGATGGCGGGCCTGGCGAACGCGGGGGACTTCACGAACAGGGACGTGTACCTGGCGTACCTGCCCCTCGCGCACATCATGGAGATGGCGGCGGAGATGCTGATGCTCGCGAACGGCGCGGCGATCGGATACGGGTCGCCGCAGACGCTCACCGACACCGGTCTGAAGCTCGCGCCGGGCACGAGGGGCGACGCGCCCACGCTCAAGCCCACCTTCATGGTCTTCGCACCCGCGGTGCTCGACCGCGTCCGGCAGGCGGTGCAGGCGAAGTTCTCGGCGGGGACGCCGACGCAGCGTAAGCTCATCGACGCCGGGTTGGCCGCGGGCGAGCGCCGGTTCCACGCGGGGCTGTGCGGGAGCTCGTGGTTTTACAACGCGCTCATCTTCAAGAAGGTGCAGAAGCTCATCGGCGGGCGCGTCCGGGTGATGATCAGCGGGTCCGCGCCGCTCTCCCGGGAGACGCAGATTTTCATGCAGACCTGCTTCCGGTGCCCGCTGAGGCAGGGGTACGGCCTCACCGAGACGGGCTCCGCGGGGACCATCGCCGCGTTCGACGACATCGACGAGGGCGTCGGTCAGGTGCTGTGCTCCGTTCGCGTCGCGCTCAAGGATTGGGAGGAGGGCGGGTACAAGACCGCCGACGCCGACGACCCGAGCGTCGGCATGCCCCGCGGGGAGGTCCTGATCGGCGGCCCGGTGGTGTGCCAGGGGTACTACGTGCCGTCCAACATGCCCGACGCGGACCTCTCGAAGAAGAACGCCACGGAGTTCTCCGTCATCGACGGCGTGCGGTACTTCCACACGGGCGACATCGGCGCCTTCACCGAGCGCGGGCAACTCCTCATTGTGGACCGGAAGAAGGACCTCGTCAAGCTCCAGCAGGGCGAGTACGTCGCCCTGAGCAAGGTGGAGAACGTCCTCAAGCAGTGCCCGCTCATCGCGAGCGCGATGTGCTACGCGAGGTCCACGGCGTCGTACTGCGTCGCCGTCATCGTCGTCAACCCCAAACCGTTCGCCGCGCTGTGCGAGTCGCTCGGGAAGGGGAACCTCTCGATCGAGCAGCAGTGCCGAGAGCCCGCCGTCGCGGAGGCGGTGCAGAAGGAGTGCGCGGCGCTCGCGAAGGGGAAGCTCGCGGCGTTCGAAGTGCCGAAGAAAGTCATCCTCGACGTCGAACCGTGGACGCCGGAGAACGACATGGTCACCGCCGCGTTCAAGCTCAAGAGGCAAAACCTCGTCGCCGCCTTCCGACAGAGAATCGACGCGCAGTACTGATGAGACGTCGCGCCGAGGGGTGGGTCGCGAACGCGCGACCCGTCGCGCGCGTGCTGCAGGACACGAGGAGCTTTGACGCGACGGATTCCGATTCTCATCAAAATTTTGTGCGTCGGCGACTATTCGACTCTCCGTACCCGGTCCCTGACGATTCGGAATCGCCTCCGCGCTTCCTCGCGCGTCCCCGCGTCCCCGGCGGCTTCCTCCGGTACCCCCACCGCCTCCGCCATGAGACTCGCCGCGCTCGCGCCCCACGCGAGGGCATCCTCGATGGTCTCCCCCTCGGTCAGAAGCGACGCCAGGAACGCGCCGCAGAAGGCGTTCCCGCACCCCGTCACGTCCGCGACGGCGCCCTTGGGGCCCGAAACCGCCGCCCCGAGCCGGTGAAACGCCGGCGCGGTGTGAAACGTCCCCGCGCGCGCGTCGTACGCCGCCGACCCGTTCTCGCCCCGTCGCAAGCAAACGACCCGCGCGCCCAGCCCCGCCAGGCGTTCGCACAGCGTCCTCGGGTCGCCGGGGCCGACGATGGAGACCGCCTCCGATTCGTTCGGCGAGAAGACGTCGCACGCGCGGCACAGCGCCGCGGCGGCGTCGGGGGCGAGGGTGCCGCTCTGGGCGGCAGTGAAGGGCTCGACGCTGATCGTCGCCTCGGGGTTCGCGGCGCGGAGGGCGGCGAGGAGGTCGAGGTCCGGGCGCTCGGGGTGGACGCCGACGTGGAACGCGCGGGCGGCGAGGTACGCCGGGGGCAGCGCGGACGCTGGGGGGCGGAGCATCGCGTAGAGGTCGGGGCACGGCGGCGTGCGCCACACCTGCGTCCGGCGGCCGTCGGGTTCGGTGATTTGCCACGCGCGGGGGGTGCGGCGGTACCGTCCGGGCGCGGCGAGGGAGGATGGAGACGGGGAACGGTCCCAGGCGGAGGCGTCCAGGGCGCCGCCTTCCCACGCGGGCGCGGATGCGGGCGCGGGCGCGTCCTCGGACGCCTCGCCGCGGTCGACGACGAGGGCGAGGCCCGCGTCGTCCACCTCGTTTCGTCGAAGCCACGAGAGACACTCGGCGGGCAAGTCGGGGCCGACGCCGGCGGCGAGGCCGACGGCGAGGTCGGAGGGGTGCGCGCGGAGCCCGAACGCGGTCTGCGGGCCGCCGCCGCCCAGCACGCCCATCTTGGTCGCGCCGTCGGGGAACACCAGGTCGTCGACGATGACGGTGAACACGCACGCGTCCGGGGACGACGCGGCCGCGCGGGGGGGGGAGGGCCCGCGGGTGCCTTCTTCCCATCGGAAAGCGCCGCGCGAGGCGCGAGGACGACGGACGCGGCGGCCTCGAGGCGAAGGAGCGGGGGCGGCGCGCGCGCGGAACGCCGCCGCGCAGAACGCCGCCGAGCCCGAGCCCGGCATGCCGAACGCGCGACGCGAAGCGCGCGGTGAGACACTGCCTCGAGGCCGCCCCGGGGGGGGGGGCGCCGGTGTTGACTGAAGGCACGACGTCGACGACGAGGATCGGGGACGGGTCGACGATGAGTTCGCGGCGGGCGCGTCGGCCTTGATCGGCCGCTCGCAGGAGCTGTGACCGAAAAACCGCCGTCGTCTCGTCCACTTGGCACACGAGTCTTCCAAGAGGGGAACGAGACGGCACCCTTCGCCAGATCTGCCCCCCCCTCCCCGCGCCCCCCCCCCCGCGCTGCGCTCGATGTCTTCCTCGGGCGCGCCCGTCGGCGATGTGATGACCTGGGGCGACAACACGTGCATGGTGCTCGGACTCACCACGCGCGCCACCGGGCGCAAGCGCCCCTTCCCCGTCGCGCTCCTGAACAAATCGGCCCCGAGCGGGTACACGCGCATCCTCCCCAGGTGCGTCGCCGCGGTCGCCTCCGGCGTGCACTCCGTCGCCGTCTCCGAGAGGGGCGAGCTGTGGACCTGGGGGGTCAACGACGAGGGTCAGCTCGGGCGACCCATCCCGCGGGACGACGACGAGGCCCCCGCGGTGCCCGGGAAGGTGGAGGTGCGCGGCGATCTCGTCGGGCGCGCCATCGCGAAGGGCGCCCCCGCGCCGCGCGTCGTCGCCGCCGCCGCCACCGACGCCGCCACCTTCGCGCTCCTCGCCGGCGGCGTCGTCGTCGGGTGCGGCGTCTTCAAGGACGACGCGGAGCTCGGGTTCTCCCCGCTCAACCGCGGACGCCAGCACGGCCTCGCCCGCGTCGCCGGACCCCTCCTCCTCCCCGAGACGGACGACGAACCGGCGGCGGGAAAGAAGCGAAAGCGCGACGCCGCCGCGCCGCCCCCCCACGCGAGCTGGCCCGTCGCCTCCATCGCCGCGGGGAACGCGCACGTGGTGATGCTCGCGGAGGACCCCGCGCCGAGGCGCTCCGCCGCCGCCCCCCGCCGCGTCGTCCTCACCGCGGGCGCGGGCGCGCAAGGCCAGCTCGGGCGCGTCGGCCCCCGCGTCTCCCCCTCGCCTCGCGGCGTCGCCGCGATGCTCGCGCCCGCGCCCGTTCGGATGCCCCGCGGCGCCGGGCGCCCCGTCGCCGTCTTCGCCGGGGGGTGGCACGCGTTCGCGATCACGGACGAGGACGTCGTCGTCGGGTGGGGCCTCAACAACTGGGGCCAGCTCGGCCTGGACGTGGACGCGACGCAAAGCGCCGGCGGGAACGGGTGCGCGTTCGTCCCCCGGATCGTCCCCGCGCTCTCCAAGCGCGGCGTCGCGCAACTCGCGTGCGGCGAGCACCACACCGTCGCGCGGACGCGCGCGGGCGAGGTGCTGACGTGCGGGCGCTACGCGTACGGGCGCCTCGGGCGCGCGCCGCCGAGCGGGTGCGCGCTGGAGATGGGCGACGCCGCGGTCTGGGAGCCCGCGCCGGTCGCCTTCCCCCCGGGTGTCCGCGCGGCGGAGGTGGCCGCGGGCATGAAGGAGTCGGCGGCGACGGACGCGGAGGGGAGGGTGTGGATGTGGGGCAGCGGCAGCGGTAACATGCAGGGCCGCGGGGACGACGAGGAGGACGTGATGCGCCCGGAGCTGGTCCCGGAGAAGGAGGCCTACGCGCACTGGAGGCCGAAGGAGCAGAGGATCGCCGCCGTCTCCATTGGGGCGCAGCACGTCATGGCCATCGCGACCCCGGGGCACGCGGGCGAGTGGGCCGCCGCCGCGTGACAGAGACTGTGACGCCTGACGAGTTCGGGCCGAGACGAAGCCGAGACGAAGCCGAGACGAAGCCGAGACGAATCCTCGAACCCTCCGACTACAGATAGTCTATTATACTACGTATTTAACATCGCTCTATCGCGCTGAAAGCGAGCGGCTTCGCGGCTTGTACCGTCGTCGCTCGCGATATCGCGCCTCTACCTGAACTGGTGCGGTCCTCGGCCGGGGTCCGCGGGTCGCGGCGGCGGCCTCCGGTGGCGTCGATCGATCTCGCCTCCGCCGTCGCTCGCATCGGCCGCGCCCGAAACACGCTCGTACGGATTCGTCCACCCCGGGTGCATCGACCGCACGAACGTCTCCGCCAACCACCAGGCGTGCCTCGCCGCGGGCGCGGCCGCGAGCAGCGCCGGCCTCGCGATCGGGTTCCACGCGCGTCGGCGGATCGGCGCGAGGAGTGTTCGCGCGACGGCGGCGAGAATCAGCGCGGCGCGGCGGGGGAGGCTCTCGAGCGCCTTCGCGTCGGCACTTCGCGCGCCGACGAAGAGGATGGGGGCGCCGCGCGCGGACGCGGCGGCGACGTCGGGTTCGCCGCGGAGTTCGCCGCCGCGCGCGAGGAGCTTCGCGCGGTGGAGCGGGACGTCGAAGAGGTCCGCGCAGAGGCGCCGCGTCGCGTCGGCGCGGGCGGGATCGACGAGGAGGTGGAACACGACGCGCTCGCGGCGCACGCGGCGGGGGGCGAGCGGCGATGGGGTGCCGTCCGCGTCGACGGCGTCCGACGTGAACTCGCGAAGCGGAGCGCCGCAGGTCGGGCACGAGGGCTGAGGCGCGAGGAACGTTGGGTTGCGGGGGGGGGGGCCGGGGG
>MDSW01208721.1_pt1 | contig 20825 bp, 19 predicted proteins | sample 811171 | NCBI WGS metagenome assembly MDSW01 (sample SAMN05326641, study PRJNA326480) | marine metagenome | isolation source: seawater | place: Atlantic Ocean: North West | collected 2012 | reverse complement strand
TTTCAAAAATTTATCATATATTACCAAATATTATATATTTAGGATCATTTTTATCATTGATTATTTTTAGTTTTATTTTTTCTGAAAAAATGATTCCAAGTTATATTGCAACAATTAATAATCTTTTTAATTATCAAATGTGGGGGTTGACATGGTACTTGATACCTATAATAATTATTATGTTAGTATATTCATCAAAAATTAATGTGAACGATATTTTTCTATTTTCAGGTATTAACATATTTATATTTCAATTTCTACTTGTTTTAGGTCGTGTACCATATAGGGAAGGGTGGGGCGATTCATTCAATAGAATGGCAATACATGTATTACCTTTATTTATATTTTTTATTATAAATAGTTTAATTGAAATAAATCAAAAAAAATTAAGGTTAATTGAAGAATTAGATAATAAATAATTCTTATTTGATAATGAAAAAATCTGTTTCTTATATTTAAATATGCAAGACTTTTTTAAATCATCTTCAATTTACTTTCTTGGCTCTTTACTAAATAAAGTTTTGGGGATTATCTTAATTCCTATTTATGCTAATATTTTAAGTGTTGAAGAATTTGGTATCCTTTCCATGGTAGTTATAATATTTACTCTAGTATCACATATGCAGCTTGCAGGCATAAGCTCTGCTGCTATGCGACTTTATCATGATTATGAGAATGAAATTAAACGTAAAATACTCTATGGTAACGCTACCTTGCTCTGCATCATCATAATACCTTTTTCATATCTGTTTTTTTATTATTCTATTAGTTTCACTAATAATTATATTTTAAAGAGCATACATTTTTCACCGCTACTACATCTTTCAATAATAATGGGTTTATTATCACCAATACAAAAATTAACCATAGGACTTTTTAGAACCATAGATAAGCCAAATGCGTTTATACTTTTTAACTTTTTCTTTGCATTAATTAATTTCTCATCAATAATAATCGCACTTTTCATATTTAAGTCTTCGATATTATTTGTTATTTATGCTCAAATATTTTCTAACTCAGTTTTTTTTGTTATATCATTAATAATATTAGTTAATTACAGCATATTCAAAATTAATACAGATTTATTAATAAAGATTTCAACTGTAGGTATGCCCTTAATTCCATTTTTTCTATTTAATTGGATTAATAAGTTTGCTAACAGATTTTTTCTAGAGCATAGTGATAGTTTGAATGAGTTAGGGTTGTATAGTTTTTCTGTACGGTTCTCCGATATGATTTTGTTAGTTTTACTAGCACTTTCTAATGCGCTTCTTCCGTATTACTATAAAATGGCAAAAGAAGATAATTTTGAGGAAAAATTAAATGATTTAATAATTTTATTAACTGCTTTTATCGGATTATTCTCTATTAGTATTATATTATTTTCAAATCCTTTTATTTTACTTTTCATTCCTCAAGATTATCACTCATCACTTGAATATATACCATATTTAATCTTTGCATCAGGGATATTATTGTACGATAGATTTTTTTATTTTAGCATGATGAATCAAAAAAGAACAAAAATTATATCATCAATAAGTTTTTTAACGACATTGGTATGTATATCATTACTGTATATTTTTATCTTAAAAAAAGGTTATGGAATATGGGGAATTATTTATTCATCAATAATAACGAATGTATTTTCGATAATTGCTGGCTACATCTTCTCACAAATTAATTCAAAGATTGATTATAAATTTAAAAAGATAATATTTTTGATATTATTCTACATATCAGTTGGTGTCGCAATTCATATTAATCTAGAAATATCAAAGCCTATCAATTATTTATTCACCCATACCTTATATCTATTATCCATTTACTTAGTTTTTAATTTCATAAAAAAAGAATTTTCAAATATTTGGAACAGGTAAAATCATTGCAAGAATCTAAAAAATACCGTATTCCAATTAATTATAATCATTTTAATCAAGAAATCATCGTCAAATTGGTTGAACTAATAAATGATAAATATCATAAAATTTTTGTTGCAGTCTTTGTTCATGGAAGTATCTCTTCAAATGATGTGATTAAATATTCTGATTTTGATGGAATTTATATTTTAAAAGACCGATATCAAGATTCTTTAGAGCTCAAGAGATTTTTAAGTGATTCAATGAAGATTATTTATGAATTTGATCCGTTGCAACATCATGGATGGTTTCATTTGCTGGAAAGTGAATTAAATGATTATAAAGATAACTACTTGCCAGTAATAGCATTAAAAAATTCCATCTGTTTATTTAAAAGAAATAATGAGGATTTGATAATTGAATCACGTACAAATCAATTAGACTATGTAAACTCACTTATTAAAAATTTAAATTCTATCAATAATTTGGTGAAATCAAATTGGACTCCAAAAAATATTTTTCAACTGAAAAGCTTTTTAAGTAGAATAATGCTCATCCCAGCTCAATATTATAGTGCATTTAATGGCAAAGGTATTTTAAAAAAGGATAGCTTTATTGTAATTCAAAAAGTCTTTAATCAATATGAGTGGTTCCCTATTGCAATAGCAAGTGAAATAAGAGAAAAATGGGAGTATGAACTTAATTTTTTTCAAAAAAAAATAATGACCCAGAATACTACCTTTTCCAGGAAGATAACAAAGCTGTTTGCTGCTCCCAGCGTTCCAAAAAATATAAACAAAAAATTAGATGATAAGTTTTATAATTCATTAAAGTCAATGATTGATGAGATTTTTTTAAGGTTAAATAATATTTAATGATTATTACTGATTATCCAAAATTCGTTAACCTGGATGAATATAACTCGTTGATTACAAAAATCGTTGATTCATTATCAAAAATTAATATAGTAAAAAATATTTATCAGATTGGGCACATCAGCACTTTAGGAATATCTGATATTGATTTGGTTATCATTTTCGAAAATGATAAAAAGACAAATCATAACCCAAGAGAAAATCTTTCAAAAAACGATCGATATCTGATAAAACATGGACTTTTTGGAATACCCCAGAAATTTCTTCAAGCAGCTCAAAATTATACATTTTTTCATAATTACAATATTTTATTCGGAGCTCCGAATAAATTTGAAAAAGAAATTAACAATGTAGATGAGATGATTTTAAAAAAACAAATTGCTTTAGAATTTCTATTAAAAATGTATGCAACAATTATTATTCAAAAAACATACGGTGTGATTAGACTTCGATCTTTATTTCTTCATGTAAAAGCACTACAATACGATTTTGAATTTTTAAATGTAAAATCCGCCAAATTATTGGATTTAGTAAATGAGTTTATTGAGTGGAGAGAAAATTGGTTTGATAATAAAATTGAAAACCAAAAAATCCTTGATTGGGTTAATGTATTTTTCATTGAGTTAGAGAAATTTTTGGAACACTATCTAATTAAAGAAAATTTTTACCTAAGAAGTAATCCCTCCAAGATTAATAATTTTACCAATATCTTAAAATCAAAGAACCTAAGTTACAGCCATCGAGGATATTTATTTCCAACCTTCACTTTATCTTCAAAAAAATTATATAACCTATCACATCGGTTTAATAAGTTTGTGATTAATGTGCCATTTAGTACTGATACCAAAGAATCAATAATTAAAGAAAGAGAGAAATTCAATGTTAGCATTAGGAATTATAATAAAAAATATTTACCCTCCTTTTCTCCACTAGTCTCTAGCCTCGGACCAAATTAAAAAATTATTTCCAGATTTTATGAAAAGAGAAAATATTCTTATTGTGCCTGCAGGTTTTCCTGTAAAAGATAATATGAAAAGAGGAGTCTATGTGCGTGATCATGCCTTGGCTACTAGCCTTAACTATAATACCACAGTCTGCTATACTACTGTATCTATTGATAGCTTAGAAAATTCAATAAGTAAAAAGTATTATAAGGAGTTTGATAAATATCATGTATCATACTGGAATGTGAATATAAATCTAAAGATTGTACCTAGTTATTTAAAAAAAATCAAAACTATTATTTTAGTGTATTTTACTATAAGACATATCTTTAGTATATTAAAAAATAAAGAAATTTCAATTATTATAGCACATTCTTTAAAATGGAGTGGGCTAAGCTGTGCACTTATAAGTAAAATAAAAAAAATACTTTACTTTCAGATTAATCATTCTAGTTCAGAAAAACCATACGCAAAATTTGCAATGAGATGGGTTCTTAATTTTATATATAGTTCTGCTGATGAGGTATGGTATGTTAGCGCCCCACAACATATTAAATTTAAGAAGATAACGAAAAAACACAATTATTTCTATTTAGGTAACCCAATAAACACAAATGAGTTTTCTCTAATTAAATCAAATGTTTCTCGTAGTGATATTAAAATTATATTGATTGGAATTCCTAGCATGAGAAAAGGAATAGACATTTTGATCATATCTTTAAGCAATATTTTTAAAAAGTACCCAAATTTTCAGAAATTAGTATCGGTAGATATAATAGGTTACAGTCAGTGGATTGGTAAATTTAAAATGATGGCAAATAAATATAATATGGATAAAACAATAAAATTTTTAGGGTTTTTACCTAGAAATGAAGTGGCTGACTATGTAAAAGAATGTACATTCTTGGTAGCTCCAAGTCGAGAAGAGAGTTTTTTGTATGCTACTGCTGAAGCTCTGTCTGCTGGAAAACCAGTAGTAACAACAAAGTGTGGAGGCCCAGAATGGTACGTCAATGATGAGATGGGTATAGTGTGCAATAATGATGATATAGAAGATTTTCAAAAAGGGTTAATAACAATGCTAACAACATATAATCAATATGATTCAACTTTTTTACACAGTGAAATAGGTCGTAGATTTTCTTACGATTCTATTTCAAAAAAAATTGAAGATAGAATTGCAAAACATATCAATCAAAAAAGAGTGCTAAAATAAATATTTATCATCTTTCTTCAAATTATGATCAAATCTAATAGAGAAGGGAATATGAAATTTGTAAAATATTCAGAGATACAGGGCCATTCTGGTATTTATGATACTATTAAAAACAAAAAATTACTAAAAATGCGCAATCATGAAATAATTAATGTTAAAACAATTAAGCTTAATGAAATCCTTAAAAAGAACAATGCACCTAAATTCATAAACTATATAGATATAGATGTTGAAGGTCATGAACTTGAATGTTTAGAGAGTATTGACTTTAGCTCATATGAGTTTGGTATAATTGGTGTGGAAATAGGGCCCGGGGTACAAGAATATCATAAAATAGTAAATTATCTAGAAAATTTTGGTTATCAGCCCTTCTTCCTACTTGGCCCAGATACATTATTTTGTCACCCCGACAACTTAGAAAGCAGTACTAAATTATATTAAGCACATTATCAGGAATCCACAGAAAATAGAATGATTACTTTTGCGCAAATAGGAGTTGGTTATTGGGGACCAAATATACTGCGAAACCTAGATATCAACGATGATGTTTATATTAAATATGTTGTTGAGATTTCTAGTGAAAGAGCCAAATTTGTCAAAGAAAATTATAATTCAATCATTGTAACAGATAAAATTGAAATAGTTTTGAAAGATCCTGAAGTAAATGCTGTAGTCATTTCTACCCCAGTAGAAACACATTTTAATTTAGCACGTAAATGTCTGCAAGCAGGAAAACACATTCTTGTTGAGAAGCCAATGGCAAAAACTAGTAATGAAGTAGAGGATATAATTCAGCTTGCAAAAAAAAATAATCTCATTGCTATGGTAGGGCACACTTTTCTTTATAATTCTGCTGTAAGGAAAGTTAAAGAGATAATTGATAAGGGAGAAATAGGAGATATTAGATATATATATAGTCAGCGTTTAAACTTAGGTAGAATAAGAAATGATGTTGATGTATTATGGAATCTTGCACCGCATGATATTAGTATAATTCAGTTTTGGTTAGGAGACCCAGATACTTTATCAGTTCATCGAAATGGTATGTCATACATTCAAAAGGAGATTGACGATGTTGTATTTTTAAATATTGAATATCCAAAAAAAATTATTGCTCATATACATGTTAGTTGGTTAGACCCACATAAAATACGAAAAATGACTGTAGTGGGTTCAAAAAAAATGATAGTATATGATGATATCGGGGACATAAAAGTAACTGTTCATGATAAAGGCATTGATGAGATATCCGTTTTAGGAAAAAAAATGGATTATGATAAAAGTTCTGTGCCAAAATATGTACACAGATCAGATTTAGTGAAAATTCCATATATTGATTGGGTAGAACCACTCAAAGTAGAAATTGCTCATTTTATTGATTGTATTGAAAACGGGACTAAATGTTTAACTGATGGTGTACATGCTAAATCTGTTGTGAAGATTCTTGAAAAAGGAAGTTAAAATAAAATGATATGTGATACAGCTATCATAAAAGATTCTGATATTGGTTTAAATACTAAAATTTGGGAGTACACAAATATTTATGGAGCAAAAATAGGTAGTAATTGTACGATCGGTTCTTTTGTTGAGATTCAATCTGGAGTTATAATTGGAAATAATGTTACTATTTCCTCACACTCATTCATTTGCAGTATGGTTGAAATAATGGATGACGTTTTTATTGGCCATGGTGTGATGACCATAAATGATTTAAATCCACCATCATTTAAAAGAACGGGAAGTAAAGAAAACTGGAAAAGTACAGTTATTAAAAATAATGCTATGGTTGGAAGTAATGCTACATTATTTCCGGTATCAGTTGGAGAATACTCACAAATAGGTGCAGGGTCTGTTGTTACTAAAGACGTACCAGATAATGCAATTATAATTGGAAACCCAGGGAAGGAAATGAAAAAGTGAACATACCTTTCGTTGATTTAAAAGCGCAATATAATTCAATAAAGGAGGATATAGATAAATCTATAAAATCAGTTATTGATAAAACATCATTTATAAAAGGAGAGTTTGTAAGCAATTTTGAACGAGAATATGCAAAAGAATATGGAGTAAAAAATTGCATAGGTTGTGGAAATGGAACTGATGCAATATACATAGCCCTAAAATCATTAAATATAGGTAATGGAGATGAGGTGATCACTGTTGCAAATACATGGATCTCAACCTCAGAAACTATTAGTCAAACTGGAGCAAAGCCTGTATTCATTGATATAGATTCAAGACTATATACGATTTCAATTGATGAAATAGAGAATAAGATTACTGATAGGACAAAAGCAATCATTGTTGTCCACTTATATGGACAACCTGTATCAATGGAAAGAATTTTAACTCTTACAAATAAATATAATTTGTACTTGATTGAAGATTGTGCCCAAGCACATTTCGCAAAATATGATGGGAAATATGTGGGGACATTTGGAAATGTGGGTACATTTAGTTTTTTTCCTGGGAAAAATTTGGGTGCGTATGGTGATGCAGGTGCAATTGTAACCAATGACAACAAACTTTCAAAAAAAATGAGAATGTTTGCAAATCATGGACAATTAGTTAAACACGAACACATAATCGAGGGTATAAATAGTCGGCTAGATGGAATGCAGGCAGCAATTCTATCCGTTAAATTAAAACATATAAAAAAATGGAATTCAATGCGTAGAAATGTTGCTATTTATTATTCAGAAATGTTGAGTGATATACCGCAAATTGAATTGCCAATAGAAAATAATAATAGCTATCATGTATATCATCTATATGTAATAAAGGCGGAGAATAGATCTAAATTGCAAAAATTTTTATCAGACAAAGGTATCTCAACCTCAATTCATTATCCTACCCCTTTACCTCTACTGGAAGCCTATAAATATTTACAATACAATAGGTCTGATTTTCCTAAAGCATCAAAATGCCAAAGTAAAATTTTAAGTATACCTATGTTTCCAGAATTATCGAAAGAACAAGTCAGGTATATAGCCACAAATATTCGCCAGTTCTATAAAAAATGAAAATCGCAGTAATTGTTGCTCATCATATGCCTGAAATTGGATATCAGGATGTATACTTACCAAGAGCAATTGCTAGAAAAGGTTATAAAACAAGAGTTTTCACATCTAATAAGGTAAATACATCTGGTAAAAAAAAAGTTGATGGCTATAAAACAGGCCTTGAGATTGATAGTGAAAGCAACTTAGAAATATACAGGATACCATTTTCAATTGGCATTAGATCTATAGTAATTCCATTTGGGTTGAATAAATATATTTATGATTATCAGCCAGATAAGATTATTATCATTGGTTTAGGAAAGCTATTTACACTCCCTGCTCTTTTTTTAAAAAATATTGATGATAAAATATTGATTGTCGGAGATTCTAAAGAATACTTTTCTAGCGGATTAACAAAATTATTTCGTGTTTTATTTTTTAATTTTATAAAAAAACCATTCTACAAAATTGCCGTAAATAATTGCAGAAAAATTGTATTAAATACCAAGGAAACCTATGATTTCTATGCTTCATTTTTAAATAAAATTCAAAAATCACATTTTGATTCTAAGTATGTAGAGCTATTTTTGGGATATGATGATAAAATGTTTTATTTCGATAATAAATTAAGACAAAAAGAGAGGGGAAATTTGAAAATCAGTGATGATCAAATCTTGATAATAACTTCGACTAGAATAACAAAAAATAAAAATATAAAGAAAATAATCTCTGCGATATCAAAATTAATTGAAGAAGGGTATAATTTAAACTATATTATTGTTGGACTTGATAAAAATACAAGCTACGGAAAAGAAATTATACGCCTTGTGAAAAATCAAAATAATCCTGGAAATTTTATAATAAAAAATTTTACAAATAAAAAAGAAATGCAAAAATATTTTTGTGCTGCAGATTTAGGGATATGGACTAAAGCAGCTATAACAATTCAAGAATCAATGGGGACGGGTTTACCAGTAGTATTAAAAAATAAAAAAATTGTTAGTCATTTAATAAAAGATGGAAAAAATGGATATTATGATTATGGGAAAGGTTTTATCGATACGCTAAAAAAAGCTATTCTATGGTTAAGTGGTAAAAAAAATAGTATAGATTTTAGAAAAGACATTGAACAACATAATCAAAAATTTTCCTACAGTAGAATTTCTCAAACCATAATTGATCTATAGCTCAAATGAAAAAAGAAATTGATTCTTGTTTTCTAATGGGTATCATAGAAAATAATTTTTTTAATGATGATGGATTGCTATCATATAATTATCCTGCAACCGAAGTTCATCTCTTATCTGATTTAGATGACTATATGCCTTTCTTTTTACATTTAAATAAAGATAACCTTATGAAAAGTCAAATATTGGCATCGAAAAATATTTTAAAAAAATCTGTATTGGTTGAGCGTAAACAAAATAGGATTTTATCTTATTCGAATAACGAATATTTAGGTGGCTTAGTACAATACTATAAAAAAAATGAATGTTTAGAAACAAAAAGTATTATAGATAAAGTTATTGATAAAATATTAATAGACCTTTCAGATGATGGAACTTTGATATCATATTATGATAATAAAAATAAAAAAAAGTACCCATTTTTGGTTCCATTATCAGGTGGAATTATTGAAGAATTAATAGGTTTAATTGATTTATATCCTGAATTAGAAGCCGTTTGCGATAAAACTTTGGACAAATTTATAAATGATAAATTTTTTAAGAAAACGGGCCTTTTTATTACAAAAAAACATCTCAATAGTAATTTATGGAATGCATTATTTGAGAATATGACAATACCTATACCATATAAGGTTCAAAATGTATTATGTAATCATTTTTATCAATTTGGATCATGGAGTAATTATATATACTCATTTCCATTTGGGCCATATGTTCAATTAGCTAAAGACAATACGAATCTAATTTATTCTATAATTATGGCCTACAAAAAGACAAAAAAAGAGAAATACAAGAATGCTATTATTCAATGGGTGGAAGGTGTTAAAACATATCTCATTTATAATAATGATGTTTATCGTTATATGAATCGTTCGTATAAACGTAGGGAAATAAATTTAGGACACATCCATCCACTGATTGATGTATTATGTGATATCTATATGTTTGTCGATAAAGATGAAAAATATATAAGAATTGCAACGAAAATTATGGATAAATGTATAAATAATTACAGATGGGATATAGGCTTATTACCAACAAGATTAAACTTAAAACAAAATATTTTGGATATTCAAACTGATTTTGCTGTTTCTTTATGGAGATTAAGCGAGTGTAGCAATAATTCTCACTATAAAAAAATAACGAAGGAGATACATCAGGCTATATTAAAATATCATTTTACAAAAAAGGGATTTGTTAACTCTATAGACATTCACGGTAATAAAAAAGGTACTATATTTCCAAAGTATAACACTCTTCTACTAAAACTTATGATTTTAATCGAAAACGAAAAATTTCAAATATATAAGAATGAATATAATCATAGTATAATGAGAGATAGGTAAAATGGAATTATTGAAATTAATATATCGCATTTCATATTTATTTGTTCAAACATTTAAAGATATAGTTCAACTAGTGAAATCTTCATTAAAAAGTCCCAATTACAATGATAAAGAAATTTCTATTTCGAGAATGAGACATTTAGCACATATGCTAGAGAAAACACTTGAAAACCCTGATAAAGAAGATGTGCATAGGAAACATGATAAAAATAGATATGATGAATTGGATATGCTTATTAAAAAATGGGATGATAATGGGCATGATATGTATAAAGCTGATGTTAGGTGGATAAAAAAAATATTCCATGAGTTTACAATGAATATTGAGAGTGATTGGTATTGTGTATTACTCAAAACCAAAAGAGGAAGCATCCAGGGTGTAAAAGAGATAAATGAGCAAAATGATTCAAATAGTCAGACTGCTGAAATTAATTTAATGCAACTCTTAAAGGGACGAAGATCTGTGAGAAGTTGGAAAAATGACATGCCTAAAAAAGAAAAAATAGATGCCATTCTCGAGGCAGGACTGTGGGCCCCTTCATCATGTAATAGGCAAACAACTCGGTACATTGTTGTGCAAGATAAAAATTTAATTAAACTAATAAGTTCAGGTGGGAAGGGTGTTAGGTCATTTTTTGAAAAGGCGCCTCTACTCATATTAATAATGAATGATTCAAGACCATACTCTTTGCCTGATGAAAAATTTATTATTTACCAGGATGGTGCTGCAGCTATTCAAAATATGTTAATTATGGCACAAAGAATAGGAATAGGTGCATGTTGGGGTTCTTTTGTCTCTGATTCAGCACAAATAGTTGGAGAGAGGAAAATTAGAAAAGTTTTAAATGTACCTTCATACATAAAGTTTACAGGTGTACTTGGAGTCGGAGATCCTGATATGATGGTATGTAAAATTGCTCGAAAAAATGTCAATGAGGCAACAAGCTGGAAATAAAATGCTAATTAGAGAAAGCCTATTTATACCCACATACAAAAATTGGAAGATTTGGTTAAATCAATTAAATCCCGATTTTAAATGGTTTATTTATTTCATTCTTTTTTTACCAATTATAAATAGAACATGGAATTTCACTATACCAATATTTAATATAAAATTTACTGAAATCGCCGGGGTAATGATTCCTTCGGCTATTTTATTTATTTTATTAAAAAAAAAGAATACTAATAGATTTACTCCTCTATATAAATATTTTAGGTACTACAGAATTCTGGTAATCATTAATGTCTTTTGGATGCTTTTATTTTATTCATTTGATTTTAGCAGTATAATTCTTTCCATTAAATATTTTATACCACTTTACTTATTTTTTTATTTTAATGAAATGATAAAAAATGACACCGATTTTATCGGGACTCTTCAGACTTATTATTATTCTTATTTTTTTATTTTTATCTTTTTTGTCATGGAGTTGATTTTTGGTAGCCAATTCATTCGTGAGACAAGAGGCTTTGTTCGTTCGACAGCTGGGTTTTATGATGCAACAAATTTATCTATGTCTACAATATTTGCTCTAATTATTATGACATTTACATATTTTTATATGAAGAAAAATAAAATGAAAACAAGATTGACAAAGACACCTTATTTTTTATCTTCTCTTTTTCTTTTCATTTTTATAACCTATAGCACCTTTCAAATTTCTAGTTATGTTGTACTTTTTTGTATTCTTATTTTATTTTCTTTTTTTATATTTAAAATTGATAAAAAATTGATTCTTTATTTATCACCTTTGATTCCATTAATGTTATCGCCAATATCGAAAATGTTTAATACATTTTTAATTATGGCAAATAAGGACTTATTGGTATTGGCCGGAGAAAGGTCCGCATCAACTGCATTACATGGAAGAGTGAACTTGTGGACAGATGTATATAATCAAGTTACTGATATGAATCTTTTTCAAAAATTATTAGGACTTAATCACTCTATTTATTCATCACAAACTGCCCACAATGACTTCATAAGAGTTTTTATGATGATAGGCCTCCTTGGACTATTAATTTATTTGTTAATATTTTTGAAATCATTATATTTTTCTTACAAAGCAAGTTTTGCATTTAAATATCTTGGATTAGCTGTAGTATTTACAACTGGATTATTTTCAATTTCGTCAACTCCTAGTTTTTTTACTTTTTCATCTATTCCTATTTTCTGTGTTATTTCTTATTTATCAACAAGACACAAGATTAGATATAAATAGTTAAATGAAAAAAATCCTAGTACTGGGTCATTATCCACCACCATTTATTGGTCCCGCTGTAGCTACAAAAATAATCGCAGAATCAAAATTAAATAAAAAATTCGATTTAGATATTTTCCCAATAAATGATAATAATATAATGCTCCTGGGAAAGTTTAGCCTAAAAAAAATATTAATAAACATCAGATTTTATATATCTTTTTTTTTAAAACTATTAACAAAACGATTTGATTTGATTTTAATCCCAGTCAGCCAGACTACGTGGGGTTTTATTAAAGATAGTGTATATATAATAATAGGTAAAATCTTTACAGTAAAAATAGTAATTCAGCTTAGAGGAAGTAATTGGGAAAATTGGTTAAAAAGTTCTTGGCGCACAACAAATATCTACGTCCATTTTATTATGAAATTGACAGATGGGGGTATAGTTCTTGGAGAAAAGTTGAAATATTTATTCAGTGATTATTATCAACCAGATTTAATTTTTTCGATACCGAATGGATGTGATATCAAACTAAAAAAAAGAAAAAGCAAGAATGACAAATTCAGAATTTTATATATTGGAAACCTCCAATCATCAAAAGGTATAATTGAAGTAGTTAACGCAATGAAATATATACAAAAATTCAATCTAAATATTCAGCTAAAAGTCGCAGGTAGATGGAGAGATGAAGATACTAAAAAATATTGCTTAGATATGTGTAAAAAAAATCAATTACCAATTAAGTTTTATCATGAAGTAGACCATACAAATAAATATGAATTTTATGCTGAAGCCGATCTATTTGTATTTACTCCTCGAGAACCAGAAGGACATCCTTGGGTAATCGTAGAAGCTTTAGGCTCAGGTTTACCAATTATTTCTACCGATAAAGGAGTAATTTCTGATTCAGTTATAAATATGGAAAATGGTTTTATTATTGATTCAAATAATCCAGAGGCTATATCGAATAAAATTCTTGAATTATATTACGATAAAAACTTGTTGAAGGCTATGAAAGAGAAAAGTAGAGAGATTTACAGTAAAAATTACACAGAAGCCATACTTGTGGAAAATTTTTCAAATTGTTTTAATACCTTAATTAAGGAATAAATAAGATGAAACAAATCATTCAAAATTCAAAAAGTGGTGAAATCAGTGTGTTGGATATTCCTAAACCAATTTGTCAAGACAATGGTGTCATAGTTAATACTGCTTACAGTGTAATAAGTGCTGGTACAGAAAGAACGTCTGTATCAACTGCAAAATCATCATTAATTGGGAAAGCAAAAAGCAGGCCAGATTTAGTTGAAAAAGTTATTAAAAATGTCAAGGATGTAGGGTTAAAGAAAACATATGAATTAGTAAGAGATAGATTAGAGTCGCCTATGGCATTAGGCTATTCCCTAGCTGGTACAGTTGTCGAGGTAGGTAAAAATGTTAATGATATTAAAATAGGTGATAGAGTAGCTTGTGGTGGGGGGGGATATGCAAGCCATGCTTCTGTAAATTATGTGCCAAAAAATCTAGTTGTAAAAATAAATGATGACGTATCTTTTGATGAAGCTTGTTACACAACTATTGGTTCAATAGCAATGCAAGGTATAAGACAATCCAAAGCAACGATAGGTGATACAGTTGCAGTAATTGGTCTAGGGCTAGTTGGTCAGTTAACCAGCCAAATTTTAAAAGCTTCTGGATGCAAAGTAATTGGTCTTGATATTTCAGAATTTCCTTTAAAGACAGCATTAAGTAATAATCTATTTTCAATAGATTATGGTTTTAATATCAATGAAATTGATGTTAATAAAACATTTGAGACTATCACAAATGGGCGAGGTGTTGATTGTGTTATTATCACCGCAGCGTCTGATACAAATAAACCTTTATTGATAGCTGGAGATATTTTAAGGGATCGCGGATGTATGGTTATTGTTGGATCAATACAGATTAGTATTCCAAGATCTCCTTTCTATGAAAAAGAAATAGATATAAAATTTTCTAGATCGTATGGACCTGGACGATATGATTCAACTTATGAAGAGTATGGTATTGACTATCCAATAGGTTACGTGCGTTGGACTGAGAGGCGTAATATGGAATCATTTCAGGAACTTATTTCTAGAAAAAAAATATCACCAAAAAGTTTAACTACCCATACCTATGAATTTGATAATGCTACTGAAGCATTTAATACATTAGTTGAAAAAAAAGAAAACTACTTAGGGATATTATTAAGATACCCTAGATTGAAAGATGCTCAGGATGAAAAAATTATTTTCTCGAATAAAGTTCAGCAAAATAAACTAAATAAAAATATAAAAGTTGGCTTTATTGGACTAGGAAACTTTGCTCAAACTTTTTTAATGCCACCCCTAATTAAACAAAAAAATGTTTATCTTCATTCTATCTGTAATAATTCTGGGATGAGTTCTGAGCATATGATGAAAAAATTTAATTTTAATTCGTGTACTACAAATACTACTTCCTTAATAAATAATAATGATTGTAATACTATTTTTATTGCATCAAGGCATGATTCTCATTCTAAGTATTTAATTGATGCAATTAAAAAGAAAAAAAATATATTTATTGAAAAACCTATAGCCATAAATGAAAATGAATTTACAGAAGTCAAAAAATCATTAAAGCTTATTAAAAATAATATAATGATGGTTGGTTACAATAGAAGATTCGCACCAGCATCGATAAAAATGAAGAAATTGATGGGTGACTACAATGAACCCATGTCTATACATTACAGGATCAATGCAGGTGCAGTACCTTTAAATCATTGGATACAAGATCCAAATATAGGCGGTGGAAGAATTCTTGGCGAGGTATGTCATTTTGTTGATTATTTATTATTTTTAACAAATTCTAAAATAACCTATGTATATGCCTCTGCATTAAACTCAAAAAATATAAATACGCATGGCAATGATACTTTGCACATAATCTTATCATTTAAAGATGGTTCAATAGCAACAATACAATATTTAGCAAATGGATCAAGAAAAATAGAAAAAGAGTATATAGAGGTTTTCACAGGTGGTGACTCATACACTATTAATGATTTTAATTATGGTATAGCGTATAAAAATAATAAAAAAATAAAGTTTTATAGTGGTATGAAAGACAAAGGTCATTCGAAACAGATTGATGTTTTTATAAATTCTATTATAAAACAAAATAATCAACCAATTAGTTTAAATCAAATTATAGATGGAATGAATGTTACATTCAAGATTATCAGTTCCATAAAGACGCAAAAGGCAATCAAAGTTTAATTAAAATGTTAAATCACGAATATAAATTAGTAGATGATACTTTTTACAACCTTAAGAAATATATTGAAAAAAATAAATTCAAAGGCTGGGATCCCTATGATGCTTTAAACGCGGAAGTTCTAAAGAAAATTCCATTTTCTGACAATAAATATTTTAGAATAACTTGGACTCAATTGGTAAAAAGATGCCCAGTAAATCTTAGACCTTTTTTATCTATAAAAAAGGGTTACAACCCAAAAGCTTTAGCATTAATTCTTAGTGGGTATTGCAATCTAATTGATATTAAAATAATTCCAGATGATGAGAGAGAAATAATCTTTAGTAATATTAAATATTTATCAACTTTATTGATACAAAATAGAAATACTAATTATTCTGGTGCCTGCTGGGGCTATAATTTTGATTGGAATTCTAAAGCTTTTTTTTTACCTAAACATACACCAACAATAGTTGCTACAACTTTTGTAGTAGATTCATTACTAAAAGCATTTAGAGTGACAAAAGATAAAAGTATTCTATCCGCCGCGTTATCTTCTAAATATTTTGTAATTGAAGATTTAAATAGAATAAAAAGAGATAAAAATCTGTTTATGTTTTCTTATTCTCCGATTGATAATCAATCTGTGTACAATGCATCTCTTTTAGCTACTAAATTATTATCAATGGTATATTCTTATGAAAAAGATTTAAACTTAAAGGAGTTGGCCTATACTTCCGCAAAAGCTGTTTGCAATACGCAAAAAGAGAATGGGGCATTTAACCATAGTGATCAAGTTGGTGATAGATGGAGAGATAGCTTTCATACAGGATTTAAAATTGAGTGTTTATCATTTTATAGAAAATTATGTAACGATGAAAGTTTAAATAGTAATTTAGAAACTGCAATCACATATTGGATAAAAAATTTTTTTTTGGAAAATGGAACTCCAAAATATTACGATAATAAATTATATCCAATAGATTTGCATTGTACCGGGCAAATGATTCCCACTTTGTATCATGCTGATAAATTAGGTCAGTTTAAAGAGCTAGTAATAAAAACACTAAATTGGTCAATCGAAAATATGTATGATAAAAAATTAAATTATTTTTATTTTCAGAAGAGACGTTTTTGGACAAATAAGATAGAATTTATGCGATGGCCAAATGCATGGATGTTTTATTCACTTTCTTATTTTTTAAAATTTTTGGAGTCTGAGTGATAAAGATTAGAGAGTTTATTAGGCTAATAGTAATAAAAGTAAAATATTTATATTATGTCAGAATATATAAAATGAAAATTTCAAATAGTGCTAGAATTGCTTTCGGTGCAAAATTAGATAAAACGAATCCAAAAGGTATTTATATTGATGATGAAACTTACATTGCTTCTGGGGTAACTATATTATCGCATGATTATATAAAGGGCCAAAAGCTCAAGACAAAAATCGGGAAAAGATGCTTTATTGGAATGAATGTAATTATAATGCCCGGTGTCATAATTGGTGATGAAGTAATTGTCGGGTCTGGATCGATAGTATCTAAAGATATTCCATCAAATGTAATGGTATCAGGTAATCCAGCTAGAATATTAAGAAAAAAAATCAAAACCCAACGTTTTGGTAGATTAGCCAATTAAAAAGGGTATAAATAATGAATTCTCGAAAATTAAATGGCATTATTACTTATGCACCTCTTTCAAAAGAAGAAATAATAAATTACTCAAATACGAATAAAAAAATATTTATTGCTATAAATTCCGAAAAAATTATGCAATCAAATGAGAGAACCAAAACTTTGATAAATAAAAATTTTGGTTATCCAGATGGAATTGGAGTTGTCTGGGCATTGAGAAGGAAAGGTTGCAACAATGTAATAAAAATACCAGGCTGCGAACTTTGGCTGGATATCATAAAATCAAATTATAAATCAAAATCTTTTTATTTAATTGGTGGAAAAGAAATAGTTATAAATAAAACTGTCAGCCAACTAGAAAACGAATTTCCAGGTATAAATATTTTGAATCATCATCATGGCTATATTAATAATGATAATCAGATAAACGATATTATAGATGATGTGGTAAAAAGAAAGCCTGATTTTGTATTTGTTGCAGTGGGCTCTCCTAAACAGGAAATTATTATGGACAAAATGTTTCAAGCTTATAAAACATCCTATTTTGGATTAGGCGGAAGTTTTGATATCTATACAGGCAATAAATCAAGGGCACCTGATTGGTGGCTGGAGAATAATTTGGAGTGGGGTTACAGATTATTAAATGAGCCCAAAAGAATTATGAGACAGATAGTTATTTTACCTTTTATCATTAAATTAATTTTAAATCGATTGTGAGCTAATGAGATTTCTTTTGACACTGGGCGGACCTTTTTATTTATTAAAAAACGTAAGTTATTTGATAATAATTGTTTATTTGGAATTGTGAAAATAATCTGATGAATAATCCGAAAATAATTTCAGTTGTTGGTGCAAGGCCTAATTTTATAAAAATGAAGCCTATCATTAATTCTATAAAAAAAAATAAAATAAATAATATTTTAGTTCATACTGGTCAGCATTATGACCAAAATATGTCTGAGATTTTTTTCAAGGAATTAATGTTGCCAAAACCAGATTATTTTATGGGAATTGGATCAGGCACACATACTTATCAAACTGCCGAGATTATGATTAATTTTGAAAATATCTGTGATAATTATTCTCCTGATTTGGTCATTGTGGCAGGCGATGTAAATTCAACATTAGCATGCGCGCTTGTATCAGCTAAAAAAAATATACCTGTTGCACATATTGAATCTGGATTAAGGTCCTTTGATAGGACTATGCCTGAAGAGATAAACAGAATAATTACGGATAGTATTAGTGAAATTTTATTTGTTACTGAAAAAAGTGGTGTTCAGAATCTAATTAAAGAAGGTATAGATAGAAGTAAGATTCATTTTGTTGGCAATACAATGATTGATTCATTAATTAATTATATTGATCAAGCAAAAAAAAGAAAGCCCTGGTTAAATTATGGTTTGACACCAAAAAATTATTGTTTAGTTACCATGCATAGGCCTTCTAATGTTGATGATGAAATTAAAATGATTTCTATAATAAGACTGATAAATCAATTATCAGATAAAATTAAAATAATATTTCCAATTCACCCAAGGACTGCAAAGTTAATGAAGCAGTGCTCAGAATGTTTGTCAGAAAATGTCATTTCGACATCGCCTTTATCTTATTTGGATTTTCTAGGATTAATGTCATCTTCAAGGTTTGTACTAACAGATAGTGGAGGTATTCAAGAAGAGAGCACATACTTAGAGGTGCAATGTGTTACACTCAGAGAAAATACTGAAAGACCAATTACTATAACAGAGGGGACAAATCATTTAGCTGGTACTAATACAAAAAATGTTTTAAAAATAATTGACAATATTTTAACTGGTAAAAATAAAAAAGGTTCAATACCAGAAAAATGGGATGGTAAGGCTGGAGATAGAATAGTTAAAATCATATCGGAGTTTTTATAAAAAATCATCTTCTTTTTATTTATTTTTTAATCTGTGGCTATATTTTTAGTCAAGAGCTTCCTGAATATTATTTTGTTTCAAAAAAAATAAGTTTTTCATTTAACGAAGGGAAGTCATGGAATACTAATACAATATTTCATCCGATTAGATATCAGAACTTTCAAGAACCTTTAGATAGCGATTCAATCAGTTCAATATTTAAGATAGGTCTCAAATCACGGAATCAAGATATGTTTATATTTTTTGATAATATTTTACGATTCAAAAAATATTATTATGCATTTTACCATAGCAGAGTGACAAATGATCCTGATGCATTTTTAGGATTTAGTGGTTTGCCGAGAAATATTAGTCGCCTCGGCTTTAATTCATTCGAGACGGAATATTCTGGTTTAGGTTTTGAAAATAATTGGTCAATATTACAATATGGAAGAGGCAGACAAGCATGGGGTAGTGGAAATGATTTATTTTTATCATCTAGTATCAATTCTCCTCCATATGACTATGGTCTAATTGGCATTAAACTTGGGAAAATAAAAATGAGATATTTCCATGGGTTTCTAGAATCTGTAGGTCATAATAAAAAAATAAATAGATACATCTTGGGACGAGGTATAGAGTGGTCGAATAGTAAAAATTTACTAATTGGGATAAATGAAATAGTGGTATATCAGGGGGAGAATAGACCTATAGACCTTACAATGCTAAATCCTATATCAAATCACATAGAAATAGAGATAAATAATAGGCAGAATATGCAAGGTAACTATCAAAATGCAATCTGGCAATTATCAGTTGATTCTTTTCTTAATTCAAGATTTAGATTTTCTTTTAATTATGCTATTGATGAATTGACAATAGATCAAGTCGAAAAAGATATTGATGAAACTAATCTTACTGCATTTTCATCAAAATTAGTTTATAAGGTTTATGATAATAAATATGGAAAAATTTTATCTAGTTTTAAATATATCAAAATTGGGACGCATACATTTAGACATGCTTATGGTATGAATAATTTTGTAACCCGACATTCGCCTATTGGGAATAGTTTTGGAAGTGATATTTTGTTATATGAATTTGGCCTTGACTTTTTTGATAATGATAAAATTTTTATAAATACTAAGTTTGGCTATAGAGAAGAAGGCGAAAACACAATACTAATAGACCCATATGATTCCAATGAGGATATAATTAAAGAACCCTTCCCAAGTGGAAATATAAAAGAAGTTCTTTTTGGGGTTTTGAATTTTGAAAAATGGTTTAATTCAAATAATGCAATTAGTCTTAGTATAGGTTTAGATAAGAATAATGAAGATTTAAATGGATATGTTCGGTTAGGATTATTTTTTTCTCTAAACAATAATATCAATTATTTTTTTTAAA
>MDSW01063515.1_pt1 | contig 20825 bp, 22 predicted proteins | sample 811171 | NCBI WGS metagenome assembly MDSW01 (sample SAMN05326641, study PRJNA326480) | marine metagenome | isolation source: seawater | place: Atlantic Ocean: North West | collected 2012 | reverse complement strand
CTTATGACCTACCAATACTGAATTATCAGCAGAAGTAATCGCATCTCCCGAATAATTCCCAATGGCGATATTGTATTCTCCACCTGCAACCGAGCCGCCAAGAGCGTCGTAACCAATCGCTATGTTATCTGACTCAGTATCGAAACCATCTGCCGCTTGGTACCCTATTCCAATGTTTCTTGCGCCGGAAGTCACTGCTCCCAAGGCGTGTCTTCCACCAATCGCTACGTTGTAGCCACCACTCCCGCTTGCGTCCAATGCTTCTCTACCAATCGCTACATTGAAACTGCCTGTGTGAGATTTGTGTGCTCTGTAACCAACAGCCGTTACATTTGAACCTGCGCTGTAATTTGCTTCTCCACCGACTGCTACACCGTAATTCAACCCACCTGAGTAGCAAGCCCTGTAACCGATAGCGACTCCGAGAATACCGTTGGAGTCAGAATATCCTGCCCCGCTACCAACGAACACATTTTTCGCACCTACGTTGTTCGCCTGTCCTGCTTGATAACCAATATGGACATTTTCCGAACCTGTTGTTAATGAGTCTGATGCTTGGTAGCCTATTCCTACGTTGTAATCACCCTCAGTCAAGGTATTGAATACGTCTACTCCGAGCCCTATGTTACCCGTTGCACTGTTTAGTGTCCCAGTAGTCGGTGCAGAGCCATCAGATTCGGGTTGGAGCAGGAATCCGTCGACAAAGTTGGTAGCGTCCATTAGAACATCATCTAAATCACCAATAGCAGAAGCACCGCCACCACCGCCGGAGGCAGCGATGGTGATTGAACCTGTTCCGTTTGTTATGGATATACCACTTCCAGCAGTCAGTGTTGCTTTGGTTAGTGTGTTGCCTGTGGTGTTTCCTATGAGAAGTTGACCATTGGTGTAAGATGTTTGGCCAGTTCCACCTTTGTTAACGGCAATGGTTGAACCACTCCAAGTTCCGGCGGAGATTGTACCTGCATCAGCAATACCTCCTCCGAAGGTCGCTGCTCCTGCTTCTGACATGTCGAGAGTGAGCGCTGTTATGGTGGCACTGTTGTCTATGCCCTTGAAGATGATGTCTTTGTCGTTGGTCGCTGACTTGATTATGAAATCGGAAGTGGCTCTGACGAATCTACCGTATTCTGTTCCACCATCTTTCAGAATAACATCGGCACCATCCGCATCTAGAATTATATCTCCTGCTGAATCCAAAGTCATGTCGCCGGATGAGAGGGCTATCGTAGTTCCGTCGATGTTGAAGTTATCGATATCGATTCCAGCGTCTGCTGTGATTTTCGCAGAGAACGTCTTGGAACCTGAGAAAGTCTGAGTTCCCGTTAGATGCGCTGTGTCGGAATCCAAGTAGGCAGAAGCGATGACACTCCCATTCCAAGTTCCAGCGGCTATTGTCCCTGCGTCTGTTATCCCACCGCTGAATGTGGTTGCTTGGACAGCAGTTAATGAGTTGGAAGTACCAGTAATCCAAGTAACTCCACCATCGCCGGAGGCTATCTTTAGTTGGTCGTCCGCTGTCGCGGAATCTGCGTCTACACCACCGATAATTACGTTATTATCTCCCGATGTTATATTATCTCCCGCATTTCTTCCGAGCATTATATTATCTGTACCTGAATTAATTGCGCCACCTGCGGTTACACCGATTAAAGTGTTATTACCACCTGTTGTTACGTTATCACCCGCACCATATCCTACAAGTGTATTTGCAGTAGATGTTGCGTAGTAGCCTGTTGCATAACCAACAAATACATTTTGGTTACCGCTTGTTAATGCCCTACCTGCATCTGCACCAACCGCTACGTTATTACCCGATGTGCATTGACCTAAAGCAGAATATCCAATCGCTACGTTTTGTCCATTTGTTGTAATAGCGTCTAATGCTTGATAACCAACTGCTACGTTGTAAAGGCCCGTAGTAATCGAGCCACCTGCTTGATGCCCTATTAATACTGAACCATCAGCGCTGGTAATAGCGTCACCAGCGGTATATCCGATAGCGATATTTTTCTCACCGCCTGCGATTGCGCCGCCAAGTGCCGCTCTTCCGATGGCTATGTTGTAGTCTTCAGTGTCGGGGGCGTCTAGAGCCGTCTGCCCAATCGCTACGTTGGAATGACCGGTCGTGGTTGCGGCACCTGCTTGATAGCCTACGAAAGTGTTGTTATCGCCGGTAGTGACTGCCGTTCCTGCGTCGTACCCGACTGCTACGTTGTAAAGGCCCCCGTCTGTGACGATTCCTGAGACGTACTGGGTGATTGAGTCCAATGCGTTCTCACCGAGACCGACGTTTCTCTGTGCTTGGTCTCCGGTAGGTCCGGTGACTGCGTCGCTGAGTTCTCCTAGTTGTGAAGCACCTGAGCCGGATGGTACGGCCCATGAGAAAGTCCCATCCCCGTCTGAGCGAAGGAACTGGCTTGTACTACCGTTACCCGAGACGTTCAACTGCGTAGCGCCGATTGTGTTGTCTGTGACGGAGATAGTCGCAGAATAGTCGCCACTCGCAGTCCCTGTCTCAGAACCTATGGTAATCGCTGTTCCTCCGGTCAAATCCACTCCGGTTATGTCTCCGGTCACGGTAGTGTACCCGTAGGACTCGATTTTCTCCTTGATTGCTTGCGAGGTCATCAGGGAAGTGTCGTTATCGACGAAACCAGTGTTGATGGTGGTTACTCTTGCACCACTCCCACCGAGTCTGAAACCACTATCGGAGATATCGGCTCTGCTACTTCCTCCGGTGGTGAATGTTTGGGTGTCTGTCCCAAAGGTGAACTTGTTGTTGGTGTCCCCTGAGTGAATCAGGTCACTAGCGATGGTAACCGTGCCTGAAAAGGTCTTATCGCCCGAGAAAGTCTGAGTTCCCGATAGATGCGCTGTGTCTGCATCCAAATTGGCCGATGGTAGAACACCGGTCACATAGTTCGCTAAATCGATTGCAGTTCCTTGCCATGTCCCTGTTGATATCGTTCCTAGTGTTGTTACGTTGGTTGAACCTTGGTAACCGTCTTTCAAGCCATCAGGGGTGACTGCCCTTGTGGTGTCTGTTCCTGTTGTTGTCTCGGCGGTGGTCGCTAGTTCGACAACTCCGGGGTTGGTTGCAGAAGCAGCCTCGGCAGCGATTGTGACAGCGCCATTCCCGTTGGTGACGTCGATTCCGTCGCCTGCCGTGAGTGTGGCCGCTGTCAAGACTCCCAGTGAGTTTCCTATCAGAAGTTCCCCATTCGAATAAGATGTGATTCCTGTTCCGCCTTTGCTAACGCCAATCGTCGTACCGCTCCAAGTTCCAGCGGAGATTGTCCCTGCGTTCGCAATTCCACCGCTGAAAGTGGCGGCTTGGTTGATGGTTGCTGCGGAATCTGTCAGAGTCAGCCTTGCAGTCCCGCCTGTCGTGAGCGTTATGGTATCTGTCCCGAAGCCCAACTTGGTGTTGGTGTCCCCTGAATGAATCAGGTCACTAGCGATTGTGACTGTTGAGAATGTCACATCGTCTGAAGTACCGACTGCTTGGCCGATTGATATTGTGGAAGAGTAATTTCCACTTGTAGTGCCAGTCTCAGAGCCTATTGTGACTCCTGTACCACCGGTTAAGTCGACACCAGTTATGTCTCCAGTATTGGTGGTGTAGCCGTAATTCTCAATCTTCTCCTTGATTGCTTGGGAGGTCATCAGGGAAGTGTCGTTGTCAGAAAATGAAGTGTTAATTGTAGTGACTCTCGCACCGCTTCCTATTTGTAGACCTGAGTCGCTGATGTTAAATCTCGCAGTTCCACCTGTTTGGAAAGACTGAGTGTCAGTTCCAAACGATATCTTGTTGTTGGTGTCCCCATCGTGAACTATGTCATCGGGAATGGTTAGCGTACCGCCTGAATCTACACTCAGACTACCTACAATTAGACCGTTCTTTACCCTAAACTCATTCGCCACGAGGTTCACTCTCCCTCTCGTGGGACACTAGAATCACGTTATTGTCGCTATTCTAGTAGCCACCACCCTTACTTTATGTCCACTTGAGTCTGTGCCTGCGCTGTTTGCAGCGTATGTCAGGCTGATTGTGCCGCTTGAGTTAGCGACTGAGAAAGTTCCGAGTTCGGTGTCGCTGTAAAGAAGAGCGTACTGTGTCAACTGCGCAAAGTCAGTACTATGTCCTAAGGCTAGAATCTCGGTGCTCATGAACTCGTTCGAGTCTTCGTCTTCTACAAGAATCAGATATTTGGTAGCGGGGTAGGAAGACACAGCGAAAGAGTCGATTGTACCGCTATTACCGTCCGTTATCGCAGCGATTGCTTGTGACCCTGAGGTTATGATTGCGTCTTGGGTCCCCGATGTGTTGATGGACAGTGTGGTAGCGTCTAAAGTTGCTACATCTAAGTCAGCAAGGGTGAAGCCACTAGTCGTGTTGACCGTAGTGGTGGGTTCTGCATGACTGCCTCCAGTCGTTGCGAACAACTTGTAGGTGTCACCGTCGCTTGCGTCCCTGAATAGACCGGTGTATTTGGTACCTGAAGCGACGTACTTAGCATAGAAACCAATGTCGAGCGAATCCGCTGAGTTGCTTCTCGCTAATTGCATCAAAGGGTCCTCCACTGTGACAGTGGCAACGTCTTGTTGGACGGTGTCCCCGCTCACTGTGAGGTCTCCTAGGATGGTTACCCCTCCCGAGCCATCGAATGTTATTGCAGAGTTACCGCCACTATCTTTTACTTCATTACCATTGACCCTTATGTCTCCGCTGAAAACGGTGGTCGCTTCGGTTATCGTAAGAGTGTCGGCGTCCGTGTTGACGACGGTCGCCCCGTTACCGAAGTTCAAGTCATTTCCTGAAATGGTAACATCGCCTGCGAAAGTGGCTAATTGCGAATCGTTGATGGTGAGCGCTGCCGTCAACGAAGAACCATTGTGTGTCGAGAGAATCATCTTACCCTTCGTATCGTTGGCTGTACCCGAGTGACTCACTTCGATTTGGCCGAGAGAGGCGTTAGCGTGGTCCTCGAATATAATCTTGGTCTCTGCCGCGCCATCAGTGTTCTCGTCGGTCGTGTTCTTGAGGGTGAGGTAAGCATTCTCGCCTGAAAGTTGTAAGAGTGTTCCGGGTGCTGCATCGCCAATACCAACATTACCGTCAGTGTGTATTCTCATCCTCTCGGCTGCTGCATCTGTCCCGCTGACCTTAGTCTTGAATTGTATGCTTGAAGTTCCTGTTCCGTCTCCACCACCGGATGCGAGAATCAAGTCCCCACCGTTGACGTTGTTCGAGCCTGTTGCGGACGAACCTGCCGAAATCGTCAGTGGCTTTCCTGCCGTTGTACCAGTCGTCGCGGTGACGCTTATTGAGTTGTCAGCATCGTTAGCGAAAACGAATGCGTTGAGGCTAGAAACTGTTAGCGTACTTGAACTGAAAGTCACATCTGACAGGTCGTTCAGTGCGCTCGCCGAGGAAGCAGAAAGGTCGGTGGTTCCCCAATAGAGCGAGCCACCTTTACTATACAGGCTACGGGTTGTGGTCGATGGGTCGGCAGAGCCGTCGTCGAAATGGATAACACCACCGACATTCGTGGCTCCAGTTGCTCCGACATGAAGTGTAGCGAAACTCGAAGGTGTTTGTGCTGGACCTATACCGATTTGACCGGTCGAGTTTGCTTGGAAGAAGGTGTTCTCAGTAGCGAGTGGGTTACCTTGAGCGCCGTATGTCGAAGAGCCGTTCGTGAATGGACCACTATTCAGGTCGGTTCCGGCTTGATTGAAACTGCGGTTCATGTAACCCATACCAAAGTTGCTGGCACTGGTACCGCCTTGAGAGGTCCCTGCTGATTTGTAAACACCTCCCACAGAATACGCGTAGTTCGACGCTGATAGGGTACCGCTACCAGTGTTGAGATACCTAGCGGCACCGACTGCGTTGTCGAAGTTGAAAAGTAATTGGTTAAGTTCGCCAGCAGAAGCCGTTTCTATCACCATGGCAGACCCTAAAGCATCGTTATACTGGGTCTCGGCGTTCGTAACGCTGGACTTTATCTTCATCATAGCCAAAGTATCCACATGGATGACTTGATTGTAAAATAACCTCTCGTTTACCGTGGCGCCACTGTTTGCGTTGGTTTTGAAGTACCCTGTAAAGTAGTCTATTCCGGACTCTATGGTGTTCGGAGTGTCACTACCAATCTTAACATGAGGTATCACCTGCAAGTGTGTTCCGTCTTTGTAAGTGTAACTTGAATCGTTATCACTTGTTTTGATTTTCATGAAACTATTCGCTTCGTTTATAATCACAGCACCGTAGTTAGCACCAGTAGCCCATAAACTGTTTGCGGTTCCAAACTTACCGCCGTCTAGGGTGATTTGGCCACCGTCGTGAGAAAATTGGCCAGTATTCCCAATCGGAGCGGCCTGACCGTTGATGTCAATGGCTGGTGGGACGAGGGTTATCTGACGGGTAACGCCGGTAGCGTCGTCGAAAGCCCCTGCTGTGCTTACTAACACAGTGTCAGATGTACGAGTGTAGGAGTAAGGCTGCTCGCTTGTCGTCATCCCCTCTATCTTCACTTGTCCTGATTGTGGGAAGTCGGCAAAGACACCTGATGTGGCCGTAAGAGTGGTTCTAGAACCGGATGAACCACCGCTGGTGGTGAATGTCGCGTCGTGACTGGCTGCAACTGCTGGGGAGGTTTTGAAAACACCATCGATGTCAATATAGTTACCATCTTGTGGAGCAATAGCCATGTCGAGATTGTCCGGTCCAGTGATGTTACCACCAAGAGTTATCCCCTTGTTGAAAGTCGCTGCGCCGCCTTCAGACATATCTAAAGTCAGGACAGCGGTGTTGACCCCACCATCGTTTCCTCTGAAAACCATGTCCCCGTCTGAGACTAATGACCTGATGACCATGTCATCGCCGTTGTTATTGATTTGTCCGTGATTGACCCCTGCATGGGCAAAGAACACTTCTCCGCCATCAGCGTCTAGTGTAATGTCGCCGACTGCGTCTAGAAGAAGTCCTTGGTCAGAATCTATCTCTCCATCTAGAAGGGTGAGATTACCTGATGAGGAAGAGTTCTCAACGACGTAAAGCCCATTTTTGACACGAAAGTTCGCATTTGCCATGTTTTTTCCTCACGTTGTCAGTGCTTTGACGGCCACGTTGACCGTGTAGTTGTCAGAGTCCCCAACGTTGTTCAAGATAACTCTTGCGTTCCCGCCGTTGACGTCTGTCTTAACGTTCGCAAGCGGGCTGTCGCTATAAACTAGGCCATACTCGTTGATACTAGAAGCACTCCCATTGTGAATTAGCATCACTTCCGAGACCTGATAACTCGAGTCAGTGGCGTTGGTTACCTGTATGTGGTATTTCGCCGACCTGTATGTGGATACATCTAGATTGGCGATTACGAACTCGGTTGAAGTGTTGCCGTCTCCCGAGAACGTGTAGGTCACGTTGTCTAGGTTCATCTCCTGTATGGAAACAGAACCATTGGTCTTGTGCTCTATGTTCATTCTAGGTAGGAACTCAACGGTGTAGACCACACCGTTCGCTAGGTTTTGTCCTGACTCCTTCTCTAGGTCGAAACCTATGCTAGAAGAGGTTCCGCTCCCACTGAAGCCGGAATCGCCTTGGGTGTAGACTGTCCCCGAAGTCGCTCTAAAGACGGAGATGTCCTTCGGGTCGTCTCTTTGGGAAAAAATGATTCTACTGTTCAGGCCGTAGCCCAAGTTGTTGACGTAGGTCTCTGCCTCGGCTGCGGTCGAGCAGTTCGGGAAGGATGTCGCGAAGAAGTAATACTCCCCGTCCAAGGTGAACTTACCAGCAGCGAACCCACTGCTGGTTGCGTAGGTTGCGGTGAACATCCTAGTCCTTCTCAGACTTGGTATTTGGTCCAAGAGACCCCAAGAGCCCGATTGCTTTCGGTAGAAGTCCCCATTGGTGACGTCAATCGCCAAGCCCCCGTTAGAGCCTGTCCCATCAGATGGAGTTCCTGTCGAGTAGGTAACTGTCGTTCCGCTCCCTGAGAGTTCCGACTCATCTACGGCTAGCGTAAGCACTCCCGTGCTGGCCGAGTAGGTTATGTCCATTCCACTACCGGCATTGAGCCGGTTGAGAATACCATCTACGGTACCGTCGTTATCCGAATCAACCAATGGCCTTCCAACTGAAATATATCCCATTACATATCCATCCAGTAAATGTACGAGTAGACGCCATCGGGGTCAGAGTCGGCTATCACGTATATCTGCGACAACTCCGTGACGTCTATGAAAAATGAATCTGCTGGTCCTAGAGGGATTCCCTCGGGATATTGGTTTATCTGAGTCCCTGTCAGATTGCGCATGGTTGGTCCTCCTATGAATATCGTAGGTGTGTTCCTATGGTCGGCCTTGAGCATAAATCCCTTTTGGGCCTTTACCCCCTTCCCATTCAACTCAGGAACTAGTTCCACTAGTTGTTGAGCGATTCCTGTCAGGTTCAGATTATCGCTTGTTAGCGAGACTATCCTACCTCCCCCACCAGTGTAGGCCGGAGTCGTTCCGGTGATTGTGAACGTCAACGCGTCCCCCAACTCATACCCACTTCCAACGATAGGGCTGACGAATCTAGTGTGTAGTGCGAACTCTGTAATCAAGCCGGTCGATGAGTTGAAGGTAATGTCTGCTTGCCCACCTGTGCCTGAGCCACCGGACACGGACACTCCTGAGTATTTCCTGTAACCCGAACCGGGGGTGTTGATAGCCCCTCCTGAGGTAAGGGTGTAAGGGCCTCCGGGTTGGAAGTTAGCGACGTATATCTTCTCACCAGCGAGTAGGTCTCCCGCTATTCCCGCATTCATTTCATACTGCACCCTGCGTACTCCGTCGACAGTGCTCTCTGTGATTGACTTGTATGTCCCTAGGCTTTGGAAGGTGCCGAATGTGACCCCGTTATCCCCGCTTCCTAGGAAGAACAACTCATCGCCGTGAATGGTCGCACCGGGGTCTCTAGTGTACTTAGACAGATTGTAACTCTCTACGGTGGTGTCCCACTGGAGGTTGAGAGTCGTCGAACCACCGTCAGACTGGAGCCTAGCCGTCAAGGGGGTTAGCACATACTTGCTGAACGATATGCCGCCGGCTAACTGGTTCCCGCCTAGCCAGTTGGTCACTGTCGTTCTCCGATGCTTGTTGCCCGAGAACTCTCCCCTGCCCTTTTGGGTGACTAGGAGGGAAGTGTCTCCGAATGGAGAGTAGTCGGCACTTATGAAGCGTTTCTTCCCGCCAATATCGACTGCTAAGTTAGCGTCCACGCCGTCCGACACGACTCTACCAGTGAGGTCGTCGTATTGAGCCTTTTCACATGTCCATCCAGTAGAGGTACACCTGACTGGTGTATAATTGGTCGGTATTTCCTAACGCTACTTCCAATGTAGATGTGAATGTGATAGACCCTGCGCCTGTCGAAGCGACCACACCTATCTTGGTACCGTCGCTCTTGTAGACGATGGAGCCTACGGGGAAGTTGGTGGTGGTAACGCTAGAACTGGGCGCAGAACCACCTGAACCACTAGTATTGTCTATCGCTATTGTAGTATCACTAGTACTATACGACGTATTAGCATAATATCCCGATGCTCCTACTGGATTAGTTCCACATATTACATATAGGCTAGATAGTCTAGTTATATCAATGAAGAATGCTTCTCCCGGATTAAGCGGGATGCCTTGAGGGTGGGTAGCAAGGTCGCCATGTGCCTCTGAGCCCATGGTCAGTCCACCTATGTATAGAGTCACATCGTTAGCCGCATCAGTCTTCATGATGATTCCTTTCAATGCCTTGACATCTCCCCCGAGTAAGTCTGAGAGCCTGTGAGCGATGCCTCGGGATGCCCCGCCTCCTAGGTAGTTGGTCGGGGCCAGTCTCTTGTGTCCCAGCCCATCGACGTCCGGAGAGAAGTGGGAACGACCCCTCTCAGTGGTTTGGAGGGAGTATGTGTGGTCACCGTGCCTCAGGGCGTTAATCGGTACTCTCTTCGAGTTGATTGTACCGTAGACCGTTGCATCCACTTCGTCCGACACGACCCTACCACCACTGCCTTCGTATTGAGGATTTGGGTAGCGCATCGGTTATTACGATGTTCAAGAAGCCACCCCCATGCCGCGAGTCATCCGAGAGGATGTAGCCACCCCCTATGGTGAGTGCAACATCTGTAAGCGCCCTACTAGAAGCCACGTTCTCGAACCGGCTATCTATGACGAGTTCACAACAGAAGAAGTAATCGGGCGTGCTGATGATTATGCCTCCAAGCAATGGGAGGAGGTCGAAGAAGTGGTCAAGTATAGACTCGCGAAGAACGCAATCGTCCTATGTCATGGGTGCTTTGTCGAACAAGAGAGAAAACTCACCGCTATGGTCGATAAGAACTATGACCGTTGGATGGAGAACCCTGCTTCCTATGTCGCTAGAATCAGAACTATTGCAGAGACCTACAAGTACTACAAGTTCGAAGGGGAAGTGGAGACGAAGATAAAATCCCTAGTAAAGGCATTGAAGGGGTCTAAGAATGACAGATGAGGTAATCATGGCGAAGGTCAGCGCCTTTGCTGAGGAATTGAGACAACTCGGGGTAGAGGACTTCATCTTCGCCGCAGGTTCTTCTGATGGTTCACTTGCATTACAATACGACGGTGACGCTAGGGGAGTGGCCTTTCTAGCCATGACGACCCTGATGAACGCCATGTTCGAAGCAATCGAAGAACAAGATATGAGGCTAAAGTATGGACGAGAAGATAACGGCGAATGAGTGGGATAAGCGTAAGGCTTGTCCTATATGCAGGGATATTGCTGAGAAGAAGGTGAACCTCGATGGAGAGGTCATGCTCCACCCTAAAACCGGAGAGCCGCTTCACTGCCCTGTTTGTGATTATCCTGAGACCAAGATGTACCACGACATAGGTGGTGTGGAATCGAAGAGAACCTCGGAGAGAGGAGATACCCAAATATGGAATCACTTGATTTCGGTCAAGTGCGATAGTTGTGGTTGGAAGCATGTTGTCGACAACATGGTTTGCCTCGGCGACCCTTGGGACGAAGTATTCGGATTCCGGCGACACTTGGAGCAAAGTGAAGAACAGAAGCACGCCATTACTTGGACTAACGAGCAAGCGGTGGGCCTTCGTGGTGCGAAGGAAAAGTACGATAAAGACGCAGAATTGCTAGGAAAGGGCTATCGAGCAAAGAGGAAAATCGAGACACAGAGAAGTGATGGGGCGTCAAAAGTTGAGTGGATTCCTTCTAAAGAAGAGCGGAAATTGCCTAAGTTCCGCGATAAGAAAGGAGAGTAAGACATATAACCCTCGGATGAAGTGACCACACTAACCCAATCGGGGTGACTACACTATGCGAGAAAACCAAACCACAAACACAACTGTTGAGATTGAAGTACAAGGAAAGAAAGTTACGATGTCGCAAGACATTCCTAACTACGAGTTCGAAGAGGGCCTAGCCGCTCTTCTGAACATGGCTCTCCTTGCTGAGTCAAATCTAAACGAGTAAGCGAGGGATGCGACTACTTCGGTAGTCGCTCCTTCCACTACTATTTTCTAATCAAGAAATAGATTATAGCGGAAGCCGCTATTATTTTCGTCAAGTTTCCTGTGGAAGAAGAATTGCTTCCTTGGATACCAAACAATCCCGGAGTTTTGCCATCAGTCGGCCCTATTCCATTTCTTCTCTTGGAGAGCGGTGCTCCTACCTTTCCATATCTGTCGTCTAGGGCCATCCTAGTTATGTCTGTGAAATCGTTGTGTAGGTTCTCTGCTTCCCAAGCGAGACCCTCGTGATAACGAGGCATCTTTTTCTCAAGTGGGTGCATCATTCGAACCAATGCCCCGATTGTCCAGCCGAAAGACCGGAGAATCCGAGGATGTCTGAATGTTGCTCGGTCATTAGAGAGTTCTTCTCGTCGCTTGAGAGAGAAAGTTGAGTGTCGATGTCGGCACCGTATACTGGTGATGGTTCGAGGGCAACTGTCCCTAGTCTTCTCCTTGCGGAGCCGCCGACTTGGGAGAACTTCTTCTTTGCACCAAAGAGACCGCTTCCTGCTGGAATTGGCATGGATGGTTCTCCCGCCGTATCGTCTCTTAGGCTTGGTAGGTGAGAGGAGGAAGTCGTCGTTGATGTTGAAGTTGTCATTCCTAGTCCGTTTGTGTTGCTGAAAATCAAAGGGACGTCGCCTTCTTGAGTTGCTTCTTCTACTGCGTCTTGAATTACGTCTTCCATTCTCTTGAGATAGACATAGTAGCCAACGGTCCCTGCAACTGCTAAAGCGAGGAAGGGTCTTTTCTCGACCAGTTTCTGAGACTCTTTGAGGAAAGACAGATTACCACGTCCGGTATCCGTCTATCCCTGTTGCTGCGTCCACTACCTTGCCGCCGGCGTAACCATATCCGAATGCTCCTAGAGCATAAACCGCGAATGTTCCACCGATGACCAAAGCGGCCACTGGTTGTTTCTTGTAGAAAGCCTTCATGTCTTTTCTGAGATTCTTCGCTACCATTCCATCACCTCATGCTGTAAGCATTCCAGCAGTAACTACTGCCCCTAGAGCACCACCGAGAGCGGCGTTTCTCTTTGCTATGTCTTTGTAGGATTTGCTTCTCTTCATTCCGCCGAAGTATTCCATGTTGAATGCGTTAACCACTCCAGCCGCAGCAAGGCCTACTGCTAGGCCTGCTATCAATACCGTACCAGTTCCTGCCTTTACGACAGTCACTTCCCCAAGTCCGTTACCGTAGTAGGACATCAGAAGCACCATCCTTTCTCTATACAATCACAATCTTCGCAATCCATTCTTTTCACCTCAGAATCCATAGAAGTTAGCGTCAAGGGAATCGGTGTTGCCGAACATGTGCATGTGACTGTAATAGGGCTCGTTCCTGATTGGTGCGTAACTATCGTAGGAATATGTCGATACTGGAGCGGTTGGCTTTGCTGCTTCTGCTGACGCAGAAGGCAGTAGTGCCGGCATTCCAGCCCTGTTGTACAAATATAGTCCTCCACCTACGATTGCTAGAGTCATAAGTGGGTTTTTTCGTGCTTTCTTCATGGTGTTTTTGATTGTCTTTCTCATATAATCACCAATTTCTTTGGTTTTCTATTACGACTCCTGTTAGTAAGCCGGCTACTCCTGCGATGGTGGCTGCGGATATAAGTCGTTTGTAAGAAATGGAACTTGTATTAGGATACGCCTTCAAAGCGAGCGCTGTTCCACCGCCTGTTATTGTAGGCAGTGCAACAGTAAGCGGAGTTATCTTACCCGCCCTTGTAGAGTTGAGCATCATCCCTGCTCCTTGCCCTATGATGAACCCGCCGATGACACCCATCGGGACTGAATAATGGAGCGGTCTAACGGAACCGTCCAAGTAGTCTGCTAATGGGACGAGTATTGCTCCAGCGGATGCACCAAGAACCCCGTATTGTAGTGATTCTTTAGCAGTCTCTAATAGGGTCATTCACATTCCTCACAGGCGGTTAGCGCCTGCGATTCCAGCGAATACCATAGGTTCGTACCCATGTTTTACTGAACCCGGCACAACTCTTGCTTTCGGTCTTTGACCGTTCATTGGTTCATCCATCCAAGCGCTGGTGTGATACTCAGCGTCGTATCTAACTGGCCCCATCGATGGTCCCGGCATTATGCCGTCGTGGTTGTTGGTTCCGGACTTCTTTAGTGGGGCGGTTGACCCTGATGGTTGAATCTCTGTCGATGAACTAGTCCAAACACTACCTAGTCCGTTCATGCTCGATGCTCTAGTTAGAACCATATCAGCGACTATCGGGAAGCCTACGACGAAAGCAGCACCGGCAACGAATGGGTATTTGTCCGCGAACTTTAGTACTCTATTCTTGAAAGCCATGTATTATCCCTCGAAACTCACTTCTCTATATCTCTTAACATTAATACTCCTAATAGATATAGTAGGGTTACTATCTGCATTAGTAGTTACTGTACCTATACTTGTAGTAGTTCCTGTTGCTTGGAAAGTAGAGGCGGTAGCGTTCAGTCCCGGAGAGACTTGTAGACATATCGCTCCTGTGGCGTTGTCGTATGTAGCCCCTGCTCCTGATTCCGCCCAACCATCAGCACCGGTGTCTGCGCTCCTGTTGTAGCGGTATATCTTCTCAACCTTGCCGGGGAAGAAAACGGTTCCCTTGTTCCTAATGAAAATCCTAGAGCCGACTGCTATGCTATCCATCGAGGCCCCTGCCGCTTCGTTTCCTAGTACAGCAGTGGAATCGTTGTTCGTGCCGTAGAGGATGATGTTCTGCGTAGAGGCGCTTGAGGTTGTTCCGGGGAAGTCAGCACCACCTGTCAATGCTGGGTGAGCAACTGCGCTTCCATCTTGTCCGGCGGTAAAGGTTCCAGCAGTTCCGGAATCAACGAGGTCTATGTATGGACTGTCTTCGACAATCTCGTCCTCGGTGAAGATTGGCTTACCGGCTGAACCTGAATATGGGTTTGCGGTCCCTGTGGTTACGTTCTCTAAGTATACCAACTCGTTGTATGTGTCGTTGACTACATACCCACCATTCGTTGCCCCTATTGGCTTCGCTATTGCCTCGGCCATTATCGGTAGTGATACTGCATCCATTCCCGAGTGTGTGAACGTTCCACCACCGATGAACTGCAAGTCGATAGGTGTGGGTAGGTTTCTTCTAGATTGGAAAGACAGTGTGTGTCCGAACACATCTCTCGTTGGTCTGAGGAAGTTTGACACTGAGAACTTGATTTGCTTGTCATAGGACTTCGGCATCATTGGTTGGTATCTCAGAACGTATGAACCGTCTGACAACCTACTGGTTACTTGGAAGGCTCCATCCGGTCTAGAACCTGTTCTAGATGAAAGAAGAAGTTCTGCGGCTGTCTCACCACCACTCTCGGGGTTGTTGACGTAGTCATCCATCTCCAATCTCAGTATTGCATAGGGGTTGTCGACAACAACCTCTATTGAGTGTAGTTGGCCTTTCTCCTTGAAGGAAAGGACATCGAAGGTGTCACCAGCGTTTATGGTTAATCCTGTGAATCTCGTAGAAACCATTCTATCGGTAGCGACCGTTCTAGAGGCTTTGGTGTCCACCTCAAGTTTCAGGCCATGTGCTGAAACAATGGATGGTCTACCCAGTTCATCCTCGTCTTCGTACCCAAAAACCATGCTACCACTTCACCAGTCCGACTTACATTGAGAGATAATCACTCAGGAAGCCTGACGACTGGTAGGTAACCGGGTTGTAGTACATGAACCGGAGGCGACCGCCAGCGCGAGCCTTTAGGGTCGCTAGTTGGTCCTGAGAGAGTTCTAGGATTTTGTACTTCCAGCCCATTAGTCTGATTCTTCCGTCAAGGATGTACTCGTCGGAGTCATTTACGAACCTAAACGCCGGTTGGGATGCTTCACCATGTTCAATTATCATACCGTAGTTCCAGTTAGGGTTGGTGGCTGGAGACATGCTACCGTCGATGAATCCGGAGATTCCTTCGAGAGTGGTCTCGCTTGCAGTGGAGCCGGAAGCAGATTCTCCGTCCGGACTTTCATCCAAGGTGTGCTTGTTCGCGCCGACAGGCTGCTTGATGTAGATTTTACCGGAGATTGCTCCGATTTGTTTCATGTCTTGAGTGCTTGCGTCTCCTACGAAACCAACTGGTGCTCCGCTTGCGGAGTTAGGTGTGGTTCCGTTGGTGGAGTGCCAGTTACCTGTTTCGATATCAGCGAACTTAGGTTGTAGAGGAACTCCTGGAGCCAAGTGGTAGATGTTACCGGCGAACGGCTCTAGTTTGCTGAAAGTGATATATCCCGAGTCGTAGTTAGGAGCAAGGATGTTACCAGTCTTGTCAGCAGCGGTTACTGAGCCGCTAGCGCCTAGGTCGTAGTATGCTTGAACGGAGTTCACACCGTATTGTGTGAGCGCAGTTCCGTGTGTTCCGTTTAGTGCGGAAGCACTGGCGTTACCTACGTTTAGTGTGTCTGTAAAGAAAAGGTCGACGGCTAGGGCCTCGACTCCTGTTACTAGGGCGTATGTGTCCCTAATTCGTAGGAGGTAACCGGGTTTCAGAGATTCACCGGTTCCCATCACGGTGTAATCCGTGTTCGCTACGCGTCCGAAAGCATTTCCACTTCTATATCCTTGGTTTGCATTTGCCATGTTTTTTCACCTGTCTATCTATTGGGTGTGAGCATTGGCTCGTTTAGCGCACGGTGGTGTTAGATATAACGAGTTCGGAAGGTGATTGCTTTTTTGAGGTCCTAAATGGACATTAGTATCACGCTTTTGCTAACGCTGATACTAGAGTGATTTGAATTGGTTTGAATTATTTTAGTAGACCAACCCTCGAGGTTCCGAAGAACCCCGAGGGCGGTTTTTGTATTGAACGATTTTTCAATCTCAGAATGTCTTACCGATAGCGAGGATGCTAACCATAGCACCAGCGCCAGCGATTGCGTCATTCAGTTCAGCAGCAGTCGTGGACTCAGTTAGAGAGTCCAGTGCATCCGTTACCTTGGTAGCGCCGAGCAAGTCCGAGTCAGTCAATAATGGTGACAAACTCAGTGTAGAAACTCCATGGTTACCAGCAAGCCCTGTTTGGTCGCTCGCGAATTGAGCGGCCATAAGTTGTGCTTGTAGCGCATGTGAGAAACCTTGCATCTCATCGGTTTCGATACCAGCAGGCGACGCGTCTGTGAAGAGGTCGTCTGCGGTTAGTGTATCGTTAGCGTTGATTTGCGCCATACCCACGTTCAGAATTGCTTCCCAAGACATTCCTCGGGAATCTGAGGTCGAACCGTAAGTCGAACCGGCCATAGGGACGGCTGTTATGTCCTTTAGGACGTTTCCTTCAACTTGGTCGGTAAGTACGGTAGCGTAACCCTCAGTTAGAACGCCATCAGCAACGAACGCAGTGAAATCAGGGCGTAGAGCCGCTGGGTATTTCTGCGATGCGATGCTGTGAACCATCTCAGCCATAGCCTTGGTTGTTGTACCGTCAGTCTCAATAACAAGAACGTTTGTTCGAACGAGTTGCATTTGACTGCCGAAAGCAACATCTAATCCACCTAGTGAACCCATGCTTAATGCCTCCGTGCGTCATCCCCGAGGGGAATCAGGACAACTCTCCGATGTTCTGTGTTAACTGTATCAATTCGTGGTGCTGACCAACTACGCTTCCGATGACTCTCCACTTTTCTGCTCCAGCGATTGTGCTGTTACCGAAAGTTGCAGCGCCACCAACTACGCGGTGGTTACAAACGATATTCTTTTCTGGCTCGACGACAATTGGAGATTCGTACCAAACGAATGGTTCTTCCAATACTTCGAAGATTTGTTGGTCGATTACAGGTGTTTCAATACCTGAAATCTGCCACTGATGCTCAGTCACCAAAAGAGGTGTGACTGGATACTGTATACCCATGATGAGGTAGAAGAACTCTTCCAGTGACTTGAAGTTCAAAGTCTTCGAAGCCCATCCGAATGAGTCTACGCTCGCTGAGTTAGCATTTCCAGTGCTACCTGAGGAAGGGATAAGCCATTGGCCATAGGTACCCAAAATGCTGAACTGGTCAGCACGGAGGATACCCTTACCGTAGTCTCCCTTCGGCCAGACGCCTTGGCTACCTCGGCCCCAGTGGGGGAAGTTGCTGGCGATTTTCTGTTCAATAAGGGACAGATAGTTCTTAATCTGTCCAGTCGGTCTGTCATAATAAGGTCTTAGTTCCGTGTGTTCACTTCCTTGTTGTTTAACGTATCAGTGCTTGTCTGTCTTGACTGTCTACCTGTAAAGGCGTTCTAGGCCAATGGCGTGTAGTACTTAAGGAGTGATGGTCATTCTAGCCCTAACTGACCCTAATAGTAACCCATATAAACCAAAAGTATGACAATGTAATGTGAAAGCGGACACGCGACAGGTGAGGTTCGTTTTGGATTCTCACCGAGTTGCTAAGTTGAAGACTCGGGCAGAAGCAGACGCTTTGTCGGTTTCTGCACTAGTAAGGATGATTATCCACCAGTTTCTAGACGGTCGGTTAATGACTCGTGCAGAACATCAGAGGTTGCTGAACCTCGAACTCATGAAGTTAGAAAAGTCGAAAGACACTTCTGAGAAAGACGACGATTCAGGTTGGCTTTCCTTTGTGGACTAGGTGTGAAGATGAAGAAGATTATCGGTTTGCTAGATGTGAACAACGACGGGGAAATAAACGCCTTAGACATGAGTCACATGATTCTCAGGCACGAGTGGTTGCTCGTTGCTGCTTTATTCATAGCAATTGGTGCCTTGGGTAAGGTAATCGGGTGGTGGTACATTGACTCGGACTTGTTTTGGGCGGCGGCAGGGGTTGCTGCTATCTTCGAATACATCGATGACACTCGTAGGATTCGGAAAGCGATTAGGAAAGAAGAGGAAGAGTGACTTCCTACTTGAACATCGGTCCTGAGCAAAAAGCAGCCACAATATACCTGACGCCCGAATCGACTTGGGTCGCCTTGTGCAGAATGAAAGATGGGAAGAGTATTGGAACACCTTTCTCAAGGGGCATCGAGACTTCTTCGGGACCGGCTTTCACAAGTAACTCCCCGCCTTCCCACTCTTCGGGGTCATTCAAAGGCACTACCAATGATAACTTTCGGGAGATGTTTGCACCACTCCCGACATCAAGATGCCAATCGTAATGTCCCCCGCTATCGTATCTGATTATCTGAATCTCTCCCAATTGTTGGAGGTCGAACTTCCAATGCTTGTCATTCTCCTCGAAGAAGATTCTCTCGAAGGTTTCGACCAAGTCTTTGTCGTCTCTCTTCTTTACGACCCAAGTGTTAGCGGACCTGATGTCTGTGTCTAAGCCCTTACCCACTGTCGCTGGCCTTAACTTCAAGTCGAACTCGTCAATCAACGATTGGCAGAACTCAGGAGTAAGGGAGTTTTGCTTGGCGACTATCGCAGGTCTGAACCTTACCACATAGTCGCCTATATTTTCGATTACTTAAGAATTAGTGGAGCCACACCCCCGAGGCTCCGAAGAGCCCCGAGGGGTGGTTTCGTGTTATCTGCTTAGTTTCCTATTCAGAATACGTTGGCTTTTACGCCAAACATTTGGTCGCTCATTGGGGAAGGTAGCATGTCTGCTCCCATTCCTTCGTGGCCACCGGACATGTGGTATGAACCGATGTATCCGTATGAACTACCTGCTAGGCCGGTTGCTGGCAACTGGCTGATTAGCGCAGAGCCGGGACCGGAGTACAAAGCCTGTGCTGCTGCGACTGCGGTCATACCGACTGCAATCATGTTAGCAGTTAGAGCCTCGGAAGGTGTGATTACCTTGTAAGACTGCAAAGCGTATGCGACAGCAGCAGTGCTTAGGATTCCTACGACTGCTCGGCCAGCGGTGCTGTTGTATCCGGGGATAGCGGAAGTGACTTGGTCTCTTACGCCAGTGACGGATGCTGGTAGGTATGTGTTCACCATCTTGGTTGCGTAAGCAGCCATTGTTGGTAGAGCAAGACCTAGTGTTACAACACCTAGTCCACGGAAGTCAGCGTGCTTCATGACGAACTTCTTGTATCCGTCGAAGCCCTTCATGGTTCGTGACTTCTTTCGGCGGACTGTCTTTCTCCTCTTTGGAGCAGCCTTCCTTCGAGCGGTCTTCCTGCGCACAGTCTTTCTGCGTGCAGTCTTCCTTCTCTTAGGTGCAGCCTTCCTTCTTACAGACTTTCGACGTGTAGTCTTCTTTCTGCGAGAAGTCTTTCTCCTCTTTGGAGCAGCCTTGCGTCGAGTGGTCTTCTTTCGACGTGTGGTCTTTCTCCTCTTAGGAGCGGCCTTTCGGCGGACAGTCTTTCGACGTGTCGTCTTTCTCCTCTTAGGAGCAGCCTTGCGTCGAGTTGTCTTCTTTCGACGTGTTGTCTTTCTCCTCTTTGGAGCCGCCTTTCGGCGAGTGGTTTTCTTTCGACGGACTGTTCTCCTCTTAGGAGCAGCACGCCGGCGCGTAGTTGTCTTTCTACGTGCAGCAGGCTTTCTTCGTGCAACTTTTCTTCTTGCCATTGTTTTCCCTCTGTTAGGTTTGGACCGAGCCGCTTTCTTCCTTTGCGCAGTGCTCCGGGTGCTGGTTTTTGCCCGCCCCGAAGCCTTACGCTTCGCGGCTCGACTCTTTGCTGGTCGTCGCGGATTCATAACAACAACTTCGGAGAGCGGCATCTCAGTCGCTCTGTGACAGATAGGTAGCCAATATAAGGAGTGTGTATGACAATCTAATAAGGAAGTTCCTTTTCGAAGGGCCATACATGTCATCCCAGAACAGGAGAGCGGCACATAACCGCGTCAAAAGTAAGCCTGTTACAATCACTCTAGAAAACGAGTTATCTGATATGATAGACGACTTAATACAGCGTAGAGTATTCAACAATAGGTCGCACGCAATCAATGCTGCCGTGGATTACCTACGATGGACACTTCAGAACCATCCTCACCTGTTCTACGCGGAGCGTAGCCCTCCGCCAACTGAGCAAGAGCCTCAGCCACAGCCGGATACAAGTCAGTACTATCCCGATTGACGTATACAATCAAAGTGGGTATTTCGAAGGATAGTATGGCTAGTGACGAAGCGTAGTGCTTCTCTGACTCGATTCTCTCCGTATCTACATTGGCGAAATCATTCGTTATCGCTAGTGCTTGGTCTATTACCTCGGTATCGCACTTGGCTACTTCTGCAAATAGAAAGTCCTCGTCGAATGTCGGGTCGCTAGCCGAATCGAAGTCATGTACCTCTAGTAGGATGTAGGCTACCCTCAACGAGGATGCTAGGTCTGAATTGTAACT
>MDSW01024841.1_pt1 | contig 20825 bp, 16 predicted proteins | sample 811171 | NCBI WGS metagenome assembly MDSW01 (sample SAMN05326641, study PRJNA326480) | marine metagenome | isolation source: seawater | place: Atlantic Ocean: North West | collected 2012 | reverse complement strand
GGTACGCGTACACGCTGCGCATCTCCTTCGTCGCCAAGGGCTCGATCGGGGTCTTCGACTGGTTCACGCTGTTCCTCAACCTCGCGGTCGCGTTGGGTCTGACCGGCGTCGCGATCACCGTCGTGGACATGGTCAGCGAATTTTTCGTCGACGACTTCGCGGATAAAAAGTACGACGACAGGAACGAGTGGCTCACGCTGCAGGCGTGCATGGAGAACGCGGTCGAGACCGGGATGCTCAAGCGGTACGCCGCGAAGCGAGGCATACAGATCCTGGGCGATAAGAAGCTCGAGCGGATGCAGTCGGGGAGCCGATGAAGAGGACGAGGAGACGAGTGAGATTTATTTTCGTCGACGGGAGCGGCGCGTTCGTAGGGCTACAACGTACAGTACGACGCGAGTGATGAGTAATTTAGGGTAATTTAAGGTAAGCGGTAAGTTATGCGAGGATCGTCTGAGCGCGCGTTCGACGAGCGCGCGAGCGTCGGTGCCGCGTCCCGACGACGACACGAACTGGCGCGCTGTCAGTTGGCTGGTTTTTGGTTTTTTTTTGGTTTTTTTCATCGCGACAGTTGAAAATCGATTTAGCGCGCAAAACGTGTTCGAGTTGTTCGGGAAGCCGGCCTTTTCGGTGGTCCACGTCAGACGATCGCGCCAGAAGATTGAGTCGGAGGGTTTTAAACCGTGGAAAACGAGTCGATTGTCACGTTATCGCCGAAACGTCAAAAAACGTTTCGCCATTACTCCGCACGCGTTCTCTCGCGACCGCCGCAACAACCCTCATCATGGCTACCATCTGCGCCCTCACCGTCCCCACGATCGTCCGCCCCGCGACGACGACGTCCACGCGCCGCGACGTGCGCGCGAACGCGTTCGGCGGCAAGAAAGGCGTCGCCTCCGCGCAGCCCCGCGCCGGGCAAAAGTACGCGGACATCGCCGCCGCCGTCGACGCGGGCCTCGTCCAGGGCGTCGCGCCGTTCGAGGACGGCATCGACCTCTTCGGATTCTTCAACGACATCGATCAGGCGGAGGCGCAGAGGTATGCGGACGTGGAGATCACGCACGGAAGGCTCGCGATGCTCGCGACCGTCGGCTTCGTCGTCGGCGAGTCCGTGGAGGGGTCCTCCTTCCTCTTCGACGCGCAGGTCACCGGTCCGGCGGTGAACCACTTCCAGCAGGTTCCGCTCCCGTTCTGGCTCGGCCTCGGCGCGCTCATCTTCGTCGTCGAGGCGTCGCGCGTGCAGACCGCGTGGCAGTCGCCGTTCGACGCGTCCCGCCTCTTCCTCATGAAGGACGACCACACCCCCGGAGACTACAACGGGTTCGACCCGCTCGGCCTGAGCAAGAACAGAGACGAGGAGTGGCTCGACATTCACCGTCTCAGGGAGCTGAACAACGGCCGCCTCGCGATGGTCGCCATCGTCGCGATGATCTCCCAAGAGCTCGTCACCGGCTTGAACCTCATCCTCAGCGATGAAGTCCTCGAGATGAAGGGCGGCGGCGCGCTCAAGGCGATGGAGGCGCAGTGCGCCGGCACCGCGGACGAGAACGCGTGTGCCAAGGCGTTCGAGGCAGCCGTCGCCGCGGGCACCGCGGTGTTCTAAAAATCTCGTTCGTCACGTTACCGCGCGATGCGAACGCTCCGCGCGTCGAGAGGCGCGTCGATATTCGTTACCACGCGATGCGAACGCCCCGCGCGTCGAGTGGCGCGTCGATATTCGACGCGCCGCCCCGCGCGCGGGGGTGTGTAAGAAAGCTTCTGTTCATTTTTTGATCTGATTCTTTGAAGGCGCCATCTGTCTCATTTTAATATCATTCATTTACTCGGCGAGCTCTAGACGTCGCGTCCGCGCCCTACCCCGCCGCCCCCCCCGCCCGCCGCGAGGTCCGGGGACATCCGCGCCGGGACGCGGTGCTTCGCCAGTATCCTCTCCCCCGCGGCCCTGCCCTCCTTCGCGTTCACGACGATGACGTCGCCGCCGACGAAGTCGACGCGGACGAATTCGCCGGCGTGCGCGTCAAGCGCCGCCGCGAGCTCTCGCATGTTCTTCACCTTCGCGCCGCACACGCGCGACACCTCCAGGTCGTGCTTCCCCTGGTACCCGACGTTGATCTCGTCCGCGAGGACGTGGGATAAGATCACGACCTGCTCGTCCGGGACTTTCATGTGCGAGTGCATCGCGCGGTCGCAGAGCCTCCGAGGCGCCTTGTCGTACCAGTCGTCTCCCCACTCGTGCAGGTGCGGCTGCGTGAGCGGGCAGAACACGAGGCCGGCGAAGACGAAGTACGTCGGGAGGCGGTCGTACTGGTGCACGGGGACGAGCGGCGCGCGGGGGGTCGCGACGACGTCGACGGTGAGAACCTCCGATTCCGCCGATTCCGCCGTCGTCGCCGCCGCCGCCGTCGTCGCCGTCGCCGCCGCGCGCTCCCCCTCGTCCTCTTCACCCCCTCGCTCCTCCCCCTCCGCGCCGTTCCTCGCGCCCGCGCGCCCGCTGAGCCTGCGCACTTTCATCCTGATGTTCTCCCCCGCGCGCTTCAGCGACACGAGGTGATCGAACGCGACGCGCTCCCACCCGCGGAACGACACGGACCCGTCGTTGGCGATCGCGGCGCCGTCGATCTCGAGCAAGACGTCGTCCGCGAACAGCTTCCCCTTCGCGGGGGACAGCGGCGCCACCTCGGTCACGATCACCCCGGTCTCGCGCTTCCCCATGCCGAGGTACGCGCGCATCGCGGGGTTGTCCGTCCACTGGCACTTGATCCCGAGCCCGCAGAAGCCGCCGTGGACGCCGTCGTACGTCCTCCCCTCGCGTCTCGCGTCGGCGGCGTCGCGTTCGACGTCGTCGAGAAACCTTCGAATCACCGGCGTCGGGATGACGTACCCGATGTTGTCCGTCCCCGGGAGGTTCTGGAACGCGATGCCGACGATCTTCCCGCGCATCACCGCGGGGCCGCCGCTGTTCCCGGGGTTGATCGCCGCGTCGAGCTGCGCGGCGAGGAGCTCCCCGGCGCCGTGCGCGTAACTCGTCAGCTCGACGCGAGACACGATGCCGCTCGTTATCGACAGGTTGTCCCCGCCCGCGGGGAACCCCATGACGCTCACCTTGGACTGCAGCGCGGGGACGTCCCCGAGCGGCAGCGGGCGCACCCTCCGCGGCGGCGCCGTCGCGGCGCCGTCGCCGCCGTCGCGGTCGCCGCCGGCGTCCGGGTCCGGGGAGAGAAAAAAGTCGGGATCGTCCACGGTGAGCACGGCCAGGTCGCACTCGTGCCCGACCGCGTGCACGCGCGCCTGGTGCTTCACGCTGCTGCCGTGACGTCTGACTTGCACGAACGTCTGGTCCGCGACGACGTGCGCGTTCGTGAGGACGCCGACGCCGCCCGGGACGGGGGCCTCGACGACGACGCCGCTTCCGAAGGATTCCCTCTGCGTCTTGTTCGCCCACGGCTGGAAGTAGTTGGGCGACGAGTGCACGGTGAAGACGCGCACGACGCTCTGCAGCGCGTCCGCGGAGGTCTCCGCGTCCGCGGAGGTCTCCGCGTCCGCGTCGTATTCGTCCGCGGCCGCCTCAGCGGGCGCGGCCGCGGCGCTGAACGGCGCGGCGAACCGATCGTTGTTACCCGTCGTCGTCGTCGTCGTCGTCGTCGTCCATCTTTTCCGCGCGTCCCCGCGCGGAGCGACGGCGGCGAGGGACGGGACGACGCGCGATGCGTCGGACGCGCTCGCGACGCGCGACCGCCGCGTCGCCGCGGAGGCGACGCTCGCGAGCGCGCGCGCGCGGCGCAGGAGCGCGGCGCTCATCTCTCTGTCCTCGACGCCGAGAGCGAGCACTGTCAGGTCATCAGGTCTTGTCGACGCGACGAAAACTGTGATGACGAGTCGCGTTCGTCGTCCCCGACAGGACGCGGACGCGCGCGCGCGCCTTCTCAGTCCGCGACGCGCGCGCTCCAGGTCGTTCAGGTCGCGACGACGAGGCGAGCGCGGCTCGCGCGCGCGGCGTGATCCCGCGCCGCCGCCATGGCGTCCCGGTTCCTGCGCAAGACGGTCAGGACTCTACCTTCGCCACTCCTATCACTTGCCGATCTGCGGTACGTGGTGGAGCGCACGTGCACGTACGATCTCAAGCGCGGGTGGGACGCGCTCGGCGTGACCGTCGTGAAGAGCGTGGCCCCGACCTTCCCCGACCTTCTGCAGCAGATCCAGCGCACGCGCGACGAGCTCGCGAATAACCTCGACCCGCCGCTGGCGACGGACTCGGTGTGCGGCGCGGTGCTCTTCTCGGGCGACGCGATGTCGCCCGCGATCCGAACGTCCCCGAGACTCGTCCCGCGCGACGACGACGACGACGCGGACGCGGACGCGCGCGCATCGCGCCGCGCCGCCCTCCTCGTGCGCGAGCTGTACTACCCCGAGCACGACGATGAGGAGCTCGTCGCGTTTCGCGCCATCGCGGCGAAGCCCGGCTGGCTCTTCGACCCCAACCTGTTGTCGCGCCTGCTGTTGTGGTACCCGTGGCCGCGACGCGCGCACGTCGGCGACGTCGTCGCGTTTCTCGACCCCGCGGAGGCGGATGCGGATGCGGATGCGGAGACGGACGACGGTGATCCCGCGGTGATCGTCCGCCGCGTCGCCGCGCTGGAAGGGGACGTCATGACGTCCACGACGGGCGCGGAGGACGACTTCGTCGTCCCGGCGGACCACGCGTGGGTGCTTCGCGACTGCGACGACGGGGTCGCGTCCGCGTCGGACGCGCGAGATAGCCGCGCGTTCGGACCGCTGCCGCTGCGGCGCGTCATCGGGAGGGTGGTGTACAGCGCGCGGAGCGCGAGCGATCACGGCGTCGTGAGGAACAGCGCGGAGGCGACGCGGGTGGACGTGCCGATATTGAGCGCGGAGCTGGGGAGGGGATTGGAGACGATGCTGTCGCTGTTGGAGGAGGCGGCGGAGGAGGGAGACGCGAGGTCGCGGTAGGGTAGCTATGAGCTTAATCATTCATTCATTCGCACGTTCGCTCGTCACGCGGCGTCCATCGCGACCGCGCCGCCGCCGCCGCCGTCGCCCTCGCGGAGCTGATAAATCTGCAGGTAGCACTCCGTGAGGACCACCTGCTGCGGCAACACTTCGCTGACGACGAGGTCGTTCACCTCGTACCAGTTGCCGTCCGCGACGTGATGCACCATCGCGCGGTACGACCCCTCCGCGGGCTTGCCGTCGTGGCACACGTTCGCGACGAGGTCGTACGTGCTGTCCACGGGTTGACCGCCCCCCGGGATCGCGTTCGGCCGCGTCGGGACCGGGACGTGGTCGCCGAGTCTCAGGCTCTTCACGGGAAACGTCACGATGGTGGGGTTCTTCTCCACGAAAAAGTTGTTCTTCGTGAAGCGCTTGTAGTGCACGATGAGGTACCGCGGCAGCCGCGATATCTTGTACGTCTTCACCCCCGGGGTCGGGCGCAAGACCTCGTGCGGCGTCTCCCCGTCGAACTTTCGCAAGATCTGCGACAGCGGCACCTGCGGGATGAAGTTGTTCTCCATCGCGTCTTGGAACAACGGCGGCGGCGGCAGGTCCAACGCGAGCGTGTAAAACGGCATCTTCGCGCTCTCGCCAGTCTCGCCCGGTCGCCCCACGGACGTCACCTCGAGCTCGCCTTGGAAGCAGTGGTTGATCACGGAGCTGCCGCCCTTCATCTTACCGCTGAGGTCGCGGTGCAGCGTGTTGAGAAGCCACGTCATGAAGTCGACCGGGTCGGACTGCTTGTCCACGAGAAACCGCCGCCGCGACGACGCCAGCACCGCTTGCATGAACTCGTGCGGAGACACCTGACCTTTGAAGTTCCGCGAGTTCCAAATCTTCCGCGTGAGCTCGCCGAAGCGCTGAACGAGCAAGCTCTGGTCGTCGCTCGCCGCCGCCGCCGCGCCGCCGCCGCCGCCGCCGCTTTCGTTCCCCCCCCGCGCGGACCTCAAGAAGAAATTCCGCACCGGCTTGACGCGCATGAGCGCTTGCAACACGACGTTGACGTAATCCGTCGCCTTCAGATTGTTCAACCCGATCGCGCCGGTGAGGTAGTCCGTCCCGTCCAAGCCGCGGCTCCACATCTTCTTCGTCTCCGTCTCCTCGATCTGCGCGGGCGTGAACGTCGGATCGAGGACGTGCCGGATGTCGTCTAACGATCGGTCCACGATCTCGTACGCGTCGGGAAGGCAGTAGACTTTCCCGGTGTGCAAGTTCATGAACACGTGGTGCGTCGCCTCCAACGAGTGCGTGTACGCGTGCGTGTTCGGGCCTCTCCCCGCGAAGTACTTCCCGCACACCAAGCACGCGTAGACGTTGTTCGGGGACAGCGACACGGAGCAGCACTTCTCGAAGTCAAAGTCCAGCAGCGCGCGGTTCACCGTGTCGAGGTACGGGCAATCTCTCGACGCGCGGTTGGCGCGCTCGCGTCGCTCCGCCGCGAGCCTGGACGCGTCCTCCGCCGACGTCGCCCTCTCTTCCTCTTCCTCCGCGTCGATCTCGGCCTGCAGCGCGGCGACCGCGGCGGCGCGCGCGTCGAAGACCGCCGGCGCCGCGTTCGCCGCGAGCATCGCGGCTTCGACGGAGGAAGGCACCGGCGCGGGCGCGGGCGCGGGTTTCGGCGGCGGCGACGGCTCCCGCGGCGGCGGCGGCGCGGGCGCGGGCGCGGGGGGTTCCTTCTCCGTCAGGACCGGCGGCGGCGGCGTCTGCGAGCGCGCGGGAGGCGGCGGCGACGGCGCGACGGCTTCCTCTTCCGCGGGCGCCGTCGACGTCGTCGCGCGTTTCGGCGACGGCGCCTCCGCCGCGGCGTCGTCCTCGTCGCGCTTGCGCTTCGCGGGCGACTTCTTCGGCGACTTCTTCGGCGACTTCTTCGGCGACGGCGGCGGCGGCGTCTCCTTCGCCGCGGCCTCGCCGCCGCCCGCGCCGCGGCTCGCCTCGAGGCGGTCCAGCAGATCGTTCTTGACGCCGTCGGTACCTAATCCCCTGGACTCGAGCAGCGCCCGCAGCTCCGCGACTTTCATGCGCTTCAGGAGCTTCAGCTCCGGGAGGTCGTCGTCCCCGGCCATGACGCGCGGCGCGACGTGACCGATCAGACCGCGCGTGCGATGGCGCGTGCGCGGCGCCCGCGAGAGTGGGCGCTTCGTCGTCGGAGCGATGATGATGAGAATCTCAACGACAAAATGTATTTTGATGACGAGGATCGTTGACGCGTCGAATCTCGCGCCGCCGTCCTCGCGCGCGGCGCCACTTCGCACCGCGCGCGTCGCCGACGACTTCGCGCGGGAGAAGCACGCGCGCGAGCCGCGTATCGCATCGCATCGCGCGTCGATGGCCGCTCCGGACCGCGGTCCGAAGCTCCCGCCCGATGCGCGAGGAGGGAAGGGCGACGCCTCGGGGAAAAAGCACAAGAGTACTAAGAGCGGAGGCGGCGTCAAGACGAAGAAGCGGACGTCCTCCAGCGACGGCGCGATGAAGCCGCTCGTGCTGCTCGCCGCGGGGATGGCGCTCGTGCCCGTGATCAAGAAGCTGAAGGATTTGCTCGAGTCTCGCGGCGGCGGCGAGAAGGGCGAGAAGAGCGAGAAGGGATCCGCGTTCTCCTTCGGAAAGGGAAAGAGAGGCGGCAAGGCGAAGGGCAAGGGCGGCGGCGGCGGCGGCGACGCGGGCATCAAGAAGCCGCCCGGCGCGGGCGCGAAAGGCGTCGAGCGCGTCGGGAACGTTCCCCGGAACAAGGCGTCGAACAACAAGAAGAACCGCGCGAGGAAAGCGGAGAGGAAGGCGTCCCGCGCGGAGGAAGAAGATCGCGCCAACCCCAAGCACAAGGCTGGGCAGCTTCCCAACGGAGGCCACGCTGTCGTCAAAGAGGGGAACAACGTTCCGAAGGACGACGACATCATCGGCGGCGAGGCGGGGAAGACGTTCACGACGACGTCGAGCGTGAAGGTGCCGACGTGGTACGCGAGAGTGCGAGAGGAGCGAGGGAACGACTAGCCAGACTACCGGCCGAGGAGGGCGCGTCGTCGTTTCGCGAGACGTCGGCGTCGTCGACTTTGTCGCGTCGTCGTCATTCAGAAACGCACGCTCGTCGTCGTCTCCCTACATCACCCCGTCTCCACCATTCGTTCATCCCATCGGCGGCGGCGGCAGGTCCGGGTTGAACCCGCCGCCTGGGTTGAACCCGTCCCCGCCGCCCGGTCCGTGGTGCCCCGGGTACCCCGTCCCCGGCGGCCCGCCTCTCGGCCGCCCTCGCGGCCATCCCCAATTCGGCCCCGCGCGCCCGCCGCCGAAAGGCCCCAGCCCGCGTCCTCTCCCGCCTCTGGAGAACGGGCCGCCGCGTCCGAACGGCGTGAACCCCTGAGGACCGATGGGGTAGTCGTCCGGGTACCCGCTCGGGACGCCGCCGAAGTCCACGTCGGGATTGCCGACGCCGGGGGGGAAGCCGACGTCGGGATGCACGCCCGGTCGGAACTCGCCGCCGCGGCCGGTCCACTGCCCGGGGTCGCGACCGAAGTTCCCGGGGTCGAACTCGGGCATGCCCGGCGGGCCGTACGGGTCGAATCGCGCCCCGGGCGGGGGGATCCCGGGGGGGACGCGCCCGGACGGCGGGGGGTGGAACCCCTCGCGAAGGAGGAGGCCGCCGCTTCCGCCGCCGTCGCCATCGCCGTCGCCTCCTCCTCCTCCTCCTCCTCCTCCACCTCCTCCTCCTCCCTCGCCTCCGCCGTCGTCGTCCTTGTCCTTCTTCAGGACGTCCTCGAGGAACCTCTCGAGCGTCGCGTCGAGCTTCGGGAACGCCCCGGGGACGTCCCCCGCGCTGACCTTCGCCGCGTCCACGTGCTCGCCGAGCGCGAACGTCGCGCTGCCGACGTCGACGTCGTCGTCGGCGGTGGGCGCTCGCAGGGTCGCGACGAGCGCGTCCTCGAGGACGCGCGCGATCAACGTCGCGCCTTGGCCGTCGCCGTTCGCGCGCTCGTATCGGAACGCGTACTGCCCGTCCTCGCGCGCGTTCCAGCCGCGCGTCGGGTCCGCGTCCGCGTCCGCGTCCGCGGCCCGCGCGACGACGTCGGCGTCGACGCCCGCGCCCGAGTCCACCGCGAGGACGTTCCATCCCTCCGCGAGGCACGCGGCGTGCAGCGCGAACGCGAGCGCGTCCGCGGGGGTCCTGCATCGCGGGCGCGCGGCGCGAACGACCGCGAGCACCGCCGCGGGCGTCGCCATGGCGTCGCGTCTCGGTGCGCGCGTTTGCGTTTGTGGCTCCTCGGCCGCTTCGAGGGCGATTGCGATTCCGCGAGCAAAAACAGGTGATCGGTCAAAATTGAAAGGGGAAGCGATCAAGTGTTGAAACCGAGCGGTGGGTGATAAACGTTCGTATCGAACGCGCAAAATCAGCCCTCCGCCTCATCAGCGCCAAGTTCGATCGAGGTCGAAGGGACGGCGCTCGATCCGCGCGGGGGCGCGCACACCGAGACGCGCGTCCGTCGCCGAGACCCCGCGCGCGCACGTCCGACGCCGCCGAAAAGCTCATCGCGCTAACGCGAGCGACGGATCGAACGCGCGAGGACCGAGCGCGGTCGTCGTCGTCATCGGAGAAGACGTAGGGGAAAGGAAGACAGGAGAGATGGGGATCATTCAGGACACGCCAAAGTACCCGGTCATCGACCGCGCGCCGAGCCTCGCCACCACGGGTGCGTCCGTCCGTCCTCCGCGACGCGTCAACACTCTCGCTCTTCTTCCGCGGTCGCCCTCCGCGCCGTCGCGACGCGGCGGGGATCGAACCCGCGCGCGCGCGTCGTCGCGCGCGCGCGACGAACCGAACCCGCGGCGACCCTAGAAAAGAACGAGCGACCCCCCGCGATCAATAATGATCAGATCCGATCGTTCCCTAACTGAACTCACCCTCGTCCCCCCCTCGCGCCCTCCCGCAGTGAGCAACTTCAACGTGACGGACTATCGCGACTGGGCGGCGATCACCGCCGCGGGCGTCCCAATCGGGTGGTACGCCGGCATGAGCGCGGCGAAGTCAGTCGCGAAGCCGTGCGCGTACATCGCGGCGGCGATGGGCGCGTGGGGGGGGTTCTGTTGGGCGTGCCAGAGCTCCACGGGTCGACTCATGGGGTTCAAGGAGAACCCGGAGGAGGTGAAGCGAGCGGGGCGGCGGTGAGGCGAGCGAGGTAGGGTCGCGATCGAACGCGAGCGTCGCGACGGACGGAGGACGTGTAAAGAAGAGTTCGCACATCATTCTCGTCGCGGTGATCGCGCGCGCCGGTGGAAAAAAATCCGTTCTTAAAAACTTTCCCCTAAACGAACCGAACGTCGCGCGAACGGCAGGAGGCGCGGGCGTCCGTCTCCTTCAGTTGTCTCATCACAACCTCCCGGTGTCCACGCCGATCTGCCTCTTCATGAGCTCGTACGTCATGTACGTGATGCTCACCCCCGGCACGACCTTACAAAACTCCGGGATGAGCCCGCGGTAGAACCCCGCCATGCCCTCCGTCGCCCAGATGGCGCGAAACACGCCCAAGAAACTCTGCCCGCGATCCTGCGCGCACCGCATCTGCAACCTCCTCCGCACTAAATCGAGCGGGTAACACGCCGTCGCGGACACCACCGCGGACGCGCTCCCGCACAGCAGCGATCGCATCGTGGGCTCGCCGAAGATCCCGAGGTGGTCCTGAGGGGCGTTCCATACGAGCGAACGTCGGGGTGGAGTTGAAAGGCGTCAGTTTAAGTTGAAAGGCGTCGAGGGCGGGGATCGAAAGCGATGGATGGGCGGAGAGAGACGATGGCAAAAGTCCTTAAGGATCGGCGTTCACCACGCGAACGTAGTCGTATGGGGACCAGTGTATAGAACGCGCCTGATGCTCCGCGGCGGCGACGCGAAACGTCTCGTACGCCGCGAAGTTGATCGCGAGGCTCGGCCCCACGCCCACGAGCGTCGGCGGGAGGCCGCGGTACAACCCTCTCGGCCCTTCCTTCTTCGCGATGACGTACAGCGCGTGGAATAAGCCGTCGTAGTGCTTCACCGTCGTCTGCGCCGCGAGGCGCGTGCGGACGAGGTCTAGCGGGTAGGTCATCGCGCACGCGATCATGCCGGCGCTGCCGCCGGCGACGAGCCGCCGGCCGACGTCCCAACCGAGCCCGACGCCGCCCTGGCGCTCCGGGTTGTCCTCGTCGTCTTTCCTGCTCGTTCCCCCTTTCCCCCCGGCGGAGGACTTGGACTTCTCGCCGCTCCGGGCCCAGCTCCCTTCGCCCTCGAGAAAGTCCATGATGTTCTCGTACGCGTAAAAGTTGATGCTGCTGTACGGCAGGCGATGGAGCACCGTGACGCCGTTGCCCTTCCACAGCGCGCGCACGCCCTCCTCACGCGCGATCTTCGCGAGCGCGGCGTAGATCCCCATGCCCGCGCTGCCGCTCCATCCGTGAACGACGCCGGTCGATTGCAGCTGGCGCAAGATCGTGATCCGCGCGAGCGGCGCGGTGCACGACTTGGAGAAGGCGCCCGCGACGCCGCCGCACAGGAGCAACTTCGTCGTCGCGGGTATCTCCGGCGCGAGCTTGCCCAGATCGCGGAGCCACGCCGGGCTCGCGGACGTGCTCGCGCCGGCGGTCGTGCGCCGCCACCACGCGTCGGGGGGCGGGCCGGACTCGGACCCGGGCGGGGCGCTCATGTCGAGCTCGGATCGGCGCGCCGTCGCAGTGATCGCGGCGCGCGGCTGACGAGCGCGTCGCCTGTTCAAAAGGAAGGCGCGAAAAAAAAACAAGTGGCGAGCGGACGAATCGCTTTGATCAGTTCGAGGGGAAAGACGGCACACATCGTCAGTTCCGACGCGCGCGGCGCGATGGCGCCGTCGTCGTCGTCCTCGTCCGACTCGGACGTCATCGAATCGGACGTCGAGTTCGAGTTCGACTCGTCCCCGACCGCGGAAGCGCCGAGCGACGCGCGCGATGATCGGTCTCCTCCGCTCGCGAGCTGGCTCCGGCGAAGCGTCACGACGGGCGGGGCCGGCGTTAGCGTTACGACGACCGGCGACGACGGCGACGTCGCGTCCGTCCCAGCGCCGGCGAGACGCGCGGCGTCGACGTCGACGCCGCCGCCGCCGTCGTCGCCCGGAATAGAAGACACGAGCTACGGCGACGACGCGTTCGAGGAGGAGGACGTCCCCTCCGAGGCGTCGAGCGGCGCGGGGGACGACGACGACGACGACGACGACGACGACGACGACGACTCGCGCGCGAAATCGTACGCCGACGACGACTTCGAGAGCGATGCCGATCTGAGCTTCCGCGGCGGCGTCGCGTCCGCGGGGCCGACGCCGACGCCGCGCGAGCGCACGCCGAAGACGATCCCCGCGCCGACGACGCCGCCGACCGCGACCGCGGCGCGCGACGAGCGCGGCGCGCCGAGGAGGGAGGAGACGCGCGAGAAGACGGATTCATCGCGTCCGCATCGGTTCGACGCGCAACCGTCGCGCCTCGCCGCGCTCGTCGCGCGCGCGCGCGACATCGCGGCCAGGGACGCGAGCGGCGACCCCGGGAAGGCGTACCCGCCGCCGCCGATCGTCGTCTCCGAGCTCGTCGTCGCGAAGCTGCGCGCGGAGTGTCTGAGCCACGCGCAGCGCGCGACGACGCGGCGGCTCGCGAAGGAGGTGAAAAAGTTGCGCGCGGAGCGCCGGCGACGCGCCGCGCCGGAGGCGGCGCGACGCGCGTACATCGCGCGCGCGTGCAGGCGCGTCCAGGCGTCCGAGGGCGAGCGGCGGTACGCGCGAGAAGTCGAGAAGAAGGAGAAGCGCGACGACGACGACGACGACGACGACGACGGCGCGCTTCGTCGAAAGGAAAAAGCTGAGGAGGACGCGGACGCGAAGCGGCGGTGGGAGGAAAGCGAAGCCGCCGCCGTCGGCGCCGCTCGTAGGACGCCGCGCGAGCCGTGGGCGCGCGACGCGTCGACGGAGCTCCAGCGCGAGTGGGACGAGCAGGAGGAGCACGCCGCGCTGAAGAGAGAGCTCGCGAGAGCGGCCGCGGGGGCGGAGGCGGGTCCGGGTCCGCGCGTCGGGACCCTCGGCGCGGGGCGCGTGGCGCTGATGCGAAGGCTGCGGAGCAGTCTTCAAACGCGCGCCGACGCGGCGGCGGCGTTTGACGACGACGCGCCGGAGCCGCCGCAGAGCTGGAGCGCGCTGCGCGTCCCGGGCGGGGTGGGGATGGAGGTAGGAGAGGGCGACGCTGGGGTGGAGCACGAGCTCTTGAGGAACAGCGCGGAGCTGAGGAGGCTCGCGGAGGGGGTGCTCGGGAGAGGCGGGTGAGAGAAACGCTTTCTTTTTTAGTGCTCGCCGCGCCGCGCCGGCCGCGAGATTAGACGCGTTGCGCTCAGTCGCGCTCAGGGTAATTGCTCATATAGAGTACGGAAGTACGTAGTACGTGCAACCTATGCGATCGTTCCGGGTTTTCCGCTAGGGTTCCGGTGTCTTCCCCCCCCCCGCCGCGCGCACACCCGCTCTCGCGGACCGCACGCGCGACCTCGCGTCCATCGCACGGACGCCCGCGATGTCGTCCGCCGCGTCCGTCGCCGCGTCCGCGGCCGCGACGACCGCCGCGCGCGCGGCGGCGTGCCGTCCCCGCGCGACGGCGACGTCCGCCTCGTCGTCGTCGTCGTCGTCGTCGTCGTCGAATCCTTCGCGGTCGCGACGGATCCGCGCGCCCCCCCCGCGCGCCTCGCGCTCACCCTCCGCGTACTTCGTCGACGTCACGGACGCGGATCCCGGGGTGAAGCTCGCGCCGTTCGAGCCCGGCATGCGCGACGCGACCGTGTTCGGCGTCTCGCACATGACCAACGCGCACGAGGCGGCTGAGCACATCCTCGTCAACGCGCCTGCGTCCGTCGTCGTCGAGACGGGGCTGTGCAAAGAGCACGGCGCCGCGCGAGGGACGACGTTCAAGTTCGACGAGATCTTCACCGCGATCGAGATCGGCGGCGCGAAAGCGACCGCGGAGGAGAGCCTGCAGTTCATCACGCGCGTGGCGCATCAGCTTCGACTGGAGGAGCGTCCGCTGCACAAGTCGCCCTTCTGGCAGTCGATGAAGACGCAGGCGCGTTCTATACACTGGTTCCCATACGACCGCGTTGGCGTTGTGAACGCCGATCCTTAAGGACTTTGCCCGGCGCATCTCTCCGCCCACCCCTCGCGTTCAACGCCCGCCTTCGACGCCTTTCAACTCCAACTGACGCCTTTCAACTCCACCCCGACTTCGCTTTGTATGGAACGACCCTCAGCTCCCCGCGGAGCCGCTCGTGTACGCCGCCGCGTTCGCGGTCGACGCGCGGCTCGTGTTCGGCGACCGCCCGAAGGAGACGACGTACCGAAGGCTGCTGTCGTGCCCGACCCTCGCGGAGCTCGACGAGACGTTCGGGAATCAGTCGGAGCGAAACTACCGGCTCCTGCTCCCGGAGGATCACCCGCTCGCCGCGGTGCCGCCGATGCCCGCGCACGATAAGTTCGAGCAGATTTGCATCCACGAGAGAGACGAGATATTGACGCACACGATCAGGCTGGAGGCGTCGAACGCGGAGGGGGCCGGGGAGGTCGTCGCGGTCTTGGGCGCGGATCACGTCCCGGGCGTGGAGAAGAGGTGGCGGTCCTTCGTCGACGGCTCCGCGACGCCGCCGACGCCGGATGAGATCGACGCGTTGAACACCGCGCCGGACACGGCGGAGGACGACATCGGCGTGCGGCTCGCGATCATGCAGCGACTGTTGGGGTTGCGGTGCACGGAATCGCTCGTGAACGACGCGAACGCGGCGTTAGACGCGGACCTGGACGCGTTGAAAGGGGAGGACATCATCGCGTTCAACGCGACGTCGGAAATTTACGGCGCCGCGCGGATGCTCCTCGCGTGCGTGAACGACCGCGATGTCTTCGACGCCGTCATCGGGGGGCGGGGCGGGTGCGACTTCGGCGACGTCTTGTCGCCGATGCGGGACGTGCGGCCGATGAACGGCGGGAAAGGGTGGAGCGAGGAGGCGCTCTTGTGGTTGCGGACGGCGAGCGGCGTGGACTTTTCCGCGCTCGCCGCCGAGGAGCGGTGACTCTGAGACGGGAAGTTCTGATCCGACGCCGTTCTGATCCGCCACCCGCGCGACGAAGGTCTACATAGTCTACACTACTCGTCGACGTGATTCGATCATCACGCACTCCTAGCTAGGGCTACGTGCGCGCGCGACGCGACGTCCGTAGTCGCATCGTCGCGCGCCGCGTCCGTCGACGTCGTCGCGTCATCGCATCCGCCGCTCCAGGACGAGGACGACGTCGAAGTCGCCCGCCTTTTTATTGCTAAATATCGCGCCCATGGCGTCGTCGAACGTCGCCCCCGGCGCGTACGCCTCCCCGACCGGGATCGTGAACAGGACGCGTCGAAACCCGGGCCGCCCGACGCCGCCCAAGAACAAGTTCCCCATCGGGTACTTCATCTCCGGTATCATCGCGGACGTCGCCCGCAAGACGTCGCCGACGGCGACGCCGCCGACGGCGGCCGCGTTCGATCCCTCCACCACCTCCGCGACGACGATCTCGCCGTCGTCGTCGTCCTCCTCGAACGCGATCCCGACCGGCGGCGGGATCGTGACCTGGACGATCCGCGCGGACGCGCTTCGCACCGCGAACGACGCCATCGCGACGTTCGCGTCCTCGGCGTCGAGCTCGACGACGACCTCTCTGCGCACGATCCCGATCCCCCCTTCGTCGCGCGAGGTCGAGGCGGCGTCGCCGTCCGCTCGCTCCGGCGGCGGCTCGCGCCTCGCCTCGTCCGCGGTCGTCCCGGGGACGAGCTTGTCGAGCGCGCGCAGCGCGTCGCGCGACGCGTTGCCGTCCGCGCGGTCGTCGTCGTCGTCGCCGCGATCGCCCTTTTGCGACGAGACCGCGCGGCGTCGCGTCGCGCGTCGAGTCCGAGCGGGCGTCCGAGTTGGAGTCCGCGGCGTCGTCGCCGGAGCACCCCGCGTCCGCGCCGCGAGGGCGGTGCGGGAGCACCCCGCGGCGGCGGTCGTCGCGCGCTCCATCTGGCGAGGTCGGGCGTTCGATCGATCCTCACCAGGCGGTTCCTGTCAGTTCGCGACGTCGCGTCGTCGCGGCACCCACGCGTAGTACAAGTGTACGCGCGAAACGTGCTGTGCAATCAGTCAGAAGATCAATCCCTGCACATCCCTGCACCGTCATCCTCTCACCACCGCAACTTTCCACGCAAGCACGTCAGACCGCTTTATCCGGGCGTCGCGCGCGGACGCGCCGCCGCACAACACGCGTCGCGCCCGCGCACCCCGCGCGCGAAATTCCCAGGGCGCGCGCTCGGCGCTTTAACGGAACCGTCTCGGGGTCCGCGCGCGCGCGAGCGACGTCGCGCGAGGGGACAGAGCGCGCGAACGGAACGGCGACGGCGGAGACGCGCGAGTAAAAACCGAGCGGGATGCCGATCGAGCGCACCGCGTCCGTGGAGGACATGGTCGGGAACCTGTGGAAGCTCGGCCGGACGCCGTCGCAGGCGGAGTTCGAGCAGTTCTTCAGCAACATCGCGCAGGTGGGGAGTCAGCAGAACCTCGCGGCGATGGCGCAGGCGGCGCAGGCGGCGAACGGCGGGACGATGCCGGCGGACGCGGTCGCCGCGACCGGGATGCCGCGCGTCGCGTCGCTCGACCTGCTGCGGAAGCTCATGGCGCAGCAGCCCGCGCAGCCGGGGAACATTCCGTTCCCGGGGATGAGCGCGGGTAATATTCCGGGGATGCCCACGGGTGCGAAAGCGCGCGTTGAACCTCGTCTCGCGCGTCGCGTCCCTCGCCGCGCGCGTTCGCCGGCGGGACGCGACGCGCGAATTCTCGCGCAATTCGCTGGGGAGCTTCATCGCGCGCGCTTTTCGCTTTTCGCTTTTCGCTCGCTCGCTCGCGTCTCCGTCGCGTCTCCTCGCCTCGTCGCCGACGTCCCCCTCCCCCTAAACCCTCACCCGAACGCAGCGGCGAGCATCCCTTTCGGGGCGTTCGCCCCCGGGGTCGCGGGCGTCGCGCCCGCCGTCCCGCCGTCGTCGGCGACGCCGCCGCCGTCGCTCGTCCCCGTCGCCGCGGGAGCCGCCGCGGGCGGCAAGACGAAGGCGACGACGCGCGCCGCTCGGACGCCGCCCGCGAAGAAGGCGAAGACGGCGCCCGCGGGGAAGGCGAAGCCGGAGCCGAAGGGCAAGGCGGGGAATTCCGGCGCGAAGGGGAAAGCCGCGGCGGGGAAGGACGAGCCGAAGAACGGAGGCGACGACGACGACGACGACGACGACGGCCCCGGGAGCAGCGGCGACGAGGAGGAGGCGAGGAAGACGGGCAAGACCACAGACGAAGTCCGACGGCAGCGCAGGATGCTGTCGAACCGCGAGTCCGCGCGACGGTCGCGCAGGAGGAAGCTCGAGCTCGTCGCGACGTTGGAGGGGCAGATCGAGGGGCACAAGCGCGAAAACGCGGCGCTCGCGACCCGGCTTCGCGACTCGGAGCAGAGAGTCGACCTCGCGATGCGCGAGATCGCCGCGCTGAAGTCAGAGGTGGAGCGTCTGACGTTGCTCCTCGGCACCGGCGGCGGCGGCGGTTCAGGCGGCGGCGGCGCGGGCGGCGGAAAGACGCACGGGGGGCTCGTCGGGAGTTCGTCGCTGCAGAGAATCGCGAGCGCGGGGAAGCTCGCCGATGCGGCGGGCGCGGGCGGCGGCTTGGGCGGGGACGACTCCCCGAAAGGGTTCGTGCCGTTCCGGTCGCTGCAGTCGTACGAGAACTTGCTCTCGCTGCAAGCGCAGAGCCGGTGACGCGAGCGCGCGGAAGACGGCGGCGCGGGATTGTTTAAGGGTTCTTTTGAGCCGAACGAAGACGGCGAGAACGCGTCAGTAAAGTAACGTAGCAGCGTGGAATGTGCAAAAGTAGCCAGCCGCAAAAGCGACCGACGACGCGTCGAACTCGACTATCTTCGACTATCTCACATCTCGCGACTACGTGTACGTGTACGCTAAAACCTGAGGTTCTTCACGAGCGCGGCGATCTCCCTCGTCGCGCTCATCGTCGGCGTGTACCCCGACGTCGTCAACGGCGGCGCGGAGTCCGTCCGGAAAAAGTCCGGCAGCGGCGCCTTGGACGGCGTCCGCCTCCCTCTCGTCCCGACCGTCTTCGACCCTCGCGTCGTCGCGGCGTTCGCGTCGTCGCTGCCGCCGTCGCCGTCGCCGTCGCCGTCGCCGTCGCCAAAGCCGCCGGTGTGAAACGTGAGCTTCTTCCTCGGCACCGCCGCGGTCTCCGCGTCCGCGTTCACGATCTCCGCGAGCGGCGTCGCTTTCGAGCTCGCCGTCTTCGCGAGAAGCTCGGTCGTCTCGTCGAACGTCGGCAGTTTCGTCCAGTCCGCGTTCGCCGACACCGCGCGCTGGAAATCGATCGCGCTCGTCGGCTCCGGGTTCGTCGCCGCCGTCGTCGTCACCTCCTCCTCCACCTCCTTCTCCTTCTCGCGGGGGTCCGCCGCGCGTTTCATTCTCTCCGCGGGCGATTCGTTCTCTCCCTCCTCGACGACCGCGGCGTGGGCGGGTTTTATCGGCGTCAGGTTCAGCGCGGTCGCCGCCTCCTCCTCCGTCATCGTCGCCGGCGGCGGCAACTCGCGGCCGAGGTATTCCATCAACAGCCGCCGCGGCTCCCCGCGGCTGCTCTCTCGTCGCGCGAGCGCAGCCTCCTCGTCCATGACCTCCGCGATCTTCCTCAGCCCGGGTTCATCCTCGGTGGCGTACGTCGCGTCGCGTCCCCACGACGCTAACGCGTGCGCCTCGCGCGTCAGCTTCGCGCACGCCTCCGCGCCCTCGGCGATTCCCGCGAGTCTCGCCGCATCCGTCGCGACTTTCGTCGCGTACACCGCGTCGTGCCTTAAACCTCTGAGCTCCTCTTTCAGCTCGCTCAGCTGCGTCTTCACGTGCTTCGCGATGACGGATGTCTCTTTATGTAACGCCTCGTCTTCGTCGGTTACCCCCACCGTGTCCGGCACCGCGAGCGACGCGGCGACGTACAGCTCGTAATGCAGCTTCTTCGTGAACGCCTCCTCAGCCTCGACGCACCGCTCGAGCGCGGTGAGCGCCCACTCGCGCTGCCGTATCGCGCCCTCGACGACGTTTCCAGCCTCCTCCGCGACGCGCGCGCGCTCGTGGTCGGCGTGCAGCGCCTCGCGGTGCGCTTCGTACGCTTCCCTCTCGAGATCCGCCGCGCGTTTGATGGTGTCTTCTGAACGGCCTTTCAGCTCCGCCCTAGTCTCGGCCATCATCCGCGCGTGGTTCCCCTCCTGCTCCGCGTGCTTCTTAGACATCTCCGCGAGCGCCGCGCGCGTCTTCGCCGCGTCCTTCGTCGCCTCCGTGTCGCACCGCCGTCGTTCGTTCGCCGTCGCGCGTTCGACCGCGACGCGAATCAACTCCTCTCGGTTCGCGTCCTTCTCGCGCAGCTTCTCGAGCTCCAGCGTCGCCTCCACGAGCTTCTCTCTCGTCGCCTCGTACATCGCGCTCGCGTTGCGTCCCTCCGCGGTCGCCCGCTCCGCCTTGGCGACCACGTCGGAGCGCACTTTCGCGTCCACGCGCAGTCGCGCGACGTGCGCGTCGAGTTCGCTCGTCGCCCGCCTCGCCGCCGCGAACGCTTCCATCTTCTCTCTCTCGGACGTCCGCAACATGTCCACGATGCGCAGCTCGCGCGCGTCAGCGGCTTGTAACGCCTCACGATCGCGCGTTATTCTATCCTCCAGCGCCTTAAACACCCGCATCGCGGTGTCCGCGCCGTCGGCGGCGTCGACGCCGCTTCGCAGCGCATCCTTGACGACGGGTCGTTCGAACATCGCGCGCACGTCGCTCTCCATCGCGACGCGCGCGTCGCGCTCGCGCGTCAGCCGCGCGCTCGCGTCGGAGAGCTTCGCCCACAGAGACGCGCGTTCGCGCTCGAGCGCCGTCGCCCGTCTGTGCGTCTTCGTCAGCTCGATCTGCCACAGCGCGGCCTCTTTCGTGCCGTCCTCGGCGGTGACGTACCACCGCGTCCGGCCGTCTCTCTCGTGCTTCAGCGGGCCGCCGTCCGCGCGCCATCGGTTCCGTCGAAGCGTGGCGGACGTGGACGGCGAGGACGCGGACGGCGCGCGCGCGAACGCGCGGGACGGGTCCATCTCCGCGGAGCGCGCGGTCGCGTCGTCGTCGTCGTCGTCGTCGTCGAATTCGTCGTCGTCGTCGAATGTCGTTCCGGCGTTCGCGTCAGCGCGCTCGGCTTCTTCCTTCCCCGCGCGGCTCACCCTGGGGACCGCCGCGGACGCGCGTCTCGAGACGATCTCGGAGTCGCGTCGCCGCGTCGGCGGCGAGGTCATCGCGCGCGCCGTCTCCCCGCGCGCGTCTCGCACTGCGCGGGGCTCGTCCCCCCGCGCGCTTTTCGGAGTTTCCGACCGACCACGAGCGTCGTCGACGGGAGAAAAAGAGCCGTGGGGTTTGAGACGACGCGACCTCTCGAGGTCGCAGAGAGAGAGGCGCGTGCGCCGCTCGCGGACGCTCGCTCGACCTCCGCGAGTCTTCGCGAAGTCGTCTACACCGCGCGCGCGAAGAACGCGGCGCGGCGCGGAACCGACGCGCGCGGATCGCGGCGCGGATCTGAAGCGCGGCGAGAGGGCGCTCGCTTTTCGTCGGCGCGTGTTAGGTACACGCGGCGAGCGGATCACTCTCGAGGAGGCGAGAGCGCGCGATGGCGGCCGCGATGGCGACGACGTCCGCGACCGCGCTCGTCGCGTCGCGACGCGCCGCGACGGACGCGAGCGCGCTGTCCTCGCGCGACG
>MDSW01193966.1_pt1 | contig 20827 bp, 27 predicted proteins | sample 811171 | NCBI WGS metagenome assembly MDSW01 (sample SAMN05326641, study PRJNA326480) | marine metagenome | isolation source: seawater | place: Atlantic Ocean: North West | collected 2012 | reverse complement strand
GTTTTTTATTCATTTTAGCTCCGGTTTTATTAGGTTAATTACCATTTTTATCAAAAGTGTTGATAAATCAAGACTTTTTTTAGTGTATATTGAAAAGTTATACACAACATATTGGGTAATCTTAAATTAATATTGATTTTATTGACTTTTTTTAATTAATTTAAGTTTAACTATCTAAACAAACCTAAGTCCTTTAGGTCATTAAAGGTTGTAAAAAACATTAAAGACAACAATAAAAACATTCCGATTCGAAAAAAACCTTCTTGAGTTTTTTGAGATAAAGGACGACCTAAAATTTTTTCAAACGCATAAAACATCAAATGTCCACCATCCAACAATGGAATTGGAAACAAATTTACAAGTCCCAAACTAATAGAAATATAAGCCATCATACTAATAAAAGCCAAAATACCAAATTCTGCAACTTGGCCAGATATTTTTGCAATTCTGATAGGGCCACCTAATTGAGACGTGTCCGCTTTGCCAAATATCATTGCTCCAATGTATTTTAAAGATGAAATACTTACATAATATACCTCAAATGCAGCATGATAAATTGCTTGAGCAGGACCTAATTTTATATGATTTATCTCATTGTTATAAGCACCCAATTTGATTCCGACAATTCGTTTTTTAATTTTATTACCAAGACCATCCTCTCCTAAAACTATATCAGGCTTAACTTTAAGTATTAATTCATCATAGGAACGCTTAACTTTAAAATCAATAAATTCAGAAGTAGACATTGTGATATATTTTGAGACATCTAAAATACTTTTTACTTTATTATCATCTATTTCTAAAATAATATCATTTTGCTTTAACCCACCAACCATTGCAGGACTATCTTTTTGAACCTCATTGATTACTGCAGGTGTAAAATCTTTACCAATAAATGTATAAATTGAAAAAAATATAACTAATGCTAGTAAAAAGTTAGCTAATGGACCACCGAAAACTATCAAAACTCTTTGATATAAAGGTTTTAAAACAAATAATTTTTGACGATCTTTCTCAGAATATTTCTTAATAATTTTTTCTTGGTCAGCTTGTGAAAAAACGTTTCTATCACCAAAAAATTTTACGTATCCGCCAAGTGGTATCCAACAAATTTTCCATCGAGTGCCAGATTTATCATTCCAGCCCAATATCTCTTTACCAAAACCAATTGAAAAATCTGTAATTCCTACTCCATATTTTTTTGCAAAATAATAATGGCCATATTCATGGATGAAAACTACAACTAAAATTAATACTATAAATGGTAAAATAAAACTAAGCACAATCAAACAATTTTAGTTGAATTTGAGATTATTCTCAACACCCAATTTTGACCTAGTAAATGATTTAAAACATTGATTGTATTTGCCTTAAAAAGATATAAGCATCCATTCAATCAAACTATTTATCTAAATAATGAATTTCAACGATTTACCAATTGAAAATAAGCTTAAAAACTCAATTCAGTGCGCAGATTTTAAATCACCTACTCCCATTCAAAGTAAATCAATTCCTGTTAGTTTGACAGGTAAAGATATATTGGGTACCGCTCAAACTGGCACAGGCAAAACCCTGGCGTTCACAATCCCAATGATTAATAAACTAATTTTGGACAAAAATGCCATGGCTTTAATTATCTGTCCCACTAGAGAGCTTGCAAGCCAGGTAATGCAAACAGTTTTAAAATTAAATGTTAGAGAAATAGGTATTGGTAATGCATTGTTAATTGGTGGTGAAAGCATGCAAAAACAACTTAAAAAATTAAAAAAAAGAGCGAGAATTATAGTTGGTACACCTGGAAGAATTAACGATCATTTAAAAAGACAAAGTTTAGATTTATCAAAAGTTTCTTATTTGGTTTTGGATGAAACAGACAGAATGTTGGATATGGGTTTTACACCACAAATTGAATTGATATTAAAGTTTATTCCAAAAGATCATCAAACTTTATTATTCTCAGCTACATTACCAAATAATATTTTGAGAATTTCGGAAAAATATTTAAATAATCCAGAGCGAATAGCCGTCGGCTCATTATCAACACCAATCGAAAAAATTAAACAAGAAACATTTCAAATAACACAAGATAAAAAATATCATGAATTAATTAATCAGTTAGTTGAAAGAAATGGCTCTATATTAGTTTTCGTTAAAACTAAACATGGTGCAGATAAAATAGTTAAACGATTAAAATACGATGGTCATTCTGCAGATGCTATTCATGGTAATTTGAGACAAAGTAAAAGAGACAGAGTGATAACAGGATTTAGAAATGGCAAAAGTAGAATATTAATTGCAACAGATGTTGCTGCTAGGGGATTAGATATTCCTTTAATACAACACGTAATAAATTATGATCTGCCTCAAGTTCCTGAAGATTACATTCATAGAATTGGAAGGACAGGTAGAGCTGGTAAAGAAGGATCTGCTTTAACATTTCTTACTTCAAATGACAAATCAATGTGGAATTCTATTAGTAGATTAATTGATCCAAATTTTAAAATTCCACAAGAAAGTCAAAAAAGAAGGTTTAAAGGAAAAAAAAGACCTAACGCAAGGTTTAATAAAGAAAAAAAATTTAAAATTAAAAAAGATTTTAAATTTAAAAAATCAAGTTTCAAAGACAAGAAAAAAAATTTTAATAAAAAAAAATTTAAAAAATCTAATTTTAAAAATAAAAAAGAAAAATTTGGTTTTACAAATAATCCTGATTATTTTAATAAAAAATCTTCAAGCGATTTGAATAAAGATTCAAATAAAAAAAGTTTTAAATTTAATAGAAAGAAAAAATTTAAAAACAGAAAAAGACCAAATAAATTTACTTTTAAGAAACATAGAAAAAGTCAAAGATAAAGATTTTTAAGCATTCTCAGATTTCAACAACATAATATAAAAATCTCTTAACTTAATCATTTCCTCAGATGGATTAGGATTATATTGATTAATTTCCTCTAATAATTCATCTGCAGTTGTGCTATGTAATCCCTCAGAGTTCACCCATTGAGAAGCACTTAACAACCAATATTTTTTTGCTAAAGTAAAATCTTGATCTAAACCTACCAATCCTGAGTAATAAAAAAAACCCATATTATAGCTTGCAATAGTAAAACCTAAATCAGAAGCTCTTTTGTTCCAATATAATGCTTGTTCGTTATCCTTTTCTGCACCAAATTCACCTGTAAAATAAATCCAACCTATTGTTGTCATTGCATTAACTTGTTCTTGCTCAGCTGCCAAATTTAAATATTTAATTGCTTTATCTAAATCTTTTGGAAAACCATTAAGACCATAGAGAGAATTGTAGCCAAGATTATTTTGTGCGACTGGATCACCCTCTTCGGCTTTCTCTATTAACCAATTTGTATCATCTGCTAAAACTTGAAAATTAAAAAAAATTATAACTAAAAACAGAAATATTTTTTTCATAAATTAGTTAGTACAATAAGCTTTATATTTATTTATTGCTTGACCTTTTGTTAGATTTAACAAATTTAATTGTTCACTTTGATCCCTATTTTCATCAAAATAATATGAAACTCCATTTTTTTGAATATAGCACCAATCTCCTTTATGTTTTTTTCCATACCTAAGATCATCTAATTTATCCCATCTATATCCTGTAGTAATTTCATATCCGTCTTTGTTAGATGTATCAAATCTTGTAACTTTTGATGAATATACAACATTTTCACCTGAAATATTTTTTTCAACTTTTTCATTATAAGCACTAGACTCATTTTCTTTAAACTGATTATGTGGTTTTTTATAAAGATGATAAGCATACGCAGCCAAAATAAGAAATAATCCTAGTGCCACCAAAAATAAAGCTAAAGATCTTGTATATCCCCAAACACTTTTTGTTCTTTTTAATCTGGCTTTCTCATCTATATATTTATTGACTGGATTATAGTCATGAGTAGTCGTTTCTATAATTTTATGTGACATTACTTTTTCTTCTTATCTTTATCGTAATCAGGAGCTGTAAATGGTCCTTTTTTCAATAATTCTTCATCATCAGTTGGTAATGGAACGTAAACCATTTCTTTTCTTATAGTCTCTATTTCCTTCGGTACTTCTACTTCTTTAATCACAATTTTTTCTTCAACAACTGGTTTTTCAACAATTTTTTCTACAACTTTTTCTACTTCAACTTCTTTTTCAACTATTTTAGGATCTTTAAATCTTTTTATTTTTCCCCAAATATATTTATTAACTAAAACAAAAAACTTAGACAATCTTATAGAAACACCTTTCCAATAAGCAGTCTTTTTATTTCTTATTACGTGCAATCTAGGATCTAACAATACTAAGCTTGCAAAAGCTAACATCGTACCAGTTACAGAAATTATAAAACTTAAAACTCCAAACCATAACCAGAAAGCTGCAGTAATTGCACCCTGAGGAAGATCAGCATAAATTGATTCTTCAATATTTTTAGATGCAATGTCTGATTTAAATTCAAAATCTTTAATTTGACTTTCTAATCTTGAAATCTGTTTATCTATAGCTTCATTATCTAAATTACTATTTTTATTAAATATTGATAATAATTTATCAAACCAACCTTTTTCAGTAATTGAATTAACTTTTTGTTGCTCTAATTCAAAAATTTGAAGATTAATTTTTTCTATTTCTTTATTATAATCAACTTTAAACCAACTTTTTAACCAAGTAGCTACTCTATAAACCTGAATTTCAGGAGCCAAGTCATCTATACCTGTTCCTTCACTATTAGATATTAAATTTGATTTTTTATTTTTTAATTCAATTAATAACTTATCTTTTTCCGCCTTATCAGTATTGAAGTTTTTTTGTCTTTCTTCAAGATTGTTTATTTTTGAAGATATAATTGCAAGCTCTTCTTCATATGGTTTAAGTAGGACTTTTGTCTTATCATCGATTAAAGCAAGATCACCTTCAGTATTTCCTTGTCCTTCACTAATTAACTTTTTTAGTTTACTTTCTTTGGTATCTTTATCATTTAAATAACTATCAATTAATTGATTGTTTCTATCTATTTCATTTCTTAAATCCTTTTTTTTATAAAATGGTAAAGTGACAAGTGTTGAATTAATTTCAGTATTACGACTTCTAAGTTTGTCTATTTTATTCTCTATAGAGGTAATTTCTTTAGTCAGCTGGTCGATTAATTCTTGATTACCGCCAAGATTTTTTACAGATTGTTTTTCTTTTGTGCTGTCTATTTTAATTTTAGAGATGTCTTCATTAATTTTTCTTCTCTCAGCTCTTAATTTCTCAATTTCTTCATTTAAAGTATTGATATCTGTATTTGCTCTAATTTCTTGTATTTCTTTTTTTACAAAATTGTATTCAACAATTTTTTTATCAACCTTTCTTACTAATTCACGATTTATTCTCTCAAATCCTGTTACAATTGTTTCAAAAGTAGAAACGTTTACTAATAATAAAGCTATTAAAAATACTACTCTCCAAAAAACTCTTACAGAATAATAAACTGCTGTTGCAAGTGGAATTTTTGTAAGCTCTACAACAGCAACAATTATAAATATCATTCCAATTGTAAGATCATTTAGAGATATTCCTTTTGATATTAAATCTGAAGCTTCAGTTACCCCCTGTGCTCCCCTTATAACAATAATACCGATGCATAACCCAATAAAGGCTACAAGTATTTCTACAGCCCAAGCCATTCTGATTAAGAATTTCCCCTTTGAACCTGTTTGAGACTGAGGAAAAAACTTATTGAAAATATTATCTAAATTAGGCATTTACGTTTTCCTTTTTTCTATTTTTTAAAGATGTTGCAACTTTAATGAAATATTTTTTGATTGTGTCCTCTCCTTGTTCAAAAAAACTTTTTGTAATCCCAAAAATACTTGCAACCGATCTTATGTCCTCGTCTTCTGCTTCAGAGTAAACATGGTCTGTATGTGCAAGCTTATATAATGTAGCAACAATAAATTCTAAAAATTCGGGATGCTCGTCTTCAAGTAAAGCTTTTAGATTTTTAGCATCATGTTCAATTGGATTGGGATCATTATATGCTTCCTCTAAAATTCTAATTAACGATCTTTTTTGTTGAGTTTCATGAGGAACAATTTTTAATATTGCTTCTTCCTCTCTTTCACTAAAATGACCGTCTGCACGGCATAGTTTAGCTGAAAGTATTAGTACACCAATTATGCAAATAGTTTGTTTAGACTCGTGTCGATATCTATCCCACATACAGTTTCCCTTTGGGCCAAAGCTAATCACATTTTTAAAGGAATGAATACTCATTAATTTTATTGGTAATTATAGCCCTTTCTTAACATACAATTTTGGTAGACAGCGTGATATTGAGTTAAATCATTTAATACAATATTCACTTCTTGCATCGTACACATAAGTGGGTTCTCACATATATAACCAGGGTGTTTGGACCTAGCTAAAGATTTACAATATAGAGTATCATAATTCAAATTAGAATTATCACCATCTCTACTTGTATATGTTCCAGTAGCACATCCAGTAAGTAAAATTAAAAACATAATTGTAATAATTTTTTTCATGTCTTTAATCTAAAACTTTTTTATTTTTTTTCTTGTCCAACTTTAAATTATTTTTTGGACAGAATTAGTTATTGTCCAATATTTTTTGTAAAGCTGGACAAGACTTTTTAAATACCAACTACTATGTATGAGTCATGACAATAAATAACAAAAGGAGAAAAAAAATGACACAAGTTAAAACAAAAAAAGATAATTTTTCAGTACTGCAAATTCTAGGAGGTTTATTTTTATTATTCGCAGTTACGGATTTTGTATTATCTTGGATGGGTATCAATCTAACTCAATTTATGGGACCAGCTTCAAGATTTTCTCCAATTATCTTTGGTTTAATTGGTTCTGCTTTGATGAATATAACAAAGGAGGATGGCTAATTTCTAACTATCTCCCCTGGAAACAGGGGGGATAGATAGGAAAAATTATGAAATTAATATTTTCCTCGATTTCTAGATTAATATTTTCTTATAGTAAATTTTTAGCAAGCATAGTTTTTTTAAGTACAATTGGTACTTTTACTAATAGTAGCGAAGCTAGCACACATTTTAAATGTGATGATACATATTATAAATTAACAAATTCTTACTTGGATAATAATTACAATGTTAGAACAAAAAAATTTAAATACTCCCAATATATTTGAAATGAAAAAATTATTCTTAATTCTATTGATAATTTTATGTAGTTGTACACAGACAATTAATAAAAATAAAATTTCTTTAAAAGAACAACAAAGAAATGAGGACATTAAAACCTGTGAATATTATGGTTTTTCAAAAGAGACAAAAGAATTTAGTAATTGTTTAATGAAATTAGAAATTTCCAGAAATGAAATTCTCACAACAAAAAAAATGCTAGAATGTGAAAGTGTGAGAAAAGACAACTTAAATAGTAAAGTTACAGGTTTTTGGGGTGGTGTTCTTCTTGGAATGAGGGAGAATCTCGCTTGTGGATAGAAAATAAAATTGTTCAATTTTCTAATTTTTTTTTGTAATATAAAATTATGATTAGAAAGATTATTACTGGTCTTGTAATTTTTTTAGGTCTTATTACTTTTGCCCAATCTGAATCATCATGGATTAAAAAAAAAGACAAATCTGAAAAAATAGAAAAAACAGAAAAAAAAAAGACTTCGAACTGGATAAAAAAAAAAATTAAAGATAATAAAAAAGAATATAAAAAAGAAGAAAAAAAAATTACTAAAGAAGTAAAATCCTGGATTAAAAAAAAATCAAAAGATGAATATATAGCAAGTATTAAAGATCTTCCTAAGGGTGCTATTTACTTTCAGGCTTCAAATGAATCAAGGTCTTCTTTAATTTATGGATATGTATTCCCTGATACTCAATCAAAATTAATTAATGGTTTTTATGAAACTAGTAAAGGACTTGGTTTTTTCAATGATGGTAAAACTACATGTAAAGTTGGTTCTACTGTTAGATTTGTATCATCATCAGGAGAAGTTATATCGCAAGTTTCTGGTGAATGTACGAATGGAATAAAATTTACAGGTACAACCTCTCAAGAAGGAAATTCTGGTTGGGGTAGCGCAAAAACAGCGGATGGTAAAGAGCGATATTTTTTTGATGTTAACATTAAAAAAACTGAAATTGCAAAACTTTATAAAAGAAATGAGACAATGCAAAATTTTGCTGCTGCAACCGAACCAAGTGAAAGCTTAGAACTTAATCCTACTGGTAAGTATTACGCACTTTTAATTGGTAACTCTAATTATACAAACTGGGCATCTTTAACTTCACCAGTGAATGATATTAATGAAATTGGAAAACTTTTGAAGAATAAATATAATTTTGAAGAAGTAATTATACTACCTAATGCAAATAGAGAGAAAATATTTGAGTCTTTTGAAAAATTATCTGAAATGACCACTGATAGCGATTATGTTTTAGTTTATTATGCCGGTCATGGTGAAACCAAAGGAAATAAATCTTATTGGATACCAAAAAATGCAAAGAAAAAATATAGCAGTAATTGGATTAATATTGCTGATATAGAGAATTATCTAGAGGAAATACCTGCGCATCACTTAGCTATAATGGTTGACTCATGTTATTTCACAGGATTTAAAGGATCAAATACAATTACTGAGAAAAAATCAAAGCATTATAAGAAACTAATAAGGAAAAGAGCTCGTCTAGTTTTAGCATCAGGTCAAAATGAACCTGTAAGTGACACGGGCAAAGGAAATCATTCTGTTTTTGCTAGTACATTTATTCAGGCATTAAGAAATAATGATAATGCAATTTCTATGGGTGAAATAGGTATGAATATTGGTTATGCACATTCTCATATGAATCAAATGCCTATTTATGCTGTTTACAATCATTGGGGTCATAGCGGTGGAGATTTTATCTTTGTTGCAAAAAAATAATTTATGAAATTTTTTAAATTTTTTTTTTTAATATTTTTTGGTTTAATTTTTAATTCCAATGCTTTTGATATTAGAAACATAAATAATTCGAAGATAGTTTCTCAAGCATCTTACAAAATTAATGATACAAATTTAGTTGATGATAATCATGCTGAAGACCTCTTAGATGATGTAAAAGACTTAAACCAAGCATTAGAAGAAAAAAGTACAGAAATTAAAGAAAACAATAAAAATAGAAGTCAACCTAAGTTTAAAGGAGGAGCTGAGGAAATTTATGAGCATTATATAAATAGTGTTGTTTTTATTGGAAATTTAAAAAATAAAAGAGTTAATGGAATAGGGTCTGGATTTGTAATCAGAGATAAAGGTAAATTAAAAATAATCACAAATTGGCATGTAATTGATAATGCTGATAGTTTGAGCGTTTGGATTAAACCAAAAGTAATGGTTAATGAAGATTTTTTAATCAATCAAGTAGATTCATATTCAGCAAAATTAATTAAAGTAAATAAAACTAAAGATTTAGCTTTACTTGAAGTTGAAGGATTACCTTTAAAAATTAGACCTGTTATTTATGGAAAGTTTGAAAAAGTTCGGCAAGGAGAAAATGTTTTTGCCATGGGACATCCTCATGGTCATCTTTGGACTTTCTCTCCAGGGTTTGTGGGTCAAAAAAGACCTAATTATGATTGGAGATATAAAGGATCTAGACATAAAGCAAATGTAATTCAAACTGATGCCTCTATTAATCCTGGAAATTCAGGTGGTCCTTTATTTAATAAAAAGAAAGAATTAATTGGCGTAAACACTTTTACAGATAAAGGTGAAGGTTTAAATTTTGCAATAGCTGTTGATGATGTTATTGACTTTCTTAATGAAAAACCAAAACCAATAAAAAAGAAAAAAAGTAAATATATTCAAAAAAAAGAAAAAGGTAACACCTGGATAAAAAAAAAGAAAAAGAAAACTTCAGAAAAAGGAACTTTAGATCTGTCTAATGCAAAAGAAATTGATTTAAATAATAATGGTATAATAGATACTTGGGGAATTGATAAGAATAATAATGGAATTTATGAATTAGCTTATTATGATCAAAATGAAGATGGTACTATTGATGTTTACGGTATAGACAAAAATGAAGATAATAATTTTGAAATAATCTTAATAGACACTAATAATAATGGTAATCCAGATGAAGCTGAGATTGACGAAAATGAAGATGGCAAAACAGATGTAATAGCCTATGATTTTAATGAAGATGGAGAGTGGGATAAATTTGAAAACGTCTAGCTTATTTTTGATCTACAGTTATTTTAATTTTCATAATTTTATCTTCTAAATTTTTAATTGCTTCCATTATTTCTTTTTTTTCTAATTTAGATATTTCTTTTCCATGATCGCTTTTGGGATCCTCTGCCAATTTTACTACTTCAGTTAGTTTTCCATGAAGAATTGTCGATTTAACTAACATTTCATCAATATCATTATCTTTATGAGAACTTAAATTTTCAAACTCATTAATCACTATATATTCATGAGCATCATAAAGTGGAGGAGCTTTACCTTTTTTAATACATGCTAAATCAAGTTTAATAGAGTCATTATGATCGATTTGCTGCTGAAGATCTGGGTTACTGCATTTTCTTAAATATGAAGAGCCTTTACCAATGGCTGCTTGAATTTCTTCTTCATTTAAAATCTTCAAAACCTGCATTATTCCACTTTCAATAGATGCTGTTTTTCGTATTTTTGCCATCGTGAATTCTTTTAATTTACATCTTTATTTTAAATAATTACATTAAATTTTATGAAATTTAAAAATTTTATTAAATATCTATCATTTTTAATATCGGTATTTTTCATATTATCTTCGAATTCCTTTGCTGAAATAAGAAAATGCGACAGTGATTTAATAACTTATATTTATGAGAATGGATCCAAAAATTTTAATTACAATGAGAAAAGAAATGATGCTGGAATTTTTTTCGATTTTGAATGGGATAAAAAACAAGAGGAAATTATAATTAGAAGAAATAAAGAAAACTTTCCTATAGTGAGATTTTCTCTTTTTGACAATAAAAACTTTATAGCTAATAAAACTATTATTAAGAAAATTAATACAAATAATCTCTCAACACTTAGTGATAATGACCTAGTAAAATTAACTTATCTTACTGGGAAAATAGAATTTGAACTTGAGGATAAAAAAAAAATTACGATCGACTCACAAACTTATAATTTCAATAATTTTAAACTTTCAGATTTTAAAATTTTGAGCATTCAAAATATTGACACAACTAAAGGAATTTTAGAAATGTCGTTCAATGCAAAATTAACTAATGAAAGAAATGATATAAAAAAACTTTTGCTTAATACAAATTTATTAGATGACTCATTGCATGATATTTGTAATGATGCTAGAGATTTTTTAGTTTGGCCTTTAACTTCTATTGAACTGGATGAATTTAAATATGATGCTGATGTTAGAGAAGGATTAAAAAATAAGGAAATATTAGTTAATCCAGTATTTCAAATAACTTATGATAATAATTTGTTAAGAACTTTAAGAACAGAAAAAGGTGTTGGTTTTTTTAGACAATCATTTAATTTTGATAAATTTCCTTTTGATACTCAGAAATTAATTATAAGATTGAAAACAGGAGTTGGAAATTTTCAAGACAAAGGTGAATTAACTTTTCTAACACCAGAACCTGGAGTCTTTTTAAATTTACAAAAGTTTTTAAATCCAGAAGTTAACAAGCTCAAAGCTTGGTCAATAAAAGAGGATGGTATTAATGTTAAAAGTAAAACTATTTCAGAGAACACATATGATATTTATAGTAAAAAAATTATTCCTCGTTCTGAAAGTGTACTAGATATAGAGATAACAATTGAAAGAAACTATCAACATTATTTGTTAAAGATAATGTTACCAGTTTTTTTAATTCTTTGTGTTGCCTGGTATGTTCTTTGGATACCAACTGAAAAGTATGAAGCAAGACTAAATACTTCCATGATAGCTTTATTAGCTTTAATTGCTTATAATTTTGTTTTTCAAGATGACATACCAAAATTAGAATATTTAACAGACATGGATTGGTTTATATTATTATCTTACATATTTTGCTGTATACCAGTATTTCTAAGTATCGCTTTCAGCAAGTTTATTTCAAAAAATCAATCTAAAGTTATGAAAATAAACAAATTAATAAAAATTTGGGGTGGAATAATATATCTTTTATTAACTGCCCAAATATTTTATATTAATTAATATGAGTTTTATAAAATCAGTCGAAGTTTGCTTTTTTAAATATGTCGATTTCAATGGAAGAGCCTCGAGATCTGAATTTTGGTGGTTTTATTTATTTACTATTCTTACTTGGATCGTGGGATTTGTTATCAATCCAGTTATAGAATTAATTTTTATTCTTGGATTGTTTATTCCTTATATTGCAGTTACTGCTAGAAGACTTCACGATATAGACAAATCTGGGTGGTTACAATTAATAGGTATTATTCCTTTAATAGGAACAATAGTTATGATTATCTGGTGTGCTACAGAGGGGTCTAAAAAAAAGAATAAATACGGATCTCCAATTAAATTAAAATAAATTTTTATTACAATTTATCATTTTGTTATTGCTCGTAAGCTTCATTATTTAACCATTTAAAAAAATAACTTGGACTTATCGAGATACTCAATGAGTCTCCATAACTCAAAGTTTTTTCAACATCTTCTGTCCAATTTACACACCACACTCTTACGCTTGACCCATCATCAAATTCAAAATCATCCACATAGGCTTTGCTCCCTGCACTTCTACCTGGATACTCGTAGTCATATTGAAATGGTTTTATTGTTGTAAGAACTGCTGACAAATCTTTTACTACTTGTTTCTTTTTTTCCAAACATTCATCTAATTTATTTTCATAATAAACAACACCATTGATTGTGTGAATTTTATATTTTCTATCATTTTCTTTTACGTGAAATGTTAAATCTTCATAATCATCAAATGTTTTGTAGTGTTTGACAGCATTAATTGAAATGCCTAATTTTATATATTTTGTACTTGCAGGATAAGTGACAATATACATTTTGTTGATTTCCTCGAGAGTGAAATGATCAAGTAAAGAGTCTCCTAAGCTTATACCTCCAATTTCAAATTCCGAAATATCATCTGCCTTTGATAATGATTGAAAAATTAATAAAAAAAAAATGATTAATAATAGTCTTTTCATGATTAGTTATATGCCTCATTATTAACCCATTTTTGATGAGCTGAAGAATTCAAAACAACAACAAAGTCGTCAGGTATATTTGACTCATTCGTCCAATCTTCACATGCTATATAAATAGTTGATTTATCTGGGAGTTCATAAAAGTATCCTAACAGTTTATTTATTTTACCCTCATTTGAACGGCTACTTTTTGTTTTTTCAAAATTTGAAAACATTTCATCAGCTTCTTTTTCCTGTAATTCTAAAAATGAGTAACATTGATCTATATCATTTCTATATAATTTAATTCCAGCAATACTTTCAATTGTAAACGAATTATCTTTATCTTTAAAATGAAATTGAACTTGATCATAAAGCTCAAAATTTGAATCAAAATCACTTCGATCAAAAGTTAATGCAAAATACTTTTTTGATTTATAAATGTAGCCTTTATCAGAATAACTATTTATTTTTTCTTTAATCTTTTTTAAATTCATATAATCAAGTAAACTGTCTCCAACACTCATTTGTTCTATATGAAAGTCACTAATATCGTCTGCATTTATTTGGGATTGAAAATTAAAGATTAAGGTTATAATTAATAAAAATCTTTTCATAATAAATACTTTCTCACTCGGTTTCTATTGTGTCAAGATTTCGAAATAGTTGTAATTATCCAGTTTTCTCCAAAAAACTATTACTTTGGTATAAAATATTAGATCTAATATTATTCATCATATTCTTTTCTTAAAATACTATTATAAACTTTTGTTCTCAGGCTAACTTTAAGTACATTGGGGTGCCCCATACTTTTAGACCATTGCTCACATTCTACTGCAACAAAGTCATCATTTTTAAAATAAAAATAAGTAGATGTTACTTTCGATTTACCAGAAACATCCGCAGGGTGATTTCTTTCATCCTCATTTCTTTCTGTATCTAAAAACATTTCAGAAAGATCAAGAACAACTTTGTCTTTTTTTTTTTTCACATGTATTGATATCTTCACCAGTTCTAGTCAAAGCAGTTATATTAATAATTTCCATATTTCTAACAAAGTATACAAATTGCATAGCATCATAATTAATTATAAAATCTATATCTTGAAAAAGAAGACCTTGTATTGATTGATCTTTAAAATCAGCTGTTAAATTATTAGATTTTATCTCATCTTTAGTAAAATGTTGAAGCATACTATCTCCAATACTAACTCCCTCAATTTCAAATTCTTTAATATCATCAGCTTTAGAAAAAAATTGAAAACTAAAAATTAGAAAAAGAACTGATATAAATAATCTCATATATAATTAATTATGTGCTTCCTTGATTAGCCAATTATTATGTTTTGAAGAGACAAGAGTTACTTTCAACCTATCAGTATAATTTAACTTTTTTTCTAACTTGTTGCTCCAATCTTCACATTCAATACCAATTATATCGCCAGATTTTAAAACAAAAAAACTTTGGTAGATCATACTATCATTTGAGTTGTCAGCAGGGTGAGGTTTTTCATCATCTTTTCTAATTAATTTTGGAAATGCTTTCATAATATCTTTTGTTATTTCTTCCTTCTTTATTTTACATTTTTCTATTTTTTTTGGAAATTCTATTACAGCTCCTATTAAAGGAATATTGTAATTTTTATCTTTAGCTTTTAAGTCCAGTTGTAAAAATTCATAAGTTTCTAGTTCTAAAATATCATTAGTAATTACAATTTGATATACATCTTTATTTTTATAGGAATAAAATTTTTTTAAATTGTTGATTTTTTGTATAGATAAATATTCCAACAAACTATCACCAATACTAATTCCTTCTATCTCGAACTCTTTAATATCATCACTTTTAACTAAGGTTTGAAAATTTAATATTAAGATGAAAATCAATAATAATTGTTTAACTATAAGTGCTATATTACTGAGTAGAGATGTGAGCTTTGTGATATAACCAATCATTAAATTCATAAGTTTGTAAAGATACATTGAGATGATCTTGTGATCCATGTTCCTTAGAATAATCATAGCAAGTTACTTGAATAATGTCATTATTTTCAAAATAATAAGAAATCTGAGTTACAATGCTTTTTCCTGATTTATTTCTTGGACTTGGATGTTTGAAAGTTGTCTTATCTGATTTATCTAAGTTGGGATAATTATTATCAAGATCATTAATGATTTCATCCATCTTTTTATAGCAATCTTTAATAGGCTTATCGTCATAGAAAAGAACACCTGATAATGCTGCTATTATATAATTTTTATCTTTAGTTTTAAAATTAAAATCGACTGCATCGTATGTTTCAAAAAAATCTAGCAGATCATTTTGAACTGGAGTAAATTCTTTATTAACGTAATAATCTTTTGAATTTTTCTTAATATGATTTTCACTAAAAAATTTTAGGGCACTATCCCCTAAACTAATACCTTCTATATGGAATTCAGAAATATCATTAGCTTTGGCCCAGGATTGAATATTAAAGATTAAAAAAAAAATTAATAAAAAATTAGTTATATGCTTCATTTTGAATAAAATTTCCTAATTCCTCACTAGAAGCATTAACACTTAAGCTGTTTCGGTAGGCCATATTATATTCATTTTCCATAAATGGTTTATCCCACTCGGTACAAAATACTCTTATTATCCCCCCTGAAATATAAAAATCATGAATGTATGCTTTGCTATTTCCAAGATTTTTATCGTAATCATTTGTATGATCGCTGATCCTTGCATTAGGTAGTAAATCTTTAACTTCACTTACTACAGTCTTTTTGAGTTTTAAACATTCTTTAGTTTCAAGATAACTAAGACCTTTTACAGAATGTATTATATATTTTTTATCTTTCGACTTAACGTGGAAATTTATATTATCATATTCTTTTATATCACTTGGTATAAGACTTAAGATCATAAATTTTTTAGAATTTGGATAATAGGCAGCTCTCTCTATCTCTTCTTTAATTTCTTTTTCACTGAAATAATCAAGTAAACTGTCACCAACACTCATACCTTCTATTTCAAATTCTGTAATATCGTTTGCCTTAGCCAATGATGAAAAACTAAGAAGTAAAAAGAGTATTAATATAAATTTATTTATATGCTTCATTTAACAAAAAATTTTCAAATACTTTATTATAAATTGTTACTCTAAGATTATCCCATTTATCCATTTCTTCTGTCCAATCCATACACTCTAAATATATCCACCCACTTCCATCATTTAACTTAAAAGTGTGCCAACTTCCTTTTGAATTACCTGATGGATCAGCCTCATGTGCAGTTATTCCATGATTGGTATATTTTGCATTATTTTTAAATTGTTTTTTTAATTCAAATAAAATTTCTTTTTCTTTGATAGGACATTGATCAAAGTCATCATTTTTGTAAAAAATTTTTCCAATAACAGAATCTATTTTATATTTTCCTTTGTCTACGAATTCTATCAAAACTGAGTCATAATTTGAATTAGTTAAATTTTTTGCAAACATTGCATATTTTTTATTAGGGTATACATACCCTTTTGTTTTATCTATTTCATTTTTATCAAAAAAATCTAAAGCACTATTGCCGACACTTATTCCCTCAATTTCTAGATCATCAATATCAGCAGCATTTGTTGTCATCCACGGTTGAAGATTGGAGATTAAAAATAATATTATTAAAATTAATCTTACTGTAAATTTGTTAACCATTCATTAAATTCATTTGTTTTAGTAGAAACTGCCACATAGTTTACATAGTTCATTGCATCATCCCAAAGATAACAATAAACTGAGATTGTTCCATTATCTAAAAAAACAGATGAACCAAATACTTTACTTTTTCCACTTGGGTCTGCGTAGTGAGTATTTTCCTCTTGTGGTTCAAATACAGTTTCCTTAAATAAATTTGACATTTCATTAATTATTTTTTCCATTTTATTAATGCATGGTTTTTTTTCTCTATCAAAAAAAATTCCACCGTCTACACTTTGAGCAATATACTTCTTGTCATTTCTCTTTATTGTTACTTGTATACCCTCATATTGTTCGAACCATTCTGCTTTTAAATTTATATCTATAAACTTTTTATCAGAGTTTTTGTAAGAGTCTTTTCTAATGCCATCTATTAACTCTTTCTCACTAAAAAATTTCAACATGCTATCACCAATACTTACTCCTTCTATTTGAAAGTCCCTAATATCGTCTGCATGAGTTATTTGCTGTAATCCAAAAATTAAAAATAAAAGAATAAATATTTTTTTCATTAAATATAATCTCATCGAGTTCTTGGGGTGTCAAGCGAAAGAAATATGATTCAACCAGTTCTTTAATTCTATCATCCTAGTCTCTTTATCTGAAATAGTAATTTCATTCTTAATATTGGATATATGATCCTGAATTTCTTTTTCATTTTTAAAAACTTTTCTATTTTCAATCAATCTATCTTTTCTAAATTCAATTAAACTTATCATTTTTTCATAAGTAATTTCTGGGTGATATTGCAAACCCCATACTTTGGTATTATTAATTTCAAAATATAAACTTTGTATTTTGTTAATTTTATTTGATGCTAAACAAATTGAATTTTCAGGTAAAGTCACAACTTCATCAAAATTGAATGCTGGAGAATTAAAAATTCTTTCTTTACCTTTGTATAATGGGTGATTAAGTCCTTTTTCATTTATTGTAATTTCGTTAGCAATGCCAATATGAGATCCATCTGCTTTTTTAACCTCACCTCCAGCAGCGGTTACTGCAACCTGCATCCCCCAACATATTGCTAGTATTTTTTTTACATTTTTTTGGCATTCTTTCATAAGTTCAATTTGATTTCTTATTTCAGGAGTATTATTATAAATATTAAGACTGCTACCTCCCCAAATTAATCCATCATAACTAGAAAGCTTAGTTTTAATAGATTTTATATCATTGTCAGATGATGGATTCACTACATCAAAATTTAATTCTTTCGTAAAATAATTTAAACTTTCTTTAAGACTTTCAGTGTGTGTAGGTATACCAACATTTGAGAAGCTCTCATTTTCTTCTCTTAAATTTCCCTCAACTATTAAAATATTCAAATTACTCATTAAATAAATTCCCTGAAAAACTACTTTGATACATACTTTTCATGTCAGCAATAGTCAATTTTTTTGGATTACCTTCAGTTGATGGATCTGCAAGTGCCATTTCTGATAAACGATCTATGTCGAAATCTTCTTCATTTATAACTTCAGATAATTTATGTGGTATCTTTAATTGTTTGCGCAAATTTAAAATCCAGTCGATAAATCCATCAAAACTTTTTTTTTCAAGCTCTAAATAATCACAAATTTTAATAATCTTATCTTCAATCACATCCTTATTAAAAGTTAAAACATATGGCATAAATATTGCATTTGATAAACCGTGATGAATATTATTAAGTGCATTAACTGGATGACTTAATGAATGAATTGCGCCTAATCCTTTTTGAAAAGCAGTCGAACCCATACTTGCAGCAGTAATCATGTTCATTCTTGCTTCAATATTAGATCCATTGTTCACCGCTTCTAACAACCATTTATTAATTAACCTCATACCTTCAAGCGCAATGCCATCTGCCATTGGATGAAAACTTGGAGAACAGTATGCCTCTAAATTATGTGCTAATGCATCCATGCCTGTTGCGGCTGTAATATTGGGAGGAAGTCCTACTGACAAAACTGGATCTAAAATTACAATTGAGGGTAAAAATTTAGGATGAAAAATAATATTTTTAACACCCGTTTCTTCGTTTAAAATTACTGATGCTCTTCCAGTTTCTGAACCTGTACCAGCAGTTGTGGGCACTGCAATAATAGGAGCAATTTTATTTTCATTAGCTTTGGTCCAATTATCTCCAATATCTTCAAAATCCCAAATTGATAAAGTTTGCCCTGACATAAAAGCTATCGCTTTACCAACATCAAGACCACTACCACCTCCAAAAGCAATCACACCATCGCAATTATTTTTTTTAAAACTTTCAACTCCTTCATAAACATTATTCCCGGTTGGATTTCCAACAACATTTGAAAACAGTTTAGGGTTTAATCTATTATCATCTAAAATTAATAAGGTATTTTTTACAATTTCTGTTTCAACTAAACCCTTGTCAGTTACAAATAAAGGTTTGGTAATACCTAAATTTTTGCAAGCTATCGCAATATCTTTAATTCGGTTTTCACCAACCCACATTGTTGTTGGATAATTCCAATTAGTTTTTTTCATTATTAATTTTTTTTCTTCTCTACTAAATATTCAAAATTCTGTGTTGTTTCATTAACTCTTAAAAGTTTTGCACCATTTTTACTATGAAATTTTGTAGCCATTTCAGTTAATGGTGACAAGGTAACTAATCTATCAAGATGGTTTGATTTTTTAATTTTTTTAAAAACTTCTTTTACGATTAATTTACCACCACCTTTCTTTTTTGACCATACAGTGTATGCAATTGCAATTTGTCCAATATTTTGATCTCTTTGCGCACTTTGTAAAAATGCATCATGGCTAAATTTATCTAATTCTTCTACATTTTTAGGAACTTGATTAGTGTAAGCAAAACACATTACTGCATGAATTTCTCCACCATATTTTACTCCATATATTTTTCTGCCATAGCTTCTTCTAAAAACATTGTCTAACTCAGGTCTCACGGGATCCTCTTCTGTATTACACTCTTTCAACTCTACTAATTCAGCTCCATTTACCCAATCAAAAAAAGTATAAATATTTTTGTTTAAAATTTGTTTATTTTTTCTAATACGAGCTTTAATTCTGGGCCTAAATTTTTTTTTTATAATTTCTTTCATTGTTTGTTATTAAGCCGTTTTCTCAAGGGATTTCAATAATTTTGAACCAAGTGGACTTATAGGTTTTTGAAAAATCAATTTTTTTTTTGTTTTTTCTTTTACAAGTCTAAGTAATTTTTTTGCGAAACCTTTTTTTCTAAAGATGGGATTTACAAAAATATATTCTATTTCCCCGTTCGTATTAAATCTCACAAATCCAATTGTAGTATTTATATTTTTAAGGGTAAAAACTCCGTCTGATTGAGTTAATTCATAATTTGATGAGTCAATATTTTTCATGAATATTAAAAATATAATAATGCAAAAACAATCCCAAAAAATATTAAAACAATAGTGATTACAATGTAATTTATCTTTACATTAAATTTCTTGTAAATTATTTCATTTATTTTTTCCCAAAAAAAAACAATCAAAAGAATAATAATTGCTGGGATTACAAATTTAATCATAGTATTCTTTTTTAACTTTTGTCACCGACATAAACCGAAACTCCTCTTGAATTGATATCAACATCAAACTTTTTGTGTAACGGAGGAAAAGCTCTTTGGGAACAGTCTAATCTATCGCATGTTCTACATGAAACTCCAATGGGTATTTCTGTAGACTTATCATTAATATTAATATTTTCAGTGTACACGAAATCTTTTGCATACTTTGCCTCACAACCAAGTCCAATTGATAAAATACTTTTTGATTGACCAAATCTTCCAATGCCTTTTTCAACAGTTCTTGCAATACATACATATTTTTCTCCATTAGTCATTTTACTTACAGCTGCTTGAATTACTCCTGGCCTTGTTAAAGCTGAGTAAACATTCCATCTTGGACAAGCTCCTCCATATCTTGGTATTTCTATTCCAGATAAAGAAAATCTCT
>MDSW01023291.1_pt1 | contig 20828 bp, 15 predicted proteins | sample 811171 | NCBI WGS metagenome assembly MDSW01 (sample SAMN05326641, study PRJNA326480) | marine metagenome | isolation source: seawater | place: Atlantic Ocean: North West | collected 2012 | reverse complement strand
TCACCTTCGTTTAACTCCAAGTTTGCTGCTTGAGCTGCAGAAGAATGAACAAAAACATCTTTTTCCTTATCTTCTCGTTCAATGAAACCATATCCTTTTTGTCCATTAAACCACTTAACTTTTCCTGATATACTCATTTTATCTTCTTTCTTTTTAGTTTTTAACTTTATTGTTAGAAAAAACTAACAACAACAGACCTTTAATTAGATTTAACAAGAAATGTCAAGTTAATATAAATTAATGGCGGAGAGAGTGGGATTCGAACCCACGGTACCTTTGACAGTACACAAGCTTTCCAAGCCTGCGCCTTAAACCACTCGGCCATCTCTCCATATTACATTTTACCTAATAACTTAAGATCGTTAAAAACTTTTTTTGCTTCTTCCAACATCTTTTCATCATCAGTGTAAACTTCCTTATTCATTGGTGGCTTAACTTCGAATTTATAATCTGCAGGCAAACTATTCAAACTAATTTTATTTAATATATTTTCAATTACTATCTTTGAATTATTACAAAAGTATTCGTAGTTCAGATAAAAAATATTTTTTTTAGCTGAAATTTTTTTTTCTAAAAGATTTTTATAAACATTAATCCATAAATTAAGCCAATACTCCAAGGAATTTTTATCAAAATCAAAGCTCTTTTCCTCCGAAAAAAAATAAGGTCTATGAATAATACCAAACTCGTAATGGCTCAAATACGACATATAGTTTTTAATAAATTTATTTTCTTTCTGAATTTTTGTAAAATTTTTATGTTGCCTTAATAATGAATTAGCATGTTGAAGTGGGTCTCTAAATGGAATAATTATTGTAGATTCGGGAAAGCACTCAATTAAACTTTCAATCCTTAATATATTATTATTATTTTTTGAAAGGTAATTTGTCTTTTTGTACTTATGCAGTATTAAAGATATAAAATTTCTAAATTCGCTTAAAGTAAAAGAATCAACCTTATGAGTTTTCAATTTGTCAGAATAAATGTATTGATTTTGAAGTTTTATTCTCCAAAAAACTTCTTCTAAAGCTTCTGGGCTGTCAATGTTTATTGAGATATTATCGTCATGTATTCTTTTTCTTTCAGCACTAGATTTAATTCTACTGGATACTTTAGACCAAATATTAGGCATAAAAACAAAAGGCATATCTCTATAGGTTAGTGAAGCAAATTTTTTTGTTTCGTAAAGAGCTCTCATAAGTATTGTTGTACCTGAACGGGGTAAGCCACAAATAAATAAATGCTGTTTTGAATTATCAATTTTTAATTTTTTTTTAAAAATAAATAATTCAACATCGTGTAGAAACTCAGGTATAAAATTACTTCTTAAAGCTAAATGATGTAATATTTTTGAAAGGAAAGAATAGTCTTTGTCTTTATACATTATTTATCATTTTTAAGTTTCTTTAATTTTGATTTTTTTATCATTTTTTTTATTGGATAATATAAAATTGCAATGATTGCTAATATTAAGATTAAAAGAATGCTAATTGTCAAAACTATTGTACCTAGCGCTATACCTGGGCCAATATATGCATTAGCAAATGATGGTGTTAGTAAAAATAATACTAAAGAAGAAATAATTAATTTAAATTTTTTATTCATTACATTTTGTTGTTTTTAAATAATCTATTGTATTTTTATATTTTGACTTTTCAAGATACCTTGACCAATTAAGGAGATAAATGTTTCCATCTTTTGCGGCATTTATATACTGCCAAACTACTTTTCCGTCTTCGGACATTGTTATTAGTTTTCCATGATTTTGATCTTCTACAAAAATATTATTATTAGAAAAAATTCTTGAAAGCCCTTCCGAGGCTGTTCTTATTTTATTTTTCAAGTAAGCATTTCTATATGGAGAAAAAACTTTTTTCTCATAAAAATCATAAATTAAAGTTTCATTAGCTTCATTATCTTTAATAAATTTTTTTGTAAGTTTATCTAAATTATTATTAAATACAGCAATTTGAGTTTCATTTAAAATATCCACATCGTGTTGTGCTGTCCAAGGCCCTTGTTTCATCCAAATCACTTTATTGTTTGAGGGTCTATATAAAACTATTGCTGAATTTTCCCTTAAACTAAGAAAGAGATCTCCTTTTTTCCAATATTTACTATCGTACAATGCTGGTTGAATATCGTTTAAATGAAAAGGATCAAAACTCTCACCGCCTGGAAAAACTAAATGTTCAAGATTGTTTTCCACAAATATTTCGATTAATGATTTTGAAAAAAGCACTTCCCCTTTTTGTGATATTTTTTCAAGTGTGTCTTGGTAAAAAAATTTTTCATCCCTTCTGCTCAAATCAGCATCAATACCTTTAAACTTAGGTGGGTATTGTATTCCTGGTACCCAAATATTTCCTTCACTATCTAATTCTGTAGAGTGGTGAAAGGGTTTATCTACAATCCATTTAACTTTAGAACAAGCATCTATTTTAACTAGCGGCGACATTGTAGAGTGAATTATTAGATCTCCATTTGCCATAAGCAAAGGGTGATTAATTCTATACCTTTTTATATTGTGATCTCTTTTTAAATTTAAATCTTTTGGTAGTTTAGAAAAGCTATTAATTTTTGTTATATCAGGTTCCCAAGTATGTACTATTGTGTTGTTTGACAAATCTAGTATTTCTACTACAGATCTATTTTTGTCTGCATCGTATCTAGATATTAGTATGTAATCTTTATAATTTTCTGGATTAAGATTAATTTTTTTTAAACCAATAATTTTTGATTTGTTAATACCAACTTTAAAATCCTCTTTTTGATCAGAAAAAATTGCTTTTAAATTTTCAGGTATTAAAGCTATTTTTTTTGCAGTAGAACTTCTTAGAGCTAAATTAGCAAACCAAATTGTAAAAATGATAAAAAAAATTATAGTTAATAAAAAAATCCACAAAGAGACTTTTTTAAATATTATTTTTTCAAAGTTCATTTTTTTATATTATAGTGACAAAAAAATTTTAAGTTTCCTTATTAATTTTTAAAACTCCAATAAACGCCTCTTGGGGAATTTCTACTCTCCCGAATTGTTTAGCTTTTGATTTTCCTTTTCTTTGCTTATCCAAAAGCTTTCTTTTTCTATCTCTAGCCCCACCACCATGAATTTTGGTAAGAACATCTTTTCTAAAACCTTTTATAGTTTCTCTTGCTATTATTTTTCCACCTATAGCTGCTTGCACAGGTATATGAAAGTTATGCCTTGGAATTAATTCTTTTAATTTTTCACAAACTAACCTTCCTTGAGATTGTGCAAAATCCTTATGAATAATCATTGATAAAGCATCCACTTGTTCTGTATTAACTAAAATTCCCATTTTAACTAAATTGCCCTCCTTGTATCCTGTGATCTCATAGTCAAAACTAGCATATCCACTTGAAATAGACTTAAGGCGATCATAAAAATCAAAAACAACTTCGTTCAAAGGTAATTCGTAAATTAAAACAGCCCGACTACCGGAATAAGTTAAATTTTGTTGTATTCCTCTTTTGTCTTGGCAAATTTTTATTATTGAACCTAAATATTGGTCTGGTGTTATTATTGTTGCTTTAATCCAAGGTTCTTCTACAGAATTAATTTGTGTAGGATCTGGCATTTCTGTAGGGTTTTGCAACTCTTGTATAGACCCATCTCTTTTATTTAACTTATAAATAACGCCAGGTGTAGTTGTGATCAAATTAATATCAAACTCTCTTTCTAACCTTTGAGTTATTATTTCTAAATGAAGCAATCCTAAAAAACCACATCTAAAACCTAACCCAAGCGCGCTTGACGCCTCTGGTTCGTACGAAAAACTAGAATCATTAAGCTTAAGTTTTGCTATTCCATCTTTCAATTTTTGATATTCAGAATTATCTACAGGAAATAAACCACAAAAAACAACAGGCTTACTTGGTTTAAAACCTGGTAGCGGTTTATCAATAGGATTTGCAACATCACATATTGTGTCTCCTACTTTTGTATCAGATAAGTTTTTTATTCCAGTGATTATAAAACCAATTTCTCCTGATGAAATTTTGTCTACATCTTTGGGCTTAGGTGTAAACACTCCAACTTTTTCAATAGTATGTTCTGTATTGTTTGACATCATTCTAACTTTTATCCCTTTTTTTAAATTCCCATCAATAACTCTTACTAATATTACAACCCCCAAATAACTATCATACCAACTATCTACTAGAAGGGATTTAAGGGGTTCATTAATATTTCCTTTAGGGGCTGGTAAATTTTTGACTATAGACTCTAAAATATCATCTGTTCCTTCTCCAGTTTTTCCAGAGCAATTAATCGAGCTGGTAGTATCTATTCCTATAACATCTTCTATTTGTTTTTTAACTTTTTCTGTATCTGATGCAGGCAAATCAATTTTATTTAGTACAGGAATAATTTCATGATTATTATCAAGAGCTTGGTAAACATTAGCCAAAGTTTGAGCTTCAACCCCTTGGGAGCTGTCTACTATCAAAATTGAACCCTCGCATGCAGATAAAGAACGACTCACTTCATAACTAAAATCAACATGACCAGGAGTATCAATTATATTTAAAATATAATTTTTTCCATTTTTAGCTGTATAATTTAGTCTAACGGTTTGCGCTTTTATTGTAATTCCTCTTTCTCTTTCAATGTCCATGGAGTCTAAAACTTGTTCTTTCATTTCTCTTTCGGTCAAACCTCCACACTTATGAATCAATCTATCGGCAATAGTAGATTTTCCGTGATCTATGTGCGCAATTATGGAGAAATTGCGAATATTTTCATTGTTGGACATTAGGACCTTAAGGTAGCGCCAGTTATTTCTTGAACTTTAGATATAATTTTTTTGCTTACTTGATCGATATCTTTTTCACTTAAAGTTTTATCTTTAGGTTCTAAAGTTACATTAAATGCAATAGATTTCTTCCCTTGGGTAATATTATCTCCTTGATAAACATCAAAAATTTTTACATGTTTGATTAATTTATCATCTACTTTTTTAACTAAATTAATAATTTCTCCAGAACTATATTTTTCATCAATAACGAAAGCAAAATCTCTAACCACTTTTTGGTAATCCGAAATAACAAATTGAGGTTTCTTTTCTCTTATTTTTTTTCTTGTTTCCGGTATGTTATCTAAAAAGATTTCAAAACCCAAAACGTTCTCAATTCTTAAATCCATTTTTTTAACAACAGATGGATGAATTTCACCAAAATATGCTAGTTCTGGACCGCTTGGAGATCCTAATGAAAGTAGACCTGATCTTCCTGGATGATACCATTTTTTACTTTTATTGCTTACTGAAATATTTGAAGAGCTGATACCAATTTCATTAAGAGTTCTTATGGCGTCATTTTTTATATCAAAAACATCAAAATTTCTTTCTTTCTCTATCCAATTTTTTCTAGAGTGTTTGCCTGTTTTTACTGCACCAATCATTGTTGACTGGGCCCCAGGTTCTTTACCATTAAATACAGGTCCTATTTCAAATAACATTAGATCTTCAAAATTTCTATGAATATTTTTTTTTGCACTAATTATTAAATTTGAATAAAGAGATGTTCTTAATACATTTAGATCTGATGAGATTGGGTTAGATAATCTAATTTCATTTTTTAATTCTGAAAAATGATTATCAATTTTTGAGTCTGTAAATGACCATGTAACTGACTCAATATAACCTTTTGAAGCTACTGATCTTTGGGCAAAATGAAAAAGTTTTTGTTTATGATTTAAAGTATCTTTGATATTTTCTTTTTCAGGATTTATTAAAGGCACTTTATCATAACCTTTGATTCTAATTAATTCTTCAATGAGATCTATATCTTGCTTAATATCTGGTCTCCAGGTAGGAGGTAAAACCTTTATTTTGTTACCACTCATTTTTATAACGCACCCTAGAGATAATAAAATTTTCTTAATTTCTGCGCTAGTGATTGATAATCCAATTGTTTGGTAAAATTTTTTTGGATCCAACTCAATAGTTTTTCTTTCATCTTTTATTTTTCCTACAATTGAAAACTTGCTAGCTTCGCCTCCACAAATATCTAAAATTATGCACATTCCAAGCTCTAAACCCAATTTTATAGAATTTGGATCTATACCTCGTTCAAATCTATACTTAGCATCAGTATCAATATTTAAAATTTTAGAAGTTTTTCTAATTCGAGATGGATAAAAATATGCAGATTCTAATAAAATATTTTTAGTAGAAAATTCTGTACCTGATCTAGTTCCTCCAATAATTCCTCCAAGGCCGAGAACCCCTGTTTTATCAGTAATTGTGCACATGTTGTTTTGAAGTAAATATTTTTTGTTATCTAATGCTTCGAAAGATTCTCCTTTTTTTGAGTTTCTGACAATAATCTCTTCATTGATTTTGTCAGCATCATATGCGTGTAGAGGTCGGTTTAAATCAAACATTACATAATTCGTTGCATCTACTATTGCGGAAATAGGTTTTAGACCTAAAGATACAATTCTTTTTTTAAGCCAATCTGGGCTTTCTTTGTTTTGAACATTTTTAATATATACGCTTCCAAAGATAGCGCATCCCTGATTTTTTTCTTTTTTTATAGAAACTTTAATTGGACTTTTAAATTTTTGGCTGATCTTTATAGAAGGTTGTTTTTTTAATTGACCTAAACCTGAAGCGGCCAAATCTCTCGCAATACCTCTTGCACCCAAACAATCTGGTCGGTTAGGAGTGATTGCAATATCTAAAGTTTTTTCACCTGAGTTTTTAAAATACTTATCGCCAATATTTTTTTCTTTTTTTACTAATTCAATAATTCCCTCTTTGTCTGACGATTGCTCTAGTTCATGACCTGAACAAAGCATGCCGTGAGATTCTATTCCTCTAATTTTTGCTGTTTTTAGTTTCATGTTATTTTTTGGAATTACTGCCCCTGGAGGAGCATAAACTGTGAACAACCCATCTCTAGCATTCTGAGCTCCACAAACAACTTTTACTAAATTTTCAGAACCTGTATCAACATCACAAATTTTTAATTTGTCTGCATTTGGATGCTTTTGGGCTTTTACAATTTTGCAAACAATAAAATTATCTAGGTTTTCATTTGATGATTTTATATTTTCTACCTCGAGACCAATTTCTGTTAAACGTTCTGAAATTTGATTTAAATTAGCTTTGGTTGATAGATGATTTTTTAACCATGATAAAGATGTTATCATCTGCTTAGTCCTCTATAATTTGTTGGTACATCAAGTGGATCGAATCCATAAAATTCTAACCACCTAATATCACTTTCAAAAAAAGCTCTTAGATCATTAATTCCATATTTTAACATCGCCAAACGATCAATACCTACCCCAAATGCGTAACCTTGATATTTTTGAGGATTTACTTTTGCGTTTTTCAAAACATTGGGGTGCACCATTCCGCAACCAAGAATTTCTAACCACTTATCACCATCTCCGATTTTAATTTTCCCATCTTGAATTTTATATCCAATGTCTACTTCTGCGGATGGTTCGGTAAAAGGAAAGTGACTAGGTCTAAATCTTATTTTAACTTTTTCGACTTCAAAAAATTTTTTTACAAAATAATACAGGCAACCCTTAAGGTGTCCCATATTTATATTCTTATCTATGTGTAAACCTTCCAACTGATGAAACATTGGTGAGTGGGTTTGATCGCTATCATGCCTATAGGTTCTTCCGGGGGCAATTATTTTAAATGGAGGTTTACTCTTTATCATTGTTCTAATTTGTACGGGGGATGTATGCGTTCTTAAAAGTAAATCTTTAGAATGATCAAGATAAAAGGTATCATGCATATCTCTTGCTGGGTGATTTTTTGGTGTGTTTAAAGCAGAAAAATTATAATACTCATTTTCGATATCTGGCCCTTCCTCAACAGAAAAACCTATTTCAGAAAAAATAGAAGTTACTTCATCTATCACTTGAGAAACTGGGTGAATTTTTCCTGAAAAATAACTTCTGCCTGGCAAAGTTATATCTATCTTTTCATTTTTAAGTTTTTTATTAATTTCTGACTGATCAAAACTTTCAATTTTTTTTTCAAGAATTTCATTTACTTTTGTTTTTAAAAAATTAAGTTTCGAAGCATATTCTTTTCTTTCGTTTTGTTCTAAAGTACCTATTTTTTTAAAAAGTTCAGTTATAATTCCCTTTTTACCAAAAATTTCAGTTTTAATTTTTTCATAGGAATTGCGATCACTTACGTTTTTAATTTTGTCTAAAATATCAGATTGAATTCTTTCTAAATTTTCCATATCAAATTTTTTTACTGATTCTCTACTTTATTTAAGATAATAGAAATAGTCTTATTAGTTAAGGGAGGATTGTACTTTTTTTACAATAGTTTTGAATACTTCAGGGTCATTATATGCGATATCTGCTAAAACTTTTCTATCAAGCTTAATTCCTGACTTATTAAGCCCATTTATAAACTTCGAATAGGTTATTCCCTCTGCTCTGACTCCAGCATTTATTCTTTGTATCCACAATGACCTAAATTCTCTTTTCTTTGCTCGTCTATCTCTGTAAGCATATTGCATAGATTTTTCTAGTGCTTGCTTAGCGATACGAATTGTATTTTTTCTTCTTCCGAACTGACCTTTAACCTGCTTTAAAACCTTTTTATGTCTAGCGTGACTAGTAACACCTCTTTTTACTCTTGCCATTTTAACCTCTCAAACTATAGGGCATGTATGACTTAACAATCTTAGAATCCTGTTTTGACATAATAGTAGTTCCCCTTTGTTTTCTGATTTGTGAATTAGTTCTTTTAATCATACCGTGTCTTTTACCTGCTTGTGGCATTTTAACTTTACCTCTGGCAGTTAGTTTAAACCTTTTTTTTGCAGAACTTTTAGTTTTTAGTTTAGGCATAAAATATCGGAAGTTATACGACATTCTATTTAATTTACAATAAAATTATATAGGCTGAATTATCATACTAATCTGTTTTCCTTCAAATTTAGCCTCTGACTCGACTTTTCCTAGGCTGGCCGTATCATTTATTATTCTATTCATTAATTCCATACCTAAATGTTTGTGTTGCATTTCTCTCCCTTTGAATTTAACTGTGAATTTAACTTTGTCTCCTTTTTCTAGAAATCTTTTAGCATTTTTAATTTTAAAATTATAATCATGAATTTCAGTTACAGGTCTAAGCTTAATTTCTTTTAGGTTTATTACTTTTTGTTTTTTTTTAGCTTTATTTGCTTTTTTTTGCAAATCGTATTTATATTTTCCTATATCAATAATTTTACAAACTGGAGGATTGGCGTTTGGAGAAATTTCTATTAGATCTAAGCCTTCATTTTTTGCCATTTCAATAGCATCTCTTATGGCATGGCTACCAAGATTTTTTCCATCACTGCTAATTACTTGTACTTCAAGCGCACGTATCCTATCATTTGTGCGCGGTCCTTTTGGTTTAGTTCTTTTTTGAAAATAATTTTGGTTATAGGGCACTTAATTTATAGGAAATTTATTTTTTTTAGATATCATTTCGATCGCTTTAGCTAACGGTAAAGTTTCTTGTTTTTCAGATCCTAATCTTCTTATAGTGACACTTTGATCTTTTAACTCTTTGTTTCCACAAATTAAAAGAAGTGGCACTTTAGATAAAGAATGTTCTCTAATTTTATAGTTTATCTTTTGGTTTTTTAAATCCACTTCGGTGTTTATACCCACTTTGGTAAATTGTTCAAATATTTTTTTTGCATAATCATCAAATTCTGATGCTATTGGAAGTACAACAACTTGTAAAGGAGCTAACCATAATGGTAATTTTCCTGCATAATGTTCGATTAAAATTCCAATAAATCTCTCAAGAGAACCGAATAATGCTCGATGAAGCATAACTGGAATTTTTTTTGATCCATCTTTAGAGATGTAGGATGCTCCAAGTCGTGATGGTAGATTTAAATCTACTTGTAGAGTTCCGCATTGCCAATCACGTCCAATAGTGTCTCTAAGCACAAAATCTATTTTTGGACCATAGAATGCACCCTCGCCCTTATTTATTTCATATTCTAATTTTGATTGTTTTATTGCTTTTAATAACGCAGATTCTGCTTTGTCCCAGATTTTATCATCACCTACTCGTTTTTGAGGTCTATCTGAAAATTGCAACAAAACATTTTCAAATCCAAGATCTTTATAAATTTCTAATATTAAATTAGTTACACTTAAGCATTCGTCGGTAATTTGATCTTCAGTACAAAAAATATGAGCATCATCTTGTGTAAAAGCCCTTACTCTTAATAAACCATGTAAAGCACCGGACGGCTCGTATCTATGCACTTTACCAAATTCAGAAAGTTTAAGAGGAAGATCTCTGTAGCTTTTAAGTCCTTGGTTAAATACTTGAATACAGCCAGGGCAATTCATGGGCTTAATGGCAAAAGTTTTTTCATCTGGTGTGTCCGAAGTAAACATATTTTCTCCAAACTTTTCCCAATGACCAGACTGTTCCCATAAAGATTTATCTAATATTTCTGGAGTGTTAATCTCTTTGTAACCAGCAATTTTTTGTTTTTGCCTCATATAACCAACAAGTTTTTGAAATAAAGTCCAGCCTTTATGATGCCAAAAGACTGCGCCTGGGCTTTCTTCCCTAAAATGAAATAAGTCCATTTCTTTACCCAGTTTTCTATGGTCTCTTTTTTCAGCTTCTTCTATTCTTTTTAAATATTCATCAAGTTCTTTTTGTGATGGCCAAGAAGTTCCATAAATTCTTTGTAACATTTCATTATTTGAATCACCTCTCCAGTATGCTCCAGACACTTTCATTAATTTAAAAGCTTTCCCTACTTTTCCAGTTGAAGGTAAGTGTGGCCCTCTACATAGATCGTGCCATTTACCATGGTGATAGATTGAAATCTCCTCTTTTTCGGGAATATCTTTTATTATCTCAGCCTTATAATGTTCTCCTATTTTTTTAAAATGATTAATTGCCTCATCTCTTTTCCAAATCTCTTTTTTTGTTTTCTCATCACGATCAACTATATCTTTCATTTTTTTTTCAATTTTTATTAAATCTTCATCAGTAAATGGTTCTTTTCTTGAAAAATCATAATAAAAACCATTTTCAATTACTGGTCCGATTGTAACTTGCGTATTTGTGAATAATTCTTGCACAGCCATTGCCAATACATGAGCTGCATCATGTCTCATAACCTCAAGGCCTTCTTTATCTTTTTGGGTAATTATTTTTACTGAAGAATTTTTTTCTATTTCGAAAGATAAATCTTTTAATTCATTGTCAACGCTCATTATCAGCGCTTGTTTAGATAATGATTTGCTGATTTTATTTGCTATTTCAAAACCATTAATTTTTTTTGAAAATGGAATTTTTTTACCATCTGGCAATTTTATATCTGGCATTTATTGAGATAACTCTATCAATTTTTTATATTCAGTAAAGGTACTGTTACACATTTTATCAACATCAAATTTTTTTAACACGTTTTTTCTACCTTCAAATCCTATAGATTTCAACGAATTATAATCTTTTTGCATAATCAATTGAATTAAGTTGGCTAACTCAAGAGGGTCGCCACTTTTAAATAAAAAACCTGTTTTATCTTTTACTATTGTTTCTGTGGAGCCGCCGATATTACTTGCTATTACTGGCACCTCCATAGATTGAGCCTCAACAGAAACTCTTCCAAAAGCTTCAGGTTCAATAGAGCAGGAGCAAACTAAATTTGAAATTCTATAAGCGACAGGCATTTCTTCGCATCTGTCTATAAATTTAATAATTTTATTTAATCTATGCTGCTGCACTAATCCAGTAAGCTGCTTTTTATAAACATTTCTTCCTTGGTCGCTTCCTAAAATAATTGATTCAAATGGCTGAATATTATCCTTTTGACTTAATATTTTAATAGCTTCTATAAATATTTTTTGACCTTTCCAATGTGTCAATCTTCCAGGAAAAAGAATGATAAATTTATTCCTATCAATACTGAAATTTTTTGAAAATTTCTCTACTTTAGAGGGCATAATTTTTTCTGCGTTAAAATAATTTGTATTTATGCCTCTAAAAATTACTAAAAGTTTTCTTGATTTATTTTTAAAAAAATCACCATAATTTTCTTGTATATGTGAAAAAATAAAATTTGAGCCTGCAATAACTAGATCAGATCTTACCATTACAGAATTATAAAATTTTTTAAATTTATTGTTAAAATTATAAGTGCCATGAAACGTTGTCACAAATTTTCTTCTCGTAATCTTAGTTGCTATTAAGCAAGACCAGGCAGGAGCGCGACTTCGTGCATGAATGATATTAATATTATAAAAAAAAATAATTAAAGAAATTATTATAGAATTAAATAATATTAAAATAGGATTTTTGGAATGGACGGGCAATCTAAATACTTTAACTTTTTCTTTTTTTATAAACTTTAGTAATTCGCCTCCACTAGTAATAATATAAGACTTGCAACCTTGCTCTGACAAAAAATGAGCTATATCATAACAACCTGTTTCTGCTCCACCGTAGCCTAGAGAAGGTATTACCTGTAACACTTTAATTTTCTTTTTCATTTATTTGGAATATTATATTACGATATATGAGTTATAAAAGATCTAAATATTTTACAACTTCAAATAAAAGAAAAATCAAACATTTTATTCTTAATAACAAAAGTAAAATTACTGTAGTTTTTTTTCATGGTTTTATGTCAGATATGATTGGGGCAAAACCCAAGGCAATTCAAAGATTTTGCAGTAAACATAAATTAAATTTCCTAAAATTCGAATACTCAGGGCATGGAAAATCATCAGGTAAGTTTACCGAAGGAAATATTTCTAAATGGACAAATGATGCAAAGCAGTTGATCAAAGCAAAAGTTAAAAAGGATAGCAATTTGATCTTTGTAGGTTCAAGTATGGGAAGCTGGGTTGCTCTTAAATTAATTAAAAAATTTAAAAAAAAAATTAATGGGTTCATAGGTATTTCTTCTGCACCTGAATTTCTAGATAGATTAATGTGGAGAAAATTTAATAAAAAAATAAAAAAAAAAATTATCAAGGAAAAATTTTATAATTTGCACATGAGTAACTCGGTTTATCCTTTAACTAAACAACTTATTTGGGATGGTAGAAAAAATAAAATTTTAAACAAAAAAATTCTTTTTAAAATTCGCGTTACTCTTTTTCATAGTTTAAGAGATGAAGTCGTACCTTTAAAATTTTCAAAAATGATTTTTAAAATTTTTCCAAATTCTAATCGTAAGTTAATTAAGATTAAGGATGGCAATCATAGTTTGTCTAGGAAACGCGATTTAAAAAAAATATGTAGTGAGCTAAATAATATTATATCCAAAAAAGACTAAACAGCTTTTGATACTTTAGTATTCAATGAAATTGGATGAGATAACTTATCTAACATTTCTTTTGGACATACTTGTTTAAATGACCTGACTTCATTTTCAAAATTTTCTAATATGTGCTGAGAAATTTTAGATTCTGTTTCTTTAAAGTGTTCATTAATTAAATTCCTTAAATAACTCTTCCAATAATCTGTTTCTGGTTTTTGCCAAATAATGGAGTTTGCATTTACAAAATTTTCAAATTCTTCATGTGGATCATATATAAAAGCCATCCCACCAGTCATTCCGGCTCCAAAGTTGTCACCGACTTTACCTAAGATTACAACACAACCTCCAGTCATATACTCACATCCATTTGAGTCGCAACCTTCAATTACTGCTTCTGCTCCTGAATTTCTAACTGCAAACCTTTCTCCAGATTGCCCGGCTGCAAAAAGTTTTCCTGAAGTCGCTCCGTAAAGCACTGTATTACCTATAATTGTATTCTCATTACTTTTTAAATTGCTTTCCTCTGGTGGTTTCACAACTATAGTAGCACCTGACAGACCTTTCCCTACATAATCGTTTGCGTCACCAACAACATTTAACTTTAATCCCTTTATTGCAAATGCTCCTAAAGATTGTCCTGCCGAACCTGATAAATTAATTTCAATAGAATTTTCTTCGATTTTCTTTTTTTGAAATTTTTTGTAAATATAATGAGATAAACGCGTACCTATAGCCCTAAAAGTGTTTTTTATTTTATAATTAGCTTTAATTTTTTTATTTTTATCTAGCTGATTTTTTATTTCGTTAAAAATTTTTTCATCTATTGTTGGTGGCACTTCATTTATTAGATCTGCTGAGCCATACCTATTATTTTTACCTGGGTCTGCTTGAACAAGTAACGGGCTTAAGTCTAAATCATCTAAATTACTTGAACCTCTACTAACTTGTTTTAAAAGATCTGTTCTACCTACTAGTTCCTTTAAACTTTTAAAACCTAAGCCTGCTAAAATCTCTCTTACTTCTTCCGCGATAAAAGTAAATAGGTTTACAACTTTTTCTGGTGTGCCAGTAAATTTTTTTCTTAAATTTTCATCTTGCGTACAAACTCCTACTGGGCAAGTATTAGAATGACATTGTCTAACCATTATGCAGCCCATGGCTACTAGAGAGGCAGTGCCAATACCAAATTCCTCAGCACCCATCATAGCTGCAATAACAACATCTCTTCCTGTTTTTAATCCCCCATCAGTCCTTAAAGTTACTTTATGTCTTAAACTATTTAGGGTTAAAACTTGGTTTACTTCCGTGAGTCCCATCTCCCATGGTATACCAACATACTTTACACTAGTCTGTGGGCTGGCTCCTGTTCCGCCAGAATGGCCCGAAATTAAAATAATATCTGCTTTTGCTTTAGCGACCCCTGCTGCAATAGTTCCAACTCCAGTCGAGGCTACTAATTTTACTCCCACTCTAGCTGCAGGATTAGATTGTTTAAGATCATAAATAAGTTGAGCCAAATCTTCGATGGAGTAAATATCATGATGCGGTGGAGGAGATATTAGTGTTACACCAGGAGTAGAATGTCTTAGTCTTGCAATCTCTTCGGACACTTTAAATCCAGGTAACTGACCTCCTTCTCCTGGTTTTGCCCCTTGGGCAATTTTTATTTCAATCTCTTTACAATTATTCAAATATTCAATTGTTACTCCAAATCTTGCAGAAGCAATTTGCTTAATCTTAGAATTCGCACTATCTCCATTTTCTTTTTTAATAAATCTTTTAGAATCTTCTCCGCCTTCTCCGCTGCAAGATGCAGCTCCAATTCTGTTCATGCCAATAGCTAAAGTTTCGTGGGCTTCAGCAGATAAAGCTCCATGCGACATACTTCCGCTACCAAATCTTTTTCTTATACTTTCAACTTTTTCAACTTCCTTAATATCAACTGGCTCACCTAATTTTTTAAAATCCAAAAGGTCTCTTAAATTAATTATATCTAATTCATAAATACCCTGAGAATATTTTTTATAAGTATTATAAGAATTAGAATTCACTGCATTTTGCAACATATGAATTAAATTGCCTTGATATTGGTGAGTTTCTCCATTTTTTCTGTACTTGTAAATTCCACCAATTGGAAGGATAGATACATTTTTTTGAAAAGCTTTTTTATGTAACCCCCTAATTTTTTTCTCTATACCTGCAATCCCAATACCCGAAATTCTGGATATCATCCCAGGGAAATACTCTGCAACAACTGATCTGCTTAGTCCAACAGCCTCAAAATTGCATCCACCTCTATATGCACTTAGTACTGAAATTCCCATTTTTGACATTATTTTTAATAAACCGTTATCAATAGATTTTATGTAACGTTTAATGCATTCTTCAAATGAAAGCTTACCAAATAAGCCCTTTTCATATCTTTGGTATATCGAGTCAAAAGCAATGTAAGAATTTATTGTTGTTGCGCCAACACCTAATAAAACTGCAAACGAGTGAGTATCTAAAACCTCCCCTGATTGCACATTTATTGAGGCAAATCCTCTTATTCCTAAATTTACAAGTCTGGAATTTACTGCCCCAGTTGCAAGTGCCATTGGAATTGAAACTTTATTTTCCTTAACTGCCTTATCACTTAAAATTAAATGCTTTCCACCCTCACGAATAGCAATTTCTGCTTCTAATCTTAATTCATCCAATCTTTCTTTCAAACTTTGATTAATATTAAAAGTACAGTCTAAAACTCTAATATTTTTTTTAAAAAAATCTGAAAATTTTTCAAATTGTGCGTTCGATAAAACAGGGCTTTCTAAGACATAAATATTATCCTTAGTTAAATTTTCAAAATCAAGAATATTACCTGTGTTTCCAAAACGAGTTTTTAAACTCATTACCTCATTTTCCCTTAAAGAATCTATAGGCGGATTTGTTACCTGGCTAAAGTTTTGTCTAAAAAAATGTGATAGTGGTCTATATCTGTCAGATAGAACTGCTATTGGAGTGTCGTCGCCCATAGAACCAACAGCTTCTTTTGCTTCTTCTACCATTGGCTGTAATATAAGTTCTAGGTCTTCAATATTCATTCCTGCCAAAAATTGTCTTCTCCTTAATTCTTCAGCTTTATAAATAGATTTTTCTTTGGTAGATCCAAATTTTTTATCCAAGTCTATTATTTGCTTATTATATTTTTTATAATCTTTAGAAATTTTATTTTTAAGACTTTTGCTATCGTAAATTTGTCCTTTATCAAGATCTACTGCTATTGCTTGGCCAGGTCCCAACCTTCCCTTAAAAGTAATTTTTTTATCTTCAAAAGGAATCATCCCAGTTTCAGAGCCAGCAAACAAAAGTTTATCTGATGTGATAGTATATCTTAAAGGTCTTAATCCATTTCTATCTTGTGCTGCAATAATCCATTTTCCATCAGTAGCTGAAATTGCTGCTGGACCATCCCAAGGTTCAATAGTGCTATTTAAAAAATTAAATAATTGCTGATTCGACTTTGAAACTGTTTTTCTTCTTTTTGACCACGCGTCAGGTATTAGCATAAGTTTTGTAAGAGGAACTGATTTGCCAGATCTTACAAGTAATTCGAATACATTATCTAAAGCGGCTGAATCTGAATTACCTGATCCAATAACTGGTTTTAAAGACTCAATATCAGAAAATAATTTGCTACTCATATCTTGTTCATGAATTTTCATCCAATTTATATTTCCTTTAATTGTATTAATCTCACCATTGTGAGCCAGTGTTCTAAATGGTTGTGCTAAATCCCAGCTAGGAAATGTGTTTGTAGAATATCTTTGATGAAAAATTGCAAATTTTGAAATAAATCTTTGATCTACTAAATCTGGATAAAATTCTGACAGTGCTTCGGCTAGAAACATTCCTTTGTAAATCAAAGATCTAGAGCTAAATGAACATATGTAAAAATCACTTAGTCCAGATAAGTTGGATTTTTTTTCAATTTTTTTTCTTACAACAAATAAATCCCTCTCTAGATCATCATCTTTTAAATGTGGATTGTTGGACTTAAAAATTATTTGAACGATCTCTGGTCTATTTCTTTCTGCTTTTAGCCCAAGAACTTCTGTGTTAACCGGAACTTGTCTCCACCTATAAATATAATAATTTTTACTTAATAACTCATTTTCAACAATAGTTTTGCATTTTTCTTGTGCAGGATAATCATTTCTCGGAAGAAAAATCATTCCAACACAAATAGTTCCTTCTTTATGCTGTCGACCTGCATTTTTAATTCTTTCGATAAAAAAGTCTTTAGGAATTTCTATATGTATTCCGGCCCCATCTCCCGTTTTACCATCGGCATCAACTGCCCCACGGTGCCAAACAGCTTTAAGTGCTTGAATAGCATAATCAACAACTTTTCTAGATCTTGTACCATCAGTTGAAGCTACAAAACCTACTCCGCAAGCATCATGTTCTTGATTTGGATTATAAACGTTACCTTTGATTAGCTTATTTAAATTTTTTTTATATAATTTCATTTTATGCAGCCTTAACTTTTTTGAATTTTTTTAGTTCTAAATATTTTTGAATCTCTATTGCTGCATCTCTTCCATCTCGAATTGCCCACACAACTAAAGATGCTCCTCTTACTATGTCTCCTGCTGCAAAAATACCTGGAATATTAGTTTCCATAGATTTTAAATTAATTTTTATTGTTCCCCAACTAGAGACAGCCAGATTTGAATTATTAAATAATTTAGGTAAATCTTCTGGATCAAACCCTAAAGCTTTGATTACTAAATCTGCTTTTATTTCAAAATCAGAATTTGGAATGGAGACAGGTTTTTTTCTTCCGGAAGAGTCTTCCTTGTCTAATTTCATTTTCTCAATCAATACTGAAGCGACTTCTTCTTTACCAATAAATTTTTTTGGCGATGATAACCAAATAAACTCTACACCTTCTTCTTCCGCGTTATGCACTTCTCGAGCAGAACCTGGCATATTTTCTTTGTCTCTTCTATAAATGCATTTAACAGACTTTGCGTTTTGTCTAACTGCAGTTCTTACACAGTCCATTGCAGTATCACCACCACCGATAACAATAATATTTTTACCGCCAGCATTTAGTGTTCCATTATCAAAATCTTCAACTTTATCACCCAATCCTTTACGATTTGATGCAGTTAAAAAATCCATTGCTGGAAAAATATTTTTTAAGTTATGTCCGGGCAAGTTAATTTCCCTTGGTTTATAAACACCAGTTGCAATTAATATAGCATCGTGATTTTTTTGTAACTCTTCAAGGGTAAAATTTTTTCCTACATCTACGTTTTGTTGAAATTCAATTCCACTTTCCTTTAAAAGATTTGTTCTTCTTTCAACAACAAATTTTTCTAATTTAAAATTAGGTATTCCATATATTAGTAAACCGCCTGGTCTGTCATAGCGATCATAAATTGTTATTTTATATCCAACTTTTCTAAGTTGCTCAGCGCATGCTAACCCAGCCGGTCCAGCTCCAATAATTCCAACTGACTGATCCTCCTCTTTTATAACTTTAATTGGTTTGATCCAATTTTTTTCCCAAGCTGTATCTGTTATATACTTTTCAATAGAACCTATAGTAACAGTTCCATGACCTGACTTTTCTATAACGCAGTTTCCTTCACACAGACGGTCTTGAGGACAAATTCTTCCACAAATTTCTGGCATATTGTTTGTGCTATGAGCAAGCTCGCTTGCCTCTTGAAGTCTTCCCTCTGCGGAAAGTTTAAGCCAATCAGGAATGTTGTTATGTAATGGGCAATGAATTTGGCAGAAAGGCACACCGCACTGAGAACATCTGCTGGACTGTTCTTTTGCTTTGTCATGAATAAATTCATCGTAAATCTCTTTGAAATCATCTATCCTTTTATTAACTTTCCTTTTGTTAGGATTTTGTTGATCAATATTTACAAATTTTAACATTTTGTCTGTCATATGCTTTACTTTTCATAAGCTTTTATAACAATATAAACCTGGCTAAAAGCATTTTTAGGACAGTAAAATTGACCTATAATTTAAAAAATCAAGTAAAATTAATGATTTATATTGCATAACTGCTATGCAATAATTAAAAATATGCTTTCATCCGTTGAAATTTTAATTCTATCAATCATACAAGGCGTTTCAGAATTTTTACCAGTAAGTTCAGCGGCACATTTAGTTTTAGTTTCGAACTATTATTCATTCACTAGTCAAAATTTGTTAATTGATATTTGTTTGCATCTTGGATCTTTATTAGCAATTACATTTTACTTTAGAAAAGATTTTTTTGATTTGATTAAAAATATTAACTTTTTAATAAAGATTTTGGTCGGAACTATTCCAATAATTCCTATAGGTTATATTTTTTACCAAACAGGACTGATTGATCAATTAAGAAATTTAGAAGTTATTGGGTGGATGACTTTAGTATTTGCAATAGTGTTATATCTAAGCGATAAGTCAAAAATATCAAAAAAAATTAACGAAAATTTTAATAATAAATCAGCTATTTTTATTGGAATATTTCAAGTAATTTCTTTAATTCCTGGTGTAAGTAGATCAGGTATAACGATTTCTTCAGGCAGAATGTTAGGTTTTAGTAGATATGATTCTGCTAAAATTTCTTTTTTCTTATCAATCCCAACATTAGCTGCTGCGAGTATACTTGGTATATTTAATATATATAAAGAAGGTAGTACAGAATTAAATTTTTTGGCAATTATTGCTGTAATTTTTTCATTCATCTTTTCTTACTTAACAATTGCACTTTTTTTGAATTTTGTTAAAAAATTTAGTTTAAATGTTTTTGTAATTTATAGAATAATTTTATCGATCTTAATTTTAAGTGTAGTTTACTTATAATTTTTTTCATAAATTGGAGCCAGTTGAGACAACAAAACACCACTAAGAATTAGTGTGCAGCCAATTATATTATTTATTCCTAAAAATTGATTTAAAATCACCCAAGCAGCTATAGCAGCAACTACTCCCTCGAGTGACATAACTATTGCTGCTGGCGCAGCAGAAATATTTTTTTGTCCAAATATTTGTAAAGCAAACGCAGCTCCGCCCGATAAAATTCCCGCATATAAAATTTCTATTGTTTCTAATTTAATTTTCGAAAAATCCACTTCCTCAAATATTATAACAAGCACAAAAGATAGGGTCGCTACTATTAGATTTTGCATCAAAGCAATAAAAAAAGGTAAGTCAAATTTCTGAATAATTTTACCAATATAAATAATATGTAGTGCCCAAAATATAGCACCGATTAAAACTAACGCATCACCAAATCTAACTTCAACATTATTAATATCACTTAAAAAATAACCTCCAATTACACATGCAAATACGGATGGCCATATTGACCAATGTAGCTTTTCAGAAAATAAAAAATAAACAATGATGGGAACCATTGGCACGTAAAATATTGTGAAAAAAGCAGAATTTGCAACATCTGTATAAAGCAAAGAAACTTGTTGAAAAATACATCCTAAAGTCAAAAATATTCCTACTGG